>Ga0310695_10001251_pt1 | contig 61125 bp, 114 predicted proteins | sample RumenRJG_04DNA_FD_203882 | JGI IMG/M metagenome (GOLD analysis project Ga0310695, IMG submission 203882) | Bovine rumen microbial communities from Lethbridge, Alberta, Canada - RJG_04 (v2) (version 2) | ecosystem: Host-associated > Mammals > Digestive system > Stomach > Rumen | place: Canada...
CCCAGGCGTGGATGACGGTTCCGCCGCCCCACGGCTTCGGCCCCGCGATGCGCGTATCGTCGAGCGCAAGGCAGCATCCCTCTACGCCGCTTATGACCTCGAACTTGCTCATTCCGCATCACTCCCTAAATCGCGTCCGCATATCGGGCATGCACTCACGCTGACCGTACTGCCCGTGCCGTCGTAGCCGTTCACGAGCGCCAAATACCAATCCACCGCATGACGAACCAGGTAGACCTCGTGGTTCGCCGTGTAGCACATGACCTCGCAGCACTCGACGGGATAGCAGTCGAACATGTCCTCGAACACTGGATAATCGTCATCAATCGCCGTCCCACACGGCTTGCAGTAATCGCACATCACGCATCCCCTTTCATCAGCCATTCCAGAAGCGCGTCGTAAACGGTCGGGTATGCTCCGCTGTTGCGCAACTTCCCGTCGCATTCGTCGAACACGCACGTATTGCATGCCTCCGATGCCGCGCCGAAGCATTGCAGCGCCATTGTTTGCGCCGCCCGCTCTGGCGTGCCGAAGAGCTGGAACCATCGGCTTTGCGTATCGACGGCCTTGTACTCCTTGTCGGTTTCCCAGGCGTGGATGACGGTTCCGCCGCCCCACGGCTTCGGCCCCGCGATGCGCGTATCGTCGAGCGCAAGGCAGCATCCCTCTACGCCGCTTATGACCTCGAACTTGCTCATTCCGCATCACCGCCCAGCAGCTCGCGGATTTCGTCGGCGCATCTTGCGGTCAGCTCGGTTATCGACGGCCCGTATTCATCGCCTTCCTCGAATGCGTTCATGGCTCTGCGGTAATCGCCTGCGAATTCCCGTAGCACGTCTTCGAGCGTGCACGGCTTGACGTGGCGGACAACGCTTGCCGTCGTTGTATTCCGTGCGCGAATCTCCCCCCTGGGGACATAGAACAGCGCCCCTTTTGCGCCGAATCCGCTCACCTCAAAGATTGGCTGGTCTTGCGGCAGGTCGTATGCGAACTCCATCACGTCACCGATTCTCACTGGAACGCCGTCAGCGTCCACGGGCAGCGGCATGTACGCAACGCCGAAGACGTCCAGCTCATCATTGTTCCTGGCTGCCTCTTCCACTCTCCTGCAGAACGCTTCGGCCTCGGCGATTTCGCGCTCGATTTCGTCTGCGATAGCCATGCCCTGCTTGTACGCCTGACCGCGAACCGAGAACTGGTCGTCCACGAACTCGCGCAACTTGTCCACGCTATCCACTATCGCCCTCCAATCAGCGCCCACAAGCGCTTCGCATACCATGCGCCCTTCGGCGCGTCCTCCAAGTCGTGTGCCATGTCCACGGCAAGCTCCGCCAGCGCGTCGAGCTGGTCCTCCAGGTCGTGGATTCGCCTCGATGCGTGCTCAAGGTCGTTCTGCGCTGCTCGCAGCTGCACGTAGGCGAAGCTGTCGTGGCCGTCGTGGCCAGATAGCTCTGTCACAGCCCCATCACCTCCCCGAGCATCGCGGGGTGGATGCCAGTCGGCTTCGGCACCTCTGCGTAGACAGCCGCAAGCCCAGCGCGCGCTCGGTCGGCGTGCTCGGCGATATGGGCGTCGAACGCCCAGTTCTGCACGGTGTTGGGGTGCACCCCAAGCTCTGCCGCTACCGTGGCCTTGTCCTCGCCAGCCCGCACCCGTTCGAGCGCAGCGTCCATGACGTGCTGAGGGTATCGGTACACGCTGCCCATCACTCGGCCTCGTTCCTCGCGGGCGCGTCGTTCCTCCTCTTGCCGATGCCGCACCAGTCGCGGAGGAACCTCGCCAGGTCGTTCGTCCACTTGGCGTTGTCGATGGTCACGGTGTCGGTCGAAACCTCGTCCCCGTGGCTCTCGTACCTCTCGAGCGTCACCCTCATTTCCTGCCTTCCTTCCTGCGCAGGCGCTCCATCGCCCTGCGCTGCTCGCGGTTCGGCCTGCCCTCTGCCGATTCCGCTCTCGTGCGGTCGTCGGTCAGCCGCCTGGCACCTGGCTTCATGGCGTACCCGCCAGCGTTCCTTCCCATCGCTGCCCCTCTCATGCCCCTCTGGGGCGCTCTCGCGGCGCCTGCGGGCCGTCGGCGCCCTCAATGGGCATTTGCCCATCGTTGCCCACATCTGGCACCCAGGCGGCGTTCTCGTACTCGTAGCGTATGCACCACAGCCCGACGCTCCTGCACCTGTCCCGCTTCCTGCACGTCTGGCAGGTCGGCGTCGGGTGGCCGTGGAACCCGTAGCCCCTCACGCTCTCGTGCATCGCTTCCCCATCGTCGGCGGGAAAAGCTCGGGGACCTCCTCGGCGCGCAGCCATCCCTCGTGAGGCTCGCCAGGGTTCCACGCCTCCAGCAGCCCCCTGTCGCCGCCGCACGTGTTCTCGCCGACGATGACGGCGACGGTCCCGTGGCATCCCATGTACAGCGTCCGCTGCCTGCCAGGGGCGCTGAGGTCGCGCCACGGCACCCCCATCCCGCTCAGCTCCGCCCTCAGCGCCTCCATCTCGCTCACGCGGCGCTCACCTCCCCGACGAAGCTCGGGCACTCGAACTCGTCGCCCTCGCCCACCATGTCGCCGAGGCTGACGATTTCCCCGATTTCGGCGCACCATCCCAGGCCCTCGAACCTGTCGCTCCCGTGGCACCTGCCGCAGTCGGCGCACCGCGCGCCGCTCGGGGCTGCGCCGTCCCACGGGTACGGCCTCCCTGCGCTGTAGCTCTGGTTGATGGGGTTCATGCCTTCCTCCCGTCTACGCCACGCGCTCGAACCCGACGAGCGTCACGCCGAACTTCGCGGCGCGGTCTCGGATGAGCTGTTCGGCTTCCTCGTGGCTGTCGACCCATCCCTGCGAGTGGATGAACGTCTTGCCGTCGCTGTAGACCACGTTGATGCTGTGGTTGCCGTGCATCCGCTTCCCGTAGTCGATTTCGCTGAAGGTCGCGCCCGTGGTCCCGTAGTTGTACTGCTTCATCGTCGGCCTCCTTGGCTCCTCTGTTTTCCTTATGGCTCTATTATACACGTTACCAATTGTTTTGCAATAGATAATTTTCGGGAATTTCAATCGGCTTCCAGTCGCCCATCTCCAGGGCGTCGAGGTAGCTGGTCGGCCCGTCGAACTCGGCGTACTCAAGGCGCCCGCCGTGGTTGCGGAAGTGGAGCATCCTGTGATGCGCCCTGCCGTGGCAGTACGGGATTCCGTCGGCGTCTCGGAGGTTGTTACCGAACCCGCACAGCGTCACGGTCGGCTTCTCCAGCCTCCTCCCGCCCTCGAACACCTCGCCCCATCCGCGCCAGACGAAGTGATGCCGTTCCAGCGGGCGGCACCTCCCGCACACCGCGCAGAACGGCAGCTCCACCGACTCCAGCTCCATCAGCGGCCAGTACATCCTGTCCAGCGTCGTGACCCCAGCCATCATCCCTCGCCCTCTATCCACCTCATCCGCGCCACCTCCTCGGGCGTCCGCGTCTCGATGCCCTGCTGCTGGCACTCCTGTATGACCCCGTCGAGCAGCTTGCCGAACTCGGCGCGGTCCATTTCCGAGCTGCCCTTGAAAGCCCGAACGTGGCGGTATTCCACGCCGTCCACGCTGCCCAGCCCGACAACGTCGTAGTATCGGAAGTAGCTCGCCAGCGGGACGTCGGCCCGTACGGTGAAGACGTCGCATGGCCCGTACTCCCTGAGCATGTGCCCGTGCAGCTCTTCGCTCGGGTATCCCAGGGCCATCCCCAGGCGGTTGAGCAGCGCCCAGTAGTACGCGTTCTGGGTGAGGCTCCTCTTGCGCTTCCAGACGCGGACCTCGAACAGCAGCCCGTCCTCGCGCCCCGCTGCGCGGTGCTCCGCCTGCCACTGCTCCAGGCGGCGGACGCACTCGCGCAGGTCGCCGACGTACCTCACGGGACCCTCGCCGCCCTCACGGCGTCCATGACCGCCTTCGGGCATTCGGTCGCGTCGAGCGTCGGCGCGGGGTCTGCGGCGGGCAGGAACCCGTGCTTGGGGCATTTCCAGCCGACGCCGTCTGGGTATGCTGGCGAGCCGCACCTCGGGCACACCCACCCGCTGGGGCGCGGTGCGGGTTCCCCCGCATCCGCACCCGCGCCAGCGGCAGGGGAATTGGAAATAAAACCTTCAGGGTTTTTATTTCCATTCCCTTTATTTCTCTTTATTTGGTTTTCGGAGGGGGTTTTCTCAGGGGGTTTTTCGGAGGGGTTTTCACCCTTGGTTTTCGCCCTGGGTTTCGCGGGTGCCTTTTCCGACTGGGTTTCAGCCTTGGGTTTCGCAGCCCTCCTGTTGCCCCTGCCGTCGCCGCCCTTGGCGCCGTTCTCCTGCCCAGCGATGGACTTGTCGATGAGCGGCCCGATGGTCGCCCAGATTATCGCCTGGACGCCATCGAACTCGGGTTCGCGGCCCTCGAACACGTAGCGCATGACCGCGCCGTAGAACGCGTCCTGCTCCTCCTCTGGCAGCATCGAGATGCCCGCGTGGTAGTTGTCGTAGATGACCGCCTTCACCGTCTGCTCCTAGAATGGAATGTCGTCTTCGTACACCGTGCCAGGGTTCCGCGTCGGCTGCGGTGCATACTGCGGCTGCTGTGGCGGCGTCTGCGGGGCGTTGCCGACGCCGTAGGCGTAACCGCCCGCCTGTTGGCCGTAGCCGCCCTGAGCGCCGCCCTGCTCGTTCTGGCGCGGGTCCAACAGCACGAGGTCGTCGACCATGATTTCAAGCTTCGACCGCTTCGAGCCGTCCTTCGCCTGCCACGAGCTGTAGCGCAGCTTGCCGTCGATTGCCACGCGGCTCCCCTTATGCAGGAAGTTGGCCAGCGACTCCGCGCGAGCGCCGAACAAAACGCAATCGGCGAAGTTTCCTATTTCCTCCCACTCTCCTGTCTGGCCGTTTTTCCTTCGGTCGTTAAAAGCGACCCCGATATTCAAAATCTGCATCCCAGACTGGGTCCTGCGAAGCTCCGGTTCGCGCGTGAGCCTGCATGTGAGAATGACTTTATTGATGTCTTGAGCCATTAGATTACCTCCTTGTATGTCTCCTTCGTGACGTAGACTTCGGTGCGGTGGCGCGTCACCTTCAAGGTGGCGTCCCTGCTCTTGCGGTTCATTCGGTTGGCGCTGTCCCTCATGGACTCGGCGAAGCGCTTGGCCTTCTCCACGTCGGCGAACGGCTCGCCATGCTCGTCCTGGTGAATCTGGTAGGTTCCGTCGCCCATCGCCGCGACCACGCCGAGCACCTTCTGGACGTGGAGGCTCAGCTCCGTCGACTTGCCTCCCTTGGCGTACCTTGGGCGCTCGACCCTCTCGATGCCGTACATCTAGACGACCTCCTCGAACTCGATGCCCGACATGTCGAAGCCCTGGCCCGCCAGCGGCTCCACGGGACCCATCTCGCGCTCGTAGCGCTGCCACATCGGGTCGGATTCGCGGTCGTACGCCGACTCGTCGGGAACGGGCACCACGGCCTGCTCCTCGCCCTCGATGACCACCGCCTCGATTGGCTGCGCAACCTCGCCCGCCTCGGTGGTGGCGATGCCCATCTCCTCAGGCTCGTACAACCCCTGGAACTCGTTGGGGAACGCCTCGCGCAGGGCTTGCGATTTCGCGACTTTCTCTATCATGATGGTCGGCATCTTCTTCCAGCTTGCGCGCCCCGTGTCGAACTCCGAGAACGTGACCTCCTTGTACTCCGACTTCGCGCGCCCCTTGACGAATACCTCGCACCAGCCTGCCAGCAACTTCTCGCCCAGCTCCTTGTAGAGTCCGCAACCCCTACGCTTGACGGGCCTGCCGTCCTTGCTGAGCACGATGATTCCGCTCTCCTTGCCGTCGTAAAGCGGGTTTGCCGCCGCCCTGCGCTGAAAATAGTCCTTGGTCATGACCATCGACAGTTCGTTACAACCCTTTTCGCGGTTCCAGTGCGGCTGCACAGCCACATCTCCAGCTAACGGGTTCAATCCTCTCGCAGCGCATGTCATGATGACCTTCGCGTATTCTTCGTCTGGGACGTTCTGCACGTTGCCCAACACGTATTTGGCGACGATTGCGGGGTTGAGCGTCAGCTCCTGGCCGTCGTTTGCCGTGTACGTCCTGGAAAGTTCCCTGCTCATCTATCGCTCCTCCTCTGCATATCGAACCGTGTGCCCTTTGGTTGTCCTGTAACGACCCTTCGCCACCTGACATGTCGCGGACTCCGAACTGCCGATGTAATCCGCCGCCTCCGTTATGCTTCCAAACTCGAGCGAGCCATCGACTATGACCCTGCGCTTATGGCGTTCGATTGCCTCCGAGTTGTCAGGCTTTTGCCATAGCCCCATCTCATGACAGTGCCTGATGTTCTCTTTCGGAGTAACCCACTCTAGGTTTTCCGCCATGTTGTTCAGCTTGTCGCCGTCGATATGGTTGACTTCCCTTTTGCCGTCTGGGTTCTCGACGAATGCCGTCGCGACGGCTCGGTGCACTGGTATCTGTACCCTCTTCCCGTTCTCTGACATGGCGGAAACGCGAAGATACCCAGCATTCGACGGCGAGGCCTTCATGATTCTTCCCTCGATTTTCAGCGGCTTGCCATCCTTGCGGATGGTCTCCCTCGTTACACTGCGAAGCCTGCCCATGTCTGAGACTTCATATCTCGTCTCAAAGCCAACGACGGGTGCCCAGCGTTCGCCTTCCCAGACCATCTACGCCACCCCCATCTTCGCCTTGAACTGCTCCGCCTGCGCCTCGGTCATGAGGCCCATGTCGCCCCTGATTCCAGCGGCCCGCATGAAGCCCGCGAGCTGTTCGCGCTGCGATGCCGTCATGAGCATGCGCACCACGTAGCACCGCGCGTCGTCCTGCTCCCACGCCGTCGGCGCGTCGGGCTGCGGTTCTGGCTCCTCGCGGTACGCCTCGGCCTCGGCCCTCATGGCGTCGGCCTGCTCGCGCATCGCCCTCACCCGCGCGTCCTGCTCGTTGCGTTCGCGCTCGTGGGCCATCGCCGCCGCCAGGTCGAGTTGGTCGAAGAACACCGCCTCGCATTCGTCGCGGTGCACGAGGTTCGCGTTGCGCAGCTCGTTCCAGTCGCCGACCACCTTCGCGGCGGCGTCCTCCAGCATCCCGACCGCCTTGCGCTCGCTGAACGTCTTGTTCAGCCATTGCGGGCGGACAAGCCGCTCCACGGGCACCAGGTCGGCGAGCGCGTCCATGCCGTTCGCCGTCAGGAACTCCGCGTAGGCCGCGCGGTAGGCCCCCATGCGGTTAGCCTTGCGCCGCGCCTCGTTGGCCCTCTCGACCTCCGCGAACATGCCGAGGTGCGCGTCTATCTGCTCCACGAGCCGCTTGACCTCCGCCTCGAACTCGGCGAGCGGGCGGTTGTACTCCCGCTTGACGCCCTTGCGCCCTTCCTCCAGGTCCTTGCGCATCGCCCGCAGGTCCTTGGCGCACGCCTTGACATCCTTCTCGGGCATTTCCTGGATGGCCTCGATTGTCACGCCCCTGTACGGCTCCAGGGCCTCGTCAAGCTTCTTCTGCATGGCGGTGAAGTCCGCCGTGATTACGGCTGGCCTGTACTCGACCGCCGTGATTGCCATTTCCTCCATTGGCTCCTCCTCACATTCCCAGCAAATGGAACTCGATGGTCCCAGCGATGATGTATGCAATGGCGACGAACGCCAGCGCAAGCACCGCCTTCACCTTCGATTTACATTCCTGACCTGGGGTTTGACAAATCTTTGACAGACTGCACCTAATCTCCATCGGCGGATAGGCGCAGTTTTCGACGCAGACGGGACGCCTGCGTGCGCGCCGCATCGTACTCGCGTTCGGCCTGCCTTCGCGCCCCAGGCGATTCAGCGTCTCGGAGCTGCGCCTTGAGCGCGTCGACCTTGCGGCGCTCCCTCTCGGCGTTGTCCCTCTGGCGGCACGCGTAGCAGATGCCGTCCCTGCTGAGGTACGCGACCGCACCTCCGCATCGCGGGCATATCTCGTACTTGAGCATCGGCGCGCCGATTCGGTACGCGTGGCGCTTGACGGCGTCTGGCGTGCGGGACACTCCGAAACGATGCCTGATAATGGCCGCACATCGCTCCGCGCCCTCATGGCCGTGCTCCCATAGCACATCGTCCTGCTGCCTGCTCCACCTCGGCATATCCGACCGCCCCCATCTCGTACGCCAGGTACGCGCCGAACACCTCGGGGTAGACCTTCGTGACTGGGCGCTTGCTCCCGCACCTGATGCACGGCAGCGGCCTGCGGGCCTTGCGCGTCAGCGCCCTTATCTCGTCTGCGGACATGACCCCTCCGAACAGCTCGCTGAGCTGCCTCGGGTAGAGCGCGGCCCCGTGATTGACCTCGTCCATGCCTTCTCCTTCCTTAACTCCTCGGTGGCTACAGTTTAACTTGTTAAACCTCGTCTGCAAAAAAATTTCTGCGCATCGCCTCGAACTCGTCGGCTACGGCTCGGTCGGCCTTCGCCCCGCACCACTCGCCGATTGTCATGTCGCCGAGGCGGCTATGGCGCTTCGGCACCGTCTCGGCCTCCTTCAGCGCACACCACAGGATGCCCTTGGATATTGCGTCCATCTCCCCCGCGAGCTTGCCGAACTCGTCGAACCGCATCTTGCGCGGGTTCTGCTCCTTCTTGATGTAGGTCGGCACCGATACGCCGAGCAGTTCCGCCGCCTGCTGCTGCGTCATGCCAGCCGAACGGCGCGCCCTCTCTACCATGCTCATATCTCACCTCCCTCCGTTGGTTTACTAAATTATATATTATCCGTTTCGTTATGTAAACAACTTTTTTTGAAATAATTAAATCATTGGTTTACCATCGTTCTGGAGGTGATGTTATGGAGAATGGGCGACCCCTTCGCAGCGCGGATGCTGGAGCTTGCCGTCGGCAGGACGGGTCCCCTCGTGCCGTCAGGTCGCCCCTGGGACCCCGAGCGGCCCGCCGATTGGTATTCGTCGCCGTCGTCCGTGACGCACGGTTGTGAGCGGTGGTGCGCCCGCAGCGGGTTCCGATTCACCGAGGCGGCCATGCGCTCGAGCTACGCCTCCATGATGGGCGAGGCCCTTGCGCCCGACTCCGTCGTGTCTGGCAACATGGGCCATTCGGACGGGACCACGAAGGGCGCGCACTACCAGCGCGTCACGATGCGCGCCAAGTGCGCGGCGGCTGGCCTCCTGGCCGACCTCCTCGCCGAGTGCTAGGCGATGACCCAGCGCTCCTCGTACACCTCGTCGCGGATGATTTCGCCAGGCTCGAAGAACCAGTCGTCATCGTTGTTCTCTGGGTCCGCCACGTGCTCGACGTACCCTACCAGCACGCGCTCCTTGCGGGTGCGCTTGCCGTCAAGCTCTGCCTGCGCGAACTCGATGCGGCCCTCGACGATGTGGCCGACGCAGCGCTCGAAGCTGCCCCTGAGCACCGCCTCGTCGTACTCCAGCATGTTCTTGCCGACGAGGTCGTACATGTCGGCGATGGTCTTCTTCGACGCGCTCAGCTCGCCGCGCTTGATTGCCGCGTATACGATGCCAGCCTGCTTCTTGGTGAACGTGCTGTAGTTGAATGTCCCCATCGCCTTCATCGTGTCCTCCGTTTCCCTTTTTCCTTACAACCTAATTATAATTGATTAGATACGGTTATGCAATAGGTAATTTCGGAAAAGTTCCTGCGGGCAGATGCGGAACGGTGCGGAACGCAAGAGGCCCCCGACGAATCGGGGGCCGCGCTCGGTGCCTGGTAGGAGCGGTGGGACTCGAACCCACATTCCCGAAGGAGGCGGATTTTAAGTCATTCTCGCGGCGCCTGCGGCCCGATTCGGGGCTAGGTGGGTATTGGTTCAACCTGGGGATGCTCTGTCCGTTTCGGGCCGCCTGGGTTGCTCTGGCGGGTGGATTTGCGGAACGATGTGGAACGCCCCGCCAGCCGAAGCCGACGGGGCGCATGCCGCTGCGGGAAAGGAGGAAAGCCGCAGGGTGTCATTCCGACTTGATTTGGATTGCCTCGATGCTGCGGCCGATGCCCGTGGTGCCAGCCGCGTATCCCGCTGGAATCCACGGCCCCCAGCCGAAGCCGCCGACGTGGACCCTGTACGAGACCTTCAGCTTCTTCGGGTTCTTGGCGACGTCGATTTCGATGGCCTGCAGCCCGAGGGACTTGCCGACCGTGCCGATGATGGGGTCGTGCACGCTGCTCCCCGTGCCGCTGTTCTCGGTGCCGTCGATGCCCTTGTAGGTCTTCCAGCCGACGTTGGCGATATGGGCCTTGACAGTCAGCTCCATGCCCTCGGGCGGCTGAATCTTCAGCGCCTCCATGCGGTAGCCGTTGCCCGTGGTGCCAGCCACCTGGCCGTCGCGCACGGGGTCGAGCCAGCCCATGCTCTGGACATGGGCGCGGTACTTCATGCCAGCGTCGTTCACTGGCTTTCCTGGCTGCTGCTTGTTCACAGGCTTGTCTCCCTTCATCTTCTTCGCAACCGCCGCCACGAACTGGTCCCACGTTCGCCCGAACTCGCGGAAGTACCCTATCGGGTCGGTGTGGTCTGAGCCGCCCCACCACTGCGTTGCCTGGTAGTGGCTGATGAGCCTGCCCGTCCCCCAGCCGTGCCGCTTGAGCATCGTCGCGGCCCACTCCACGCCAGCGTCCCAGACCTTCGCGAAGTCCGCCGAGTTGGTCGCGTGGCACAGCTCGATTCCGATGACGTGCGAGTTGCCGTTGCCAACCTGCCAGCACAGTCGGTTGTCTGGCACGCAATGGTACACGACGCCGTTCCAGTCGCCGACGTAATGCACGGCGTAGGTGTCGTCGCCCCGCCAGTAGCTCACGTGGTTGAGGGCCGTGGCCCCTGGGTTTGCCGTCTCGTGTATGCAGATGTAATCGGCGCTGAGCCACCCGTGGCCCTGGCTGATTATCGATTCCTGGATGCGCGTCATTCGTCACCGTCCACTTCTGGCAGCTTCGTGGCAAGGCTGGTGATGATGGAAAGCACGGCAGCCGACGCCGCGACTTCGAGCACCGTCACCCAATCGACCTGCGTGATGGCGATGTCGACGGGAATCATCGGGATAAGCGCCTGCGCGAAGGTTCGCAACGCTCGGATACCCGCAGCCCGCCAGAACTTCTTCCAATAGGTTCCCATGATGTCTTCCTCCTAGTCCTTGATGGGGAGGGCCTTGATGTCCTCCCACAGCTTCGTTCCCGAGCCGTTGCCCTTCATGGCGTGATAGCACCTGTACGTGTCCTCGACGTATTCGAGCGCCTCGAGGCTTATCTCGCCACGCTCCTGCACGTACTCGCGGTGCGCGTCGACGAGTTCGTTGCGCAGCAGGGTCTTCACCCCTTCGTACATGGCCTTCTGGCCGTCGATTCCGTCAACGCTGCGGCGGATTACGCGGTTGAAGACCAATGCGACGACCGCGCTCACGACGGCCGATAGGAAAGGCGCCGCGACTATGCTCAGTAATTCCTCCATTGTCTCTCTCCTACCCGAGCGCCCTTATCTCCGCCATGACGCGCTCGTACTCCCTGTTCTGTACCACCTTCATCGCCTCCATGTGCTCGTCGAGCACCTTCATCAATGCGGGGTAGCTCACCCCGCCGCACGCCTCCAGGAACTCGCTCCCCGACAGGCGCTGAGTCGTGCGGTCCTCCCGTTCGGGGCGCAGGTGGTCGCGGCAGATGTACAGCCACGCCAGCCGCTCGCATTGCGAATACGTCGTCTCGCCCCTGGCCTCCAGCTCGCCTATCTCCCGCTCAATCTTGTCGAGGCTGACCACCGCAAATCCCCCTCACGCAGACGGGCCTCCCCAGCATCCTCGACGCCACGTCGACCGCCTCCAGCCCGTGCAGCTCCATCGCCCTTGCTGCCCATTCCTCGACGGGCACCCGCGATTCGTACGGCACCATTGCGTGCAACTGCGGCAGCATCCCGACGGTGACGACGTGCGCTGCCTCGTGGAGCGCCACCTGGTCCAGCAGCGGCGGCTCCACGTCGCACCTCAAGCATACGGTGCGCGTCACTGGGTCGGTCGTCGCGAGCCTCGTGGCGCCCGTCCTGTCAACGAGGCGAGGGTCGCCCACGGGAACGCGGACGACCCTCCATGCCTGACCGTTTGCGGCGAAAGCGCGCATCACATCGACCGCATCTCCGCCTTGATGCGCTCCTTCTCCTCGGGCGTCGCCGTCGCGAGGATGTTGCGGACGCCCTCCACGGCGTCGCCGTATCCCATGTAGCGGCCACGGGAGTCACGCATCTGGTAGCCCATCGGCTCGTAACGCATGCCGTCGTACCCCATGTAGCCCATCGGCTGACCCATCTGCTCGGTGACCTTGCAGTAGTAGGCCGCCTCGCTCAGGTCCTTGATTGCATCGAAGATTTCGGGGTCCACCCTGTCGGCGCCGCGCTCGTCCATTGTCTTGCGGGCGTGCTCCAGCAGCTTGTCCTTCAGCTTCATAATCTCGTCCATAGCGCCCTCCTTTATGCGATTCTCGTCACGTCGAGGTTGCCGTCCGCGACGCTGATTGCCTGTTGCTCGATGTCCTCGCCGACGCCCGCGTTCACGTTCTCGACTGCGAGCGTGTAGCAGCACCCCCTCGGAACGTCAATGACGCGGGTGCATGTGACGTTGAAGTACTGCTCCACGGCTGCGGGCGTCACGATTGCCCGCGAGTACTGAAGCTCCTCGCCGTTGAGCGCGAGGGCGATTGCGATTGCGGCAACCGTCCCGCCAGTCGGGATTGCGATGTTGCCGTTGAAGGTGACCTGATAGCGGGCGAACTGGTTGCACCCGCTGGCAGCGCCACGGAGAGTAAGAACCCCGCTCCCGTTCCTGTGCACGACGTTGCCGCGCCTGCACGGGATGGAGTCGAGGAACAGCAAGTTCTGGCCAGCCGCCACGAGCTGGTTGGATTGCGATTGCACATACTCGGCCATGACGGCCCCCTAGGCGCCGCAGCCGCAGCCGAACGTCTGCTGGCAGCAGTTGGGGTTCTGCACCACGTACGCGGGACGGGGGACGGGAGCGAGGTACTGCTCCAGCGCGTTGGTCTGCGCGGCGTTGTCGGCCAGGAGCTGCGCGGTCTGGAGGTTCTGCGAGGCCGCGAGGTTCATCATGTTCACCTGCTGGCGGAGGTTGGCGATTTCCTCGTTCTTGGCATCGATTTTGTCCTGGCACATCTGGTCGAGGATGCGCTGGACGGATGCGGTCTGGTTCGCGAGGATGTCGCGCACGCCGTCGGAAACCGCAGCGCGGTCGGCGCATGCCTCCGCCGCCAGGGATGCACCGAGGTTGGCGGTCGCGAGGCGGTTGTCGCAGCAGCATTGGGCGAGCTGGGCCTGCTGCGCATTGAAGCCCTGGAGCATGGCCGTCTGCATGGCGAAGTCGGACTGCATCTGCTGCATGGCGCGGTTCGTCGCCGCCGTCTCTGCGTTGGCGAAGCCGTTCGTGATTGCGGAGGTGACGCCCGCGAAGCCGCCGCATAGCGACTGGAGGATTTCGGTGAAGCCCTGCTGGACGTTCATCCACGGGTACAGCGCGTCACCGCCCACGGCTCCAGCGCCTCCCTGGTTGCCTCCCCAGCCTCGGTTGCCGTTGCCCCATCCGAGGATGAGGATGAACAGCAGCCAGAGCAAGCCGTTGCCGTTGCCGAAATCGGCGTCGCCGTTGCGGTTGCCCACGACGGCGGCGAGGTCGGACAGGTCGTAATCAGCCATAGCCATAATTACTCCTTCGATATTCGGTTGTATGGTGCTTGTATCGGTACGGGGCCGCGGTCCCCGCCGTTACCTGATTCCGAGCAGCCTGCGGGCCGCATCAGGGTCGATGCCGCGCTGCCGCAGCAGGTCGTCGATTGACTGCCCTCTGTATTGGTCGACCATCTGCCGAACCTGTGGGTTGGACTGGTAGAGCATCTGCATGGTGGCGTCGGTGGCGCCGAACGACCTCATGGCCCCCGCCGCCTGCTCCAGCATGGAGCTGCCGCCCGTCTTGCCGAAGATGCTACTCGCCATCGGTCGCCGCCTTCCTCGTGCGCGGCCTCGGCAGCGAGTCGAGCTTCGCCATCACCTCGTCTAGCTTGGCCTCGAACGCCGCCAGCTCGTCGCGGGTCGCGTACTCCGCCGCCCGCTCATGCACGGCCTCGCGTGGCGTGAAGTCGAACTCGGCGATGGTCTTGACCCCCGCGCCGTCGGTGGTGACGCGGTACATCACGTCCTCCGAGTCGTCGAACAGGATGGCCCTCGAGTTCGGCCCCATGGCGAAGGCGTCCGCGCCCTTGCGGCCAGACACGCCGATGATGTTGTCGAATGGCTGCACCGTGGTCTGCGTCGGCTGGTACATCCAGTTCGGCTGCGCCACGGGCTGCGGGAAGCTCTGCTGTCCGTACGGCATGTATATGCTCGGGTTGTACGCCATCTCGCTCCTATCTGCTCGCTGTTGCCATGTTCCCACATACGTCACAAAAAGCGTTCCGCAGCCACGGGGCGTTGTGTCACTGCTCGATGTGCGCGAGCCAAGCGTCTATCGTGATGCTTTCCATCGGCATGCCCTCCATGACCGAGCGCGAGCGGACGCCGTTGCTAATCACTCTTCCAGGTACGTGTACGAGCTTGACGATGGGTAGTTGGACGCACTCGTATACGCACTGAGGCTACCAGCGGGAACGTATATCTTGCAGTCTGTCGGTATGCTCGTCCATGCGTTAGCACTCGCAACGCTTGGAGGTGTGATTGACTGAAAATGTATTTCACCCAAACCGTAACAATTGCCAAACGCCTGCGATTGTATGCTGGTGACTCCGCTTGGTATCGTCACGGAATTGAGGGCATAGCATGCGTAGAACGTTTGCGATTGGATTGCACCAAGGCCGTTTGGCAGTACCACATGCGTAAGACCCCTGCATCCGTTAAACGCCACCGAATAGATGGTGGTTATATCACTCGGAACCGTTAAAGATTCGAGGGAATAGCAAGAGGCGAAAGCGTTAGAGCTGATTGTCTGCACCGCTCTTGGCAGCGATACGTATTTGAGCGAGACGCAATTATCAAACGTATTGCTGTTAATTGTAGTAACTTCGCTCGGCATCGTCAAAGAAGTGAGGGATGCACAATACAAGAACGCATAACGCCCAATGGTTATAACTTCGTCTGGAATAGTAACGGACGCAAGCAAGCTACAGTAGGAAAATGCATACTCGCCAATACCCATTTTGGAACCAATGCGAACAGCCTTGACGCAGGCGGCATACACCCTGTTTACGTTCAAAGGTGAGACGTTCTTGCTGATGAAAGGATACGTTGACGTTCCATACAGACTAGCGCTGCCTGACGAAACGTGAATTACGATTGTGTAGTTTCCAGCCTCTGAATAAATGTGTTGCGTTGGTTTTCTCGTCGTTAAACTCGTCCCCGTAACCGTATCAGGCTCCGAGCCATCGCCCCAGTCAATTATCGCGGTTCCGTTTAAAGCAATTGCTAGATATGGGGACAGCCTGCCGTCATGAACTGTTATGTCAATTTCGGTATCGCCGCTTTCCGTGACGTACATCTGACCAACATCGCACGTCCCAGATTCGGCGAACTGCGCCCGAATCTGCGCAAGCGTGTAGTTCCACCCCTGCGAGACAAGCCCGTCGTGCTGCGGGTTGTCTGGCAGAGATTCGGGAACGGCCTTGTAGCTGGCAACCACAGACCCGTCGTAGTCGATGAACCGTATCGGGTCGGACACGGAGCCGCCACCGCCCCCGCCGCCGCTGATGCTCCCGATTTCGTCGGGCATCTCGTCAACGGTCATCGTGGCGCTGTCGCCCGTCTTGGCTCGGATTGCGCTCGCGATGGCGTAGAGCTTCGAATCGTCAAGGTATCCCAGCGCCATCAGTACGCACCCCCCGCCAGGTTGACTAGCTCATGGTAGACCGTATCGGCGATTTCGGCCTTGTCCGCAGCGGTGAGCACGTAGTCATCGCCCTGCGGCCCCTGTGGGCCAGTCGCCCCAGTATCGCCCTTCTGGCCTTGCGGGCCTGTGTCGCCCGTGTCACCCTTCGGCCCCTGTGGGCCAGTCGCGCCAGTTTCACCTGTGTCGCCTTTAGGCCCCTGCGGCCCCGTGGCCCCCGTTGCACCAGTCTCGCCCTGCGGCCCTGCTGGCCCCTGTGGGCCTGTGGCTCCCGTGGCTCCCGTGGGGCCTTGTGGGCCAGTCGCCCCCGTGTCGCCCTTGTCGCCCTTGTCGCCCTTGGGGCCTTGGATGCCCTGCGGCCCTTGCTCGCCCTGGATGCCCTGTGGGCCTTGCTCCCCCTGTGGGCCTTGCTCGCCAGGGTCGCCTTTGTCGCCCTTCGGGCCTGGAATCGGTACGTACGAACCTGGGTTCAGGTTGACCTCCACAGGCTCGTCTACGTGCAGCCTAATCATCGTCAATCACCCTTTCTAGCAGGTTCTCCGTCACGTCGAACTCAGCGATGTCGGTCGCCCCGCGCTTGCCGCCACCGACCCAGTTCACCTGTACCCGCGCCTTCCCGCGCTTGAGCTTCGATGTCTGCGCCTGCGTGAGCGACACCAAAAGCACCGTGTCGTCTCCGTCCTTTTCCATCGATTCAGGCTCGACGTCCAGCTTTCTGGTTGCCTGCCTGAACGACACCCAGACGCGGTTCCCAGAGAGGTCGACGCCCTCCACGGTCAGCTCTATCGTCGGCGTGGTGTACCGTCTCATGCCTACCTCCTTACTTGATTCTGACCGCCGTTATGAGTCCCTGCACGTTGAGCGCCGCGCCGCTGTTCTGCCAGCCCATCAGCTTCAGCGTCGTGGTCGCGCTAAGCACGAGCGTGGAGGCCACGTTGAGGTATGTCGCGTCGCCGTTCACCGCCATCGTTTCGGCGCTTTGCTGCCGCCTGTCGCTGGCTGACGGGTTTCCCGAAGACGTGGTCAGCACTGCGCAGCGCCTTCCCGTGGCATTCGACGCGAACTGCCCAGTAGCCGTGACCACCCACGTCCCAGCCGCCAGCGAGACGGAGCAGATGTCCGCCCATGTACTCGCCGCCATGCTCACCGTCGTGCTCTGGTCCTTCACCACGCGGTCGCCGACGTGTAGCACCTCGCAGAACGCGGCAGGGTCGCCCACGTCATACGTCCGCTCGCCGTTTGCGGTCACTATTGAGCCGAGCCTGTTCCATACGTCGTTCCCGTTGGAATCGTACCCATGCGACTCGAAAGACGCCATGCGCCGCCCGTCCGCAGCCTGCCTGAGCAGCAAACGTGAAACCTGCCGCCCGTCCGAGTCCATCATGCGGACTACTCGCGAAACGTTCGCGCCCGTTGACGGGACGCCGCCGTAGCTCGCGTCGAGCCGCGAGTCGTGCATGCTGATGTGCTTGTCATCCGTGGTCAGGTCGAACGCGCCGCCGATTGACGCGTCACCCGCCGCATCCACGCTGCCGTCCCAGCCCACGGTCAGGGCGTTGGAGCGTGCGCTGTCTGATGTGCCGTTGCCGATGATGAGGGCATAGTTCCCGTTGGCATCCTCTACGTTGTAGTGCCCGATTGCCGTCTGATGATTCGATGCTGCGACGGTCTCACGCCCGTTGGCGTGGGAACACGGGCCGCTTGCCACGCAGGCCATCCCTTCGGCGTGCGCGTATTGGCCAGCTTCCGTATGGTAGCCCTCTGCGTGGGAGAACCCTCCCCTTGCGACCGTGCTGGACCCTTCGGCATGCGACGCGTACCCATAGGCGCGCGTTCCGTCTCCCTCTACATATGCGAATGGCATCGTGGCCGCGACATCATCCCCAAAAGCGTACGACATAGGCGCAACAGGGTGGTTGTCGCTCCTTATTCCGAAGGTGTACGCCTTGGCGCGGCTGTCCTCGGTCGTGTACGTTATTGCGACTTCTGACCCATCGGGGGCTGGGCCGTCCGTCAGGTAGACTTTCTGGCGAATCACCGCGTTTGCGACGCTCGTGCCATCGACCTTTACATCGAGCGTCGTGAGGCTCGGGTCTGGCGAGAGGCTGATGGTGAACTGCGTGGTCGTGCCGTCCCCGACGAACGTCTCCGTGACCTCGACCTGGCCCGTCCTGTCGCGCAGGTCTGACACGTGGAAGTAGCCGACGCCCTCCTTGTCCACCAGCTCCAGGCTGTGGTAGTCGCCGACCATGTGGCTCTCGCCCGTCACGCCGACCTGGAAGCCGTCCTTGCCGAAGCTCGCGGTCACGTTCGCCGCAGCATTGCCCTGCCCGTCGAAGAACGCGATGGCCGAGCGCGTGATGCTCACCAGGTTCTTCAGCGCGGTGCGCAGCAGGATACCCAGGCTGTTCATCAGCAGGTTGTGGTAAGGCTTGGAGTCCGACACGTCCGCGAACGGGTTCGGCTTGGCCTCTTCGGCTTGCCAATCCTCTTTGGTTATCTCGGTCACGTGCGCGCCGTTGGAATCCTCCCAGAAGTGCTGTCCCGTGGCCTGCGCCACCGCCTTGGCCTCCGTCGCCGCCTGGGATGCGAGGTCGACTTCTGATTGCATGCGGTCGCCCCACCCAACGGGCGACATCCCCAACGGCGCGCCGCTGCGCATGAGCACTGGGATAACGTCGCCTTCGCGCGCCGAACCTATGATGGGAATTTCCTCGATGTTCTCGATTACATCTGGCTCGACCTCTTGCTCGCCGCCGTCTTCCGCATCTTCGAGAACGATTTCGTCGTCCCCGTCTTCCGTTGGCAGTATGTCCTCGTCTGGCGGATACCCTATGGAATCTGGTTCTGGCTCGTCGGCGACTTCGCCATCTGGAAGTTCTTCAGGAGCTGACGGCTCGACAGGTTCCTCGGGGTCGTAGCTCTCGTCGCTTATCGTTATTTCCTCTTGCTCGTCTTCGGTCGGCATGATGTCGTCGACTTCCGCACCCTCGCCGTCAATCGGAACGACTTCGTATTCGTCCATCACTCAACCTCCTGCGGCGCTTCTGGCTCGTCGTCGGAAGCATTGTCGCTTGACGATTCGAGGCCTTCGTATGGGTTGTAGGGCGCATCCATGTACTCAGACCATTCGTCGTCTTTTATCAGGTCTTCGCGGTCCTCGTCGTACATCTCCAACAGCTCGCCCTGCCCGTCTCGCTCTTCTGGCGTCTCGTCGCCGTCGATGTCTTGCGAAAAGCGCACCATTACGGAACCGCCGTCAGAATCAGCCTCTGCGACAGCGTACATGAGAACCGCATTCACTCCATCACTTCGCCCGACTGGCGCTGGAGTCGGCACGAGGAAATCTGATATCGCTAAAGCCATGTTTCCCACTGCTGTCCCCTCTCCTTAAGCTCTGCGGTGTGCTGCTCCATGTCCTTATCGGACGAAACAACCAGCGTCATAACCCCCATTGGGCCGCTCAAATCCATCTCTATGCTGGTGACGACACCATAGCTATATGTCGATTTCCCATCATCGTTGACGCGCATGAACCCGATTCGGTTATGCAGTCTAACCCTGCTGTATGGAGACCTGAACTCGTATTTCATGCCGCCCCTCACGGCGCTGGAAAGCCTTCTCTTCGCCGAATTGTCTAAAACCGTTTTCGTTGCTTCGGACGTGTTCCCCATTCCAGTCATCGGCGGGTTGAGCTTGTACGTTCTCGAGACGACGCGCCCGACCTTCTGCTCGGACCCAGCCAGCGCGCTTGCGAGTCGTGCGCTCCCGTATTTCTGCGTTTCGACTGTCTGGGTCTTCCCAGATGTGTCGGTTTCCTTCTGCTTGCTGACATACATCACGGTGGCGGTGTTCGGAATTCCGAACGTCTTCCCGCTCTCGTCAATTTCGCCGATGACCGCTGGGAAGTACGAGTTCGATTCCCCGTTTTTCTTGTACTTGTAAAGCGTGAGCTGCCCATATTCGTTCACGCTGATTTCACCGCCGCACCAATCGGCGCATTTCTGCAGGACGTCCATTGCCTTCGTGCCGAAGTCGAATGTGGTGGTCGCGAGAACCTGCTTGTCGTGTACGTCGAGCAGATACTCGCCGCCGAACTTCTTCATGCACGTCCTGAAGAACTCCAGCACCTGAGACTTGCCGACGTTGTAGCCGATGGTCATCGGCTTGTCCAGCAGGTAGTCCTCATACCTCTGCAGCATGCTGACGAGCTTCACCTTGCCCGTGTACAGCCCGTTCTCCCACTGCCCGTCGTCGGGGTCGGCGTAGTACGTGCCGAGAAGGTCCCGCTCTTCCTCTCCCCTAAGAGACATGCAGTAGTATACTCGGATATACCTGTTGACGGGCAGCGACGCCCTTACCAGGTCGAGCTGTCCGCTGGCCTTCGTCGTGCTGTAATACTTCCAGGACAGCTTGCCGCCCCGCACCCCATCGAGCTTGACCCACTTTCCAGTGGACGGCGACTCATTTGATGGACAGGAATAGGCCTCTATCCATGCCGTGCGGCCCGATTCAAGCAGGTCAATCATCACTTCACCAGCTTCCCAGATACCGATACCTTGCGGCTGCCCTTCTGCACCGCCCCGATGCTTATCTTGTCTACGGCAACTGTGTGCATGCGCCCGTCATAGCCCCTGTAGACGTACATGCCAGGGTTGTCCATCAGTTTCTCCCATGCTTTCAGCCCACTGTAAGCGTTGATTGAGACGGTCTGCTCGCTTATGCTGAAAGAAAGCGAGAAATCGACCATGTGGCCCTTCCCGAATACCACGAACGGCTTCGAGAACCCCTGCAGAAGCTCAGCCTGCATTTCCCTGCTGGAACCGAACGCAGGCCCCATGTCGCCCAGGGCATAGGCGGCTATGCCGTCCTGGTCCTTCGTGCCGAACAGTCCAGAGAATCTTCCCGTACTGATGGTGTACGATGCTGCTTTCGCTTTCGTCTTCTTGTAACGGTTTCCGAATGTGACCGTCACCATGAGCGTTTTGTTCAACTGGCACTGCTTGAACACGGCGGTCAAGACGGCTGTGGTCGTGTTCATCACGTCGAGATTGCGGCTAACGGTATCGGGCGACACCGCGTATGACTTGCCGTTCCAACTGTAGGTCAACGCTATCTTGGCGCTGTTTATGTCGTCGTCCGCATCGGTCTTGTAAGCCCGAACCGTGAGCGCGCCAGTGCTCTGGGAATACGCGAACGTGATTCTAGGCTCGCCGATGTCCGCATCGGAGCTTATCAGCATCATGGGGCTGTCGAGCTTCGTCTGGGCGCCGTCCACTGTCTGGAGCCACGCGTTGACCGTGATGCTCTTTCCAAGCTCTGGCATGGCCTTGAGGTCCGTCCCCACCTTGAGCCTGAGCGTGCCTGGGCTGTAGCCAGTGCGTTTCGGGCAATCGGTCATGTTGCCACGGGCGCTGTCGTTCTGCGGCGCCTTCGCCACTGTGGCCCTCATCAGCTCGCGCCCGTCTTGGATGAGGCTCTTGACGTAGAACTTGCGTCCCCTGTCCCACTTGTAGTTGAAGTCGACATCCACGCAGTCCGCGCCAGCCTGGACCAGGCACTCGTCGAGGACTTCCGCCCTTCTGTACAGGTAGAGGTTCCCAGACGATACCCAGTCACCGTGCTTCCTGTTCTTCGCATCATACGTGCGCACTCTCACCTGTACGCGGAAAGCGTCGTACGACGCGCCCATCGCAACGTTCGTGTAGTTGAAGAGCGTCTGGTAATCGTTCTTGCTCGTACCCATGTTGGACTTCAACCACGTGTCTGGGTCCGTCGTTGCGTCCTTGGGTATGCCAGACACCGCGACTGGGTTCTTCCATGCGCTCCACTTGGTCCACGTCGCACCCTTCGCCTTCTCCTGTGCGAGCGTGTATCGATAGCACCACCTGTACTGGACCTGATAGCAGTACGCCTTGCTCGTCGGCTGCCTCATGCCGACCTTTGCCGTGAATTTGCCAGTTTCCGCCGTGTAACCCTTCGTGAAGCTGGTTCCCTTGCTGATGTCGCTGTAGAAGGCAACCTTGCTCACCCTGGGCAATTTCGTGTTTATGGTAGATTTCGCCGTCATCACATGCCCCCGTTCCTCGCCAGCTCGTACATGAAATCGCGGAAAAGCTGGTTGATTCTCGCGTCGTCGTTGACCCGCGCACCGTCGATGTGGATTACGATTGACGGCGCGGCCTGGACCGCAGCGCCCGCGAGCGCCAGCCCGTTGCCAGACGTGAGCGGCGCAGTCATGTCCGCCATCATGCCAGGCAGGTCTGGCATGTACTTGTCGTATCCTTCGCTAAGGCCTTCCATGGACATTTCGCCAATCCATTTGAAGAGCTTCGACGGCGATGCGATGCCGAGGAAGCTCTTCGCGCTGTCCACCGCCCCCTGCAGCCCGCCGATGAGCGTGTCGCCGACCGAGCCGATGTTCGCCCAGATGCCGTCGATGAGGCCCTGCACGATGTCGCGGCCCATGTTCCACATGTCGGTCCCCAGGTTGCCGAGCGCCGCCATGATGTTGCCTGGCAGGTCGATGAAGAACTGCTTCACTTCCTCGATTTTCTGCGATACGGACTCCCGCAGGTTCTCCACCGCGCCAGACACCGTCTCCCGCAAGCCCGCGAAGAACGCGCCGACCTGCTCGATTGCTGCCGCTATGCTGCCAGGCACGCCCATGACGAACGTCACGAAACCGAGTATCACGTCCGAGCACACCTGGAAGGAGACCCTTATCCCCTCGAGCGCATTGTTGACGATTGTCGTCACGCCCTCGAAGTCGGAACCCATGCCCCCGAACGCACCGCCGAGCGCCGTCGATTTCACGTTCATGTCGTCGAACGCTGGCCCGAACGTGGAGCTGACGAACTCGGTGAACGGCGATATTATCTCCTGGAACGTCTGGAACGTGGTGGCGCACGTGTCGATGACGTCGCGCACGGTGGCGACGGCGTTGCCCATCGTCTCGAACTCGTTCTTGAGGACGGCGAGGAAGGTTGCTATCACTGGGGTCGCTTTCTCTATGAACGCGGCCAGGTCGTTGAAGATGTTGCCAGCCGCCTCGCCAGCGCTCCCCGCGTCGTCTGGGAGGTCCAGCGCGTCGTGTATCGCAATGCCGAGGTTGCCCAGGGCGTCGGCCATCCTGCCGAAGTCCGCCGTCTCGGTGAACGCCGTGACGAACTCGTTCACGGCCTGCGCGATTTCCCTGAACACCTCGGCGAGGCTCTGCCCAGCCTTGAACGCCTCGCTGTTAGCGAGGTTGTCCCCTTGCTCCTTGACGAACCCGAGCTTGTCGCCGAGGTCGTGGAGCACCCCCGACACGTCCTGGGCCACCATGTCAGCCTTGTCAAGCGCCTCCGCCATCTTGTCGAACGTGCCGCTCGCCGCGTCGGTCTCGTCTGCCGTCGGGATGAGCACGTCGAGGAAGCCCGATATGAAGTCGATTGCGTTCCTGAAACCCTCGCCGACCTTCTGCGCGAAGTTCTGGAACGACTCGGATTCGACAATCCTGGTCACCTGGCCTATTCCGTCCGTGGCCCCCTGCACGAACTCGCGAAGCGTCGGCGTCAGGTTGTCGCTTATCGCAATCTGCAAGCCCTCGAATGCGCTCTTCAGGTAGGTGATGTCGCCCTGGAGGTTGTCCATCTGCGTCTCGGCCATCTCCTCGGCGAATCCCTCGCAGTTGGCGATGGAGTCGGCGACCTCGTTCCACCTGTCGGCGTTGGTCCCGAGCAGCGCGTTGACCGCCGCGAGGTCGTACTTGTTGAACATCTTGGCGAGGCGTTCGGTGCGCTCGCTGTCGCTCATGCCGTCCATCGCGTCCTGGATGTCGAGCATGATGTCCTGGAGCGGGCGCATGTTGCCCTCGGCGTCGAAGACCTGGATGCCAAGCTCCTCGAACTGCTGCTTGGCCTTGTCGGTCGGCGCCGCCAGCCGCATGAGGATGTTGCGCAGGGCCGTGCCGCCCTCGCTCGCCTTGATGCCGTTGTCGGCCAGGAGCGTGAGCACCTGCGCCGCCTCGCCCGTCCCGCCGCTCAAGGTGCGGGCGGTCGCGCCGACCGTCAGCATGGCGTCGCCCAGCTGCGATACGGATGTGTTGCCAGTCGCGGCGGCCTTCGCCATCTGGTCGACCATCGTCTGCGTTTCCTCGATGGACAGGCCGAAGGCGCTCTGCGCGTCCGTCACCATGTCTGATGCGGTCGCCAGCTCCATGTTGCCAGCGGCGGCGAGGTTGAGCACGTTCGGCAGCATGCCCATCGACGTCTCCGCATCGTATCCAGCGAGCGCCATGTAGTTCAGGGCGTCCGCCGCCTGGGTCGCCGAGAACATGGTCGTGCGGCCCATCTCCTGCGCGAAGTCGCGCAGCTCCCCTATCTGGTCGACGGTCGTCCCCATCGTGGCCGCAACCTGCGACATGGACGAGTCGAAGTTCATGCCCGTCTGCACGGCGTTGACGCCGAATGCGGCGACGGCGGCGGTCCCAGCAGCCATTGCGAGTCCAGCGGTCTTCGCCGCCGTTCCGAGCTTGTTGCGGACAGACGTCGCTATTGAGTCCAGGCCGTGCGTCACCTTGTCGTCGATTCCGACCTTGACGAACAGCTCGAGTAGGTTCAAGTCACACCACCTCCAGGCCAGCCCTGTCAATCACGTCGTCGATTACGGATTGCGCGTCGAAGTCCCTGGCCTTCGGTGGTGCGGCGTACCTCGCATCTGTGCCCAGGAGGATTCTCAGGTGCTCGGTCACGAGCACTCTGAACCTCTCGCGGTCGCGGTGCTCCCTGGCCCTAGCCCCCACGTAGCGCATCGCCGCCCTGACGCTCTGCGGCCCTCGGTACTCGCCGAGGGCCTGCCAGGCTACATCTCCGTATGTCCCTGCCGTGATAAAAAACCGATTGAATCCCAGTCGGACATGACGAGCGCGAACAGGTCGCCGATTACGTCCCCGCTCTCCGCGTACTCCTCCGCTGGGACGTCGTTCGCCAGGGCCAGAAGCTCGATTAGCATGTCGCAGCACTTCTCGTCTGCGAGCACTGGCGGGAGATGCTTGCACATGATTCGCCATGCGCCGCTCGAATCGCCGCCGAGGTTGCCCATCTCCTCGAGCATCGCGCCGAGGTGGCCGTTGGCGTCCATCCTGTCGACCAGCTCCATCGCAAGCCCCATGATTGCGAGCGAGCGCCTTCCCTTGATGTCCGACAGCTTCATGCGTCCTCCCCTTCCCCTAGTTGCCGCCGCTGGTAGGCTCGGCGGTGCCAGTCTTGACGTACACCTCGAACGGCACGTTGTCGATGTTCTCCAGGTCGTAGTGCGCGGTGAACTCGAACGCGAAGTCGGCCTTGCCGTTGTCGTTCGACTGGATGGAGAACCCGCCAGTGTTCAGCGCGTCGATGACGTGGATTGCCATGAACCCGCCGTTGGTGTTGCCGTTCTTGTCCGAGTAGTCGCCGACCCACCAGATGTTGTCGAAGTCTGCCTGGAGCAGGTCGGCGCGCGGGGTTATCTTGCTCACGCCGCTCGTCACGGTCTTGTCGGCTGCCCCCACGAGGCGATTGGCGACGTCGGCGCTGGCCGTCTTCGCGGTGCCGCTCAGCGTGATGGTGTAGTAGTCGAGCACCTTGAGCTGCTTGGTGTTCGCGGGAACGTTGTCGATGTCCTCGCCGAAGTCCAGGTACTCGGGGACGGCGGTGAAGGACACGCCGCCAGACGTGGCGGCGAAAATCTTGGTCTTGTCGAGCGTGCCCGTTGCGGGCGCGAACTCGGTCAGCAGCACGCCCGCGTTGAGCTGAAGCTCCTGGAACGCGGTTGCCGAAACCTGGGTGAATTTCATATCTGCCTCCTAGATTACGAGGTACTCGACGCTCATGTTCAGGTAGCGCCGCTTCACTTTCTCGTCGCCGTCGAAGCGCACCGACTGCGCCCACGGCGCTCCCTTCCGAATCCACAGCATCCCGCCGTCGCATGGGACGTTCACGCCGCCGATTCCTATGGCCTCGGAGATTTCCCTGACCTTGGCGTTCGGCGCTGCCTCGCTGTCGGTCCTGTACCACACGTTGACCGACATGCTCGCCAGCGGGTCCATCCAGTCGCCCACGACCAGGTCGTAGGTGATGTACGGGTACTCGGCGTCACTCGGAGTCGATGTCGCGGCGTATGCGGGGATGCCGAAGCCCGCCATGAAGCCGTGCAGCGCCGCCTCGGGCGTCATTCGTCGCCGTCCTTCGGCAGCTGCCAGGACTCCGCCTGGTACTGGTTGAACTCGAAGCTCGCCACGTCAGGCGTGCTGTCGTTGACCTTGGTCACGCGGAACAGCGCGCCGTCCTCCTCGCGTCTAAAGGCGTCGTGGAAGGCGAGCACCGCGTTGGCGTCCGTCGTCACGGTGTATATCCCCGTGACGCCCTGCGCCTCGGCGACGCGCCCGCCCGTGGTCGAGTCGAGCACCACAGCCGCCTCGAACGTCGGGCCGTCGACCCACGACGTGAGCCAGCCCCCCTCGCCGTCGGGAACCCTCCTCCGCTCTATGAGCGTGCAGGTTTTCTTGAAAGAGTCGAAAAGACGCACTCTGGACCCCCTAGACCCAGTCTCGCGACAGTTTGCGGTACGGCCTGAGCCTGGCCCCGAACTGGAGCTGCCAGGCCGCAGCGGGCGTCTCGTTGCCCTGCGCGCCGCCCGTCGCCTTGGTGTAGCTGTAGCCGCCGAAGCTCTCCGACTGGTACGGCCCGCCGATTGCCTTCGCGTTGTCGTCGCACCACGCCTCTATCTCCTCGGCAAGCTCCACGAGCGGGCGCGGGATTGCCAGGAGCCATGCGCGCCCGTCGAACTCCTCATCTGCAAGGTCCTCCAGCGGGCAGAGGTGCAGTCCGTCGTTCAGCGCCGACCCCTCGAGCCAGATGTACTGACCCTCCAGCGCGCCAGGCACGTCGAGCGCCCCGCCGTCGATGGCGAAGCTGCCCGACACGCACGAGCGCTCGAATCGGTTGTTGACGTATCGCAGCACCTCTTCAAGCATCTAGCCCTCCTGGTCCGTCCTGTGGGCCGACTTGCCAGCCGCCGTACCCCTTTTGCGGGTGGCGGGCTTCCTGGCCGCAGACGCCGTCTCCTTGGCTCTGGCGGCGGTTCCGACGGCCTCCGCCATGACGCCGTAGCGCCCCGAGTTGATTTCGGCCAGGCGGGAGGCCGTGGCCTCCCACTCGTCGCCGACCCTGCGCAGCGGCTTGCCCTTGGCGGATAGGTCGCGGAACTCCCGCGTGCAGCGGATTCTCATTGCTCTGCCTAGGCGCCAGGCGTCTCGGTCACGGTCGCCACGTGCAGCGACTCGGGCGAGAACAGCAGCGGCATGTAGAGCGCGCTGGCCTTGGTCCAGATGACCGACGGGTCCTTCTCCGCCCATTGCGTGATGTACACGTAGGGCGACACGTCGGACTGGCCGACCTGCGCGAAGTTGGCGATTTCGACCTCGGGCGGGGCGCCCCACAGGCCAGCGCCAAGGCGCATGCCGTTGACGCTGCCGAAGAACGACACCTTGGCCTTCGGGAAGTAGCGGTGCTTCACGGGCACGGGTCGGCCCGTGGTAGCGTCGATGTTCCACTTCTCGGAGTACTGGAGGTCGTCGACGATGATTTGGCTGATGCCGAACTCGTCGGCGAGCAGGGCCTCGAGTGCGGAGTTGCGCACGAGCACGCCTGCGGCGGCGGTGCCGTTGATTGCCTTCTGGATGCCGCTGTTCTTGCGCAGCTGGCTCAGGAAGGTGCGGCTGCACACCATGCCAGTCAGCTCGGTGCCCTGGTCGGCGGCGGCGTCGATGATGTCCTGAATCTGGGACAGCACGTCGGTCGTGGCGCCATTGCCCACGTCGATGGTGTGGGCCAGGTTCGCGGCGGGCACGCCGTAGTCCACGGTCAGGTCCATGCCGTTCTCCTTGATGGTCACCTGGCCCGTAGCCATCAGCTCGGCGCGGGCTACCTTGGCGCGGGTCACTACCGCGTCGGCGACCTCGGACACGTCGCCCTCCATCACGAGGCGGTACAGCTGCTCCTCGTCGCGGATGCCTCGGTGGATGAGCTGGCGCAGCAGCTCGGAGGTGTTGCGCTTCGCCTTGATGAGGCCCTTCTCGATGTTGTGCTCGTCGATGGGCGCGTGCTCGATTTTCTGCGAGATGGTGTCGAACGCGTGGAACTCGGCCATCTGGGAAATCTGGTACTGGTTCGCCACCGTGTACCACTCGGCCACCAGGTTGTCGGTCTGGATGTCGTCGAACAGGCCCTCGAGCGGGTCGTTCGGGCGGCTCACGATTTGGCCTGCGTCGAGCAGGTCGGCGGGACGGGCGAGGCCCATGACGTTGTTCAGGAATTTAGCCATTGCTTGCCTCCTTCTATGCCGCGCTCGTCACGTCGGTGGAACCGCCCGCGACCGCCTGGCCGTTCGCATCCTTGACAGCCACCGTAATCTTGTGGCCCGTGGTTGCGGTGACGTCGTCGGTGCCGTTCCACGCGGTCCATGCGGAAACGTCGTCGGCGAGCTTGACCGCAGGTGCCGTGGTGGCGTGTGTCTTGTACACGTAAGACTGGCCGTTCGCCAGGTCATGCCCAGTGACGGTCAGCTTGGTCTTGCCAGAAGCGGAACCAGCCGCAGAAGCGACGGAAAGGCTGTCGAATACGGCGAAGATTGCGGGACGCACGATATTCGGGGCCGTGACGACCTTGATTTCGGTAAGCGCAGTTGCAGCGTCCTGGGTCAGTGCTGCGGGCAGCTTGTCGCCGTAGATGACGCCTGCGGTCACGATGGAACCAGGGGCAGCGCCCTTGGTCACGTCGATGTCCTCGTACAGGATGCCCTTTGCTGTTGCGCCGTTAGCGGGGATGACCGCTCCTGCGGGGACGTACTTGCTGCCGTCCTCCAGGGTCTTGACCAGCGCGTGGTCTGCAGGCACCGTGGCGCTCACTCGCGTGCACCCCTCGTCGTCTGCGAGGAAGTGCCCAGCGGTGAACCCGATGCCGTTGGAAGAACCTGCGAATGCCATGTTCTCTCCTTACTGTTCGGTGTTCTCTGCCTTGCCGTACAGCCGCTCGTGTCGGGCCTTGAGCGATGCCTGGATTGCGGGGTCTGGACCGTCCTCGGACGGCTCAGACTTCGGCGGCGTGGGCACGTTCTGCCCGCGCACCCCCGTCGACTTCGGGATGAACTCGGCCCATTCCTCGGCCTCGCTGGCCTTCAGGTCGTCGTAGCCCGCGAGCTTGCCGTCCTCGACGGTCAGCTCGTCCAGCGGCTTGAGACGCGCGGCCTTGTCCACCCGCTTCTCGTCCAGGCCGATTTCGCGGAGAAGCCCCTTGTACAGCTCCAGCTTCTCGGCGTTCGCGCGGTCGGATTCGACCTTGCCCTTGAAGGACTCGTACTCCTCCTCGAGCGTGGTCTTCTCGCCCCTCAGCTTGTCCAGGTCGCCCTGGAGCCTGTCCGCGTCCGCCTTCGCCTGGTTGTACTTGGCCTCCCACTCGTCGCCCTCGTCAGCGGCCTTCAGCGCCTCGACTTGCTGCTCGAGGCCTGGCACCTTCGCAGCCTGCTCCCGCAGTTCCTCGGCCTTCGCCCGCTCCTCCTCCACCTTCGCCTTCAGTCCGTCGGTCGATTCGGTGTGGGCCTCGATAATCTGGTCGATTTTCTCTGACTCGATTCCCATCGCGGCAAGCATCTTGCGTGTGAGTGCCATCCATGCTCCTTTTCCTCGGCGCGCATTCCCTCGCGCGTTTGCACTCCCACCATTGTCCGCCTGGCGTCACAGGTTGGCCCTGAGGCGCCCCTTGGCGTACTGCTCTATGACGGCTATCGCCTCCTCGGCCCCCCAGCAGACGGTCGCCATGTAGCCGTTGCGCTCGAGCGTCGACAGCCACTTCATCTGCTCGTCGGTCGGCTTGTTCCTGCCGAACTTCATCTCGACGAAAAGCCCGTGGTAGCCGCCCCTCGCGATGGGGATGCATAGGTCGGGCACCCCCGCCTTGACGCCCTCCGCCTTGAGGCGCGCCGCCTCGGCCTTGCCCCTCAGCCCGCCGTTCGAGCTACGGCACGGCAAACATCGGGATGTGCATAACTGCGCAATAATCGGCGACAGCCACTTGCTCGTCGTGTTCGCTCATGCCTTCACCACCTCCTTCGTCAGCGCGTCGCCAACGCTCCATCCGAGAACGTCGATTCGGCGCGTGATTGTCTCCCGCCTTATCCCCGTCTCCTTCGCCCATTCGCTGATGCACATGCTCTTTCCGTCATGGGTCAGGATTCGGTTCCTTCTCGTGTTGAGCATCTGTTCCTGATGCGTCACCCATCGGCAGTTCGACGGCTCGTAATCGCCGTTTACGTCTATCCTGTCGATTGTCAGCTCTGCCGAATAGCCGTTATCGTCGGCCCATTTCTTGAACGCCATGAAGTCTTCGCGCCATTCGCTGCAGACGCTTATCCCCCGCCCGCCATATAGACTGTAGAACCTGAAGTGCGGGTTGTAGCACCTTTGGAGCATCCCATAATAGGTGTTGTACAGCCTTGTCTTGCTTTGCCCGTGAGTCGTGTTCCGCTCGGTCATGAGCGAACGCTGAACATCGCGCTTATAGCACCCGCAGCTCTTGGCGTGGCCGGATTTCAGGCCATCCGCTCTCACCGTTGCCATCGAACCGCACTCGCACATGCATTTCGCGTATAGCCTCCTGCCGCGTTTGAAGACATCGATGACGGTAAGCCTGCCGTAAACGTCGCCTTTTTCCATGGTTCCCCCTTTCGGGGTAAATCATGCGGCACGTGTCACAGGTCTGCTCCACGCGCACCAGTCGACCACGGCCACCTGCTCGTCGTGTTCGCTCATCTCCGCCCCCTTCTGGGCGCGCGAGGCGCCCGCTGCAGCCCGATTGGATGCAGATAATGTATTTGCTTGTTCACAGCAGCAACGCACGATAGGCGTAGCCTGGAAGGCGCTGGGCATGAAAAAAGGCGGGGCATTGCCCCGCCGCGTTGATGGTGCACGGTGCGGGATTCGAACCCGCTCCCAACGGATTATGGGTCCGCTGCTCGACCGTCGAGCTGCCCGTGCGCGGTGCACGCTCTTTCGGGCGGCGTGCGCTCGCCGATTCGCTAGGCGCGCTTCTTCTTGCGGCCAGGCTTGCGCGGCCCGTCCTGGATTCGGGTCGCCACGCTCTCGGCGCTGACCCACACGCGACCGTCGGCCCTGATGCATGATAGCACGCCCTCGCCCACGAGTTCGCGCACGCGGGCGTCCGTCACCCCGAGGGCAGCCGCCGCCTCGTTGACGCTCATGTGCCCGTCTGGCGGCTGAGGGCGCCTGCCAGCCTTGCCGTGGTATCCAGGCTCCTTGAAGTCTGGGTTGCCTGGCCCTGGGTTGCTCCTGATGCGGCGCTCCACGCTCTCCGCCGACACGGCGTACGCCTTGCCGAACCTCACCGCGTCGAGCACCCCGTCGCGTATGAGCGCGTTGACGCGCCCAGTCGTCACGCCGAGCGCGTCTGCCGCCTGCCTTGTCGTCACGTATCCTTCCATATCCCTCCTATCCTCTTATGGTCTCTAGCTCGCCTCGACAACTGCCAGCGTGTCGAAGTACCTCACGTCGTCGACCCTGTACTCGCCCCATTCGGATTCGGGGAGGAGTTCGGACCTCATGTGCCCGCTCCACCCGCCGCTCGGGTCGTAGAGCACCTCCACCTTCATCTCGGGGTGCCTCTCGCGGATTTCCCTCACGACCGCCCTGACCGTCCGCCTGCGCGCCATCACTACATCGCCTCCATGTCGTGCTCGAACATCATCTCGAGCGCCGCTTCCATGGCCTCGGTGTTGCTCGCGTACCTGGTGACCTCGCCGTTCAGCTTGATGTAGGCGCTTGCGCTCGCGTCGTACTCGCCAGCCGCGTAGACCGTGCCGTTCGGGAAGGTCGCGCGGAACAGCTCGTCGACTTCGTGCATCTGCTTCTTGCTGGTCCTGGTGGTCATCTCTGGCTCCTCGGTGTCTCGGTTTCCCTTACGTGATTAATTATAGCCTATTGCTTACATTTGGGCAATAACTATTTTCGTGAATTTTCGGACGGCTTGTAGAACCATTCCCCGCCGAACTCGGCGTCCAGCCTGTCGGCTGCGGCCCTGAGCGCGTCGCCCTTGGTGGCGAACCCGCTGCCGCTCGCGTGCTCCCCCAGGTACACCTCGCCGTAGGAGTGCCCGCGCTCGTAGCGGTGGATGACGTAGGCCCACTGGCCGACCATCGGCAGCGCATCAATCTCGAACACGTTCATGCAATCACCCCTCGTATACCCTGACCGTCCACGTGCCGCGCACCAGCCTCGGCTCGTCGACCTCCGCGTACTCGCCCCGCAGCTCCTCCAGGAACGCTGACAGGTCGTCGACCTCCTCGGCGAAGCCGCCCTCCAGCGTCGGGTAGTCGACCGAGAAGAACTCCCCAACTTCGACTCTCATGCCATCTCCCCTTCTGTTCCATCCTCGGCGGGCGTCGGGCCGTCCCGTCGTGGGAACGGCCCGCAGACGCCGCCTCAGCGTCCCTACACTGCCTTTATCGCGGCCCTGATGCGCTTGCGGGCCTCCCTCGGGTCGATGCGCACGGGGTCGTCCTTGCTGTTCGCGGACTCCAAGTGGATGAGCGTCCAGGTGCCCTGCTCCCCGTCCACGCCGTCCACGTAGACGCAGTCGCTGCGCCCGCCGCCGTAGTTGAAGTGCACGTAGTAGCCGCCGCGTTTGACCGCCTCGAGCGCCCTGTGCACGTCGACGCCCGACGGGCCGTGCTTGGTGTCGCTGCGCATCTCGTAGCTGCGGAAGAAGTCGCGCGCCTCGTAGTTGACCGTGATGGATTCCAGCATGTCTCTCCCCGTTCTCCTCGGTAATCCTTCTAGCATCCTTCAATCATGTCGATGAGGTCGTTTTTGGAATCGCCGCGCGTGCAGACCATTTCGTAAGCCTCGCCCGTGTCTGCGTATTCCGCGTGGATAGCTTCCCAGGAACGACCGCTGTACTCGGCTGCTACGTAGATGGTCCGTTCCTCGCCGAACCACTGCTTGTAGCTGAAAACGCGGTTGCACGTGAAAGCCCCGTTGCTCTTGTTCAGGTTCTCTTCCTTGAACTGCTTCAGCGTCTTCGCCATCTTTGGCTCCTTCGGTGTCGGTTGCTTTTCCTTATGTGCTAATTGTAGCAGATGCAACATGGTTACGCAATAGGAAAATAGAAAAAGTTTTCGGGCCGTTCTCGCGGCGCCTGCGGGCCGTCACGGCGCGGCGCGGGCGTCGGGCCGCCCATCGGGCCAGTCGGCCACCAGGGCGGCCCTCCGTGGCCCTAAAGCGCATCCAGCGCGGCCTCCGCCTCGGGCATCCGCGCCAGCAGCGCCTCCAGCCCCTCATCCGCCGACCCGAGCCTCACGCTCGCCCGCCCGTTGTCCAGGTAGCAGTCGTCGGTCACGAACTCGCCGAGGCTGTAGACCCCGCGCCAGTAAATCCACTGGCCCTCGCTCGTCGCCCGTTGCAGGGCGTCGTTCAGCTCCAGCGCGCTCATCGCCGCTCCTTCCTGTACGGCCTGCCGCTGCGCTCGTGCGCCAGCCTCTCGCATTGCTGCCCGAACTCGCGCTCCGACATCAGCCCCGCCTCGAAGTCCTCGCGCACGGCCCCCAGTGCCTCGACGAACTCGATGTGGCCCATCGTAGGCGCGGGCTTCGGCTTCGGATGAGGCGGCCTGAAGTACCCGTAAACGCACCTGCCGCCCCCCCGCGACGGGTCGTATGTGTCGTGGCAGACGCCGTCCAGGACCGCCGTGCAGTGCTTGCTCAGGCTCACGACCAGCGGCCCGCTCGGAAGCTCATCGGCCCGCATGTGCACCCTGCACCCCTGGCCGACCTGCATCGTGGGGACCCACTCCCAGCCGTAGCCCGCCATGAGCTTCCTGATGGTGTCCTTGTACACGCCGTCGCGGGCGCTGCTCGTGCCGCGCTTGCGCTTGCCAGTGCGCTCGGACTTCGCCAGCTCGTTGATGTCGTCGTACACCTCCTTGTAGTCCTTCCCCGTCGCTATCGCCACGGCCCTGCACACGCAGTCGCCCACGCTCTCGGCCCTGTAGTAGCCGCTCCTGCCGCCGTCGTCGTAAACCCACTCCATGCTAGGCCTCCTTCTCAATCTCAATCCACGCGAACCATCCGAGCGCCATGTGATGCCGTTCCAGCCTCACGGCCTCCTCGGGCGTGTCGCAGCGCGTCTCGTACAGGTCGCCGTTGACGCCTTCCATGATTACGACGTACGTGCAGTTGTCCTCGTGCTGCTTCGCCATGTCTGCCCCTTCCTCGGTCCTCCTCGGTGCGGGGGATTGCCCGCCCCCGCCTCGGGCCTTGCCGTTTACTTCCAGCCGTTCTTCCTTGCGACCGCCGCCTGCCAATCTTCGAACGCCTGCTTGGACTCGGCGATTAGCTGCTCGTACTCGTCACTGTACTCCATGCCCCGCTGCTCAAGCTCGTCCATGCGCTTGTCGATTGCCGCGCGCCTCGCGTTGACCTCCTGCCATGTCTCCTCGTGTGCCTCCTCCTCGTCCCAGCTCCACTCGACCTCGCCCGTCTCCTTGTTGACTATTTCTACATGATGCACTTCGTGGTCGCGCCAGTCGCGCTTCTCGATGAACGCCATCGCGTCGTCGATTGCCTTGTCCAAATACGCGAAGCTCCTGCGCTCGGTGCGGCGGGCGCCGTCGTAGCTATGCGTGTAATCCATGACCTGCTGGTGGATTTTCTTGGCGGTGGTCATCTCGACTCTCCTTGCTCCTCGGTTGTTTACCTTATGTGCCTATTATAGCAGATGCAAAACGATAGTGCAATAGGAAATTTAGAAGATTTTGGGCCGATTTGGGGGCCGTGCCGAGCCTCTGTTGATTTGGGTGCGCCCTGGCGCTCGGCGTGCCTCAGGCGCCGCGAGGCTGCCTCAGGGGCCTATTCGTAACGGTCGTGGACCGCGACGGCCCCGTACCAGGGGTGCCCAGCAAGCTCCTCGCACATGCGGCTGAATCGGCTGTCGCAGGTCCCCGCGTAGCTGCCGCCCATCATCGGGCCAGCCCCGCTCCCGCCGTTCCTCGGCCGCAGGTGGATTGACCCGAGTGGGCCGCGCACGAGGTCGAACAGCGCGGGGTCGGATTCCTCCACCTCCCAGCACCCGTCTGGGCACGCGACGTACAGCTCGTCGTGCTCCTCGGTCCACCCTCCAGCCGCGCATCCCCTGAACGTCGGGTTGCCGTACACGTACAGCCCCAGCGCCTTCACCTTCGCCATGTCATGCCTCCTCTGCTCCTCGGTGCTGGGGACCTCCGCCCGCCCCAGCTCGGGTTTCCCCGCTACAGCGCCTTCGCGATGTCGGTCAGCGCCTTGGCCTTCGCGGCGATGGTCACGGTCATCGCCAGGGCCGTCGTGTGGTCGATGCCCATGCCCTCGAACCTTCGGATGGTGCCCGCGTACTTCGCCTCGAACTCGCCCATGTTCTCGAAGATGTGGTCGGCTGCCCGCTAGATGATTGCCCGCACCTCGGAGCTGCCGTCCAGGGCCTCTCGCGTCGCCTTCGCCAGCCTCTCGCTCGCCTTCATGGTTCCCATCCCTTCTCCTCTGCTGCCGTCTCTGACGCCCGTCGTCTGCTACGCAGCCTGCTCGTACAGTGCGTCGATGAGTCCCCATACATCGTTGTGCGGGTCGTCCATGTCGAACTCGACCTCGACGCTGTCGCCGAACCCGAGGTCCAGGTCGTGGATTGCGTCGCACAGCTCGTACGCCTTCTCGCCGTTGACCTCGGCCACCAGCTGCCCGCTCTCGCTCGTGATGTAGATGCTCGTCATTGTCGGCTCCCTTCGGTTGCTTGCTTTTCCTTATGAGCCTATTCTAATCTAATGATTATAGTTTGACAATAGGGAATTTTGAAAAAGTCTCGGGATGATTCTCGGGCGCTCTCAGGCGCGATTCCACATCAGATGCGCAATGGGCGCCCCGTGGTCGGGACGCCCGTCAGTAGACGCCTCCGTGGCCCTTGGCCGCGTTCGCCGCGCCCGTCATGCCATCGCGTCGACTTGGGACGCGATGAAGAAGCTAGCCGTCTTCATGAACATGCGGGCCTGCTCCTCCTCGCCGTCCTCGGTCTCGACCTTCCTGGTGCGGTGCTTCCAGATGGTCGCCTTGAACGCCGCGTGCTCGCCTTTGCGGACCCTGTAGCCCATCGCCTTCCAGCGGGCGAACGTGTGCGCCTCCTCCTCGATGCCGTTCAGCGCCTTCGCCGCCTCGATGATTGCCTCGTTGGTCATTGTTCCTCTCCTATCTCCTCGGTCGGTGCGGAGGTCTTGGCCCGCCTCCGCTCGGGCTTGTCGGCTTCCTAGAACTCGCTGAAGGTTGCCATGTGGTCGTACGCCGCCCACCGCGCGTCCTCGACGCTCTCGAACCGCCCGATGAACTCGTCGCCGTTCGCCACGAGGTCGAGCGCGTAGGGCCACGGCTTGCCGAAGTAGTCCTGCTCAATCCATCCGCCGATGATTTCGTAGGTCAGCTCGGGGTCGATTCAAAAAGTTTTGAAAAGGCCGCCCCGAAGGACGGCCCCGCTTGTCGGCCGCTACTGTGTCTCCAGCTCCTTCTCGACGACCTTCGTGTACTCGGCCATGTGGTCGCGCGCCGCTGGCCGCAGGTACGGCCTCTCCTTGCGCCCCTTCGCGCCAAGCTCCACGTATGCGGCGTACTCGACGCCCGTGCCGATGTACACCGCCTTCTCGTCCACCTCGATTTTGTGGGCTATGGAGTTGCGCAGCCTGCCCGTATCGACTGGGCACAGGCGCTTCGCGTAGCCCTCGGCGAGCCATCCTATCTTCTCGAGCGCCTTCGCGTACGCCTGGTTGACCGCGTTCTTGACAGCCTCCGTGTTGTCTGCGGTGAGAATCGCCTTGGCCTGGATGAAGTCCCCCGACAGCCCAGCGGTGAGCGACACCTGCTTCCCCGCCTGCCTGCCGTACTCGGCCTTCATGGTCTTCTGGTTCGCCTTCGTGTACCCCTTGAGCCTAGCCATCACTCCATCAGCTCCCAGACGTCGATTGCGCCCTCGTTCCTGCCTTCCTTCCACTCGTCGTAGCTCATGCCGCCGAGCTTCGACCGCCTCGGACCGCCCTGGTCCTCCTCGACCACGCCCTCCATCGTGCATCGGCAGTTGTAGACCTCGCCAGGCAGCCCGTCTGGGTCGCCTGGGAACATGAGTCCGTTGGCGAACTCGTCCTCTATGTCCACCACTTCGCCGTCGCACTTGCGGTGCGAGTCGCGCGTGTGGATGTCCAGCGTCGCCAGCCAGCGCTTCCTTATGTTGATTCCCATCGCCTCGGCGCGGTTCATGCCTATCAGTCGGCCAGCGTTCTCGGCGCCCGTCACGGCGGTCCTGGCCGCCCTGACCGCCGCCGCCATGTTGCCGCCGTTGACGGCGCTAATCCTGTCCGCAATCTTCGGCACCGACTCGCCGTTCATGATTCCCTGGGTGAGCGCCGACGACATGCGCCTGTCGGTCCACACCTGCACCTTCGCGCCATCGGGCTTCGGGTCGTGGAACAGCAGCCCGTTCTCCTGCATGAGCACGTCGACCGCGTCCTGGTCGATGACGTTCGGGAACAGCGGCCTCCCCGTGGCTATCTCGACGCCGTAGGAGGTGACGTTCACGCCCTCCACGCATACGCTGGCGAGCACGGCCTCGGACGCCTCTCCCGCCGCCTCCGTGGCCCTGCGGGACATCCTGGAGCATTCGAGCGCGACGGGCACCGCCATCGCCGCCTGGGCGCCCCTCCAGCCCATGTCGCCGTCCGCCCTGCCAGCCTCGTACTCCGCAAGGCGCTCGCCCAGAAGCTCGCGCATGTCCTCCGAAGACGAATCGAACTCGTCGCCGATGTCCGCCTCCAGGCCCTCGAGGACCTCGTCGGCGTATCGGTGCGCCGCATCCATCGGCTACTCCTCGGACGGCTGCTGCCCGTACCCGTAGACGTTCATGGCCTCGGCGTCCACCGAGCGCAGGATTGCGGCCACCTCGTCGGGTCGGATGTTCGGCAGCTTGCGCAGCACCGTGGCGGCATCGAGCCACTGGGCCTCCATCGTGACCATCTGCACCTGCTCGAGCTGGTTGCTGATTCGGTTGCGCTGGAACACGGGCGAGTCCTCGTATCCTGCGAGCCGAACCAGCTGCTCGACGCACTCGCCCACCCAGTACTCGAAGTCGGCGGCATTCTCGTCCATCGGCTGGTACGCCGCGTCGACGTGGTCGTTGGTCGCACCTGCTGCGACGGTGTGCACGTCGAGCGCGCCGAAGTCCTCGTATATGCCGTTGCGAAGCTCCGTCAGGAGCGCCTGCCGCGCGGCGTACGGTATCTCCTGCGTGTGCTGCGTGGCCCTGGCGCCGTCGGTGCCGTCGACCTTGGCGATGTGCTCCAGCCTCAGCCTGTCGCGGAACTCGGCCAGGTCGGCGTCGCTCATGCCCATCGCGTTCTCGACAATCCAGTACGCCGTGGCGCAGTCCTGGAGGTCGTTGGCGAAACCCGACTTCACCAGGTCGTAGGCGTCGATGTGCGCCCTCATGCCGACCAGCGTGCTCTGCTTGAGGCGGCTCGCCCACATCGGAACGATTGGGAGGCTGCCGTAGTTCTGCTCGCCCACTATCTGCTCGCCGTCCGCCTCGGTGTAGGCCGTCTCGGTGCGGTACGCCTGCACCACCTCTGATTCCGCTGGGTTGCCGTCTCGGTCGAGCGGGCGCATGACCCCGTCGTCGGCCAGCCAGTCGCTGAACCCGTCCTCGGTGTACAGCGTGGCGCTCAGCGGGCGCGTGAGGTCCATCTGCCAGAACCGTATGCCAGCCCGCAGGACGCCCGTGCGCTCGTCGTACAGCGGGGCGAACTCGGTCAGGGGGAACGCGTGCACTCGGTCGACGTTCCAGAACATGAAGGCGACGCCGTGCTTGCACGCGAGGTACGCGCCCTCGGCGATTCGCCTGTCGAACCCTGGACCCATCGCCTCTTTCACCTCGTCCTCGCCCGTCTGCTCCTCGTCTGGCTGCACGAAGCTGATTCCGTTGCCCAGGCTGTACTGCACCCGCTGCGTGTTCAGGCGGTTGAAGAAGTTGGACGCCAGCTTGTTGTTCGCTGCCGTCCTGTCCTCCGACTTGCCGACGCCAGCCTTGCGGTTCCCCTCGTCGTCGTACGTCACCTTCATCGAGTAGAGCATCCGCGCGTACTCGTTGATGGTGACGTTCTCCTGGCGGTCGTACGCGTCCGCCACGAGCGCCAGCCTGTAGGCGTCGGACGACTTGTGCGCGGCGATTGCGCTGCCGATGAACTCGGCCCTGCTAGGAGCCGCCTCGAAGTCCTGGAATGTGTACGTTGTGACCATGCGGCCCCTTCCCCGATTCTATGTCCTTGGGGATATTTTCGGTGATGCGTCACATGCCAGCCGCTTCCACCGCCTCGGTATAGGCCATTGCCCGCCTCTCAAGCTCCGCCGCGAACTCGATTGCTTCCTCAAGCGAATCGCCGTATTTCCTCATCCGTTGATGCACTGTTGCTCCATATAGTCTCGCAACCTCGCTTTCATGCAGGGGTTCGATGCTCGAACGGGTTCCGAGCTGTTCGACATGGTTGCCCTTCTTCTCCAGCTCGTCGATTCTGGATATCGTGATGTCCTCAATCGCTGGATACGTCTCAAACCATTCCGATATGTCGTAGCCCAACTCCCTAAGCAAGTTCAGCTCGTCGTACTCTCCCATGTGATACCAGAAGCACACAACGTCATCCGCCCTGGTGCTGCTGTACTCGCCCCATTTCCTCGTTACCGCGTCACATGCCTCGTTGAAGTAGTTCGCGTGCGGCTCGTCGAACCTCGCCTCGTATGCGTTCTTCACGAGTTGCCAACCGCCGAGGATTCCGGCGTAAGGCCCCATAGCTGCACGTATCATCGAAGATAGGTAGCCGCTGATGTACATGTCGTTGATTCTCCCCGAACCACCGATGGCAACGTTGTAGCCGTCCCTGATGGTGTCGAGCGTCGCTATGAGGTACGATTCCAGCTCGTCCGCCTGCTTGCGCGTCAACCCTCCCACTATGACGTGATGGGCGATATTATCCCATCCGTAATACTCGATTGCCTTGCGCATCTTGTCTTGAGTGTCGTAGCCGTGCCCCTTGTTCCACCTGGCCTCTGGCTCCATGCTCGTCTGCCCGATGTACCTCTTGCCGTTCGGGAATACGTGCTCGTAAACGCACCAATTTTTCGCCTTCATTGTCATGCGCCCCTCTTCGCATAGGAAACGTTATGACCGCCAGCCTTCCAGCCGTTTTTTAAAGATTCACTAAGCGTGCTCGGACTGACACCGATTGCCTTGGCCGCAGCCTTTATGCTTTCGTATACGTCTTTCCCGTCTACGATGACGGACTTGCTGCTCGCCTTGAGAGCGGCCTTCATCGCCTCCTCCCGATTGTACGGCTCCGTGACAGCGCGGGCGGGTTCCCATCCGCTCTTTATCCTCCAATAGGCGATATGGCTCTTTATGCCAGTTTCACGGCACCATTCTGTTATCGTCTTCGTGACTCCGTCGATTGTCACGTACCTGTTATTGCGCCTATTGTTTGCTTGCGTCGTGATATCAACCCACCTGCAATTTGACGGCTCATAGTCGCCGTCGACGTCTATGCGGTCGATGGTGCACTCGCCTCTCGGCGCGTTCTCATCATAGCCGTTTGAAAGCGCCCATTCTTGGAACGCGGGAAAACTATCGCGCCATTCCGCGCATACAGATATGCCCCTACCGCCGTAGTTTTGATATTCGCTTGAGTACTCGCGTTCGCACCTGCATCTGATTGAATACCAAACGTAATACAGCCTGGTCCCGCTCGCTCCGTGGTTCTCGCTTCGGCTGCTTTGGAGTTTTTTGGTCATGCATCCGCAATTATGCGGCCTTTTTCTCTTGAGGTACCTCGCCTCGACTTCCTTGAAGTTGCCACAATCGCACCTGCACAGCCATAGTTGGCTATGCTCTTCCGTCATTCTGGTGGGCTTGATGGCCGTGAGGTATCCGAACTTCTTTCCCGTAAGGTCAACTCTCTTCGACATCTGCAACCTGCCTCAATGGAAACGCCCGCCGACTAGGTTGCAGCTAATCGGCGGGCGCTCCCCATATGTTATCCGTTTTCGCGCGGCGCTGCAACCACCGACGTTTGTTCTATTATACCCCATTTCGCGAGGTCACGGCGCCAAAATCGTCACATGCCGAACGGCCCCGAGTAGTCCCTGCCCTTGGAGTACGCGCCCTTGCGCACCTCCTGCATCATGGCGTAGCGAACCGCGTCGATGCTGTGGTCGTTCCCGTCTGGGAAGTCGTCGACGTAGTTGCCGTCCCTGTCCTTGGCGTACTCGCACAGGCTGAACTCGCGCCATGCCAGCGGGCACCGCTCGGGGTCAATCCAGATTTCGCGCAGCCCAGCGAGCCAGAGGTAGCTCGCGTGGCGCATGTTGCCCTTCTCCGCGCTGTACGCCTTGATTCCCTCGTCTGCGTACACCCGTATGTCGCCTGGGTTGGCGTCGTCGCACAGCACCCTTTCCTGGTGGTATACGGGACGCATGCCTGGCCTGGTCGGGTAGGTGAGCTTCGCTCGGATGATTTGCGCGGTCTCCTGCGGCGTCCTCTTGTTGGCCGTGGCCTCGTCGAAGATTATCAGGCGGGCGTTGCCTGGCTGCCACTCGCACCTCACGAAGCGCCACGGGTCGGGGAACCAGCCCCAGTCCACGCCGTTGCGGTGGTTGTCGAACGTCGCGATTTGCTCGTCGCTCAGCGTGACGGCCTTCAGGTTCTCGAACACGCTGCCGCCCGTGCCCGTGACTTCCCCAAGGAACTCCCACTGGTAGTGCTGCGGGTTCCGCTCCCGCTCGTACTCCGCGTCCTCGACGAACTGCTCGCCGAGCCAGTCGAGGTGCCCGCCCTCCAGCACGTCGAGGTATGTGCTGTGGTCCACGAGGCACGTGGGCTTCGACTGCATCTCGATTGCCTTCTCGTTGACCCAGCTCCACGCCACCCTCGGCGGGTTGTAGCTGTAGAACGTCCAGAAGCGGTCGCCGCCGCGCCTGAACGAGCGGAGCGCGCTCGAAACCTTGTCCCAGTTCTCGATTTGGTCGATTTCCTCGAACCATTGGATGGCGCAGTATCCGTGCGTGAACTTGACGCCCTTCATCTTCAGCGGGTCGTCGAGGCCTCGGAACACGATGCGCTGGCCCGTGGGCGTGTACGTCAGCTCCATCGGGTTCTTCGTGACCCTGAACCACGACTCAAGCCCGAGCATCGAGACGGCCCACAGCATCTGGTTGAAGACGCTGTCCCTCAGCGTCGCCCCGTACCGCCTGACGATGACGGCGTTCGCGTCCCTGTTCGCGAGCATGAGCATGACTATCGCGATGCTCACGAACGAGCTTTTGGTGCTGCCGCGCCCGCCCTTCAGCCAGAACTCGCTGCGCGCGTGCGTCATGATTTCGTCGAATACTGGGTCGAAGTGCTCGGCCACTATGTCCGCTACGTTGAAAGTCATAGCCTCTCCAAAAGCTCGGCCCGCTTGCCCGTCTTTACTTCCCATCGCCATATGCTTTCCTCGCAATACGTCGGGTCAAGCTCCATCGCGTAGCACGCGCGCCCGAACTTCTCAGCTGCGATGATGGTCGTCCCGCTCACACTGAACGGCTCGCAAACTCCCTGCCCCTTATCAGTGATTGCCGCTATGTACTCGCTCGGTAGCCTTAATGGGAACGGCGCTGGATGGTTCGTCGCCACCTGCAGCCCTTTCACTTGTCTGCATTGGACGACGCTCTCCATTTCCTTCAACATGCGCGATGTGTCTCCCTTGTAACTTCGCTTGATTACGCCGTCGCTCTGTCTGATGCTCGTTTTTTCCTTGCCTTTTTCAACTATTGACCTAATCTGCTTTTTCCACGTCCTGTTGAGCTGCTTGTCGTTCCGCCCGAACACGAATATGAACTCGTGCCGTATCGGTATGAACGCGCTCTGCGCCGCCACGCTCCCGCACTCGCCCTTGTCCCAAACGTTCCACGCCATCAGCTTCAGCCCAGCCGCGTGCGCCGCGTAGATGTACTCATCCCAATACGGCACGATTTCCCTGTCCTTGCGCTTGATTCCAAGGTTGACCGCCATGTACTCGCAGTATGGCGCGTAGATGCTGATGAATTTCGCCATGTGCGACGGGTCGAGTTCCTTCGCGCCGTTGTACTCGCGCATGTCGGAGTACGGAGGGCTTGTGAACAGAAGCTCGGCACGACCCCCGCCCATGAGCGTCGCAACGTCGTCTGGGTCGGTGCTGTCGCCGCACATCAGCCTATGGTCGCCTAGTGCCCACACGTCGCCCCGCCTGACTTCCACCGTCATCTCAACTCCTCCTGTAGACGAAAGTCGGAACCTGCTCGCCCTCATCTGTCGGCTTCTCCTGCATCGCCTTGAGCCTGACCTCTGGCCTCGCGTAAAGCTCTGGATGCTTGCGTTCCAGAAGCCATGCAGCCGCCTTCCAGTCGCGCTCCTGCGCGGCCTTCGCGATGATTCCGAGCAGCGCGTTGTCGTAGTCGGCCTCGGCCTTTTTTAACCCCTCCGACAACTCCCGCTGGTTCTTGGTCTTCGGCGTGCTCGTCCATCGGTAGAACGTGCTCTCCGAGATGTTCAGCGCCATCGCTATGCTCTTGTTCGGAGCGCCGCCCTTCTTCAGCTTCACCGCCTTCCGCACGACCTCGGCGGTGCACTTGTCGCGGGGGCCTCCCTTGCTCCCCTTACCTGCCATCGCCGCCCTCCACGTAGGTCCGCCCCTGGTCCCAGGCGTATATCACGTCACCGTTGCCGTCGACGCCCACGGGCTTCATGACGCCCTCGAAGTAAGTGTACGGCGCCTGCCCCCTGTTCGGGTGGTTCCACGTGTAACGAAGGTAATCCCGCATCGTCATGCCGTCGTAGCGCGCCCTGCTCTCCACGCTCCCCGTGTTGTAACCGTCGGCCTTGCCCCAGTCGAACTGTAGCCACTCGGAGTCCTCCATCACCTCCGAGAACGTGACGATGCCGTTCCTCTTGCAGATTTGGAGCGCCTCCGCGAAGTTGTTGCCGCTGAGGTTCCACGAGTCGTTCAGCCCGCAGCAGCACTTGCTGTCGCTCGCCTCCTTGAAATGGGCGTCGGAGACGTAGAACTCCATGCCGCACTCGTGCGCTATGCGCTGCATGTCCCTGACGTAAGGCTCCTTCACGGCCCTGTTGAGCCGCAGGTAGCCCTGGCCGTTGCTGTTGCGCGCGTAGAACTTCACGATGTCGTGGCCGATGACGTCCGACATCTCGGCGTAGTTCTCCTTTGCGATGTTCACGCTGCGCCTCTCCAGGCAGAAGAACTCGGTCGTCATGCTGATTGCGCCCTGCGCCGCCGCCGCGCGTATAAGCTCTGGGTACGTCTTGGAGCTGACTCCGATGATGAACGGCCTGAGCCTGAGCGTCGCGCCGCCCGCGTTGAGGTCGGTGTACTTCCCGATTGCCTCCAGCCGCTCCTGCGGGCTTGGAACGAACCGCTCGATTCTCTTTGCGTCCTGCTCGTCGGTCGTGATTATGCTGAACTTGCAGTGCCAGTTCCTCTGGTCTTGGAAAAGCTCGCGGTATCGCGGGTCGTCGAGCCACCACGTGCTCTTGGTGCTGAAGCTGATGGGGTAGTCTATCTCCTTGAAGAACCGCAGCAGCTCAAGCGTGACGCCGTGCATCTTCTCGTACCCGTCGAACTGGTCGGAAAGCCCTCCCCATTGGATGGTCTTGCGGGCCTGTATGAACGGCCAGAACTGGCTCTCGATTTCGCCCGTGAATATGCGCTTGACCCTCTCGGCGTCGACGCTCCTGACGTTCTTCGCCTTGTAGTCGTCCTTGCCGCCCCCGATGCCCCGCTGGTACTGCGAGAAGCAGTAGACGCACCCGAAGCTGCAATTGCTGTAGGTGTCCATCGTCATCGGCAGCGAGCAGTCGCATATCTCGCCGCTCCATCTCGGGCTTCCGTAGCCCTTCTTGCAATCGCTCATACGTACCTCGTATCGATTAGCACCTTCTTGAGGCCGCGCCCCGCCTTCGCAATCGGCGCGTACCTTCTGACGACCTCCTTGACGTTCTCGCGATGCCTGTCGTCCTCGTAGAAGAAGCCCCGCCCGCCGTCCTGCTCGCCGTTGGCCTCGGAGCGCGGGACGGTGAGCGGCCCCATGCAGTTGAGCCTGACGATGTCCCTCCCCGAGCATATCTCCTTGAGCTGCACGTCGTAGTCCTCGCAGCTGTCGAGGGACTCGTCGAACTCGACCTCTCCGCCCCTGACGACCATGAGCCAACCGCTGCCGAGACGGTTCAAGCTGAACCTCCCCGCCCTCATGGCGGACTTCATCGACAGCGGGTTCTCCGTCGGATACGCGACGCCGACGTTAAGCCCCCTGCGCTCCACCTCTGAAGAAAGCTCTCCGACAAGCATCATGAACTCTCGTGCGGTCGCCCTACGGCCCCTCGCGGTCCCGTCCTCCTTCGGGTCGTAGACCTGGACGCCCCGTATGTCGTCGTCCATGATTACGGCAATTTCACCGCTCTCAAGCTCCGAGAGCGCCGTATTGGCGTTTCCAGAGAGGTTCGAAGCGGGCCTGTAGACGACTGTGGCGACTTCTCCGTACGTGTTTCTGTAGTCAGCGTAATCTTGTTCCGTTTGAGTGGAGACGACGATTTCTGGGCGCTTCAAGCCGCTCTCGTGGAGAAAGTCGATTGTCCTCGCCTTGCCCGCCCTCCCGTAGCTCGGGACAAGGAACCTCATACCATATCGCCGACGCGGTACATGCGCCGCAGCGTGTCCCCGCCCACGCGCTCCAACATGGCTTCCTTCTGCTCCTCGCCCCTGAGGCGGACGGTGCACACGAACGCGGTAAGCACCTCGTCGGTCTCGTCGTCGTCCCATTGGATTGGCTTCCAGTCGTCCATCGCCGAAAGCTCGTCGGCGACGTTTATCGGGTCGAACCCGAACGACTCCCAGTCGAACCCCTCAAGCTCCTCCATCTCGCGGAGGATGGTCTCTGGGTCGAACCCGCTGTCCTGGGTCGTCTTGTTGTGCACCAGGGCGTAGGCGCGCCTCTGGTCGTCCGTGAGGCCGTCCAGGAACACGACTGGCACCTGCTTGATGCCGAGCTTCCGCGCCGCCATGAGCCGCCCGTGGCCTTCGATAATCTCGGCGTCGCCATCCTCGTTGTGCCATGCGGCGATTGGGTCGTTGAATCCGAACTCGCTGATGCTGTTCGCTATCTCGTCGACCTGGTGATGGCTGTGCAGCTTCGCGTTGCCCTCGTACTCGAAAAGCTCGCCGATTGGCACCTTAACTACCTCGAGCGCCATTAGAACACCTCCTCGAACTCGTATCGCGGCTTCAGGTCGCCGTTGACGTTGAGGAAGTCCCTCAGCCACGCCTTGTCCTCTGGCGTGTGGCACACGAACAGCACGTCGAAAAGCTCGCCCTGCGGCTCTGGCTCGAATCTCGGCTCCCCGAGGTCCTGTATCTCGTTGTCGAACCCGAAGTCGAATCCGTAGTCATCCAGGTCGATGTCAATCTTCGCGATTTCCTGGGCCAGTATGTCGAGGTCGAACCCCTCTATGATTGCCAGCTGGTTGTGGACGTGCGTGTACGCCCGCCTCTGCGCGTCCGAGAGGTGGTCGAGGCAGATGATGGGGCATTCCTCCCAGCGCAGCTTCTTCAGCGCCAGCAGCCTCCCGTGCCCCTCCACGATTTCCATGTCGCCGTCCGCGTTGTGCCAGACGGCTATCGGGTCGTTGAACCCGAACTCCATAATCGACTGCGCTATCTCGTCGATTTGTTGATGAGGATGTAATTTTGCGTTTCCAACATATGGGATTAAGTCGTCTACCTTTGCTGTTGATATTTTTAATTCTGGCATTGGCTTCATCGGGAAACCTCCTTTGATACCGCTTCAATCGGGTTCCATCCACGCTTTATCCTGTTGAACGCCGTTTTTCTGTTGACTCCTGTTTCCTTGCACCATTCCGTAACGGTTTTAGTAACGCCGTCTATGGTCACGTACACGCATGTTCGCTTGTTGTTGTTCTGCTCGTCGAGGTCGGCCCATCGGCAGTTATCGGGGCAGTAGTTGCCGTCCACGTCTATTCTGTCGAGTGTGAGGTCGTCCCTGTACCCGTTTGCGAGCGCCCAGTCGCGGAACGGCACGAAGTCAACCTGCCATTCGTCGCAGACCTTGATTCCGCGACCGCCATAGTTGGCCCAGTTTATCGACTTTTCCCAGTTGCATCGCTGACGCATATCGAACCATATGCCGTAGAGTCTCGTGCCGCATCCTCCGTGGCGCGTGTTGCGTTCCTTGTTGATTCTTCTCGTTGTTTCTTTTCTAAGGCACCCGCAGCTCCTGACGTTGCCGCTCTTGAGATTCCCAGATTTGACTTCCTTAGTGTTCCCGCAGTCACACTTGCAGAGGTAGATTTTCTGGCCTTCTTTTGATGTGCCGCAGCGTTTGATGACGGTGAGCCTACCGAAACGCTGGCCCGTGAGGTCGAGTTGATTAGACATCCGCAACCTGCCTAACTGAAAGCGCTCGCCGACTGGGTTGCGGCCAGCCAACGAGCGCTCTTCTGCAATATACAGTTTTCCGAACGATGCCGCAACCATCGTTTCAAAAGTAATTATAGCTCGTTTTGCCTGGTCGATAAAGGAGCGCGCAAAAATTTCGCACGTTTGTACGGTGTCGCTCATGCGCATCTCCTCCCCGCGTACCTCGTGTACGCGTCCGTCAGCTCCCAGGCCGTCATGCGCCGCCTGGTCGCCCTCCAAACGAACTCGCCGCCCACGAACACCTCGCGCACCTGGCAGTCGGCCAGCCGCACGTCCTCGCTCGGGTCGGCGATGTGATGCTCGACAACGGCTGCGACGGCCTTCTTCCCGCCGCGCCACACGTCCTGCACGAACCGCTCAAGCGCGAGCCGCTGCCCCAGCGGAACCGCCTTGTCGCCGTGCTTCACCTCGAACAGCAGCCACGCGCGGTCCTTCCACTCGATTGCCGCGTCGAAGTCCGTCGGCCACAGCCTCGGGCCGAGGTCCATGCCCTCGAAGCTGATTAGCTGCCTGGCCCGCTCCCTGCTCTGTATCGGCTGGAACGTCATGACGGCCACCTGTCTGTTAACACGCGGTAGCACCCGTCTACCCATCCGACGATTCTGCCGCCGCCATCGACCAGCCTCCAGACGAGCGCCCATGAATCTGGGCATAAAAGGACGACGCCATCACGACGCCGCTCCTCGACGATGGGGTATGTCTGCTTGTTCTCCACGGCCCCCATGCTACGCCGTATGTCACAAAAAGAAGGGCGCTCCCGATGGAACGCCCTGTCCATGATGTGCTTCCCGCCTATGCCATGCACTCCTCGACGTGCTCGACGACCTTCACGAGGCTCGCGAATCCGTAGTCCTCGAACGCCTGCTCGCCGTACATCATGGCCTCATCGTCGCTCTCGTCGAACGCCTGGTAGCCCCAGCCGCCATCACCGAGTTCGGGCGGGCATATCACAACGGCGACCTCGCCCCAACGCTTCGTCATGCACCCGCTGTATCCGTCGTCTGCCTTCCAGCCCGTCGCCTCCAGGATTGCCTTCTCCGTGCTGTTCATCGCTCTCTCCTTGCTCCTCGGTTTTTCCTTATGAGTCTATTATAATCTATAATGCACAATAGAGCAATAGGTAATTTTGAAAAAGTTTCGGATGCCTCTCATGCCAGCATCATCTGCCGACGCAGCTCGGAGTCGTAACCCTCCAGCCATGCGACCATCGCGCACATATGGCCCGTCGCCTCTGGGCTTCCAGCCTCGCACGGTTCGGATTCCAGCATGCCCGCGATGCGCGGGTCGTGCGCAGGGACCCGCCTGCGGCCCTCTCGCGCCGCCTCGCACCCGATTGCGAACCAATCGGACATCGTTGCACGCTCAGCCATTGCGGACCTCCTGCGACGCCTCAGCGACCGCCTCGGCGTATCCCCTGTCGTACGCGTCCCTCAGCGCCTTGCGCTCGTACCGCACGTGCGCGAGCGAACCGCGCTCCAGAGCGCGGGCGACGCCGTCCCTCGCGACGATGTAGGCGCCCATCCTGCGGCCGCCCTGATGCGCCTTCTCAACCAGCTCCGTCATTTCGACCTCCCCCGTTATCGTCCCATGTCCGCCGCCAGGCGGTCGTGCCATGCCTGGAGTTCTGCCTTGCTCTGCGGCTTCATCGCCCCGACGCCCTTGAGCAGCCTGCGCACGTACTCCGCCTCGCTGTGGCGCTCGGTGCTCCAGCGCCCCATCTCGATGTACATGCGGGCGATTCCCTCTGCCAGTTCCCTGCGCGTCATCTCGGTTCCTCCTCTGTTCCTCGGTCGATGCGGGGAACCGCCCTCCCCGCTGGGCTTGCCTGCCGCTACGCGTTCAGCAGCTCCTCCTCGGCGCGCTCGACGACGTATGCCTGGATTGCGTAGAGGCTGTCCTTGACGAACATGCCGATGCAGCGGACCGTCGCCTCGTACTCGCTCATGCATGCCTGTACCGCGACTCGATACTCTTCGTGGCCGTACTCCTCGATGTTCTTCTTGGCGTTGCGCTTGATGCTCTCGGCGTTCGCGAATGCGCACATCGCCTTGCCGACCATCATCTCGATTTCGCGGGCGTTGGCCTCGTTGTATGCGTTCAGGTTCTTCATATCTGCCTCCTCGGTGTCTTAGCTTTTCCTTATGTGCCTATTGTAATTGATTAAAAACTATTATGCAATAGGGAATTTCGGGAAACTTTCAGAGCCGCATCAGCCCTTCAGCGCATAGCCTGCGGGTCTCCCATTTCATACCTCGATTCCAAGCTCCCGCGCCCGCTCCTCGAACGTCTGGCGCTGTCCAAGCTCTCGGTATCCCGCATAGAACGGGTCGTCATGCTGCGCGACCCACGCCTCGCGCAGCAGGTCGCGGATGAGCTGGTCGCGTTCCTCGATTGCCCAATTTAAGCCGTCGACCTCGGCCTGCTTGCGGTAGCACTCCCTGACCGCCGCCTCCATCAGCCTCGCACTCCTCTCGGCGTCGCGACCGCGCTCGTCGCATATGTTCATGATGTCGCGGCAGCGGGCCTTCCATTCGTTCTCCGTGCCGCCCTCTGGCACGTAGCGGCGCTCCTCGATGGTTCCGTCGTCGTTGCGCTTCTCCGCTATCAGGACGCGCGGCCACCTCTGCCAGCATTGCCGCTGGACCGTGATTCTCGCCATGTCCGTCCTCCGTTCCTCGGCCTGCATTCCCTTATCATCGGGCAGAAACCGCATATCCACGGGACGTAGAAGCCCCTGCACCCGCTCGGCTTCCCGCTCATGCCCTCGCCGCCCTGCAAGCGCCGCAGCACTCCTCGTCCCTGCTCGGGCACGTCGCGTCGAAGCGGTGGTAGCCGATGCCGTCTGGCGCCTCGGCGATTTCCGCATCCGTGGCGGGCCGCAGGTGCTCGAACCGCGTCGCCGCCGCCGTGCACCCCTGCGTGTAGCAAACGAACGCGCAATGCTCCCCGCAGCTCGCCACGCGCCCGATTTCCCGCATGTACCCTGGGTCGTAGATGACCCAGTCACCGAACTCATAGCTCATTTCGCGACTCCATCCTGTCGGGTATGGCGTCAAGCTCCTCGCGGGTCATCTCGACGCCATGCTTGTCGTAGTACCTAGGCTCGCCCTCGTCGAACAGGTAGCAGTCATCGGGCGGCCTGTTGTGGCCGAAGCGCTTGCAGTAGCGGTAGACCGTCGAGGGCCATCCGTCGCGCCTGATTCCGTGGTATCCCATGTTCGCGCAGCGGTCGCAGTCGCTCATCGCGCAACCGCCCTCTTGATTGCGGCGAGCGCCGCCTTCAGCTCGTCGTCTGGCACGAACGCCTCCTTCGGGAACCTCTGCGCAGGCGGCTCGTCGACGACGTAGAGGTGGCGCATGTTCGACACGTTCACCACCTCCGACTGCGCGGGGTAGTTCTCGATGCACCAAACGTCCTCGCCCAGCGTCTCGTTCTTGATTCTCTGGAGTTCGTCCCATGTAATGCCGTCGCGCCAATCCTTGCCGTTCCTGCGCGTCTTGTTGACGCACAGCCTGAGCGCGCCGCCGACCCTCTGGCGGTAGAGTACGGCCATGAACTCGTTGCTGAGCCACACGTTCAGCGGCTCGCTCTCAAGCCCTGGCATGACGGGCCACTTGTCCCTCGGGACCTCGCGCATCTCTGGCCCCGTCTCGAGGTTCAGGCTGCCGTACCAGTTCTTCACCATCGTGGTTGCACCTCCCCAGAACCAAGCTCGACTAGCTTGATGCATTCGAACGGTATGAAGTTGACGCCGACGTGCCGCCTGTCTGGCGTGTTGGAGAATGGCAGCATGTCGCCGTCCGTATAGCAGTAGCGCATGACGAGCAGCCCGTCGTCCAGGAACAGGTCGTACTCGCCGTATCGGACGACAAGCTCGCATGAACTCCCATTGTCGGTTGTGAGGTCAAGGAACAGATGCGCCCTGTCAAGTGGATTGCTCGCCTCCAGTTCGGAGAAAACCGCCTCGATTTGCCTTCGGTTCATGATTCCAGCTCCTTTAGCTTCTCCTTGCCAAATTCCTCTAGCAACGCCGCCCAAAGGCACTCGTAGATTGTGTCGCCAAAGTCCCAATCGTAAGCGTCGCGCAGGTAATTGACCGTCGTGAGCACGATTTGGTCCATCAGGCCGTTGTCCTCGATGTAGCCAAGCACCTCGGGTTCGACGCGCTCCTCAACGTCGCACGGCTCGAATGTGCCGACGACGTACTCGCCAATATCCAACGCCATGTCATCTCCTTCCTCGGGCGCCCTGCCGCCCGCATTCCTGCGAATCTGGTAATCCCGTCTATCGCGCGCTACCGCGCCTCAGCGGCGGCCTCCGTGGCCCCCGCGACGGTCTTCACGTCGACGCCAAGCTCCATCATCACGGACTCGACCTCCCTCCTCAGCAGGGCGACCTCGCCGCGCAGCAGCTCCACGGCCTCAAGCACCGAGTCGGCGCGCTTGGGCACCATCGGCGTCAGCAGCAGCTTGTCCCAGATGCCCCTTCTGATTTCGTCGAGCTGCTTCGGCTCCAGCCCGAAGTACGGCGCCATGTACTTGCTCTCGACGTCGCGCTTGTCCTCCGCCTTCACCTTGCGCACTATGTCGGCGTCGATGTTCCTCTTCGTGTAGTCGTTCACCTTCTCGGCTCCCTTCCCTCCAGACCTCTTCCTGTAGGCCGCGCTCACGCACTCCTTGCACTGCGTTTGCAGCCCGTCGTCGGCGCACCTGTTGGCGCTGAACCGACCGACTGGCAACACCCTTCCGCACGTGCCGCACCTCTTGACCATGCCCAGCGCCCTCTCCTGCTCGTCCAGGCCCGCCTCCAGCTTGCCCGCAGTAGCGGCCATGATTCCCTGCTTCTTCGGCCCCGAGTTCTCGTATACCGCCTTCACCGTGCCCTGGTCGACCCTAGCCTTCAGCGCTATGGCGCTTATCGCCACCTTGCGCCCGTCCACAAGCTCGCGGATTCTCCGCCTTATGGCGTCCTCCCGCCGCTTCCCTGCAAGGTCCATCTTCTCCGCCTTCCTCGGGCGCCCTCGCGCCCGCTATCGTCCTCGGTGGGTATTTGCCAGTTTTCACGCCTGCCGCCCGTCAGGCGCCGTCTCGTTGGCCCCTGCGGGCATCTCGACGCCGTTCATCTGGAGCATGCGCGCCGCGCCCTCGAGGCCCTGCGCCTCCACCATGTTCGCGTAGGTCATGGCGACGGCCACGCCGCCAGCGGCCTGCGCGATGAAGCCAGACTCCCGCATCGGCCCGATTGCCTCAGGCCACTTGGCGTCGATTCCCTCCAGGAACGCCCTGCCCTCGTCGGTCCCCAGGAACGCCGCTATCTCATCGCGGCTCAAATCGTATGCCTTCATGGCCCCTCCTAACACGCGGCCCAGCCGTAGAACGCCCACATGTGCGGTCCAGCCTCGCCTATCCGCCCGCAGTCGATTGCGCGGGACTCCCGCTTCTCGCCCCAGCCGTCCGCATCCGCCATCCCGATTGCGGCATCCCTCGCCGCCTCGCCCCATTCCTCGGCGACGGTCGCGTGGCCTCGCTTCAGGCGCGTGGTGCTGATGGTCCCGTTGTAGGGGTCGTGGCCGTGGTCCCACTCCGCCTCGGCCACGAGGGCGTCGAACGCGTGCTGCGCGGTCCGCGCCGACTTGAACTGGATGAAGTTGCATGCCCCCATGTTTACTCCGCCTTCCCGAACTCCGCGATGTACTCCTCTGGCGTGCCCTCGAACAGCGGGCTGCCGTCCATCACGTCCTCGTAATGCTCGTCCCAGCCGATTGCCCAGACCGCGATTTCGACGCGCTTGGCCCGCTGCGTCACGGCGTACAGGTACTCCAGGTCGCCGTGCATCGTGCCCTTCGGCTCGAACTCGAGCGTCGGCGCGCCCCAGCTCTCGAAGGCCGTGCCGACAAGCCCCTCGCCCGTCATGAACGGGCCGAGGAACCGCTGGAACCAGTCGCGGCGCTCGGCGCCCTCGGTCCTGGCGAAGCTCGTCGCCATCTGCAGCCCGTGGCCCGTCGGGTAGCCGTCGCAGTGGCGGTAGAACCGCGCCACCTCCACGACCTCCAGTCCGTCCGATTCGTAGCCGCCGCCCTCCAGCGCCTTCCATTTCTGCTGCTCCTGGCGGATGATTGTCGCGCTCCTCGTGCTCATGTGGTATACTCCTCTCCGTGCCAGGTCTTCCCGACCTTGGCTCCTCGGTGGCCCCGAACTCTCCATTCGGGGCCTTTTCCTTTTCCTACAGCTCGACCTCGACTGGGCCGTTCTCCTCCTTCCCCGTGGCCCTGTTGTACTTCGATGCGTAGACCGTCGCCCATGGGCTGCCGAAGTCCGCCCATGCGGCGCGCTTGACGCGCACCTTGCGCAGCCCGCGCTTGGCGAGGCCCTTGTCGGTGGTTGCCGTGGTCCACACCGTCTCGCCGTTCGGCATGTCGGCGACCAGCTTGGCTCCGTACCGAGTCTCGACACAGCGGGCGTCGACCAGTTGGCCGTCGAGCGTCGCGTACTCGGTGAACCACGCGTAGCCGCCGTCGTTCAGGATTTCCAGCTGCTTCTCGTAGAGTTCCAGTGCCGCTCGGTCGCTCGCGATGCTCATGAAGCAATCCGTGTCATCGACCTCGCAGTTCGCTATGCGCTCCGCCCTGTTGCGCTGGCTCTCGCGGACCCGCTCGATGCTCTCGGTGATTTCGGCTGCCGTGATGATGTTTGCCATGTCTGCCCCTCTCGGCTCGGTGCTTTTCCTTACAAGAACTATTATACTCGGTTGCAAGCGTTTTGCAATAGGTAATTTCAGGGAATTTCGGATGGTGCTCGGGGCACCCGAGGGGCGGCCGATGTGCGTCGTTTCTGGGTTGCCGCCCCACGGGTGCCAGCTCCTCAGAGCTGGCACCCTCCGCGGAAAATGGGCCGCGCGAACGCTACGCCACCCCCTCGAGCATCGCGTCGAGCTGCTTGACCGTCTTGCATGAGTTCCATTCGCCGCCAGCCGCCTCGGGATAGTACTCGCCGTCCTCGGTCTTGGCCGACCAGCAGTTGTAGTCTGGCGTGAAGCTCTTGTACAGGAACGCGCCGCTTGGCGAGTACCCGTCCTCCGACTCCTCCACATGCGCCCACATGCCGTTCGCGCACCCCGAGGCCCCGACCTTGAAGCACACGTAGCCCGTGTAGCCTCGGTCGATTGCTGCCTTCAGGAACTTCCGCATGTCCTTCAGCTTCGTGACGCCCATGTAATCGGTCCACCAGTCGAACACGCTCAGCCCGTCGCACACGTCGCGCATGCGGTAGCGCTTGCGCGGCTGCCCGTCGATTTCCGCCAGCAGCTTCTCGACGTATTCGAGGACGGCCCCCGCGTTCTTGCTCTCGTACTTTCCCATCGTCATTCTCCTTTGCTCCTCGGTCGGTGCTGGGGTCTCGGCCCGCCCCAGCTCGGGCTTGTCGGCTTTACAGGGCTGCGAGCATTTCCTTGAACTCGCGCTCGCTCCTGCGGACGCTCTCGACCGTGTTGCGGGTCATGGTCAGCGCCTGCTTGCGGATGGTGTAGCTCTCCAGGCGGGCGAGGTCGCGCTCGTCGTCGCCGCTCGGGTGCTTCAACGTGAAGCGCTCCATGTGCTCGATGCTGCGGAGTTCCGCGTCGATGAGCTTGTCGATTGCGTTCAGCGTCCGTGCGTGCACCGCCTCCTCCTTGGAATCGACCAAACCGCTCCAGCCAGCGTTCTCGTCGAAGCCCCACGTGCGGATGTGGTTGCGGCTCTCGGCGTAAGTTTCGCGGAAGATTCGCTCTGCCTTGGTCTGCTTCTTGGCGGTCATCTCGGTGCTCCTCGCTCCTCGGTTGTTTTTCCTTATGAGTCTATTATACATGATTGTATCTGGTTTGCAATGGATAATTTGAAAAAAGTTTTGCTATTTGCAAACACGGCCCCGAAGTGATACCATCGCCGCTCGAGGAGGTCGATGTCATGAAGGCGATGGACGCAGTCAAGGAAGCGGCGGCGCGCTCTGGCGTGCCAGTCATAGCGATAGGCCCCGCGATGGGCCGCTCGCCGTCCTACGTGTCGGTGAAGCGCACGAAGGGCAGCAGCCCACAGGCGAACACGCTGGCGAAGATGCTCGGCGCGTGCGGCTACGAGCTGTGCGCGGTCCCGAGGGGCGACGTGCCAGAATCCGCAATCCGCATCGAGTGACGGCGCGGGGCTATCCCCGCGCCGTCGTGGAAGGGAGGTCTGCGCACGAAGCGCACGGCCCATCATCGCACGCGGGTCACGGGTCCCTCGCCGCGCTCGAACGTGTGGCCGTATGCCTTGCCGCCGTCCCTCATGGCGCGGTTGACGTTGCCAGCCACGCTCCTCGGGTCGCTGGCCTTGGTCTGGCCCGTGGCGTGCAGCCACGCAGCTGCCTTCTGCGGGCTGTTGAACACGACGTGGCCGTCCATCTTGATTCTCGCCATGCTACATCGCCCCGCTCGAACCGAAGCCGCCGTCGCCCCGTTCGGTGCTTGGCAGCTCGTCGACCTCGACGCAGGACACCGTCTCATGCGTCAATATGAGAATCTGGGCGATTCTCTCACCTGCTAAGATTGTTTGATTCTCGTTTGATGTGTTGAGCATCGGCAGAAGGATTTCGCCGCGATAGTTAGAGTCGATGATTCCAGGAGAATTGACGAGCGTAAGCCCCCGCTTCCACGCGACCCCAGAACGAGGGACGACCATTCCGAAAAAACCTGTCGGGATAGCCGCCCTGAATCCCGTACTAACCATGACCCGCTCGTGCGGTCTGACCACATGAGCGTGAAGCGAAGTTAAATCGAGACCAGCATCACCTTCGCGGAAATGTCTCGGAACCTTTACGCCTTCATTCATCTTTACCCTGATTTCAAGATTTTTCACTTCCCTATCCTCCATATCTTCGACGTATTGATACTTAAGGCCGCTGCGTGGGACAGCCGTACCCTTCCGTAGATGCCATTCGATGCCTCCAGCCGATAACCCCTCCGCTTTCGCCGCCGCTCTTGCACTCGGAAACACTTCGCCATCTTCCCTGACGACTGGCTTTCTTTTGCATTCGGTCATCAGCTTCGGGTCTGGATTCGCGAACCCGTACTTGCAGGCGTGCACGGCGTTCTCGCTCGCAGTCACCCACTCAAGGTTTTCGGCTTTGTTGTTGGCTCTGTCGCTGTCGATGTGGTTCACCTGGGGTTTGTTTTCTGGATTCGAAATAAACGCATTTGCAACAAGACGGTGAACGGCGAACTTCTTCTGCCGCCCCTGCTTTGAGATTTCAATTCTCATATACCCATCTTTCGTCTTTTGCTGCGTTAAAAGGCGCGGCTTCATGAGGATTCTTCGCCCGTTTACGGCTTCTTGAATAAACCCGCGCGAACGGACCCTCCCGTAATTGCTCACATCGTATTCACCCTCATATCCTGCAATCGGTCGCCACTCCTCGCCGTCATCGATGTCTTCGACCTCTAGTTGTGCCATTTCGGCTATTCGTGATTGAAATTTCTTCTCCGCTTCCCTTTTCGTCTGCGCTGAGGTCATGCAGTCTTTCGAGCAGTACGCACGTTTCGGCGGTTTAATCGGGTTACCGCAAACAGCGCACGTATCGCGGGTTTTCGGCATTGAGATTTTCCGTTTTGTCTTTTTGACTTGACTCACCATCTGGACCACTACTCCAAACGAAACGCCGTCGGCATGGAGGTAGTGGCTCCATACCGACGGCGCAATTCGATATTATATTCGATTGTCCGCTCGGCCACTACCCGAACAATCGAATTATACCTCATATCAGGCGTAAGAGCACGCATGTTCGCCTATAATTTCGCGTGCCTCGGCAGCGGCGCGCCGTCCGTCAATCTCACCTTGAGTTCCACCAATCTCCTCCTATCTCCTCGTGCGCGGTCACTTCGCCGCAGCACCAACAGTACATGTGCTTCACGTGCCCCTTCGCCCTGGCCTTGGAGCATTTCCTCCATATGTGGTCGACCTGGCCGCATTCCCTGCACCTCAGCGACGCCTGGTACACCTTGCCGTGCTGCCCGCCGCTCATGCCCACGCCTCCCACGTCAGGACGTCCATGCCGCACGCCCTCGCGACCGACACCTCCACGCCGCAGCCGAACGACCGCTCCCACCCTGGCAGCAACGCCACGGCCTCGCACCGAAGCAGCTCGGCTATGCATGTCCTCATGGCGTCGTGGTAGCCCATCGAATCCGCGATGAACCTGGTCGGCACGCTCACCGAATGGCCCGCCTCGGAAAGCGCCCTGGCAGCATCCTCGAACGTCTCGCGGTTGCGGTCGTACATGCCCGTCACGGGGCCGCTGATGTATAGTCTCATTCGCAACCGTCACCCGCCCAGCTCGGGATGCCCTCGACGTACTCGTAGCACCAGTCCCAGGGGTTCGTGGCGGGGAAGCCAGAGCACGTGCCGCCCTCGTCGCTCAGGCCAATGACCTGTACCGCGTGGCGGTGGCATTCGAGGTAGCCGCCCTCGTCGTCGATGGGGACGGCGCAGCGGCAGTTGGCGCACGTCTGCATGTCATCGCCCATCTTTCGCCATCCTGTCCGCCATAGCTCCGAGCTGTTCGGTCAGCTCGCCTCGGCGCCTCTTCAGCCGCTCGATGCCCTTGTCGCGCTTGGCGATTTCCAACTCGAGCGTCTGGATGCGCTGGGCCGCTTCGTCGCGTTCGGTTTCCAGGGACTCACAGCGCAGCTCCCACTCCCCGATTGACTCGGCTTGCCGCCGCACCTTGTCCTCAAGCTCCTTTATTCGCTCGTTGAGCTGCTGGTTGACCTCTTCGATTGAGCGCACATGCCATCGGTGGTTTTCCTCGAACTTGTGAAGTTCTCGCAGCTTCACTTCACGCTCGGTTATCACCGCTTGGCGGTCGAGCCAGCCTATAACCTCGTGAACATTAGTATCCAACGCGCACGGTGACTGGCTCCATTCGCGTTGCTTCCTGCGCACGTCCGCTTCCAGCTTCTCGCGGGTGTCGCGTAACGTTTCACCCGATTCTGTTACACGTTCGGGCGCACCCGTAACAGGTTGGCACTCCATCCACGCCTCGAAATCTGCGACGCACCCGTCGCACAAGTCGTACTCTTCGCCCACGGTCATGCCGCCGTACTCGTAGCATGCGCCGCATCGGTCGCATTTGGTCGCGTTGCTCATCTCCTCACCCCTATCTGCTCTTCGTACATCCTCTGCCAGTAGGCCACGGCCTTGCGCAGCTGGTCGCATTCTTCCTCAAGCTCGGCGATTCTTTCCAGCGCCGCGCATCCATCGGTGAGGTCGGTCGGCTTGCTGAATGCGCATGCTTCGCACGTCCGCCCCACGTGGGCGTTCAGCTCGTCGGCGATTGCCTGCTCGTCATAATCGCCGCCCTCGTAGAACTTGACATGCCGCTCGATTACCTCGCGCACATGCTCAGCTGTCAGCGTGCCGTGCTCGGCGCGTGCGTTCCATGCTGCGATGGCTTCGGCTTCGGTGTTGAATAATCCGCCCACACGTGCGTCGCATTCGTCGCAATACACGCCATACCGAGCGCCATAAAACAGCCGTCTGCTTGCTTCGCCGCCGCAGAACGGGCACGGCAGCAAGGTCGTTTCATCGCTCATCAGTCCACCTCTATTCCCAGCTCTTTCATGCGCTCATTCAGCTCCTTCAACGCCTTGCATCCGTCATCGCATCCGTACGGGTCAAAGTAATAATCATCTGGGCATCCGCACTCGTGCGAGCAAGCGGAGCCGAAAAACGGCACCATGAACCAAACAAGCTCTTCGAGCGCCGCAATCCTGCGCAGCGCCTCGTCGTGCGCGTCGCGCATCCGCACGCCCTCTTCGGTCAGCTCGACGCACCAGAACTTGCGCAGACCGTCCCACGATGCCTTGATGTTCCAGTCGTTCTCAAGGCAGCGCAGAAGCTCGTCGTATATCGGTTCATCGCTCTCCAGCGTCGCGGCTATGGCCTGCTCGGGCGTGAGCCCTGGTTCGCAAGTCGCGGCGAGTCTCCCGTTGTCGTATTCGATGAAACACCAATCGCCCACGAAGGTCACGCCTTCGAGTCCGCTGCGCCATTCGATGCCGCGTTCGGTCAATCCTTCGCGCAGCAACTCGGTCGTTTGGTTGTCGGTCATTGCTTGGCCTCCTTGTCATACGGGCAATGCGGTGCCCAAAAATCGTCTGTGAAAACGCACGTGCCGCCTCTCCCGTCATCAACCCATCCTTTGCAAATGGTGCAATCGCCATTTGCTTCGGCGGGGGATTTCCTCTCGGTTGTTCGGTTATCGCTCATCGTTTCCCTCGTCTTCATGCCAGTAGCACTCGGCGCACATATCGCCGAACTCCATATCTGCCAGCTCGCCGCACGCCCTGCACAGCAACGGCCCGTCGAACTCGCCGCCGCAGTTGTGGCAGAAGTTCGGGCCGTCATACTCGCCGATACAGTCGAGGTCGCCGTCCACCCAATCACCGCATCCAGAGCACGCGAGGTAGTAGACCTCACCGCCGTGCTCGTCATACGTCATCCCGCGCACTTTCTTGACCTTCGGCCTTCCAAGCGTCGCGGCTATGGCCTGCTCGGGCGTACATCCGCTTACGAGCACGGTGAACGTCGGCTTCCAGTACATCGCGGAGCAATGCCGCCCATCGGGCGTGTTCCATTCGATTTCGTAAGCGGCTTCGCCGTCCTTCCATTCGACACCGCGCTCTTCGAGCAGCTTGCACAGCAGCTCGGTCGTTCGGTTGTCGGTCATGCTAGTCATCGCCATCCCTCCCCTGTCGAATAGGTCAGCTTGTCAGTGATTTCGGTGGGTATCTCCATGTAGGCGGTGCATGCGTGCGAATCCTTATGCGCGTACTCATGCAGATACATTGAGTGCGTGTTACCGCACACGCCATACGGGCACGCCCCGCACGGGCAAGGGTTGAAGAAGTAGCAGCTCGCGCAGATGCGGTCGGTCGCGCTAGTCATCGCGCACCTCCCCAGCAGAAACCGTCGAACAGCTCCTTGCTGTCGAGGAAGACGAAGTCCTCCTGAATCAGCTCGCTCATGCTCCCGTCCTCGTACTCGCACACGAAGCCGCCGACGCTCTGCCCGACATGTCCCATGTGGACGAGCACCTTCTTGCCAGCTTTCGTCATTGCTGGCCTGACTTTCTCGGTGATTGTGATTGTCGTAGCGCTAGTCATTCGCTCCCCTCCTTGCCGAAGAACTTGTGTATGCACTTATCGCACACCATGCCGCCCCATTTGGTCGTTTTCTTCCTGGCTCCGTCTCGCTCGATGCGTGTCACCTTTATGTAAGTCTCGGCTTTGTCGTTGTAGTAGGTTTCTCCGCAGGTAAAGCAGGTCGCTTCGCTCATCGCTTCACCTTCCCCACGATTGCACCGCAGCCCCCGCAATAGCGGTTCATGATGGGCAGCGGCTCCCCGCACTTCGAGCACACGTACCAGCCGTTGTGCGGCACGTCCAGGCCGCTCACGTCATCGCGCACGCGCTCGCACGTCTCGACGGCCTTGTACTCCTTGTCGGTTTCCCAGGCGTGGATGACGGTTCCGCCGCCCCACGGCTTCGGCCCCGCGATGCGCGTATCGTCGAGCGCAAGGCAGCATCCCTCTACGCCGCTTATGACCT
>Ga0310695_10001253_pt1 | contig 61103 bp, 91 predicted proteins | sample RumenRJG_04DNA_FD_203882 | JGI IMG/M metagenome (GOLD analysis project Ga0310695, IMG submission 203882) | Bovine rumen microbial communities from Lethbridge, Alberta, Canada - RJG_04 (v2) (version 2) | ecosystem: Host-associated > Mammals > Digestive system > Stomach > Rumen | place: Canada...
TGCATAAAAAAGAATTTTGGTGCGGTTACAATTCTAAAAATTACGATACTCAGATTATGAAAGGAATTTTACTTGGTCTTAATCCAAAAGAAGTTTCCGACAAAATTATTGAGGACCATTTGAAAGGTTTTATGATTGATGAAAGGTTTAAGGATAAAATCATTCTTGATTATGATACCGCACCGGGAATTGTGTCATTGAAACAACTTGAAGGATTCATGGGTCATAACATTAAAGAAACTTCCGTTCCTTTTGATATTGGAAGGAAATTGAAAATGGAAGAAATAAAAGAGACCATGAAATATTGTTTGCATGATGTTAGGGAAACAATAGAAGTTTTCAGAAAAACAATTTTCAAGTTTGAGAGTCAAATGGATTTAATTAATACATTTGGTTTGGATACAAATTTGATTTCATTGACACAGGCCCAATTGACCGCAAATATTTTGGGTTGTAAGAAAAAAGAAAGAGATGATGAATTTGACTTGGATTTTGTCGATACATTGCGACTTGATAAATATAAATATGTTTATGATTGGTTCAAGAAAAAAAGTAACAGAGATTACACAAAGAAATTTGAAACTTCGGTTTGCGGAGTTCCGCATACTTTTGGATGGGGAGGTTTGCACGGTTGTCCCGTTGAACCTTTGCATATAAAAGGCAAACTGTTTCATGTCGATGTAACATCTTATTATCCGAGTTTAATGATTGTTTATGACTTTCTTACTCGCAATTGTAAGAGCAAGAAAGAATACAAAAAGATTTATGACAAACGAGTCCAGTTGAAGAAAGAGGGAAAGAAGAAAGAACAGGCGCCCTATAAAATCATCCTTAATGCCACTTACGGTATTTGTAAGGATAAACACTCAAAGGCGTTCGACCCAAGAATGGCAAATAATGTTTGCGTGAACGGTCAATTGTTGCTTCTTGATTTGTTGGAACATCTTGAAGGACATTGCCGAATTGTTCAGAGCAACACGGATGGTTTGATTGTTGAAGTTAAAGATGAAAAGAAAAAAATAAACGAGTTCTATAATATATGTAATGAATGGATAGAACGAACCAAAATGGGACTTGGTTTTGATGAAATTGATGAAATATGGCAAAAAGATGTAAATAACTACATCTTCCGATTTTCAAATGGAAAGCTTGAAAGAAAAGGCGCCTATGTAATGGAATTGGACGACCTTAGTTATGATTTACCAATTGTCAATGAAGCAATAGTAAAATATTTGACAGAGGACAAACAGGTTTCCGAAACCGTCAATGAATGCGATGAGTTAAAGAAATTTCAAAAAATAGTCAGAATCAGTTCTAATTATAAACTCGGTTTTCATAACGGAAAATATTTGAATGATAAAACATTCAGAGTATTTGCTTCAAATGACAGAAACGATGGTTATCTTGGTAAATGTCGATATGAAGGAGCGACGGCAGAAAAGTTTGCGAATACGCCCGAGCATTGTTTCATTTTTAATGATGATGTGAACGGTTTGAAAATATTGAAGAAGTTGGACAAAAAATGGTATGTAAAACTTGCGGAAAAAAGATTGGGAGATTTTGGTTTTTCTGTAAGTAATTTTGATAGATTGTTGTAGGAGAAAAAAGAAATGAAATTTGAAAAGACAGAAGTATGGGGATTTGAGCATGCCTTGCGAGGAATGAGAAATCCTATGAATAGTTGGGAAAAGAGTGACAGTCATTATAGAACCTTGGAAAATTCCGAAGAGGAAGACCAAAAGATATTGAATGGTGATTATTATGAAATAGGCGAAAACGATATGAAACTTGCCAAAAGTCTTGTGAGAGCAGGCGAACCGCATAGAAAATTTTTAAGGCAAATTTTTGTAAGTGTGGACATAACCGCTCCACTTTATTGGTGGAAAGAATTTGACACTTACAAGGTTGGAACAGTCGCCAATTCAACTTCCACAATGCACAAACTTGCCTCAACGCCGATAACCAAAGAATGTTTTGAAATGGACGATTTTGGAGACATTGATATTTCAACCGTTATTTTTGACAAGAGATTGAATTTGAAAACTTCTTCTTTTTATGATTTGATACTTATTCCATATCTTGAAAAATTAAGACAGAACTATAATGAAACAAAAGACAAGTGTTATTGGAAGGAATTGATAAGATTACTTCCTGAATCATGGTTGCAAACAAGAACAATCACAATGAACTATGAGAATGTTTTGAATATGGTGAAGTATAGAATGAACCATAAATTGACAGAGTGGTCTGAAAGTTTTATGGGGTGGGTAAAATCACTTCCTTACGCAAACGAATTTATCTTTGATTGTGACTTGTAAAATTTTATAAATAATAAATAGGAGATTATTATGGCAAAAGAACTTTATCGTAAGTATCGACCCGAAACATTTGAGGATGTGGTGGGAAATGAAACCGCAATTAAGTCTTTGAGAAAAGAATTGAAAAACGGTTCCCATGTGTTTTTGATGACGGGTCCTGCTGGTTGCGGAAAAACGACACTTGCAAGAATTATGGCAAAAGAAGTCGGTGCGGGTGACTTGTCGATTCGGGAAATCAATTCCGCAGAAAACAGAGGAATTGACACCGCTAGGGAAATTATGGAACAGATGAGTTTTATGCCTACGGATGGTAGTGCGTCTGTTTGGATTTTGGACGAATGTCATCAGATGACCGCGGCAAACCAAAACGCTTTCCTTAAACCGCTTGAGGAAACACCTGACCATGTTTACTTTTTTCTTTGTACCACTGACCCGTCAAAACTTATAGCTCCATTGAAAACGCGGTGCAGTGTTGTAAATGTGAAACCGTTGAATGATGAAGAAATGAAAATTCTTTTGAAGCGTGTGGTTAAATCGGAAGAAAGAAAAATGGGAACCGAAGTTTATGAAAAGATTATTGAACTTGCAAACGGTGGAAGTAGAAAGGCCTTGAAGCTTCTTGCCAAAGTTCTTTATCTTGATTCAAACGAGGAACGCCTTGAAAGTCTAAAAAGTGAAGATGTATCTGAAGATAAGGACGCCATTGAGTTATGCAGAGCATTACTTGGTAAAACGAATTTCAGTTCTTGTATGAAGTTGGTCAGTTCGATTGATGTTTCAGAACCCGAAAGAGTGAGAATGTTGGTTTTGTCCTATATGAATTCCGTATTAAGTAAAGGATTTAATGAAAAAGCGGCCGCTGCTATGCAAGCATTTGGTCAGAATACAACTTTTAATAATGGAAAATTTCAAATTACCATTGCTCTTCTTGATTATTTTTCATTGCTTTCAGAATAAAAAAGTGTAAACAAATCTATAATAATTATAAACATTATTTTATATGAAGGAGGATTTTATGGACGATTTTGACATTGAAGATTTTGATATTAAAAACGACCTTAAAATCAATAAGTATAAGTTGGATGAAGAGTGTTTGACTCATGCTTCGACTTATAATCGTTATGCGGAAATGGCAACGAAATCAAAAACAGAATTGACAAAGGTTAAGGATAAACTTGCCTTGGTTACTGCCGAACGCAATATTACCATACGAAAACAAATTGCAGAATCCGGTTCTAAAGTTACGGAAAAAATGATTGAATCGTATATTGAAGTGGATTCCGAAGTTTTGAAAGTAAAAAAGGAATTGCGTGAAATTGAAGAAGTGAACGCCACATTTAACGCAATGCTTGAATCCTTTGACCATAGAAAATCTGAACTTGATAATTTGGTCAAATTGTATTGTGCTGGGTATTTTTCTGTTGTCGGTAAGAAGGAAACTTCAACCGAAACAACGGAAAAAGATATAAGAAAAAATCTTAACAAAAAAGCCAAGAAAGGCAAGGAGTAATCAAATGGTTAAGAAAGCAAAGAAATCCAAGTTGGCAAGTAGGTATGCGGAATCATACAATACTCGTAACTCGGGCGGTAAAAGAGCGGGGGTCATTAACTGGAAGAAGTTGGACGGAGATGTGAAGTTCTTTACTCCAAAGGAAGGACGAAATCGAATCAATATTGTTCCTTATGTAATCAAAACAAAGAATCACCCTTTGGTAAAGAGCAAGAGTGCAGAAATTGGTGATTTGGATTATGTTCTTGATGTTTATACGCACCGAGGAGTAGGTCCTACAGAATCAACCGTCCTTTGTCTCAAAGAAACTTACGGTAAACCTTGCCCCGTTTGTGAACTCATGCAGAAGTTGAGGGAAGAAGGAAAAGACAAGGAAGCGGGTTCTTTGAAACCTTCAAGGCGTGTTTTCTACAATGTGGAAGATTTGAAAGAGCCTGGAACACTTCAAGTGTTTGAAACATCTCATTACTTGTTTGAAAAAGAATTGATTGATGAAGCAAGAGAAGATGACGGTTCATATACCGATTTTGCGGACCCCGAAGATGGAAAAGAAATCAAGTTTAAGACTTCAAAGGTTCAGAAAGCCGGTTATGAATTCAATGAATTTAAGTCATTTTCATTTGAAGACAGAGATGAACCACTTTCTGATGAGCTTCTTGAATCGGCAATCAGCTTTGATGAACTTCTCACAAATCCGTCTTATGAAGATGTAGAAAAGATTCTTTATGGTCAGGATGATGACGAAGACGAAGATGAACCAAAGAAGTCAAAGAAATCAAAGTCAAAGTCTGATGATGAAGACGAAGACGATGATGACGATGAACCAAAGTCAACTTCAAAGTCAAAATCTGACGATGATGACGATGATGATGACGATGATGATGACGATGATGATGAACCAAAGTCAACTTCAAAGTCAAAATCTGACGATGATGACGATGATGATGACGATGATGATGACGATGATGATGACGATGATGATGACGATGATGATGAACCAAAGTCAAAATCAAAGTCAAAGTCAAAATCTGACGATGATGATGACGATGATGACGATGATGACGATGATGACGATGATGATGATGATGATGACGATGACGATGATGAACCAAAGTCAAAACCGCGCGGTAAAAAAAAATAACAGAAAGTAAAAATATTAAATGCCCATTCAAGCATGATTTTCATACCGATTGCGAAAAATTTGCAGAGTGTGATGATTGCTTGAAATGGGCATTTTGTGCCGGTGTTGTTGAAGATGACGAGGAGTGAAAAAATGTATTTTAAGTCGGTAATGGAACAGTTGAACAAATACGGCGTTAAAATGTCAAGAAACAATCTTTATAAAATCGGAAAAAACCGCGGTTTTTTTGTTCAAACAGAAAAAGGTCTTGAATTTAATAAATCAATTTTTAATGATTGGTTCGGTGAAATTTTAATGGTTCCTCCCGAGGGTTATATTTCCATTAATGAAGCAAGTGAAAAATATAAAATGTCTTATTCAAAGGCATACCAAATTTATGTCAGAATAAAAATGGAAACTCCGCAAAATATCATTAAGTGCGGTAGAAAACATAAGGGGTATATTTATGGACAAGAATTTGAAAGAATTATCGAAGACGATAAAAAAAGACATTCTGAATTCTAAAGGAGAAAAAACGAAAATGATTTATTTTTCAAGCGGATGTTTATTGTTGGATTTGGTTTTGGGTGGAAAAAAAGGAGTGTTCGGTCTTCCAGCGGGAAAATTTGTGAATTTCGTGGGCGATAAATCCGCGGGAAAAACATTTCTTTCAAATGAGTTTTTGGCAAATGCGTATCATAAAAATCCAAAGAAATTTCATTGGATGTATGATGATTGCGAAAGTGGTTACTCCTTTGATACTAATGAACTTTATGGCGTGAATCTTACGGATGAAAAACACTTGATTCATTCAAAGACCGTTGAAGATGCTTTCTGCAATATTTCCGAATTTGCGGAAAAACTAAAGAAAGATGAATTCGGAATTTATGTCCTTGATTCTCTTGACGGTTTGACATCCACGGAACAAGAGGACAGAGCAAAGGAAAGAATTAAGGCGCATAAAGAAAATAAAAAATATGATAAAGGAACATATGGAATGGGAAAACAAAAATACCTTTCCCAAGAATTTTGTCCTCAATTGAGTGATTTGTGTGAAGACAAGAATGTATTGGTGATTATTGTTTCACAAATCCGAGAAAAAATAGATGCCTTCAGTTTCGACAAGTATAGTCGTGCTGGAGGAAAGGCGATTGATTTCTATGCTCATTCTGTTTTGTGGCTTGCGGGCGGAAAGAAAATCAAGAAGAAGGAAAGGGCGGTCGGTGTTTCAGTAAAGGCAAAGACGACAAAATCAAAAACACCGCGACCATACAGAGATTGCTGGTTTACTTTGATTTATGACTATGGTCTTGACGATATTGGTTCATGCATTGATTTTCTTTTTGATTTGAGAACCGACACCGGTGACCTTGCGAAAACGGCAAAAATGATTTTGTGGAAAGAGGGAAAAGAAAAATTGACTTTGAAAACCGCAAAGGCATTTCTTGAAGAAAATAAACTTACCGATGAATATGAGGACAGTAAGTATTTTGACGGTAAGGCGGACACGACTTCAATTTCAGAATTCATAGCATCGAAGAAAGATTATATTAAATTGTTTTCTGAAAAATTCGGTGAAGTGATGAACCGGGACGATTTGATTTCATATATCGAAGACAATAATTTGGTCGATGAGTTGCATGAAAGAACGATTGAAAAATGGGAGTCAATTGAGGATGAAATTAAGACGAAGCGAAAGAAAAAGTATGCGACAATTCCGACCGTAAAACAGGAAGATTAAAATGTTTTACATTCTATGTGGTGGAAAACGACTGGGAATAGTTTGGAGTGGGGAAACAGAAATTCATCTTGAAAATGATTCTGCAATTTTTCCCACTCCCAAACAGTTTCGGTTATATATCAGAAAGAAATTTAAATTTTTAAAAGAAGAAGCAAAGCAAATACAAATGAATATAAAAGAAGCGGGCGGTAATTATGTTTCTTTTTAGGAGTTAATTGTGTCGGATGTTAATTTTGATAAAAAAGAAAAGGCATTGATTAAAGAATGTCTTGAAAATGAAATTGTTTCAATGAAGGCGGATTTGTTTGGTCAGGACATGGAATTGACAAAGGAGCGTGACAAAAGAGAAAAAGAAATTCAAAAATTGATTAAAAAAATAACACGCTCCGAAACTCCGATTAAAGTGAGTTCAAGAAAAGGAAAAGGCAGAAAACTTCAATATTTTGTTTGCGAACGCATAGCGAGTTTGTTTAATGTTGAATTTGACCAAAACGATGATGATTGTCCGATTCATTCAAGGGAAATGGGTCAGCACGGGACCGATGTAATAACAAGAGGAAAAGTAAAAAAATTGTTTCCATTCTCCATTGAGTGTAAATGCCAAGAGAATTTGCAGATACCGCAATGGGTGGAACAGGCAAGAAATAATGTTGAACAAAATAAGTCATGGCTTTTAGTCGTGAAGAAAAAAACCATCGGGCATGAACCAATAGTTATTATGGAGTGGGGAAGTTTTGAGGAATTAATGAAAGAATACCTCAAAAAGTAATCGTTTTTAGCCATGGTTCTAAAAAAGAACCATGGTTTTTTTTAGTAAAAAATAGTTAAAAAAAGAGATTGACAAAATATAAAATAAATGATATATTTATAGGCGTAGGAACGAAAAATAAACAAAAATCAAATGTTCGTTTTCTGCAAGGAGTAAATTATGGCGCATGGTATGCAACAATTTGACTGGATGGTTTCTGTAAAAGAGAGACCTTGGCACGGAATTGGAACTGTCGTTGAGGACGCTCCCGATTCTCTTGAAGCAATCAAAATGGCAAAACTTGATTGGTCGGTTGAACAGGAGGCGGTTATTACAGAAAGTGGTATTGCCATTCCTGAAACATTCGCAAACATCAGACGAGACACAAATGAAGTTCTTGGTGTTGTAAAATCGCAATATAAAATTTTGCAGAATACAGAAGCATTTTCTTTTGTGGACGAAGTCGTGAAAAATTCACAAGGAATTGAATGCAGATATGAGACAGCGGGAAGTCTTTTCAACGGTCGAAAAATTTACCTTTTGGTAAAATTACCAAATGTTAAGATTTGCGGCGATGATGTTGAAAATTATTTGTTCTTTATGAACTCGCATGATGGTTCCACGGCATTGACCGCGGGCATTACTTCGGTTCGTGTTGTTTGCAATAATACATTGCAGTTCGCATTGAAGTCGGCACCAAGAATGTGGAAAATCAGACATACATCAACATTGAAAGGAAGAGTCAAGGAAGCAATGCATTCTCTTGAACTTGCGGATAAACATGTCGATGAAATGGCGATGGTTGCGGAAAAAATGGCAATGACTAAAATCAAGGAAGAAGATTTTATTAGAAAGTTTTTTGAAACAAAAGAACTTAAAGCAATCACGGAATCAGAAACAAGTAAAGCAAAATTGCTTGAGCGTTTGGACGCAATCCATGAAAATACGGGTGACCTTGCGAATATAAAAAACACCGCATGGGGCTGGTATAATGTTGTTTCTGATTATGTTTCAAACCGTGTTTATGAAAGAACCGGTGAAACACATGAAGACCGCAAATTAAATAAGTTCTTTGTTGGTGAAAAAATGTTGAAAGCAGCGTTTGATGTTTTGAAAGCAGCGTAAGTCGGGAAAAGATACGGAATATAAAAATATTCCGTATCTTTTTTTATTTATAATCTATAATAATTATATGATTGAAATTAAATGCATTACTGGAAAATCAATTGATATTAATGAACTTTCCTTTTTTCCGGGAAAGTTAAAAAAGCATTCTGACCTAGAAATAGAAAGAGTTGCGGAAAGTATCTTGAAGGACGGTTTCCTTTTCCCAATTGGAATTGCGAAAGTAGAAGAAAAGAAATTTATAGTTGACGGTGAAGCACGAATCAACGCACTTAAGTTGTTGGAATATAAAGGAGAAGAAATCCCAAAAATTCCATATTACAGAATTAAAACAAGTGCGAAAAAAATTAAAAAATTAATGCTGATTTCTGCGTCTACAAACCATTGCGTGACGGAAGCGGGAATAAAGAAGTTCATTGAAAATGACGATATGGCAACGAAAGAGTTAAATAAACTTGCCTTTTCGACTCCCGAAATTACAGAATTTCATCTTGATTTTAATTTGCCCGTTACCATTCCCACTCGTGATTCTGCAAAAGAAAAGGCCTCTGCGTTGAATGACAAAGAACGGGAAGATTTTTTGAAGGTGTTTTTATGAGATTGTATTTAGCGGGAGTTCTTGAAAAGACTTCCATTCTGACAGAAGAAGAAACACGAAATTATTTGACTAAAAGAAATATACTTTTAAGTTTTGCGTATTGGAATGAAAGATTTGAAAAGTATATGAATTTGCCCCGTCATTTAATAATTGATTCGGGAGGATTTACTTTCAAACATTCGGTCAAAAATTTTGATAAAAAAACTTTAATGGAATACGCAAAAAAATATGCCGAGTTTTTGAAGCGTTTTAAGGTTAAGGAATATTTCGAACTTGATGTTGAGGAATTATGGGGAATTGAAGCATATAAGGATTGTTTGCATTTCTTACAGGACAAAACCGGTATAGAACCAATTTATATCATGCATGCTCATAGAGGAATTGAATGGTGGAAAATGATTTGCAAAAAAGTTCCGTATGTTGCGATTGCGGTCAGGCATTTTGACGATGAACAAAACAAATATTTACTTGATTATGCTCACTCTTGCGGTTGCAGAGTTCACGGTTTGGCACAAACAAATGTAGATAAATTGTTTTGGTTGGATTATGATTCTGTTGACTCATCGACATGGTCTGCCGGTCCTCGATTTTCCACAAAACAGTTATTTGACGGTCATAGAATTATAAAAGAAAATCAGTTTCGAACCGATGAAGTGCAAGTCAGCAATGTGAAAATGTCTTCCCATTGCATTAAAGAATGGTTAAAATTATCAGAATATTTTTATAAAGAGATGGAACCGATATGGTAGAATTGATTGGTATAATTGGTTCGTGTTTTATTTGCGTGGCATTTTTATTTAAGAAAGTCATCTGGATAAGATTGTTTGATTCCGTGGGCGCAATTCTGTTTATAATATACGGTCTGATGATTCATTCATTTTCGACCGTGTTATTAAACGGTATTTTAATTCTGATTCAATTAGTTAACTTATATAAATTATGGAAGAATAGAAATGGTAAAGGTAATTGTATGGGGTTTTAGTTTGTCCGAAGCAGAACTTAAATATAAAGAATGGTGCCATTCAAATGATGCTCCTTGTCGTTTAAGTGATGCAATATTTTTAAGTGGTCAAATGCCTTTAAGTTGGAATCAAGAAAGGATTAAAGGATATTTGAAGGATGTAATGGAAGATAGAGTGAAATTAATAAATATATGTAAAGAAAGTTTTATATATATTTATAATGGTATTTGAGGAGGAACAAAAAATGAAAAAAGTTCTTTTGTATTCAGGTGGAATGGATAGTTGGTTGATTGACAAGATTTGGGAACCGGATGTTAAATTGTTTATTGATGTGGGAACCGAAGCGGCGAAAATTGAAAGACAGAGGCTACCAAAAGATGTGATTGTAAAAGAGTTTGATTTGTCGGAATATGAAGTAAAAGACGCCCATCATTTGTTGCCGTTGAGAAATTTGTTCCTTGTTGAACTTGCGTCTTATTATGGTGATGTTATTTGTCTTGGTTCTGTTGGTGGTTCCGTTCATTATGATAATACATTTGAGTTTGCAATTTCTGCTACTCGTTTAATTAATTCATTGTATGCAGAAATGGGAAAAGAAATAAGAGTGGTGAATCCGTGGGCAGAAACATCAAAAACCGATTTGCTTAAGGAATATTTGAAAAAATATCCAAATGGGCTTAAAAAAGCATTTGATGAATCGTTCAGTTGTTATGAACCTGTGAACGGTAAAGAATGCGGTAAGTGCGTTAGTTGTATGCAGAAAAGGGAAGCTTTTAGAAATGCTGGGTTTGATTGTTAAAATTAAAAATTGGATAAAAGAATGTTTTGAAATGTTCAACGAGGCGGAAAAATTCAAGGTAGAAAATAACTTGCTTAATCCCACAGACTATAATTTTTAGTTTTTCTGAAATAAAAATGAATTTTCAAAAATTATTTGATGATTATAAAATTGAATGGACGAATGCGGTATCTCGCGGTTGGACAAATGTCAATTGCCCTTACCATGAACATCATCACGATATTACTTTCAAGGGCGGTTTTAACGATTTGGGCGACTACTATCACTGCTGGATTTGCGGTCCTCATCCTTTGCGTGAAACACTTTCAAGACTTTTGAATGTTCCAAAAAATGCGGTTTCTGAAATAATAGAAAAATATAAATTTACGCCCAAAGAAAAAGGAAAGTTAATAAGAAGAACCGCGGTAAAATCACTCACACTTCCGAATGATTCTTTTCTTGAATGCGAAAAGAAATATCTTGAAAAAAGAAATTTCAATGTTGACGAGTTGCAGAAAAAATACAATTTGGTCGGTGGTGGTTTGGTGGGCAAATACAAATACAGAATTATAATACCGATTTATGAAAACGGAATATTGGTCAGTTGGCAAGCAAGAACCATTTTAGACAAGAAAGTTTGCGATGAATTGAAAATTCCAAGATATAAAAATTTGCCCATTGAAAGTTCGGTCAAAAATCCAAAAGATTGTTTTTTCAACATTGATAATTGTATTGACGATGAAGTGGTGATAGTTGAAGGACCGTTTGATGTTATGAGATTGGGAGACAATTTCATGTGCGGTGGTGGAACCACATTCACGAATGAACAAGTAAAAAAATTATTGCAGAGATTCAAAAAAGTCAAATTGTTGTTTGACTCGGAAGAAGAAGCGCAAAAAAAAGCAAGAAAAATTGCTTATGTTTTGGCATCTGTTGGAATAGAAGTAGAAATAATAGACGCATATTCCGATTATGGGAAAAACGATGGCGGTGATTTGTCGGAATCAGAGGCGATGGATTTGAGAAAAAAACTATTGAAATAATGCCGTGTCCGGCGCCTCCTGCCGTTAGGAGAGCGTAATTTTAAGTAAATGACAAATTACTCGATTTCATTGAAAAACCGCTGATTTTCGCATGATTTTCGGCGGTAATTTTTTTAACTTTTTTAGTAAAAAGAGATTGACAAAATATAAAATGTATGTTACTATAAGAATGTAAGAACGAAATAGAAGTTCTTGCAAGGAGTAAATTATGGAAACGATTAAGGATTTGATTCAAAGTTTTGTAAATGGTTTTGGAACAGGTTGCAGTAAAGAAAAAATGATTGCGAATGTTTATAGATTTCTTGAGAATAAGAATATTGGTTGTTGCATATTAAATGATAAATATTTGGAATTTGATAATTATCTGATTGAACTTATCAGAAAACGGTCTATTGGTATTTGGGTTGTAAAAATTATTGAAAAATAAAATAAATCAGTTTCCCAATTCTGATTAAAAATTGAGAAGGAGTAAATTATGAATGAAAAACTTATTTCAAGAATAAACAAGTTAATGGCTTTGACATCGAGTCCGAACAAAAACGAGTCGAGCAGAGCCGCAGAAATGGCATTTAAGCTCATGGAAGAAAACAATATTTCAATGAATGATTTGAATGTCGCAAATCTTAAAGAAGAATTGGGAGAGGTGGGAACTTCTCATGTTGATTCAAAATCAAGGATAACATTTTGGGAAAAGCAACTCGGTTATGTTATCGCAACCTATTTTGACTCAATTTCTTTTGTTACGACAAGACCCCATCCCGAGATTTATGGTCGCTATGTTCGTTCTATGGGATTTATTGGTCATGAATCAAATAGAATTACATGCAGTATAATGTATGAATGGTTGAGAAAGACCATTAAAAGAGAATCAAGAAAGAGGTTCGATGATTACGCGCAAAGACAATCGTTTTGCGTGGGTGTGATTCAATCGCTCAAAGAAAAATATCTTTCTGAAAAAAAGAATGAAGTTAAAAGTGAAGTCGGTCTTGTTGTTTACGATGAAGTCAAAAGATTCGCGGACAATATGAACATGAAAGAAAGTAAATCAAAATGTCCCGCGCTCGGTTCTGAAAGTTTTGGTGCGGGAAAAGAAATGGGTTCCGAATTGTCATTGAACAGACAATTTGCTCTAAAAGGAATTGCGTATAAGAGGTAAATGATATGGAAAAATAAAATATCTTTAGAATCTATAATAATGATGTGGGAGGAAAATTATGAAAATCATTCAAGAAGGAAATGTTTATAGAAGAGCGAGTTGGTTTGAGGAACATGAAAAAGGAATCATTATCGGTTTTTGTTTGTTCATTGGTTTTTTATGTTTCGGCATGTTTTATCTTATGATGTGAGAAATGAAGATGAATAAAATTGGATGGATTGTCGTTCTTTTATTGGTCATAATGCAATTTATATTTGCTCTTGAATTAATTGAGTTGGCATCTTTGATGAAGCGGACGGCGTCGATAGACGAAGAAACGGCAATGATGAGGAATGAAGCGGCCGCTAAGTCACTTGAATCGGAACGGATAAGAGCGAATTATTACCGAACGCTGACCACAAACCCATTTAATTTGACCGAAGAAGAAGTCGGTGAAATAATCAAAAATGGAGTCAAAGAGGAATGACATGAAAAGAAGTAAATGCGAATCATGCGGTGATTATGAAATCAGAAACAAAGTGGTGAAAACCGATACCGTGCTTGGTATTGAAGTTGCATTTTCTCATAAATGGAAGTGGTGCAAGAGAAAAAACAATTGGTGCAAAAATTCCGCGGGTCACTGCGGTGAAGTTAATTTTGAAGAAAATAAAAAATCAATTTTGAATGATAAATTGATTGAGGAGTAGAAATGAAAAAAGAGGACATTAGAAAACTGCAGAACCATTTTAATAATGGAATTAAAGAAGGTTTTCAGGCAAAGACTCACTATTCTGTCGGTGACAGAGTTCATCTGAAAAAGAGTAAGTCAAACGGTGTTGTCACCGCGGTCATTTTCAAAGAGGATAGAAATTATCCGTATTTGAAAATTAAATGGGATTCCATTCCATGCGAAAACATAAAAGATTTGTATGACCCATTCGATGTTGTAAAAGAAATCAAACCAAAACGCAAAGAAGAAAAGAAAAAGAAAACTTATGAAAATTTTTATTTGTTGGAAAAAACAAAATAAACGGAAATCAAAGAGGAAATTGCCGGATGTTTATGAAAAAGAATAAATACGATGAATTGCATGAGCAACAAGCGATGAACATAACGAAAAATATTTTTTGCGTGACCTGTTCCGAACATGAAGGCCTTTGCAGAGAAAGATTTAAAGAACATCCGCGGTGTTTCACTTTCACCGTTGTCAAAGAAAAAATCAAGAGAATTTTCGATAAATATGACAGATAAAGTGTCGTTTTTCTGCCGGATTTTAATCCGTTTTTGATTGATAAATTAATAAAAACGGATTAAAATCATGGAAAAAGAGGAAAATGAAATGAAAAAAACGCGCAAAACAGAAGCCAAGACCACGGTATTGGACAAAGAAATAAGTTCGATGAATCTTCCCAAAACGATTCCGAACATGACCGAAATTTCACTTGTGGAAGCAAAGAAGTTCTTGCCGGAATACATGAGACATCTTGAAAATGTTTCACCGAGAGAATACAAGTTTTTGGCGGTGTATTGCTCGAACGGTTTCAACGCAATAGAAGCATGCGAAAAGGCGGGATATGCGGAAAGAAGCAGAGCGAAATACAGGGCGATAGCATACACATTGCTGAACAGGAAAGAAATTTCAGAGGCGATAAAATTATACATCGACCATGTGATTGAACCGTATAAGGCGAGATTGGAGTTTGAAATTCTTGATGTTTATTACAGAAGGGCGACATATTTGGTGACCGAGTTCTATGACGATTACGGTAATCCGAAACCGTTGAAAGAAATAGGAAAAGAGTGGTTGTGCTGCATAGACCAAATAGATGTGAAGGTGTCGGGCAATGGAAATGTTCAGAGGAATTTTACTCTACCCAACCGGGATTTTGCTTTGCAGGCTCTGTATAAATTCATTACGGGCCAAGAAATTAACTCATCTCAAACATTGCCCGAAGAATCAAGAAAAACCATCACCAAAATCTATAATACGGTTATAAACAATTCCAAAATCACACCGAAAATGTTGAGGAAAAAGAATGAAATACGGAACTGAAAGAAGTGCTTTGACGGACAGAAAAGAGAGAAAGGAAGAAAGAAAATCACTGTCCGTTGAAGATTGCATAAATTTCATTTGTTGGAAAAAATTGAATGTGAAAGACAAAGAAAAAAGATTGATTTATCAAAAGACGGAGATGATTTTGAGAACATATGACGACATGATGAAAAGAAACGAACCCAAAAAGTTATACGACATAATGGGAGAGGAGGTGGTGTTTTGAATGCGGCGAAATTGACGAACAGATTGCAAGACATTTGTCATTCGGGAGAATCGGAAAAAGAAGTGAAAGTGTCGGTAAACGGCGTTTTGTTGAGTGTGGTTTCCGTAATGATAAACGATGAATCGGTGGAGTTGGTGTTGGGAGAAACATAAAATAAATGGGCCGAGCAAAACGGGGAAAAAGTGGTAGCGGTAGCAAAACAAGCATTTGTGCCGTGATTTTGAAAAAAACTTGAAGGAGTAAAAAGAATGTTTGATAATGAAAAAGAATTGGCGGGGGGAGCAAATTAAAAATGGAGCGAGTGGCACTTTACAATGATTCTTTTCAGAATTGGAAGACGCATGACATACAGAAAGCGCAATTCATTTTGACGGACATTCCGTTTCAGTTGGGAGTGAATGCATACGGAAGTAATCCGATGTGGTATAACCGGGGAGACAATTCAAACGGTGAATCGGAATTGGCGGGAAAGGAGTTCTTTGACACCGATTCAAAAGCCGGTTTCCGCATATCGGAGTTTTTCCATTTCTGCAGTAATTTACTTATCAAAGAACCGAAAGAAACGGGAACCGCTCCGTGTATGTTCTTGTTTTGCGCCTTTGAACAGACGGCAGAATTGATTGCGGAAGCAAAAAAGCACGGTTTCAACAACCATATGTTTTTGGTATTCAGAAAAAATAGAAGTTCGCAAGTGTTGAAAGCAAACATGAGAATAGTGGGAAATTGTGAATACGGATTGATTTTTTATCGTGACAAACTTCCCAAATTCAGAAACAAAGGAAAAATGGTGTTCAATTGCATTGATTGGATTGATGACAGAAAAACACCGAAAATTCATCCCACGCAAAAACCGGTCCCACTTCTTGAATATTTGATTGAGTTGTTTACCGACATTGACGATGTGGTCATTGATTGTTGCGCGGGCGCGGGAACTACACTTGCCGCGGCAAATAAACTCGGTAGAAGAGCATACGGATTTGAATTGAAAAAGGAATTTGTCAAAGGATTTTACGATAAAATATTACCGATGTATCAACCGGATTTGATTGACGAGTTCAATTTGAACGAGTTCAAGAGAAAGAGGCAAGAAAGAATTGAGCAATTCAAGAAAAATAAATTGATTGAAAATCTATAATAAAAATAAAGGAGACAAACATGCCGAATGAGATTGGTTTTACTGAGGATGTGAAAATTCCGAAAAGAGTAAAAGGAAAAATAAATAATGGTCATGGAGAAATTGGGTTTGAATATTCACCATTATTTTCAGAAACTTTGACAGAATCACAGAAAAAAATAGTCGAAATATGCGACAGTATGAAAGATTTATTGTTGTATAAAAATCAAAAGTATGGCGATTCCGCATTGAATCCCAATAATGTTTTTTACAAGGGAGATTCGACCAATTCCATTAAAATCCGACTCGATGATAAAATCGGTAGAGTGAGAAATTGCGAAGAAACAAGAGTAAATGATGTTTGCGACATTATAGGATATTGCGTTTTGCTTCTGATTTCCATGAATGTAAGTAAACATGAAATTAAATGTTTGAAGGATTGAAAAAGAATGGTAAGATATGTTTTAATAAGTTTGTTAAAGACTTTCCTATTGGTTCTGTCATTGCCGATTGTGCTCGTGGCGGGATTGTTTTTCGGTTTGGTCATTATGCCTTCCATAACATTAAAAGAGGCGTTTGATGAAATTTGGGCGGACTTTGATTTTTATATGAATGGAGGAGATGAAAAGAAATGAAAATAGTTTATGGTATTTTGATATTCTTTGCACTTTCCTATTGGCTCAGTGTGGTAATTGCCATTGGAGTATCAACGGGAATAAAAACGGTTTTAAAATCTTTCAAGAAAAAATAGGAGGAAAGAAAGATGAAGGTATTTGAGTTTGCGGGAGTCATTTTCAACGCGGACAATATTTGTTCGATTCAGAAGGTGACATTGAAAAAAGAAACAGAAAAAAGCGGGAATCCAAAGAAGACGCCCGCATTTGAAATGGTCCCGGGATTTCAAGTGGTGACAATTGCCGGCGGTATGAATTTCACATTCAAAACAGAAAAAGAGCGTGACGAAAAGTTTGCCGAACTTCTTAAAGGAATGGAGAAACTTTGATGCTTGCGGTAAATAAATGGAACGGTAAAGAGTATGAAGTTTTGGGAGAAAGTGACGGGTTGACGACCTTGAGACGACTTTCTGACCGCGCAGAATTCGCAATAACAAAACACGAATTTGAATTCTCATACCGCATTATTGAAACGGGCTTTAAACCAAAATAAAATGGTTTTTTGAAAATCTTAATGTAAAGGAGGAAAAGAGCATGAACTTCTTCAAGCAACTTTGGGTTGAAATTTTGGCGGTTGTTCTGTTTATCATTTCAATCGTTCTTTTGGCTCTTGGTGGATTCACCAAAGCCGAGATTTCGCCCATTTTTGAAGCGGTGTTTGCCGTTCTTGATGTGGTATCGCTTTTGATTCTTGCAATCAAAAAACTACTGCAAAAGAAAGACACGGCAAACAAGTAACTATTTATTTTTCCCGTTGTCGCAATTACGGCAACGGGATTTTAATTTCCTGGGAGGATGGTATGGGAAAAACAATTCAAGAAGTGGTAGAAGAAATATGCGCAAAAAAATCCCAATTTGAGTGATGACTGCGTTATTTTGAGGACGATTGAAAAATTGCGTCCGGAAGTAAAGAATTGCTCTTTCAAGGATTTGGAAAAGTTCTATAAGAAGGGCGATTTCCCGAAGATGAGCACAATTTTAAGATGCATTACCAAATGCAAATCTTGATATTGTGAAAATAAGCCCGCGGTAATTTCATCGCGGGTTTATTTTTTTTTGCTGAAATCTATAATATTTATAAGGAGATTTTCAATGAATGTCAAAATTAAAATAATTGAGAATGGAAAGTTGCCCGAATACAAAACGGTGGGCGCGGCGGGGGCGGATTGTTTTGCAAGAATCGAAAAAGACGAAGTCATAAAGCCGGGAGAAAAAATCACGATATCGCTTGGTTTTGCGGTAGAAATACCGGAAGGATACGAAATGCAAATCAGAGGAAGAAGCGGACTCGCAAGAAAGAATGGTATTGAGTGTTTTTTGGGAACGATAGATTCGGATTATCGGGGAGAAGTCGCCGCAATACTTTTCAATAAAGGACATGAAGATTTTGTCGTTCATAACGGAGACAGAATTGCGCAAGCGGTCATCGCTCCGGTGGTCCATGCGTATTGGGATTTGAGTGAAGAACTGTCGGAAACGAAAAGAGGAGAAGGCGGTTTTGGTTCTACCGGAGTTTCTGAAAACAAAGAAATTGAAAAGTTTTACGAACCTTTCAAAACTTATTCTGAAGTTGAGAATTTTTTGGGAAAAGAAGTTTTGATTGACAATAACATTGATGCCGAAGTAAAATCGGTTTTTAGAACTAACAACAATTTCATAGTTGTGAAGTTCTTGACAAAATCCGGAAATGAACTTGACATGTATTTAGTCAGTGCCTTTGAGAGAGTCAAGATTGACGGACACAGGTTCGGTAGGGAGTTGCAAATTGAGAACGATTGAACCGCATAGTCTGTTGACGGGAGCGAATAAAGAAATAACAATCAATCATGAAATTGAAAGAGCGTTTAATATTTGGAAGGATAAAAGAAAAAGTGACAAGTTGAAACCTTTGGAAATATTCTATGCGGGTTATATTCTTGCCAATCCCATTGTCAGAGAACAATATGTAAAGTCGGTAGAATGACCGAAAATACCGCGGTTTAATTAAAAAAATCGCGGTAATTTTTTTTAACTTTTTTAGTAAAAAGAGATTGACAAAATATAAAATCAATGATATATTATAAGAGTAAGAACGAAAGAAGTTCTTGCAAGGAGTAAATTATGAATGATTTTGTTTATGGAATCGGTTCGGGTTGCCTGGTTGCCGGTTGCATTAGGAACCAATTCAAGAAAAGTGGTTTGAATGTTTTTCTTGAATTTCTTGGTTTTGGGTTGATGATGGTCGCATACATCATTAAATGGTAAAACAAAAAAAAGGCCCGAAATAAAAAGTAGGGCCTTTTCTGAAATAAATATTTTGAGGAGTAAATCATGCAAATCATAAAAATCAATCACGGTGCGGAAAATATCGATGAACTTATTGAGAAATTGAAGAAATACACTTTGGACCCGACATTTGAACAATACGGCAATTTTCTTATGAAGAATCCCAAATTCCCAAAAAATCCGCAGATGACAAAAGAGTATAAAGGTTGGTATTCTCTGTTTGGTAATTTCTATGATTATTCAAACGCATTTTCGGTTTTGTTTTTTGATGACAAACTCGCAAGAAAGATTCGCCGATTGATTCGCAAGAATCAGAGAAGTGACTCATACATCAAGGCGAAGAATGAAATTTTTGAATCAGAAAAGAAACTTGAAGAGGCAAGAATTAAAAAATTGAATGATATTATTGGTTAGGAGATTATGTATGGAATTGAAAAATCTTAATAATTTGAAAGATGAAATTGCGTATCTTGAAGAAGCAGAAGAATTATTGAATGCAATATGGAGCAGTTTTGATGTTTATGAACTTAAAAGAAAATTAGAAAAGAATCCTTGTGTTAATCACGATTTGATTATTAAGTTAGAAAATCATTTTAATTTTGATGACAGTGAATAAGGAGATTGAATCATGAAAAAATATAAGTTGTATTGGTTGGATGGTCATACAGAAGTTATTGAAGGTTATGATGTTGCAAATGCTTTCAATCGGGCGGGAATCGGTAGAGGTGCATTACCAGCTCTTGATTATTATGAAGAAATTAAGGAGTAGGTTATGAAATTTTCCGAAGCATTGAAAACTGTTTTATGTGATTCTGAAAAAGGAATTGATTATGATAAAGCAGTTGTAGGAAAAGATTTTGAACTAACTTTTGGTTCATACACTTGTGCCGATTGCTCCATAGAATGCGTGATATATTATTCATCGCATGACAATAATTATAAACTTGGTGAAATACCGGTAGAAAATATGTATTGTAAAAATGAATATGTAAGTGAAAAAAATCTAAATGAATTTCTTGAAAAAGAATATTTATTTGAAAATGAAGAAGTTGAAATAAAATAAATATAAAAGTAATTTACTCCTCCTGTCCTTCTGTCATCGTTGATGGTGGAAGGACTTTTTTATTTATTAAAAGTGATGAATGTGCTATACTTTTCCGCATGGAATACAGAGAAATAGACATTGATTTTGTTAAATTGTTGATTGAGCAACCGCATCTCCTCGGTCATTTAATCGGAAAAGACAAACTTACTCCGCTTCATTCCGAATGGATAAAATATTGCTGGGATTCTCACGAACCAAGAGCGTTGATGGCTTTTCGCGGTGGTTACAAATCAACCGCGATTGACACGGTGGGAGTAATTAGAAATTTTATCGTGAATCCGAATGAACGCATTGCCTTAATCAGAAAATCATATCAAGATTCTTGCACCATAGTGAACGCGGTAAAACAAGCAATGGAATTACCGGAGTTGAAAGAAGTATTCAGAGTCGCGCACGGTTTCATTCCCAAAGCCACAATGGCAAAAGAGGGAAAATTAAGATATAACTTCAAAACAACCATTACTCCCGAAGTTTCGTTTACCGCGCATGGTCTTGAAAGTTCTTTGACCGGTATGCACTACGACCGCATTGTTTGCGATGACATAATCACCTTGAAGGACAGAATTTCAAAAGCGGAAAGAGAAAAAACAAAAGAAATGGTAAATGAAATCGCAACGAACATTATTGACCCGGGAAAGGGTTCTATTTGGATTGGAACGCCTTGGCATCGTGATGACGCTTGGACGGAGATAAACAAGTTTGCGGACATAGCGATGTATCCGATTACCGAATATAATTTTCTTGGTCCTGATGCTATTGAAGAAAAGAAAAGAACGACAACACCATTCCTTTATTCCGCAAACTACGAACTTGAAATCAGAAAAGACGAAACTTCATTATTTACAGAACCGAAAACCGCGGAAGGTTGGGATTATTTCAAAAGAAGTTATGCTCATGTCGATGCCGCCTTTGACGGTAACCACTATTGCGGATTGACCATTCTTTCACCACTTGACAACAACGAACCATCGATGGCAAAGAAGTTTCAAGGAATTGGTTTTGCGTATCCGGGAAATGTGAAGGCGTGGGTTTCTGAAATTGCGAGATATTACAGAAAATATAAATGTCAATATATTTATTGCGAAACCAATCCTGACAAAGGTTATTTGGCAAATCAACTGCAAAAAGAGGGATTGCGAGTAAGAACCTATGCGGAATCAGAAAACAAACACATCAAAATATCCACCAATCTGTATGAATATTGGGACAGAATTTATTGGTCGCCCGATACGGACCCCGAATATTTGAATCAAATTCTTGATTACAGAGAGGGAAGTGAACCTGACGATGCTCCCGACAGTTGCGCTTCTTTGATTCGTGAAATATGCAAACCCAATAAATCAAAGTCAAGAAGTTTATATGAATGGTAAAAATCACTTTCAATTTTTACCATTATGCGTTATTATGGTTGTAGGAGGAAAAGTATGGCATTAAAAATAGGAATCAGTGTTGTTTTTATTCTTGCGATTGCGGTTTTAGTTTTCATCATCAAGAGAAAGGATAAAAAAATAGATTCTTTGAAATCAGAAAACCAAACTTATAAAGATGCATACGAAGAGTTGACCGATACATTTAAGAAATTAAATGAGGAATTAGAAATTGAAAGGAGGCATAAAAATGAACTTGCGAAAAAACTTGCCGACATTTCTACTTTGTCTATTGATGATGTGCTTCATCAGTTGCAACAGTAGTAAAGTCGTTGAAAAAACCGTTTATTATGTTCCCGATGTGGATTTTCCCGAAGTTCCAAAATTGGGAGATTATGAGATTTTGGGAGATGGAAGAGTTGCGACCGATGAAGTTTTTTTCAGAAAGTTTTTGGTTTTCAAGACTTTATATTCAGACGCACTTTTGAAGTATGAAGATAAAAAGAAATTGTATGAAAAAGAGGAATAAAGATGGACGATTTAAGGATTAGAAATCAAATAAAAAATGACGGATGGAAAAATCTTTTTACCGGATTGGGCGGGAATGCCGACAAAAAAACGCATACGAAAGCAAGACCGGACGGTTTTTTGTTGGACGAAGAATTGGAAACAATTTATTCGGATGACGGTTTGGGAGCAAACATAATCGACTTCTTGCCCGAAGACATGATGAAACACGGTTGGCATTATGAATTCAAAAATCAAAAAGAAGGCCTTGAGGATTTATCAGCGGAATACGATGAGTTTTTTGAAAGTATTTCCGCGGTCGATAAAATAACCAATGCGTTGAAATGGGCGAGATTGTACGGCGGGGGTGTTCTTTTGTTGGGCGCATATGACGGAAACGACCTTGATAAACCGTTAAACATCAAAGCAATTAAAGCTTTTGAAAATCTTAAATTCATTCCACGAAATAATATCATGTATGGAACCATTAAATGGCAAATGGACCCGAAAGAAAAACGCTACGGTCAACCCGAGATTTATCCTTTGACATTTAGAATTGGTCGGGATTTTATCGTGAAAGAAGTTCATTGGACAAGAGTCATCGAACTTCACGGAATAGAAATACCCACATCGCAAGCAAGTTTGATTCCGCCCGATTTTCGTTACTGGGGACTTTCTGAATTGCAAAGAGTTCAAGACAAGTTGAAGGATGTGGCGGGAGCGTTCGGTTCACTTTCCGAACTTCTCCATGAACTTTCAATCGGAAAATATAAATTCAGAGATTTGGCAGACATTCTTTCCGCACCGGACGGTGACAAAATGATTCAAAAAAGATTGCAGAGTATGGATTTACTGAAATCCACTTTTCATTCTTTGATTATGGATTCAGAGGAAGAGTTTATTAGAGAGAATGTTTCATTTTCGGGAATACCGGAAGTGATGTATCAATTTTTTATGTTGATTTGTTCGGCATCGAGTTATCCAATGACTCGATTGTTCGGTGTTTCTCCCGCGGGTTTGAATTCGACCGGTGACGGTGACACTTATCGATATTATGACAAAGTGGAATCAGAACAAAAAAGAAAGTTGTTGCCGATTCTTTACAGACTTATTTATATTTATTCAGAGTGGAAAAACATAGAAAAGCCAAAAATTGTTTTTAATCCTCTTGAACAAATGACTGACAAAGAACAAGCAGAAATCGATGAAAAGAAAGCCAATACCGAAAAAACAAAAGCGGACACATATCAAATGTATGTCGATATGGGAATAATGACACCGGAAGTTGTTGAGGAATTGGAGTTTGGTGACACATTGAAAGAAATTGAAAATAAAATCGGAATAAAAAGGGAGACAAATGAATTGCCGCCCGTTGGTGAGGAGAAGTAAAATGGAAAAGTGGTCTTTGATTGTTTCAATAGTCAGTGTTTTTTCAACATTGATTGGATTTATTTCAATCCTAATTAAATTGGGACATGAGAAAGGAGAATCCGACGCCTTGCAAAAAGAAATGCGCAAGGACATTGACCAAAATGCCAAAGACATAAATTGCCTTGGTCAAAAGGTCAATCAAATGCAAATTGAAAATACAAAGTTGATTTCGACTTTGTCGAGTGACTTGGGTTGGATAAAATCCAGTCTGAGTGACATAAAAAATGAAATATCAAGAGAAAGGAGTAATTAAAATGACGGACGAAGAAAAAACAAAGGAATATAACAAATGGAAGTCAAGAAGATGGCTCATAACTCTTTGGGCGATGGTCATGGTAACCGCGTTGAGTGTTTTGGGAATAATCTTCAAGAATGATGCTTATGTTCCATTGGTGACAACATTGGTTGCCGTTCCGGTCAGTTTTGTTTCTTTGGAAACATTGAACAAAAAACACAGACTCGAAAACAATGCGGAGTAGTGAATGAAAGAATTTCTTTTGTATGTTTGGCAATTGCCGCAAAACATTCTTGGTTTGTTGGTGATTCTTTTCACAAAGGCGAAAAGAAAGACAGGTTATTGGAAAAGCGAAGGTTTGGTTTGGTTTGGTGTGTCCTTGGGAAATTATATTATTTTTGGAAGACCATCAATGATAGAACCAGGAACAATGGCTTATTACCATGAAGTCGGACATCAAAAGCAAAGCAGGCGACTTGGTTGGTTCTACCTTTTAATCATCGGTATTCCTTCATTCTTTGGAAATATTTTTGACAGAGTATTTCATAGAAATTGGACGGAACATCAAAGAATAGTTTGGTATTATAATCAACCTTGGGAAAAATGGGCGGACAAGTTGGGAAAAGTTAATCGATTTTATATATGAGGAATGAGAAAATGACATTGATTGAGTTTGTAAAAAAGTATGACGGTGTGAAAATTGACTTTGATGGTGTTTATGATGCTCAGTGCGTGGACCTTTTCAGACAACTTTGCGATGAATATTATAAAATTGAACATACCGGAAGTTGTCAAACAAGTGGTGGAGCGAAAGATTTGTTTCTTGATTATTCGGCAATGCCTTTGGAGCAGAAGTATTTCAAGAAAATAACTGGCAAAAATTTTATTCCCGAAGATGTTTTGGTTTGGAATTCGACCGATAAAAATCCGTATGGTCATGTTGCGATTTATCTTGCCAAATTGAACGATTCATATATAGTCTTTGAACAAGACGGAATAAAAAAGACAGGTTGCAAAATAAATATCCGCGGTGGTGAAGGTTTGTTGGGTGCGTTGAGAAGAAGAAAATGAACACCGTATTTTTTGAAATACTTTTATTTGTAATGCTTGAAATTACATTCCTTGTATGCGGATTTTGTTTAGGATTTATTTGGAAAGAATTTCAGATTGAGTTAGGAAAGGAAGATGAAAATAAAGAATGAAACCGAAATACAATTAATGCGAATTCTCTTCAAAACCGGAAGAAAGAAACCCACAAAAAATATGACTTCAAAAAGAGCCTATCCACTCGGGATTGAAATGAAATACTATAGGCAGTTGAAGTCATTCTTTAAGCCTTTGACCGATTATGTAAACAAATACATTGACAATAATCTTGAGCCGCTTTTGCGTGGTGACTCAAATGAAATCAGACTCGATACAATTCCTGGTGATAGTTTCCGAAGTATGATTTACAATCTTGAAAACTGGCTTTCAATTTATATGCCCGACATTGCGGACCTTCCCGCGGATTCAAATAACAATGTGATTTTTACCGCATTGGGAAAGACCGCGGATGAAGCGAAGAAATTCGGTGACAAGGAATTTCAAAAGGCGATTGAAAAAGGAATACATGTGAATCCGCCCACTTCAAGTCCTTGGTGGGACGATATGCGGAACAGTTGGGCGGAAGACAACTACACTCTCATTACTTCCAATGCAAAAAATTATGTTTCAAAAATAAACACCTTGACAGAACAGGCGATTGTGAACGGAATGTCTCCCGCAAAATTAAAAGCGGAAATAAAAAAAGCGACCGAAGGACTTTCCGATGCTCATTGCAAATTATTGGCGCGCGACCAAATGGGAAAATTGAATGGACAAATAACGGAAAGTCAAATGCAAGAAGCGGGACTTGAGTTATATGTGTGGAGCACCTCGGGAGACGACAGAGTGAGAGACAGTCATATGGCAATGGAAGGTTTACTTTGCCGATACGATGATGCCACGGTTTGCTCATACGATAATGGAAAGACCTGGGAACCTAGACCCGCGGGCGCGGTAAAACTTCATCCGGGACAAGACATTCAATGTCGTTGCATTGGTTTGACTTTCTATCCTGAACTTGAAGCAGAAATGTATAACATCCCAATGGAAGAAGTCACAGAAGATTTGCCTGATGTTCAAGAAACAATTACTGAAAATGATTTTGTTTTGGACAAAATTGAAGATTTGAAGGATTTAGGGCGTGGTGATGTTGAGAATGTTATACCAATGGCAAGTAAAGAATTTATCAAAGAGGCGTCAGAAATTTATAACAAGCAAAAAAAGACCGGTGAACAAATCTATGTTGAAAAGATGGTCAATTTGAATGATATTGTGACTAAACAAGAAAAGCTCGACAAAAACAAGTTGATTGACTTCATGAAATATGACAAATCTAAAGAGAAAGGCGATTTGATAAGAGCGGTGCCTTATAAAGACAAGTATATGCTTATTGACGGCAATCATAGAGTAGCTATGGCTATTCTAAAAGGTGGAGAAAGAATGAAAATTGCGATATTAAATCCGATGTAAAATAATGTAAAATAAAACTTGATTTTTTTTACTTTGTGTTTTATAATCCGGGTATGAAGTTGAATGACTATCAAATTGCGGAAATAAAAAAGGCCTGTGAGAGTGTGGAATATGGTTCGGTAACAATAAAAATGAATCCGACACTCGACCATATTGATTTGGTGATAGACAAGCAAGTAAGGTTGAAATGTGAACCGACAAAACCGCCCTTGAAAACGGTGGATAAAAAATATAATTAAGTGCTGACTGAAAAACAGAGGCGAATTGGACAAAGTTCTGGTTCGCCTTTTTTATTTTTGGGAGAAATAAAATGAGTTTGAAAAAAGACATTAAACGCTTTGACAACATCGATAATTCCCAATGGATGACAATTCCATTTGAGAGAACCGCGGAAGGTTTTTTGAAAGGAAGAGCGATAGTCACTTCAATCGGTGTATTCACATACAAAAGAAAAGACGGAACAATTCAGCGAGAATTGCGCCTTCCCGAAGATGTTTTTTCTATTGAAACTCTTAATTCAATGAAGTTAAAACCGGTCACATTGAATCATCCCACCGAACTTGTTACTCCCGACAATGCGAATAAATTGCAAGTCGGAAGTCTTGGTGACAATCCTTCAAGGACAACCCAATGGCACGATACTCCATACGATGAAGTAACGGACGGTATAAATTGCGCGATTGACATGGTAATCACAAATAAGGATGCCATAGAAGCGGTTCTGAACGGTAAACAATCACTTTCAATGGGTTATACTTGCGATTTGGAGATGGCACAACCGGGAGCCACATGGTGCGGTGTGGAATATGATTTCATCCAGCGCAATATTCGCTACAATCATTGCGCGATTGTCGATGCCGCAAGAGCAGGCGACAATGCGAAAATTGAACTTCGAGTGGACAGTGATGATGCTGTCCTTGAAGATATGGTAATCAAAACAAAAGGAGGTTCCAAAATGTTGAGGAAAATCAACTTGGATGGCATCGAATGTCAGGCGGACGAGGAAGTTCTTCATGCGTTGAACATGGAGAAAACAAGAGCCGACCAGGCAGAAAAAGATGCTTGCGAGACGAAGAAAACGATGGACAAAAAGGTTGCGGACATGGAAAAGAAAGTGACCGAATTTGAAAAGCGTATTTCTGAACTTGAAGCCGAAAGAGATTCTGCTAAAGAAAAAGCAGACTCGGCTGCCGCAGAACTTGAAAAAGTTAAGGCGGATTCGGCTGACCCGAAACGACTTGACGAAGCGGTCAAGGCGAAAATTGAACTTCTTCACAATGCCGAAAAGGCTAAGGTTGAAGTCAAAGAGGACATGTCCGATTTGGACATTAAGAAGGCAATCATTACTTCACAGTTCCCCAAGGCGAACTTTGACGGTAAGGATGATGTTTACATTGAAGCACGCTATGACAGTGCGGTAGAAATGATGGTTGAAAAGAATGATTCAACAATCAGACAGGTTACTTCAAACCTTCCGCCTGAGAATCGTGCCGATGAAAATGATGCTCGTGCTAAGATGATTCAGAGAATGAAGAATCACGGAAAGGAGGAGTAAAATGAACCTTTACGGAAATTTGCAAGACGAAGTTGCCATGGCAGGAATGCTTTATGGCATGAATCCGAAGACGATTGTTTCCATTCCCGCGGGAGAAAAAATTAACTTCGGTAAAGCCGTTTTTCTGAATGCGGAAAAGAGCGCCCTTGTTGGTGGAAAATACAACAATAAGGCGGTCATTGACCTTTCGGCATACACAACGGCAAGTAAGGATATTGTTCTTACAATCAAGGGCGTTGAAATCGAAGCCACGACTTCGGGAACAATTGCCACCGATGTTGCCGCCATTGTTGAAGACATCAATGAAATTGATGGCGTGACAGCCGTTGCCGGAACAGGAGGCGATGCCGGAAAAATCACCGTTACTTCTGACGACAGTTCAGACCTCGGAGTCAAGTTGGTTTACGATGGTTCGGATGTCACATCGTCAAAAGTAACCGCAACAAGTGACTGCGTTTATGCGGGAGTTGCCGTATTCCACCAAAACGCATTCATCAATTCACGCGGTTGCTATGTGGAAAAAGAAGCGGTGAATGTAATGGAAAAGGGCTATGTTTGGGGAACACTCGCAAGTGGTGTTACTCCGGCAATCGAAGCTTCTGCCTATGTAACGGCCGCCGGTTTGTTTACCACAGAATCAAGTGGTAATACATTGGTCGGAAAATTCAAGTCGGGCGCCAAGAATGGTTCAAATTCTGACACACTCGCACTTGTTTCAATCGAATAAAAGGAGATTTGAAAATGGACCCAAGAACTAACAATCCAATGCGTCTTGATTCAAATGAATCTGCGTTTTTTGACCGTGAACTTTTGTATGTAAAGACAAAAGCTTACGATGCCAAACTTGCCGAGTTGAAGGGACTTTCTTTGATTCCGATTTCAACGGAGGCCGGTTCGGGAGTAAACGAGATTGCTTTCCAGCAGTATCGTGGTGTCGGTTTCGCAAAAATCATTGCCGATTATGCGAAAGATTTTCCTCGTGTTGATGTTTATGGTGAGGAAAAGTCAGTCAAAGTAAAGGGAATCGGTGATTCATACGGATATTCAATTACAGAAATCCGCCAGTCGCAAAGGGCTGGTAAGAATCTTGACCAACGCCGTGCCTTGACTGCTCGCCGTGCTCACGATGAACAGATGAACAAGATGGCTTTGAAGTCCGACCCGGTAAACGGAACAAACGGACTTCTTGACTATCCGGGAATCACTGAAGTTACACTTCAGGCTGACGGAACCGGAACATCAAAGACATGGGCAAGCAAGACCGCTGACCAAATTGTTCGTGACATTAACGACATGGTAAATGCCGTAATGGAACCCACATATGCCCGAGAAGTTCCGGACACACTTCTTTTGCCGATTGCTCAATATAACGACATTGCCAGTCGCAGAATCGGTGAAGACGGAACAAAAACCTTGATGAAGTATATCCTTGAAAATTCTCCTTACATCAAGAGAATTGATTGGCTTTCTGAACTCAAGGGATTTGGTGCGGGAAGCACTGACCGTGCTTTGATTGGTCGTTTTGACGAAGAGCACATCACTCTTGAAATTCCGCAGCCGTTCGAGCAGTTCGAACCGCAGCAGGAGGGCATGGAATACACCATTCCTTGTCATTCTGAATGCGCGGGAACAATCATTTATTACCCGCTCGCTTTCGCATATGCGGACGGCATTTAATTAAATGATTTGATTGGTCGGATTCCCGGCATGAAACATTGCCGGGAATTATTTTGTTAAAAAACATAAAAGAAGGATGGTTTATTATGTTGATTAAATTTACACCGAAAGTAGAACATTTGAAGTGCATTGTTCTTACACCGAAAGAAGGTCTTAATATTACAAGGACCATGGTTCGTTTGCTCCCGGGAACAAACGAAGTAACAAATGACGAGTGGAAAGCAATGAGAGGAAACATTGTTGCCGAATTGGCAAACGGTGAAATCACGATTCTTGCTCAGAAAGTCGGAGACGGACGGGGAAAACCGGGAGGACGCAAGGCAACAAATCTTGTGGATATGCCCGTAAATATCGCGGTAAAATATGTTTCTGAATGCAACAATGCGGAAACTTTGGAAAAATGGTATAAAGAAGTAACGAAGGAAGAAGTCAGGTTGGCAATTACAAAACGCATGAAGGCGCTTGAAATTGAAGAACCGACAGACGAAATACCGGACGCGCCCAATGCCTCGCCCATGTCAATTGACGAATTCGATTCCGATGAAGAAGACGAAGACGAGGACAAAGAGTCGGTCGATAATGAAGAAGAAACGGAAAGCGGTGACTCAGACAATGAAGTAAACGCAACCGATTTTTCTTCAATGAACATCAAACAGTTAAAGAAAGAATGCAAGAACCGCGGCATTGATTGCGAAGGTTTCAAAGAAAAGGAAGATTATCTTTCTGCATTGGTAGAAGAAAATAATTCCGAAGAGGAGTAGTGTATGATGACGGTCGTTCAAATAATTCAGACTATTTGCCCAGATTTAGCAGATAGTCCATCCATGTCGCAATTTGTGCAAATGGCGAGTGAAAGTTTGAACGACCGTTTTTTTGGAAAATTATTCAATCAAGCGGTGGCATACAAAGCGTGCCATTTGTTTACGATTACGACAGGCGACAAAATGGGAATTCATTCGGTCGGTGGTGGTGGCAGTGTCACTTCATATCACGAGGGAGGAATTCAAATTGGTTTTTCCGCAAGTCAAAATGACAGTGAACTTGCCACAACAAAATATGGTAAAATGCTTCTTGATTTGATGAAGAAGTGTCCCAAAATGGATGTGAATAAAAATTGTTTACCGGCTTTTCCGGTCATATTTTAATTTTTGAAATTAAGGAGGTTTGAAAAATGTTGTTTTTTCCGAATGCGACAATTTATATTTCAGACCTCAAAACCATAAAAAATTCTGAAGGAACGAAAATAAAGACTTTTGATTTCGATAATCCTTTGGAAAGTTTTAGAGTAGATGTTCAACCGAATGTGCTAACATTGGCGCAAATTGAACTTTACGGTATAAATGCGAAAACGGCAAACACAAAGAAGTGTTTTATAAATTTGAGTGATGGGAATTACATGATTCTTGGTAACAGAGCAAAAGTCATGTATGATGACGGTGCGGTTGAATTCTACGACATTCAACCGGTGAATGTTTGGAGATTTCACAAGGAATTTCTTTTGATACCGGTGGAGAACGAAAATGCCTGATGATTCTTTCAAACAATTTGAAAAATATCTCTCAAATGTGGCGAACTCCATTCAAGGAGAATTGGAAAAAGCCATAAAATTATGTTGTCAGAAAGTCAGAAGTGACATACAAGACAGCATGGCGAAAACTCCAAGAGACACGACAAAGACATATTACACGAACAACAAAACAAAAGGACACAATCCTTCATTGCCGGGAAATCCGCCCGCACCGGACACCGGTAATTTGAGAAATTCGATAAGGTATGAAGTTCATGGTTCGGGAACGGAAGTTTACGGTATTATCGGAACGACTCAAAAGAATCCGCCCTATGGAACATATCTAGAATATGGAACCAGCAAAATGGCTCCCCGTCCTTGGTTGCGTCCGGCAATGTTGAGAAACAATGATTGGATTAAAAAGATGTTGAAACAAACGGTTGCGAATAAATTAAAGGAGGCTAAAAAATGATAAACGCAAAGAAAATTTATAATTCACTCCTTAACGATGAACGCATAACCGCACTTGTTCCCGAGGATTACATTCTCAACGCATATCCGGACGAGATAGAATGTTTTCCTTGCTTGATTTTTCTTGACGATGAGCAGAGTGACACGGAATATTTTGAAAATATGCCGGGAGCGAGTTTTTGCTCGGTTCAGATTCACATCTTCACAAAAAAACTTGACGGCTATGTTTCTTCCGCAGAAGTTGCGAATGTTGTGGCTGAAGTAATGAATGAGGATTTGTGGAACTGTTCACAAAACGGTGAAGTTCAAGACCCTGACCCGAATGCGGAGCACAGGGTGATGAGATTTGGTAAGTCAATTTTTAATTGATATAAAATTATTCTAATGGAGGAATAAAAATGGAAGAAAGACCAAAAATTGGTTTGAGTGGTTTGGTTCTTGCTGAAGTTCTTTCGGACGATGAAAATGGTATCGTTTACGATACACCTTTCAGAATCCCGGGAGCCGTTGTAGCGACAATCAATCCGAACTCAAGCGTAGACACAGACTACGCGGATGATGGTGCGTTCTTTGCTCAAAACAACCGAGGAAACACCGAGTTGTCTTTGGAGATGATTGACATCACTCCCGAGAATGAAGCGAAGATGCTTGGACAGAAAAGAGTGAATGGTGTCACGATTGAAACGGACCTTGACCAGTCACCCTATTTTGCTTTCGGTGCGAAGGTTCTTATGGCCGGTTCCGATGAAAACGGTGATGCCGTTTACACATACCTTTGGTATGCGAAGGGCAAATTCTCCGTTCCCGAAAGTGGTGGTTCAACAAAGAAGGACACAATTGAGTTTGGTCACAAAAACCTCACGGCTCAGTTCGTAAAGACTCAATTTGTTCCGAACGGACAGAAATCGGGAACAATCGGTTCAAAAGTAAGAACCGATGACCCGGATGCTCCCGCAAGTCTTATCGCCGATTGGTTCAATGCTCCCGTAATTTCTGTTGCTCAGAACACCGGTGCGTTCACTGTTACTGCCGCGAGTGGTGACAATAACACCGTAATTCTTACGGGAAGCAAAGAAGGCGGTGCGAATGTTTCATTCGGTAGAGCTTCCGCAAAGATTGGTGAGACAATCATTGTGACGGACGCAAGCGGTGAGTTTGTTGACGGCACGATTGCGTTTGGCGGAACCGCCACGGCTCCGACAATCACATTTACTCCTGCGGAAGACGCAAATGCTCCCGCGAGTGTGACTGTTACGGCTGGATTGAAGGACAATTTTGGAATCGGTGCGACACCGATGACCGACAATGACCTTTGATTTTTAACTTACTTCCAGGCTTGAGTAAAACAATTCCAAGCCTGGAAGAATTTCTATTTTAAGAGGATGGACTAAAATGAAAAGAAAGAATGAAGAATTGGACAAAATCAAGCCCGAAAAGGTTACATTGAGAATCAAGGGAAAGGACAGAGAGATTAAATTTGGCTTTTCCGCATGGGCTAAACTTGAAAAAGAGTATGGCGGAATAAAGAACATCGACAAAATGCAGAAAGAAGTGGAGGAAAATCCCTTTACTGTAATTCCGCACTTGATTTGGATTGCTCTACTCGACAAAGATGATTTGGACGAAGAGACATTCCTTGATGAATATGAGTTGAGCGACATCAACATGATTTCCGATGTTTTTTCTAGAGCAATGTATGGTTCATTGCCCAAGAATGAAAAAGGAAAAAAAGCGGTGGTGGAAGCATAGAGGAATTTCCTTGGTCATACCTTTTGACAGAGTGTCTGTTGATGGGTATGACCGAAGGTGAGTTTTGGGAATCCACACCAAGAAAAATACTTGCTTTAATTGACCAAAAAAAGGAAATTGAGAAAGTGAATCAAAAGAATCTTGCGATTTACATTGCGAGTTATGTTTGGGGAAAGGACCCGGACGAAATTGAAAACGAGAATGGAAAGAGAAAACCAATTCCCGGAATCGACATACCGGTAGACCAAGGATTGGTGAATAAATTGCTTTAGGTAGGAATGTATGGCAGAAGGTGATTTTGACTTAAAAGCGACATTAAGTTTAAATTCAAAAAATTTCATTGACGGCTTAAAACAAGGCAAAGAAAGTTTGGGCAGTTTCTCTCAAATGATTGACAAAGTTCTTGGCCCAAAAGGTAAATTGGTTTTGGCTCTTGCCGCGGTTGGAGCCGCCGCCTTGAAAATGGGCCAGGACATGAATGCCGCAATGTCAGAAATTGCCAAAGGAACCGGAGCAACGGGCGAGTCGCTTTATAAATTAAGAGAAAATGTCCACGATGCTTTGGTAGGCGGTGTCGGTCGTTCCGCCCAAGAAGTCGGAAGAATGGTGGCCGACTTAAATACAAGATTCAAAGCCACGGGAAAAGAATTGGTGTCGCTCACGCAATCATTTGATGACTTTTCAGATGTTACCGGAGTCGATACGAAAAACGCAATCAATATGGCCGCCGATGTAATGGCAAAATGGAATATTGAAAATGAAGACACCAACAAATTATTAGACCAACTCACAAAAGCCAGTCAAGAAAGCGGTGCGAGTGTTGAAAGTTTAATGAACGGATTGAAGCAAGGACAGGCGGTATTTTCTCAATTCGGAATGTCCGCCACCGACACCATCGCATACATTTCAACTTTGAAAGAAAACGGAATTGAAGTCGAACAGGCTTTAATCGGAATGAAAACCGCCCTTGCCAAATTTTCACAGGAAGGAAAAGACGCTCAAACCGCGTTTGCGGAAGTTTCAGAAAAAATTAAAAACGCAAGTTCAGAAACAGAGGCCTTGAACATATCGGTTGAAACTTTTGGTGCTCGCAATGGTCCCGAAATGGTCAAAGTCTTGCGCAACAGTTCTAATTCAGTCGAAGAATTCAAAAATAAACTTTTAGAAGCCGGTGGTGCTTTGGAGGCAACAAAAGAGGCGAGCAGAACCAGTAAAGATGCCTTTGACGATTTGGGCGGTGTTTTGAAAGGTTCTTTTGGTGGAATATTTGAAGGCATAGACACATTGGTCAAAAATGTAATTGATTCACTGTCATCGGTTTTAAGAAAACTTGACCCGATAATTAGACCTGTTGTCAATTCAATCAGAGACATTTTTGCGTTTGTCGGTGAGATGTTCTTTACACTGGTGGACAATGTTTCAACATTTATTACGGAAAATTCGGCGGGATTCAAAATGATTGCTGACATAGCCCAAAACACCTATGAAGTTCTGCATACAATTTTGGGAAATATGCTCGAAGCATTCAAGACGGTCTTTGGTTTGATTTCTTCAATACTTCAAGGCAACTGGCCGTTGGCTTGGGAATACGCAAAACAAGCATTCATGATTGTCATTAAAAATATTTTGGATATTCTTTCCGGATTTATAAACACATTCTCATCTCAAATAAATTCATTCACTGAAAATGTAATAAACCCATTCATTGATGGAATAAACCTTGTAGCAGAAAAGTTGGGAATGCCTCTTGTAGAAAAATTTGAACCCATCGGTAAAATAAATCTTACGCAACTTTCGGGACTTCAGAAAAAAATAGACGAAACAAACAAGAAAATTCAAGAGATGACCGGAAAAACAACGGCAAAGATAACCGGAGATTTGGGAAAAGTTGAAAAAACAAATACCGATGTTCTTACCGATACTACCAAAAGGACAAAGAAAGAGACAAAGACTGAACTTGGTGCTTGGGATAAATTAAAAGAGGGAATAATTAAAGACGCAGAAGATTGGTCCGATGTTGTAGGAACCGCCTATGGAACAATGAGAGATTTGGGAACCGAAATGTTCGAGTCGATAGGCGAAAGCCTTGTTGATGGCGGTGCGAGTTTTGAAGATTATGCGGCGACTGCGGTATCGGCAATTGCGGAAGTATTGAAGTCATTGGCGGCACAATTGACGGCATTGGCGGTCGCAAGAGCGGCTAACTATGATTATGGAACCGCGGCAATGGCTGCCGCTGGAGCGGCTGCGGCTTTGGTTGCGGCTGGTGTTCTTGGAGCGGTTGCAACAAAAATGAAATCCGCCAGCGAAGAAACAAAGAAGGCTTCAGAAAGCATAGATTCAATAGGTGACGCAGCAATTCAGGCTAGAGGTTCAATTGAATACTTCCTTGAAACATTGAAGAAAATAAAAGAAGGATATGAAGACTATAGTGTTGTAAATTATTATACAACGATTATCGCATATCAAAATACATATAATGAACTTGTTGACGCAATGAACGATAAATTTCAAGAAGTTGCCTCAAGGCAATCTGCAATAACTAAATTCTTGAAAACAAACGCTGAATATTTAACTGTATACCATAGTACAGGATGGTGGATATTCAAAAGAAGTTGGACAACAACAATTAGAAATCCGGAACTTGTTGCTTTGGAAGAACAACTCAATACTTCAAAGAACGAATTGGAACAGTTGAAAAAAATTGCGGCTGATGCGGCAAAAGAAATAATTTCAACTAGCAAAAATACAATTTCCTCATTGCAACAACAGGTTGAATTAACAAATCAGACGATTTCCGGTTACCAATTGTTATATACTGCCAGTCTGCAACTCAACGAAGTAAGAAAAGAATTCAATAAATTGAGCGCCGAAGAGCAGGCTCTTGATTATGAAAATTATAAAAAAGCCTTGGAAGATGGAACAAACAACTTGATTGACACTCTAACTTTCCAACTTGAATATTTCAAATCAATAAACCAAATTGCTTTGTCCGAACAAAAAGTTGCATTGAGCAATATGGCTTCAGAAGTTTATAATTCACTTTCCTCAACTGGAGCGAAAATTGGTGAAACATTTGTTTCTGGAATGATTGAAGGAATGTCAAAGAAAGATTTTATGTCTTCAATAAGAGATTATTTTAGAGAAATGCTTTTGAGGATTACAATTTACACCGATGAATTCCAAGACCGACTTGCTCAAATAGGCTTGAATCTTACTCAAGCATTGTTGACCAAGGGCGACTTGAAGTCAATCAAAAAGGAAATAAGCGATTTATGGGATGTCACAAAGGAAGGAGCGAAAGAAGTCGAAAGCGTGATTGCGGAAGTCTTTGGTGAAATAAGAGACGAGATTGAAGACACAACGGAACAAATAGGAACAAACATTTTCGACAATCTCATTTCCGCATTGTCGGAAGGTTTGAGTCAAGGCGAGTTCCTGGAGAACATGAAGAAATACATCCGAGACATGCTCATTCAAACATTGGTCTACACTCAAAGTATGAAGTCTGAAATTGAGGCGATAGGAAAGGCAATTTCTGACGGTTTGACGACCGGATTTACTGACACCAGCCTGCATGAAATTAGGCGCGATTTGTCATACATTTTCAATGAAGCGAACAAGACAATGGTTGGATTGGACAGTGTTCTTGACAATGTTTTCTCCGGATATGCGAACGGAACTCAAAACGCAACAAGCGGACTTCATTTGGTCGGAGAGGCTGGTCCCGAATTGGTAAGATTCAGAGGCGGAGAGCAGGTGTTGAATGCGAGTGAAACAAGAAGCATGCTTGAAAATGCGGGCGGAAACACAAACAACTTCAATGTGACCTTCAACAATATGCAAGACACAAGTGCCTATGCCATGATGAACCAGTTGCGTGAATACAACAGAGAAATGGCAATAAATGGGGTTATTTAAATTTATTGGGAAATGTTGTATAATTAAATCAGTTTTGGGAGAAAGGTGAAAAAATGCAAAGACTTGTTTTTACAAATGCGAACGGTGTATCAATAGACCTCACAAAAGAACCTTACGGAATAACAAAGTGGACCGGATTCGCCAATGCGAACTTGAACATTCAGAGCCAACAGGTTCCGTTCCATGATGGTGGAGTGTTTCTTGATGCTTTGGTAAATGAAAGAAGTCTGAGTGTCACCTTGGCAATCAATGACAAGAATGACCTTGAAAAAAGATATGAGTTGCGAAGGGAATTGATTTCAGTCTTGAATCCAAAACTTGGTGAGGGCGTTTTGGTTTACACCAATGACTTCATAAGCAAGCAGATAAAATGCGTTCCGAAGATTCCTTTGTTCGACACTCACAATAGTAACACAAAGGGAACACCGAAAGCGAGCCTTGCGTGGACCGCCTGCGACCCGTATTGGGAGGATGTTGAAGAAAATTCAGTTTATTTTGGAATAAAAACTCATCCCACAATAAGAAACAACGGCGATGTTCCTTGCCAAATGAAAATAGATTTTTTTACGACATATGTTGAAAATCCGAAGTTGACTAGAATCAATGATGGAAGTTTCATTAAGTACAATGGTGAACTAAACGAAAATTTGAACATAAACACTAATTTTGGAGAGAAAAGTGTAATTGCTGAAAAGTTAAAATTTTCTCCGTTATATGTAGGCGGTCGTCAGTTATCGTCAATTGTGTATTCTGAAAATTTAGACTTATTTGTTGCAGTAGGTCAATTGGAAAGTTTAGCAAAGGGAGGAGTAATTTTAACTTCTAAAGATTCTATAAATTGGAATGTTCAAACTAGTCAATATGATAACCTATTATTTGTAACATATTCCGAAAGTTTAAATTTATTTATTGCCGTAGGCGAATATGAAGTAACTTACACCAGTTCGGATGGAGTAAATTGGGAACGCCATAAAATTCAAGAAAGTTCTTTTGACTACATGATATTCCATTCAGTCACATATTCTGAAAGTTTAGGTTTGTTTGTTTTGGTTGGAATGGGAGGCATGTATAATACTGCAGATGCTGAAGGCATAATTTTTACTTCACCCAACGGAATAGATTGGACATATGTTGATAATATACCTTATGCGTATGCTACATATATATTTTATTCTGTAGCATGGTCTGAAAGTTTAGGTTTATTTGTCGTTGTGGGTAATGATGGAAGAATTTATTCTAGTCCGGATGGAACAACTTGGACAAATAGAACTAATACAAGCATCGCAGATTATGACTTGAGGTCTATTACATATTCAAAAAATTTAGGTTTATTTGTGGCAGTTGGTGGACCGCCTATAATATCTTCAGATGGAATAACTTGGACAAATGCTATTGATTACATAGGCAGCCTTCGTTCTATTACATATTCTGAAATTTTAAGATTATTTATTGCGGTCGGTTCTAATGGAAGAATTTATTCTAGTCCGGATGGAACAACCTGGACATCAAGAACTAGTGGAACAGATAATTTATTATTTTCTGTTACATATTCCGAAAGTTTAGGTTTGTTTGCGACAGTTGGTAGTTCAGGAACAATTTTGACTTCTTCAGATGGAATAAATTGGACATCAGAAATGTCTTCATTGAATGATAAGGCATTAAGTTATATTACATATTCAAAAAAATTAAATTTATTTGCGACAATTGGTAGTTCAGGAACAATTTTGACTTCTTCAGATGGAATAAATTGGACATCAAGAACCAGTGGAACAAATAATAATTTAAGTCATATTACATATTCAAAAAATTTAGGTTTATTTGTTATAGTTGGTTCGAGTGGAACAATTTTAACATCTTCAGATGGAATAAATTGGACATCAAGAACCAGTGGAACAAATAATAATTTAAACTGTGTGGTGTATTCTGAAAGTTTAGAATTATTTATTATAGTAGGAGCCTCAAAGACAATTTTGACTTCTTCAGATGGAATAACTTGGACATCGAGATACACATCAATCAATCGAGATTTGAATTCAGTGGCGTGTTCTGAAAATTTAGGTTTGTTTGTAATAGCAGGAAATCATGGAACAATTTTGACTTCTCCTGATGGGATAAGTTGGACTTCAAGACCCTGTCGAGACAGTTCCGGATTTACCATTACAGATAATTTAAAGTCCATTGCTTATTCTGAAAATTTAGGTTTGTTTATAATTGTCGGTTCGTCTTCTCCCAATTCTAGTACTGCGGTAATGTGTTCATACAATGGGATAAATTGGACTAATGTTTGGAATGAAACATTTGTTAGATTTAGAGCATTAAAGCATATCACTTATATTGAAAGTTTAGGTTTGTTTATTATTCTTGAAGAAAACGGTTATATTTTGACTTCTTCCGATGGAATAAATTGGGAAAATCAACAGTTGGGAATTATTTTCAGTTCTTTGTCTTATGCAGAAAATTTAGGCTTTTTAATTGCCGTAAGTTCTTTTGGCGACATCGCTCAGTCTAAATTTGAAAGTATTGAAAATAGAATTCAAAATATTTCCGAAGACTCGAATTTGAATTTGAATCTTCAACTTGGAGACAATAAGTTCAGATTGAATTTTACGGCAGGATATGTAAATGTAAAATTGACATATCGTCAAAAATATTTGGGAGTGTAGAATGAGTTACAAGGAAAAGCCGCAACTAAAACTTTACGCATACAAAAACAACTCATTCGTTCTTCAGGCGATAATAGACGATTATGAGGAATGCAGTTTTGAGCGTAACATGTATCAGGCTGGACAATTCTCAATAACTATAAACTACAACATTCCCAATGCGTCATTGTTCAAAAGGGGATTGTTTGTTCAATTCGGGAACGACAAATATGACTTCGGTGAAATTTATACCGTGGTCGATTCCATTGGACAGGACGGCAAGGGAAGTCAAAAAAGAGTAATTACAGGCTATGATGCCAGGTTCTTGCTGAAAAGAAGAGTGATTGCCAACTTGAACAACGGAGAGAATTGGGCGATGACCGCAAAGGGAGAACTCTGCATTAGGAACCTTGTCAAAGACCAATGCGGAGAGAATGCGGAAGAAAAAAGAAGGTTGCCTATAACAAACATAATTCCGTCCGAAAGTGACGCTTTGGGTCAGACATATTCTGTTGCGGAGACATTCTCAAACCTTTATGAAGTCTGCAAAACAATTGCCACTCAATCAGAGATAGGCTGGCGAATGAAGTTTGAAGGAACTTTGAGTTTGGAATTTTACACAGGCAACGATGTGTCCGACAAAGTGTTTTTCTCTACCGGATTTGACTCGCTTTCAAACGGCAATTTTTCTGATTCAACGGAAAACTATACCAATGCCGTGTATATCGGTGGAAAGGGAACGGGAAAGGAAAGGGACATTTACCTCGGCGAGGATTCTGACGATGCCGAAAAAATAATAGTCGAGGGAAACGACACTCATCTCGTTGATGAAATAGGAGATTCAATAGTCGTTGACTTTTTACCGCCTGGCGGTTTGAGCAGATTCGAATCGTGGAATTCAGAAACAGAAATGAACACGGAAAACGAGTATGCGGCAAAGGCGAATTCAATACTTCTCCAATACATGCAGAACATAACTGTGAGCGGTGCGGGTTTGGCAAAATGCCCATACACTTATAAAAAGCAATACAATGTGGGAGACATAATAAAATTGTCGTTCAGTGGAAAATCCGCCAATGTTCAAATACAATCGGTGACAGAGCATTGGGCCTGGAACAAATACGACCTTGGATTTTCTTTTGGAAAACCCGAAAACACCCTTCAAAGTCAGATTCAGTTGATTTTGAGAAAGATTCAACAGTCGAGCAACAAGAGTTCGACAATATCAAGTGTTCAGTGGTATACTCTTCCAGAAGACACAAAACAAAATCTTTCCGAAGTCACTTGCGACACTTTGGGATTCACGGGAGAGGGCGGAACATTCGAACTGTATCTTGACTCGGAAGGAACCGGAAGCAAGAACTACAACATTTATTGCAAGAACCTTTCGGGCGATGTGACATTGACCGCAGGTGGAACAGACCTTACATTGACCGCAGGAAACAGGGTGACAAGAATTTATGTTGACAGAAACGGAGACATAATTCAATATACATAAAGGAGGAAATGAAATGGCAAACAAGACCATAAATCAAATCAAAACGACCGCCACGGAAAGCGAAGACGATGACTTGCTCGTGATGTGGATGACCGCTCAAAGCAAGACGGCAAAAATAAATGTCAAGAATTTTTTGAAGGGAAAACTTGCGGGAATGGGAGTGTCGTATTATGGAACCAGGGCGGGATACGAACAGGCGAAGTTGATTCCCGAAGGAAACGAAGGTCACATACCGAACCATTCACTTGTAATAATAACCGATGAAAACGATTACATCGAAGGAGAAGATGAAGAATGAAAGCGTTTATTGCGGAAGGAACGGGAGCCGCCCAACAGTTGAGCGGCATTCAGAATGAAAAGATTCCAATTTATGGTTCAAAGGCGGCTGCCGAGGCCGACATTGAGAATCTTGAAGAAAATCAAATTGTCGCCACAAAAGAAAACGGATTTTCCTCTGACGGAGTGTATATTGCCAGTTCTTCTGCGATTATTGGCGGAGACTTGATTGCGAACTCAAGCATGAAAATAATGTTTATCTCTGACATTGTTGGAGAGGACACGAGCACGCCGTTGTCTATAAGTTGGAACGGAGAATCATATTTGGTCAAGGTTGCGAACAACTCACAACTTCAAAACATTTATGCTCATGAAGTTTCAAGTGGAGTTTTCAAATATGTCCAGGCCTACACTACTTTGGAATTGATTTTTGACGGAGTTCAATTCATTATTGTTGGAAACCCGCTCGTCTTGTCGTCAAGCAGTTATTCAATCTATGCGAACGGCTATAACGATGCTTGGACTGAATTGGCTTCTTTTAGTTCCGCGTCGTCAATAACCATTCCTAAAAAATACAAAGAAATATGTTTTTCTTTGAATTACGCTGGTATTAGATATGCCAATAGTGCAATTTCCCCTCTTCAAGAATTGCCGAATATTGAATTAACGAGTTATATGGACGGCTCAGCCTATGGGATGCTTGTGTTTAATAGTTTTGACAGTGAAGGAAATTATGTATGCTCAATATCAACAGGTGGTGCACGTAAATGGTTTTTATACGCAAGATGATTTTTATACGGTTGTTGATTAACTTCGCTACATTGAGTTGGTTATCGCCAACCAATAAGACCATTTATTCCTCCGTTATGGGTGAATGAAAATAAATAATCTCCATCTGAATTTATCCCAACATAAGTTATTCTTGCGTTGTTACCTTCATTCGGATATGAAACTAACATATCAATAGTTCCACTTAAAATTGATTTTATTGATGTTGTACAAGAATTATATATGCGTTGCGTTCCATTATCCATTCCTTGAAGTATTATTTCTTTTGCGATTTTTGGAATTGTGACTTGTGTTCCGTCAAGGTTATAAATTGTAGGCAAGTAAGTCCATACCTCGTTATAACCGTTCGCATAGATTGAATATTTAACATTTATTTTTTTTCAAATTTTATAATTCTTCCTATGACTATATAATACAGGAGGAATTAAATGATTTATGGCTATGCTAGAGTTTCTACCGAGGAACAAAACTTGGAGAATCAAAGGAACACAATTCTTGAGCGGTTCAACATTGATGAATGGATTGAGGAGAAGAAAAGTGGAACAATCGACTACTCGAAAAGAAACCTTGGGGAATTGATTGACAAATTGCAGGAAGGAGACACACTTGTGATTACGGAACTTTCAAGGCTTGGCAGAAGCCTTTCGATGATTTTCGACATCATTTCAATTTTGAGGAAAAAGAGGGTTCGCTGCATAGCGATAAAGAACAACTTCGACCTGAATCCTTTGAACAACAATGACATAGTGTCATCCGTCCTTATGTTCGCATTCGGTCTTTCCGCTCAAATAGAAAGGGAACTGATTTCTGAAAGAACAAAGCAGGGACTTGCAGTCGCAAAGGCAAAGGGAAAGAGAGTGGGACGCCAAAAGGGAGACAAGGTGTATTTTGTGAAGTTGCGGAAGTATGAGAAAGAACTCATGGAACTATACAATAATGGAACAAGCATCAATTCATTGGCAAGAAAATACAATGTCAGGTGGGGAACCGTCAAGAACTTTATAACAAAGTTTTCAAAGATGGAGCGTCCGGAGCCTTTGACGGAAAAGCCGAGGAAACACGGACATCCAACCTATAGGGAAACGGAATGGTTCAATAAGAATGAAAAATAAAACAGGCTTGATATTTACTAAATTTGTGACTAATATTATAATTGAATCAAAAGGAGAAAAGAAACATGATTGGCAAAATAAAGGAAGTAGACGGAGAGAAGAAAATAGAATGGATTGCGGGAAGAGCGGACGGACAGGGAGTGCCGATAGGCTGCGTGATACCAATTTACGGCAATACCGCTCCGAACTCAAGTTGGTTGATTTGCGACGGCTCCACATTCGACGCAGAAACATATCCGGCTTTGGCATTGTATCTTGGCGGAAACAGACTTCCCGACTTGCGCGAGTGCGTTTTGGTCGGAGCGGGTCAGTCGGACAACGACTATGACGCCAGCGCGAATCCGAACGGAATACACGAGCACGATGTGTATAATGTAGGTGAATTCAAAGACGACCAATTACAAGGGCACGAACACATCATTAAATCATTGAGTGGTAATGCCGGCTGGACTGGGAGCGCAACCATCGGTGGTAACGACAAAAACACCAGTGGCATTGTGTCAGACGGCACAAACGGAACTCCTCGCATTGGCTCTACCACCCACGGAAAGCAAGTCGGCGTGAACTACATCATTAAGGCAACCTCGGTATCCGCGGAGACAGACCATGCCGCAATATTGGCTCAAACAATGGCTTATATAAGAGACCAAAACGAGTTGAGCGAATGGGAAGAGATTTCAATAAGCACTAACTCAAGCAATCCGACCGTTATGTCTTATGACGGATTCTTAATTATAAGAAGTCCGACCGGCTCGGGGAAACAAATATATCTTAATGGAGTTGGTATTGCTCGAGCCGTACATAGCGGTTACTGTGGAACAACTTACGAAGGTTCAACCGCAACTATACCTGTCAAGAAAAATGACGAAATATACTATATTGCAGGTGGAGGAGATACAACACCCATTTATGTTGCTTACTACAAAAAGCGCGACTACTCCAACCGCTAAAACTAACCGCCTAAACATAGAATTTAGGCAATGCAATTAGTCCGTGGTTTTGGTGTATTCGATAGTCAACTCTATATCATAATTAGTCCAAGCACAACTCATTCCTATATACCCTACTGTTGGATAATTATAATGAGTCACAAACAGGTCACAAGGAACATTTACGTATTGGTTGTTCGCAAAGATAACTCCGCTCATAAATGTTGGGGTATCGATGTTTAAGTCGCTAATATCAAATACCGCTGTCCAAGTGTTTTGGGTAGGCGGAGTTTTCCCGACTAAAGTTTTCCTATAAATCGGTTTGCCGTCAATCCAAGTCTTTCCGGTTGGAGTCTCCTCGGTCGAATACGAATTCCATCTTTGTATCTGAGCCAATATTGCGGCATGGTCTGTCTCCGCGGATACCGAGGTTGCCTTTATTTTTTACCGAAAATGTTTTTAATGTTCTGAAAAATATTTTTCGACTTCTTCAAATGAGTAAAATATTTTGTCGTTTCCCATTTCATCGACAAAATGAAATAAAATCATTCTGTCAAATATTGCGTATTCCGCATGCACATTCGGATATTTCTTTTTTACCAATGCGGTGAGAGTATCATTAGCGAGTATGAATTCGTTAATTTTCTTTTCTACTTTTTCGCATGCTCTTTTTACTTCTTTCTTGAATTCTTTGTCTTTTTCTTTGTCGAGTTCAAGGTATTGTTTTGTATATTCCCATGAATCTTCATATCTCAATTTACCGGACACATAACCGGTTCTGATTCTGTCGTAAAGTTTGGGATTCCATTCTCTTACATTGTAGTTCCATAGAAAGGCGCAATGAATCACAAAGTCAGAAAAATCCTTTGACCATGAACAATCGTCCTCGATTTTCAAAATTCTTTTGCATAACCATCCAGGTCTACATTCATTGGTTTCAAAGTATACGGAAAGAATGGTCGATTTCAATCCTTCTTTCATAAACAACTCCTCACCGACTTGTTTGGCTTTTGAAAGTGAATTCGTTTCATAATGACTGCACATTTTACCGACAATCATAACGAGGAAATTAAAGGGTGGTTTTATCGCCATTTCAATTGTTCTTAATTACAACATGATATATTTATTATAGATTTTTTGAACGAAAAAAGTAAAAAAAATAGTTAAAAAAGAGATTGACAAAATATAAAATCAATGATATATTTATAGATGTGGGAACGAAAAGAACCGTTTTCGCAAGGAATAAATTATGAAAACCATTAAAATTAAATGCGCCGAGTATGATTTGGTTGTTTCTTCAAAAAGAGATGAAAATGAAGAAAAATCCTATGAAAAAGGATATGAAGGTGCGAACATTTGCGGATGTTGTGGAAAACCGATTAAAAACGCAGAAACCGCCAAGGCACTTCATTTGATTGAAGGCGGTAAATATTTCACGGAATATGAAGGAGAAATAAATGTTTGTCGCGGTTCCGACATGGGATGGTGGACGGTCGGAGCGGTTTGCTATAAAAAGTATAAGAAAAATGAGAAAGAAGTTGAAATTGTAAACGAGGACTGAAAATCGCGGTTTTGAAAATGTGTTTGCCATACACATTTAATATGTATGTGGCATACACATTTCAATATTGTAATAATATATAAATAAATTTATATATTATTACAATTCTTATATATAAATAAATTTATATATAAGAATGATTATTTATAAATAAATAATAAGATTTTTTTGGAGGAATCATTTTATGAGAACATTGAAGAAATTAAATTTTGAAGAATTCAAAAATAAGTATTCTAATAAAAAACACATTTCATGCGGTATAACTTACGAGGACGATTCAAAAGAAACGGTGATGAATGCGAATTTTCCATATGTTGAATATGTCATAAAAAGTTCAAAAAAAGATGTGAAATATATTGCAATTTGTTAAAATAAATCTATAATATAAAAGACGGTTAGAAATAAACCTTCATGATTTACTCAATCTCCTAATTGCAGAAAGTTTGCGAGCTCGCTTTTAGCAGATGAGTATGCGATTGGGAGATTCTTTTTTATGAGTAAACGAAGATTTGAAAACGACTTAAACTGGTATTTATATTCAGAAGATTTCCAAAAACAATTCCTGACACATTTTCCGATTGATTCCCAAAACGATTGCTTTCAGATTCTTAATTATTTAATTAAAAAAATCGGTAACAAAAGAAAACGAGTGTCGAAAGAAAAAGACATTTGCGTTTTCAGAAATTCTGTCATCAAGTCCGCATTGAAATCCCGTTATTTGAATTTCAAACAAGACACGAACAACCAATTCTTTTCAAGAAAACTCACTTTGTTGGAGAAAGAACTTGCTCTGTTTACGCATAAATCGGGGGGACCGAGATACGGAACGATGGTCAAGTTTGATTTTGAAAAAATAAAGTCAATTCTCAACGAAAGAAATTCATTTGCTCAAAAAATCATCAAGGAGTGCGATATGTTTTTGTTGGATTTGGAAGACAAGAAAGTTCATAGTGTGAATAAAAATGCGTCCGAAATCGTTGCTTATCTTCTGTCAAAATACAATTGTTTCAATACCACAATCAACGCAAAGAATTTGACCTATAAAAAATGTTGTGATTATGTGGTTTCACTCTATAACGGAACTTTCACAAACGACCGATTCTTTCAATTTGCGATTTCTGAAAATTATGCCAAGAACTGGAAAGAGACTTTGGACGGAGTAAAGAACGATTGGGATAAAGTAAAAAATCTTCTTGATGAAACTATAAAAAATTATTGTGAAAATTCAAAATATGCGGAAAAGAAAACATCGTTTGAATATTTCATGTTCAGGACACCATATAGAAAAGACGGAAATTTGCGTAAGTTTGAATGTCCGTTCTTAATGTGGTTGCCCGGTTTTTATTCCGTGGTCGAAAGAAAGTTGAACAAAAACAAAATTTCATTCTTGAATAAATTCAAATCCATTTATGACGAATTGGATTGCCGAGTCATTTATTACAAGAAAAAGAGTTATAAAAAATATTCTGTCAGAATTCCCACTTCCGATTTCTTGATTGATGAGTATGAAAAGATAAGTAAATGGTATGCGGAAAACACGGAAGAACCGGCAACGAATTCCATGAGAAAAAACATTTTGAAGTTCGGTCTGTATTTTGGACTTTATAGGAATTTCGTTCACAAGTGCAAACAATACGGAGACGAAAACAAGTGGAAGGAATCATACTATGATTTGTTGAATTATTCCGATGAATGCAAAGAAACGGAGTCGGTTTTGTTTGATTCGTTCTTGAATTACATGAGCGAAATTGATTTTGACATTCACAATTCGACTTTCAACGCAAAGGATTTGAACATTGAAAGAGCGTATGGTGGTGAAGGTCGATTGAATATATTTTTCTCAGGAATGAAAATACACGAATTACCGAAGGAAATTATGGATTTATATTTTCATGTTTGCAGAGTGATTGACGGAGGCAATGAAGAATGGAAAAACAGGAAAATTCCTCTTCCCGGATATTCTCTGCGTGACATGAGAGAATTGAGGAACGGAACTTATAAATTTGAAGACGATGATGAAAACGATGACTATTTGAACGGAATAAGTGAAGAGCAGAGAAATGACTTGAAAAATCTTTCAGATGATGAATATGTCGAAAAGTATTATACCGATGAAGAAAAGGAAATTTATTACAAAGAGAAAAAGAAGAAGGAAGAAGCAAAGGACAATTCCCTTGATTTTGACACGAATGAACCGTTATTTGACCCGAAAGAATTGCAGAAAATCAAAGAAAAAATGAAACAAGAAAAAACGGATGAATCTATAATAAAATTTGATGACATGGAAGAAGTAAAAATAAATCCCGATTCTTTGAATGAAGCGATGGGAGTGGGAAAGTTCAGAAAAAAGAATGACGATGAAGTTTATGACTCGAATGAAAGAGCAAAAATAAACAATAGAAAATTGTATGAGGAAGACGAGTAAATGACACAAACAAAAATTGACATTTCAAAAGAAAGAGACATAGTCATTTGTCTTATGAAAAGTAGAAAGTTCGCAAGGCAAATAATTCCCATTTTGGACACGACTTACATTGAATCGGAATATTACAGAATAATAATTTCATGGTTGAAGAATTATTGGTTTTCATATACCGATGTGGTGAAAGCAAACATTCTGAAATTGTGGCAGGACAATACCGCGAATTTGAACGATGAAGCATTAAGAGACAATTTACTTTCAACCGTTGAAAATCTTTCAGAACATTTTTCAAAAATGGAATGGGAATCCATTGATATTGATTATATCATTGACCGCTCCGTCAAATATTTGAAAAGAAGAGCAACGGAAGGACAAATTGAAAGATTGCGGGAAATTGTTTCCGATGATGATTATGATGACGATAAACTCGAAAAAGCGGTAGAAACATTCCATTTGCCGAAGAAACAAGTCATTGACGATGATGATTTCAAAGACGAAACATGGTTGGATGACATTTACGATGAAACAAGTGATTTTCTTTATTCATATGATGATTGTTATGGGAAGTGTGTGGGAGAAGTTCATAGGGGAGATTTGATTTCATTTCTTGCTCCCGCAAAGACCGGTAAGACATTTGCTTTGATTGAAGAAGGTATTCGAGCATTGAGAAAAGATTTGAATGTGGTTTTTATTTCTCTTGAAATGACAAGAAAGCAAATTAAAACTCGTGTAAACTCTGCGATAACTCAAGCGAGTATAAAAGATTGGAAAGATGAAATTTGTTATTTCAAAAAAGGCGATGACGGGAAAGAACTTCATTTGTCGGAAAAGAGCGGTAAAGGTTTGACAAAAGAAGAAATGAAAGAAAGAATCAAAAATGTCAAAAAATATGATTTGAAAAAGAAAAGTATAAAAATCTTTACGGCTCCCACTGATGATTTTACGGTCGAAGATTTGGAGCAACTCCTTGATGACTATGAATATAAAAATGACTTCGGTGTGGATGTGGTTTGCATTGATTACGCGGACCTTATGCGACCGACATACAGGGCGAGTGAAGAAAGAGACAAAATCAATTCCATATGGAAAGGACTTCGAAAACTCGCGCAGAAAAGAAAAATAGCCGTCATTACCGCGAGTCAATCAAACAGGTCGAATTACGGAACGGAAACAAGTGTCACCGGTATTGCCGATGATTACCGAAAAGCAACTCATGTCACTTGTCTTGTTTCATTGACAAAAACGGGAATTGATTCTGAATATTCGGTGATTAGAGTTAAACAGGAATTGAAGCGTGAGGGAAAAGCGGAATACAGAGTTGCCGTTTGTAGTCAAAATCTTTCATGCGGTCAATTTGTCAGAAAATCAATATGGAAAGATTCAATTGATTCTGAAAGTGATTACCTGAAAAGAATAAACAAAAAAGTAAAAAAATAGTTAAAAAAGAGATTGACAAAATATAAAACTAATGATATATTATAAGTGTAAGAACGACAGAGAAGTTCTTGCAAGGAGTAAATCATGGGAAAAACAAACAAAGAACATTTAATTGAAATGTTGCAAAAAGAAACAAAACTTTCATTCGGTGGAGTTTTAGATTTATTTGACATTATCAATGAGTATGATTGGGCGGTTTTTTGCAGTTATATGGGCGATTATGACTATCCCGGGGAACGAGTTCAGGCAAAGAAAGTTCTTGATGAAAAGTTAAGTCATTATCAAGAAAATGACTGGAAAAAAGTTTGGTCTTTGTTAAATGAAGATGGTGAAATTCATTCTTTCTACCATGATAATTTTCATCATATGAAAGAAGAATATAAAAAATAAAATATTTTCAGTTTGTCGGTTCTGTAAAAACCGACAAGGGAGTAAATCATGGAAAAGATGACGGAAGAGCAAAAAATCGGTTTGTATAACAAATATATTTTGATGGTGCAAAAAAGGGCGCATGATTGTGCCAAGAAATTCAATTATGATTATGAAGAAGCAGAGGCGCAAGGACTTTATATTTTTTGGCGTTGCGTTGAAATGTATGATGTTTCAAAAGGTTCATTCTCAACATTTCTTTATGCTTGGTTGAATTCAATTTATGACTATATTAAGCATGATTTGAAAAACCAAGGAATCAGTTTTGAAAAATATATTTTGGGTTATGATTCCATTCACTGCGAACTTGAAGACGATAAGTTCACCATAGAATCACAAAATTACAATAATCCCACATTGAAGGATTTTTTGAAAGCATCGAAAGAAATTCTTTCTGTCGAAACATTCACGGTTTTGAAGTGGATTGTGAATCGTGAATGGGAAAATGAATTTTCAAAAGTTTCAAGAAGTGCGATAAGTAAGAAATTTAAGTATTCATACAACAAAACAAAACAAATTTGGGAAGAAATAAAAACTTTTTGGAATTCTTACGGTGTAGAATTTTACGCATGACGGAGCAAAAAATGAGATTATGGCATAAAGATTTGGTTCCGTATTTGCCGAGACAACAATTACTGACTTAACGGCGGGAGTGTTGTGCAACTTGTTCAAATATTGCGAATAAAGGAACCTGGAGATAAAAGATGATAGATTCAAAATCTGTTTTATATTCTAATGGTTGTAATGATGAATGTTACACTCCGATGGGAGGAATATATCCTATCTTAAAATATATTCCAAAAGATTGGGTGGTTTGGTGTCCATTTGATACGGAGAAATTTTTATTAAATATGAGTTAAAATCTATAATAAAATTACAGAGGAAAATTAAATGATTGATTCTTTGAAGATAAAAAATATTCAGAGTCATAAAGATTCCGAGTTAAAATTTTCAGACGGAGTAAATGCGATTGTCGGAACCTCAAATAATGGAAAATCCGCTATACTCCGTGCTTTGATTTGGGCAATAACAAATAGACCGCTTGGTCTTGATATTCTTTGCAGTGATTGGGCACTTGATAAAAAAGGAAATCAAACTTTACCAATGGAAGTTGAAGTTGAAAAGAATGGTCATACACTTGTCCGTTATAAATCAAAAACAAAGAATCAATATTTACTTGATGATGAAGAATTGAACGCAATAGGAACGGATGTTCCTCCCGAAGCAAAAAAGTTTTTTTCCCTGTCAGAAACGAACATTCAAAAACAACAGGAAAAACCGTTTTTGGTTTCTGAAAGTTCAAGTGATGTTGCGAAATATTTTAACTCAATGATGGATTTGAATGTTATAGACAACATTTTGAAAAAAACGGAAGCAAAAAAAAGAGAAATCAGAAACAATAAAATAAATTGTGAAAACACATTGAAGATTTTGAATGATGAATTTGACAATCTCTCATGGGTGGATAACGCAGAAAATTATCTTGAAAAAATTGAAAAGTTAGAATCAAAACAAACAAAGAAAAAATCGATTATAAATGAACTTGAATCTTCCATGAATGAACATGAAAAAATGATTGAGTTGAAAAATTCTTTGAACATGAAAAAAGCGGTGAAATATATTTCAAAATTGAATGATTGCCGAATTGAAGTGAAGGAAAAAACATCGATTTTTGATGGTTTGAATGATGAAATTTTAAAATGGGAAGAAAATAAAAACACATCCGAAAATCTTGAAAAAACAAAGAAAGCAAATAAAATAATTCCATTATTAAAAAAATATGATTCCCAAATAAAAGAAAATGAAATTGAGGCGATAAAATATTCGCTTTCGGTTTTTGAAGAAAATGAAAAATTCAAAACAATCATTGCTTCATGCAAGAAAGCAAAAAAAGTCATTTCCGAGTTAAAGAATTTTGAAATGAACGATGATGAAGAAAAACAGTTGAAAGAATCTATAATAAAGTATGAAGAAAATGAAAATGAAATTTCAGAATGCGAAAAAGAAATGAAAGAAAATGAATCATTACTTCCCGATGTTTGCCCGACTTGCGGTCAACCGTGGAATAAATGCAAGGAGAAAAATAAATGAAAGACAGTCAATTGAAGGAATGCATAAGTGATTTTGAATTACTTAACGGTGAGTTGGTAAAAAATTGTGAAATTGAAAATATACTTTCTGATGATGTTTCAGAAATGGATTATTATAAAATTTTTATTGCGGTTCTTTTGAATCGTTTGAGAAAGGTCAGACCCGATTTATTTGAAAATAAAAAAGTTATATTTTCCGTTAAATATTCAGAAAATAATTTTTCAATGCCCTACTATGAACTTTCCGATTTGTTGAATAATGAAAAACCGGTCAGTGATTTTGAAATTTATGCGTTTACCTCTAATTCACGAAAAATTATTTTCAGAGCGAACGGTGTGGAATGGGTGAAAGTATGAAAGGAATTATAACGGCAGATTGGCACCTTCGAGCAACAAGACCTCAATGCAGAATTGATGACGATTGGATTTTGACTCAAAAAAATGCCTTGAACCAAATAAAAAAATATTCTGAAAAATATGACTGCAATGTGTATTGTGTCGGTGATGTTTTTCATGCCAATTCCGATGTAACCTTTGAAGTGCAAAATTTGGTGATTGACTTTGCCAATGAATTATGCACTCACGGTCATTGTTTGGGCATTATTGCCGGGAACCATGATTTGCCGTTTCACAATTCCGAAAATATAAAACGCTCTGCCATAGGCGTTATTCTTGAAGCAAGAAATGTTCATTATATTTTGGATTGTGTGAATGATGAAAGTCAAGAAGATATTTCCGCACCAAATTTTGATGAAGAAGTCGAAAATAAAAAATTTATTTTTCGTCATGTTTTGACATTCCCAAATTATAAAGCGGTTCCGTTTGGTGTTGTTGACGCTTTGACGGCAAAAGATTTGCTTGAAGAAAATACGAAAGCAAAATGGATTTTTACTGGTGATTATCATAGAAATTTTCATTATGAGAAAAAAGGAAGGCATGTTATAAATCCCGGTTGTTTGTTGCGACAAGCAAGTGATTTTGAAGATTATCAACCGGTGGTTTATTTTGTTGATACAGAAAAAGAAATAGTCGAGGAATTGCTTATAAATGATTCTCTAGAAAATATGGATACAAAATACATTGCGGTAAGAAACGAAAGGGAGGAAAGAATTTCCGCATTTGTTGAAAGTCTTTCCGACTCTCAAATTATGACTTTGGATTTTGTGGAAAATGTGGAAAAATCACTTGGTTCTGTTGATGATGAAGAATTGAAGAAAACGGTGAAGGAGTTAATTTATGAGTGCTGATGAGACGCCCAATTATGAATTGGTTGAATATAAACAGAAAATAATTAAAAAATTATTCGGTCATAGAAAATTGAGTGATTTTTTTAAGGAGTATGACGAGTTAAAAAAGCATTTTGAAAATCAAAAAATAGAAAATTATTCTGATTTTGTGGATTTGTCAAAAACAGAAAAGTTTTTGTTTTTGAGATATAGAATGATGAATAATGTTTTTAATTTTAATATATAGGAGATTGAAATGAAAAAATCAGAAATTGAAAGAGTGGAAGAAATCGAGGAAATTATTAAAAAAGCTCAATTGAAATCCGCAAAGGCTGAAGGCGTAATTGAATCGATTGAAAAAGAATGGGAAAAGAAATATGGCACTTCCGATGTTGAAGAAATAAAGAAAATTCAAATTGACTTGCAGAAAGAAATAACGGAATGCGAAGAAAAGGAGTCCGAGTTGCTGGAAAAGCTTGAAAATATTTGCGACTGGGATGAACTCGCAAAGGAACTCGATGATGAATAAAGATTATAAAGAACTGATTTTGAAAACAAAGGGAAGAAAAGAATTCATTGAAAAACAAATTTCAAAAACTAAAACCGAACTTTCCGCATATTCTCATAACTTGGAATTGGTGGAAAAAGCACAAATCTTCCTTCAAGAAGTCGCAAGAAAAACGCAAGAGAATTTGAAATATCAAATTGAAGATGTGGTGAATCTCGCTCTTGAAACCTGTTTTCCCGGTGAATATAAATTTGAAATTAAATTTGAACTTATGAGAGGAAAAACAGAGGCGGATTTGTTCTTTACATCACAGAAAACGGGGAAAAGAATTGACCCGATAAATGCAAGTGGCGGTGGTGTTGTGGATTTGGTTGCGTTTGCGTTGAGAGTCAGTTTTTATGCTCTTGAAAGAAATACCGACAATGTTATAATCTTAGACGAGCCGTTTAAGTTCATTTCACGAGATTTGGTGGCGTCGGCGTGTGAAATAATGAAGCGGTTGAGTGACAAAATGAAAGTTCAATTTATAATTGTTACTCATCTTCCTGAGATTGTGGAAATTGCGGATAGAGTATTCACCGTAAAAAAAGGCAAAGACGGAGTGAGTAGAATTAAAGTGAGTTGACGGATGGTTATTTTTGACGGTAAATATTTATGTGTTTCTTTGACTAAATCAAAGAATTATAAAAAACTTCTGAAAATTGCGAAAGAGCAAGAAGATTTTGAATATATCCCATCTGTAAATGTTCTTTGTTTATTGCCTACCAAAAACAATGCGAAAATATTAAAAGAACTTGGTTATCCGTTTGATTCAACCGCACTTCCATTTTTAAGAGAAAAGAAAACAGAACTCCCCGATGGTTTAATGCCGTTTCAGAAAGAAGGAGTTTCTGAAATGTTGAAACGAGATTTTAATACACTTCTTGCCGACCCGATGGGTCTTGGTAAAACCGTTCAAGTCGCGGTTTATTTGAAAATGCGAAAAAACGCCTATCCTGCTTTGGTTGTTTGTCCTGCTTCATTAAAAGAGAACTGGCGCAGAGAAATAAAAAAATGGTGCGGTGTTGATTCTGTTGTGGTGTCGGGAACAAAAATTGAAAAACTAGAAGAATCAAAAGTTTATATAATTAATTATGACATTTTGGGAACGGAAAACAAAGAAGAAAAAGAAAAAGAACTTGAAAGAAGAAAACGAGCGAAAGAAAACGGTGAACCTTTCAGAAAGGCATTTATACCGACTTATGGTTGGTGCAAAGTTTTCGAAGACATGAAATTAAACACAATAGTGGGAGATGAAGTTCAGTATATAAGTGGTGAAGAAACAATCAGAGCAAGGGCATTTTTGCAATTATGCAAGAATAAAAAACATGCCGCAAAAATTCTTGTTTCGGGAACTCCATATGAAACAAGAACCGCTCAATTTTATAATGCTCTTCATATCATTGACCCAAAAGTATTTAGTAGTCGTTATCAATTTTTAATGAGATATTGTGACCCGATAAAAACACGATACGGTTGGCAGTTCAAAGGTTTGACTAATGCGGAAGAATTAAGACAGTTGATTTCTAAATACATGATAAGACGAAATAAAAGAGATGTGCTGCCGCAACTTCCGCCTAAACAGAGAATTGTGGTGCCTCTTTCTGTCACGAAAACGGAAAGAAAAATTTATAATGATGAAGACATACAATTCGAGTTGGATATTTTACAGGGAAAGAAAAAGAAATCGGAACAAATTGGTCATATTGCGACAATGAAGAAAAAAGCATTTGAAGCAAAAGAAAACGCATGTTTGACTTGGATTAAAGAATTTATCGAATATGAGGGAAAATTGGTGGTGTTTATTTATCATCATAAAACTTATGATGATTTGATGAATAAGTTTGGGAAGATTGCGGTCGGAGTAACGGGAAAAACACCGACAAAACAAAGGCAATTGATGGTGGATAAATTTCAGAATGATGAAAAAATAAAATTGTTTGTGGGTCAAATTGAGGCGGCGGGCGTGGGTTTGACATTGACCAAATCTCATGCGACTTGTTTTATTGAATTTGGTAAAACACCCGCGCAACATTTGCAGGCGGAGGACAGAGTTGACAGAATTGGTCAAGAGGCGGACAACATTCAAGCATATTATTTGGTTCTTCCCGATTCCGTTGATGTAGATGCCATGGAAGTCTTGAATTCCCATAACTCTGACATTACGGAAGTAATGGACGGAAAAAAAGAAATTTTGTTTGGTGATTCTGATATGTCAGAAAGTATTTTGAATAAATATAAACAAAGAAAAAAGCTCATAAAATCATCGTGAACCGCTCCTCCTGCCGTTGGGAGAGCGTTATTTTAGTTAAATGACAAATTACTCGATTTTATTGAAAAACCGCCAAAAAATTATGCGGAAAAAAGCGGTATTTTTTTTAACTTTTTTAGTAAAAAGAGATTGACAAAATATAAAATGTATGATACATTATAAGTGTAGGAACGAAATAGAAGTTCTTGCAAGGAGTAAATTATGGGAAAGAAAGAATATGAATTGAAAATGAAGGAAATGGGATTTAATCCCGCATGTCGTCTCTATTATCATTATGAAGATATGATGACTCAAAAAAGTGCAAGAATTTGCACTTTGAGAGATGCGGAAGAATTGGTAAAGGGTATTCAGTATTTCAACAGTGATTTATTGAAATAAATAAATATTTTCAGTTTGTCGGTTCTGATGTAAAAACCGATAAAGGAGTAAATTATGAAAACAACGGTAAACGGAAAAGAAATCAAGGTTTTTGGTAGAAATGATATTTCAATTGTTTTTACTCAGAAAGTAAAAGAAATGCTTAGTCAGGGTTTTGTGTTCTGTTTTGACGGCGGAACACAGGGAGAGGAAGGAAAGGTTTGTTTGACAAATGACGGTGGTAAAATCGTTTATGTTTTCTATGTTCATAAAGAATATGAAATGATGAATGATTCTTGGTCAAGAGATAAAGTCATTTATATTACCGGTGAAAAGTTTATAAGGGAATATCCTAATAAAACATTATGGTTGGGGAAAGGTGAAAAGTTCTACGACCAAAAATGGTTCTGCATTGATGAAAGAAAAGATGTGTATGTCGAAACAATTGAGGAGTTCAAGGAAATTGAAAAAATCAGTAGTGCGAGGAGTGAACTTCGCTGGAAATGTAATGAAATGGACAGAATGGTCATTCTTGGCGAAAAATGTCACAAAATCGCGGTTTCGATTTTGAACAAGAGAAAAGGTTATAAATCGGTGAAAGTTCGTCATATAAAAAGAGTTGAAAAAAGAACAAACGGTAAATATTATGTTATTTTTGAAAAGAGTGGTAACGACCATCTTGTTTCTCTGTAAATGATTTTTACTCCGTATATAAATAAAATATACGGAGTAAATCTATAATAAAAATAAACGAGGTTAAATTATATGAAAATCACGAAAGAAATAACTTTTGATTCCGCTCATATGTTGTCGAATTATAATGGAAAATGTAACAATTTACACGGTCATACATATAAGATGCAAATTGAAGTAGAAGGAGATGTAAATACTTATACTTGCATGTTGATTGATTTTAATGAATTAAAAGAAATCATAAACGATAAAATTATGCAGAAGTTTGACCACGCACTTATTTTTTCTGATTCTTCCCACCGTGAAGAGGCAGAGGAAGCATTGTATGAATGGGCGAAAAAATACAATAAAAAATATTATGAAATGAAATATGGTAAAACCACTTGTGAATATATGGCGCCTGAAATTAAAACTATTTTGCAGAGTGCATTGGTTGGTGTAACTGTAAAAGTAAAATTATGGGAAACACCGACTTCATTTGTAGAGGCGTAAAAATGGTTAAAAATAATAGGTTATGTGTTTCTGAAATATTTGAAAGTATTGATGGCGAAGGTTATCACGCAGGAAAAGCAACCGTGTTTTTTAGAACCGTTGGTTGTAATTTGCGGTGCTCATGGTGTGATTCGCAATATACTTTCCATGCGGAAGACACAAGTAAATGGTATTCAATTTTTGATGCCGAGGAAAAGGTAAAAAGTTATGGTATCAAACACATAACAATTACCGGCGGTGAACCACTTTTGGAAGAAAACAAAGAATGGATGACATGTTTCATTGAAGATTTGTTATTGTCCGGTTTTCAAATTGACATTGAAACGAACGGAGCAATAAATCTTCTTTATTGGAAAGAAAAATTTCAAACCAATGATGTTGTTTTTATTATGGATTGGAAAGCTCCGGCATCTAAAATGAATGAATTTATGGTTGAAGAAAATTTGGCATATTTGGACGAAGGAGACATAATAAAAATTGTTGTTACCGATGATGATTTTGATGAAGTAGAAAAAATCATTAATTCTGATACTGAGGCGCAAATTTATATCTCGCCTGTTTTCAAGCAAGTAACAATGAGTAAAATTCCCGAGTTTATTTTGAAGCACAAAGATTGTGAAAATTTGCGTTGCCAAATTCAACTTCATAAAATATTTTGGGAACCTGACCGAAGAGGAGTATGAAATGAATTATTCACAAACTAAAATTAATGCAGAAATTAATCCACAATTTGACCGGGAAAAAATCATGGAATCGGTCAAAATGTTTCTTTCTGCAATCGGAAGAAATTTGGACGAACCCGGTTTGAAAGGAACACCGGACAGAGTCGCAAGAATGGTCGAGGAAGTTCTTGAAGGTGAACTTTATACGAATGAAGAAATTGCCAAAACATTTTCGACTTGTTTTGATTACAAAGGAGATGGTTTGGTTACAGAACTTCACATTCCCATTTTCAGTTATTGCGAGCATCATTTGGCGTTGATGTATGACATGGAAGTTTCAATCGGTTACATTCCAAAGGGAAAAGTGATTGGTCTTTCTAAAATGGCGAGGATTGCCGATTTGTGTGCCAAGCGTTTGCAATTGCAAGAAAGAATTGGTTCTGATATTGCGGAATGCATTAAGATTGCGACCGGTGCGGACGATGTTGCGGTTGTTATTACGGGCGAGCATTCTTGCATGACGGCAAGAGGAATTAAGGCAAGAGGCGCAAAAACAAAGACCGCGACTTTATTGGGAAAATTCAAAGAGGATTCCTCTTTGAGAAATGAATTTTATAAATTGATAGGAGAATGAAAATGAACATTCAGAAAAAAGAACTACTGGAAATTCTTTCAAAGTGTATGCCCGGTGTGGAAACCGGAAAGAATTCAATTGAAGGAGCAAACACATTTATTTTTACAAAGGGAAATGTGTTTACTTTTAATGATTCGATTTCGGTAACCGTTCCGTTGAAATTGTCGGGACTTATGGACGAACTTGAAGGAGCCGTTTCTGCAAGTGAGTTCTATAAAATCATTCAGAAAATGCCGAAAGATGAAATTGAAATTGAATCGTCAGAAAAGAGTTGGCATTTGAAGAGTGGAAGAAGTAAAATTGAAGTCAATTTGATTGATTGCGATTATTCCAAACTTGAAAAGAATTTGGACAGAAGTGGAAAATGGCAGAATGTGGCAGAAGATTTCCTTTCCGCATTGAGGATTTGTTCAATCAACTCAAACAAAACAAAATATTCGGGAATTGTGGTAAAGGGAAATTGCGCGTATTCGACTGACGGTGTTCAGATGAATAAGGCGACAATGAAAACAGAAATGCCCAGTTTTTGGATTTCTGATTCAACGGTAAAAGAATTGTTGAAATTGAATAAGTTGGACAAGGTTCAACAAACGGGAAATTGGTTGCATTTTAAGACCGGTGACATTTATTTCTCTGTAAAGGTTCTTGACATTTCGCAGTTTCCGGTTGAAACAATTGAGAAGGTCCTTGATGATTCAGAGGGAAAGGCGGGAAAAACGGAATTTCAATTCCCGAAGAAAATCAAAGAAGTCATCGACCGTGCTTCATCTTTTGCCGGAAAAGAGCAGGAATATGATGTGGTTAAAATCAGTGTCAATGAAGAAAAGATTTTTATTTCTTCCCGATGTTTTGCGGGTAATTTCAAGGAATCGCTTAAATGGGATTCCGACATTAAGGGAATCGAACCGTTTGTCATTTATGTCGATTCTACCATGATTCTTGAAATGCTTTCAAGGACAAGTAAGTTCAAATTGGTAGAAGGACCGGTGAGAGACGGAAAGAAAACAAACCGACTTCTTTTTGTTTCTGAAAACTCCGTAAATCTTATGGTAACGATTTCAAGTGGTAATGATGACGAGGAGTAAGTGAATGAATTCTCTTTTTTCTTTTGACGAATTGGCGGAAATAAAATCCACGGAAAAAGTGGCTAAAAAGGTTGCCAAAAAGACCGATGTGCCCAAAAAAGTGAAGCGTGAATATAAAGTCATTCCCGAAGAAAAAAGAGTTCACTTCACGCATAAAGCAAAACTTCTTGAAAATTACGATGATTTCACAGAGGAGAAATTTCCCAATTCTTTGAACTTCTATGATTTCGAGGTTTTTAATTATGATTGGATGGTGGTAATTATAAACCCGGTCAAGAAGATTCAAAGAATAATTGTGAATGAATCGGAAGAGTTAAAAAAGTATTTTTCAAGGCATAAAAAAGAATTTTGGTGCGGTTACAATTCTAAAAATTACGATACTCAGATTATGAAAGGAATTTTACTTGGTCTTAATCCAAAAGAAGTTTCCGACAAAATTATTGAGGACCATTTGAAAGG
>Ga0310695_10001255_pt1 | contig 61053 bp, 45 predicted proteins | sample RumenRJG_04DNA_FD_203882 | JGI IMG/M metagenome (GOLD analysis project Ga0310695, IMG submission 203882) | Bovine rumen microbial communities from Lethbridge, Alberta, Canada - RJG_04 (v2) (version 2) | ecosystem: Host-associated > Mammals > Digestive system > Stomach > Rumen | place: Canada...
AGTAACAGATTAGACATAGTAACGAAGCTATCTTATGTTTACTCTGTTACTATGTCTTTTTCCTTGTTCATTCTGTTATTCTGTCTTATTCCATCAGCCTGAGGATATAGTCAGCGATGCTTGACGGATGGCGTTCGGCGTATTGACGGATGTCCTCCTCCGTGGGTACGAGCTTACCCTTGACGAGTCGGCTGATGACAGGGTTGAGATTGCTGGCCACGTTGAGCATTCCCGGCAGGAGCAGACGCTTGACTTTCGGGTTGGCCAACAGAAGGGCAAGTACACGGGCAGGCTGGTTCTCACCGTTGCTCCACTGGAGGATGGAACCCATCAGCCGCGGATCCGTGCGGAAGAGCGCATCGTAGAAGCGGTTGATTTCAGACTTGATGGCGTGAACAGAGTCGTGGGTGTCGTCGCCTCGGCGCTCCTCACCAGTATAGCGTGCGATGAGATGGCGCAGTTGTTGCAGGGCGGATAGCTCATGGTAACGGTCGTCGAGATGCTGAAGGCGCCGCAGCAAGGCGACGCGGTCGGCACTTTCCAAAGTAGGAAGCATGTCGGCCCACTGATGAGTGAGCGTATCGGTCACCTTGTCTTGCTGTTCCAGTGCGGCGATGTCTCGGAGCCGCTGCCCCACGAAGCGTTGCAGGCGGTCCTGTACTTCCTTAGACATCAGCCTTTCCATGCGCTGGCGGATGGTGTCGAGCGTCGGTGCCATGTCATCAATCGTCTTGATGGCCATCCCCTTGCGGTAGTTGTCGATGAGCGTGGGCAAGTCATCGCTGATGCCTTCGACGGGCAGCGTGCCGGTGAGCAGACTTAGGTCTTTGTTCAGCTCTTGGCGGATGGCACTGATCTGCCGGAGCCAGGAAGCATTTCTCGAAGCCTGCTCGCCCAACTGCTCGGGTCGTCCCTGGGTCAGCACCTGCTGGCTGTCGCCGATGAGCTGATGGGCATCGAAGAGTTCCGTTTGCCTGATGGCGTCGATCTGCTGCAATACGAGGCGCACGAAATAGATCACCATGTGGCTGTTGAGCCGCATGATACGTTCCGAGACAGCCGCAAAGCACTGGTTCGAGACCTTCCATGAGCGTTTCTTGCGAGTGCCGAGGCGGTGGAGCTCAGTTTCAATATTCCTCAGCTCATGGGTCTCTTCCTCGCTGAGAATATCGCGGTATTTCTTCACAGCTTCCAAGCGTCGCATGAGATCGCGCTGGCGAGCTCTCAGCTCTAGACGATAGGAGCGCCGCAGACGCAGCAGGAAGAGATAGACGAGCAGCATGGTTCCCAGCACGATCGCCGTCGCCTCCAGGAGATTGCGCCGTGTGATCATACTCGTCTCCATGGCAATCCATTCCGACTGCCGTTCATTTCCAGCCTTGAAACAGAGCACGCCGAGGTCGCAGCCTAAGTACAGCCGTCCGTTGCTGACCAGAGACGCTTGCGGGTGGAACTTGATGTCGCGGAAATAGGTGCCTTCGTCGCGGAGCCGCTGTCCTTTCACCTTGAGCTTCATGATGCCCCGCTCCAAGAGCGCGTAGACGGTGCTGTCGTTGGCAGGCAACAGAGCCGCCGTGCCCTCCACACTGATCGTGTCGGGTCCGCCTTGCAGACAGATGCCGTCGTTGTTGGCCAGCAGCGTGGCAGGCGGATAAGAGTTGATGATCGCAGTCAGTCGTGGGCTTAACCCTTGGTGGGCGAAGACCGGTTGCGGTCCGTCGCCCCGGTCCGTCCACAGGCCGTCGTTGAGAGTGGCGATCATCATGCGCTGGTTGTCGGGAGCAGTATAGAACGAGGTGACATATTTGTCGCGGAACGATGCCACGCTATGAACCTGGCTACCATCGAGCGGCAGCTTCATCATGCCGTCCTGCACACCTATATATAAAATAGGAGTCTTTGCAGGCAGCAGACCCATGGCAGTCACCTTTTTCTTTGTGGCGAAGATCTTGTGGGGCACGTGAGAGAGATAGTTGCCCCACAGGTGATTGCCCAGGCTGAGCCGGAAGATTTGCTGCTGGCTGTCGAGATAGTAGAGCGTGCCACCATCGGCCATGCCGTTGACGATGGTGTTGGTGTGTATGAAGTCGAAGATCTTTTTCGCCTGTCTGCTGCCGTCGGTCAGTGCGAAGACGTTGCCGTGGTCGTCGACAAAGCAAAGCCGCTGGTCGTCCTGACAGGCTACGACGATGGGGTAGGGCGCTGAGCTGGACAGGTGGCGGGGCAACTGCCACACGGCGTGGTCGGTGACGAGCCATACGAAGTCGTCGTCGCCGGACTGGGCAACTACGTGCGAAGACTTAGAAGGAACGGGCCGCCGCAACTGCAAGTGGGAGAAGTGGTGGAGATCGTCGGAGAGGATCGCGCGGCTGCGACTGAGGAAACAGTAGGTCTTGCCCGTGCGGAAGAAGCTCGTGGCCACGTCGGGCAAGCCGTAAGTCCTCTCTTTGCCGTTTGGCTCGCGCTCGTAGTATTGGTCACCGGCGAGGTAGCAGAGACGTTTGCCCAGCCGTTCCACCCATGTCACCTTGTTTCCAGCGTGGATGAGCTGCGTCTTGCCGGAGTGCGTGTCAACGAGAGCCAGTCCGCTGTCGGTGGCGAGAGCCAGGCGTCGGGCGTCAAGGTTGGCGATGAGCGGCGTGGCAAAGGACACGCTGTTGCTGCGGTCGCGTGGATAGATCTTTTCCAGTTTGTGGTGTCCAGCGTTCAGCACAAAGAGTCCCTGGCTGGTGGCCGCATAGAGTCGTCCGGCCTTCCACTTGATGTCGTAGACCGAGTAGTGAAGCTCTTTGATGTCGATGGGATAGTGAGCGACGGGATATAAAGCGTTGCCGTCGAACCGGTATTGTGTCAGTCCGCCGTTGCGGTGTCCGATCCAATACGTGCTGTCGTGCCTGACGACACAGTAGATGCGGTCGGAGCCAAGCTTGAAGTGCTGGCGCCCGTGTGCCGTCATGCGCCACAGATCGCCGTATTCGCCGCCGACCCAGTGCACGCTGTCGCCTTCGGCGGATAGCGAGGCGAGCGGCTCGTCGAAGTAGGTTTCTATCTCGTCCCAGCCCGACTTCTCTTTCTCTTTGTTGCAGCCGGTGAGAAGAATGGTACACAACACGGCATACAAAGCCAGGTGCCATACCAAGGGTTGCCGCACCGGGCTGGCGGAGAAGGCTTTCCGCCGGGAGCGGCGATTGCTGTGTAGTGGTTTTGTCGTCATTGGTTGAGTCTCCTCAGTATGAGAGTTAGAAAGACGCATTGCTGAGGACTTCGTCCATCACCCGGTCGTTGTCGTCGACGGGCACCTGCTCCACGCGCTGGAAGTCAAAGCACACGCCGATCTTGTAAGCCTGCGGCACCTTAGCCAGGAAGCGGTCATAATATCCGCGTCCGCGTCCGAGGCGGTGTCCCTTGCTGTCGAAACTCATGCCTGGCACGATGATCAACTCTATGCTGTCGAGGTCGCGGTAAGGCTTGCCGACGGGTTCGAGCAGGTTGTAGATGCCTTCGGCGAGGTCGTCCGGTCCCGTGTATTGCCGTGGTTCGATATGTTCTTTGTCGATGCATTTCGGCAGGATGACGGTCTTGCCCTCCTTGAGCAGTGTGTCGACGAGATGGCGAGTGTCCACCTCATCGGGCAGTGCATAGTAGAGCATCACCACGCGGGCAGCCTGCAGGCGTGGGTGGTCGAGCAGCTTCTGTTCGATCTCTTTCGACCAAACCTCACGTTGCTCCAGGGAGTATTGTTGTTTCCGCTGTCGGATGTCTTTCCGGAGTTGTTGCTTTAAAGAATGAAGGTCACTCATATTTCAAAGGTGTTACTTAGAAAAGACAAAGTTAAAAATAATTTTCTAAGAGGCTATGAGGTTAGTCGATTTTAACATATTGAGACGATCTTTCCATAGTACCGTCAAGTTGTGAAAGCACTTGATGCCGGCGAGCTGGTCTGTGAGTGAAAATTGATTTTGCTGCCAGACAAACAATCATTCGGTACGTAGGAAAAGATCATTCCCTACGTAGCGAACGATCTTTTTCTATAGGATTACAACGTTAGTAACCTTGTTTCAACCTCATAAAAACATGGTTTCAACCCCATGAGAACAGTGATTTGGTGCCACAAGAACACTGCGTTTCATCAACGACATCACCGATCAGAAAAGGAAAATAGTCCTTGGCAAGCTTTAGCTCCTAATGGAACTCAGAGTCTCAGCCTGCGGGATAGCGAGCAAGCTCGCCGTCTATCCCGTAGGTAGAGACTCATCCCCTATGGGGTTAAAGCCTGTCCAGGACTATTTTCATTTCCTACTAATCACTGTAACCAATTCAGTGAAGAATACTCATATCCGAGCCACGGGGAATATCCATTGTGCCGAAATAATAACCTTGCATCACAGCAAGGGCTTTATTTGTTTTCTTCCAAACCTTGGGCTTGTCCGGTGGCGTCATTATTCTGCTTTATCGTATTTCTTGCGGATCATTCCGATCTCGTGGATCAGCTCAGCGTAGTGGAGTGCGTTGAGACTCGTCGAGGGCAGAGAAGACTGCTGTTTGCGGCAGAACGACTCCACGGTGTCGAGATGCTGAAGCAGGAAGAGACGGGCGTCGGAGTTGGAGGCATTGAGGCTGAACGTGCTCTTGTCCTTCGACGGATCCGCATTGATGTCCTGGTTGAGCGTGTTGATGTAGGCACGTTCCAGCTGACGGCGGTAGTAGTCCTGCTTGTCGCCTTCCTTGCCCAACGGTTTCCACACAGCGTGGAAGAGGTCGGTGAGGTATTCCTGCACAGGATAGGGCTTGAGCGCACGCTGACTCTTCTTATACTGGTTGGCGACCATACCCGATGAGAGCAGGTAGGAGACGAGTGTACGGGCACGGTTCACGATCTCGTCCTCGGCGTCGAGGTTGAGTTTCGTACAGATGCTCGTGGGATAGAGCCACAGCGGAGCCTCGAAGACATTGCGCGCACACCAGTCGATGGCTTCCTTCTGCACGTCGCGCGGAACGACATCCGTGACAGGCAGACCGGGAATTGTGTTGGTATAGATGCCGCCGATGTTACGCTGCACATGGAGACAATAGCGGGCAAACTGCGAGCGCACGGACTTATGCATCTCTTCGAGATCGTCGTACTGGCCGTCGGGTTGTGCCGTCCACTTTTCGAGATTTGCGATGACGCGCTTTAGGTTCTTGATGCCATAGTCGCTGGCTTTCATGTTGTCGTCGCCGAGACTCTCGGTCTGGCTGCGCGGATCCTGGCCACGCCCCTCGTCACCACAGTAGGCCAGACGATGGTCGCGGCGGAGCGCCTCGCTGACTTCCGTGCGCAGCTGCTTGGCTTCTTTCCACGGATCCTTGAATTCCGGACGATACTGGTAGCCCCATTTGATGGCCCACTTGTCGTAGACATTGATGCGTGGGAACAGTCCGCGCTCCGACACGCCGTCCTCTGGCTGAGCCACATAGTTGAAGCGGGCATAGTCCATGATGCTCACCGTGTGGCCGTTGGCCTCCACCCACTTCTTGTCGCGGAGCTTCTCCACGGGTGTGGCGCTGCTGGCGATCATGTTGTGGCGCAGGCCCAGCGTGTGTCCGACCTCATGGGAAGAGACAAAGCGGATGAGCTCGCCCATGAGCTTGTCGGGCAGTTGCATGGTCTGCGCACGCTTGTCGAGTGGTCCGCACTGGGTGATATACCATTTGCGCACCAGGTTCATCACGTTGTGATACCAGCAGATATGGCTCTCGATGATCTCGCCGCTGCGTGGATCCACAATGCGCGGACCGTAGGCGTTCTCGGTCTCGGAAGGCAGATAGCGCAGGAAACAATACTGCGCATCGTCGGGACTGATATTGCTGTTCTTGGGCACTTCGCGGGCTACGATGGCGTTTTTGAAACCGGCAGCCTCAAAGGCAGCGTTCCAGTCGTTGATGCCGGCGATGAGATAGGGCACCCATTTCTTCGGCGTTGCCGGGTCGATGTAGTAGACGATCTGCTTTTTCGGTTCCACTAGCTTGCCCTGCTGATAGGCCTTAGGGTCCTTCGGCTCCAGACGATAGCGGTTGATGATGGCGTAGCTCTTGGAGGGAGCACCGTCGGAGAAGCGGGTCTGACGCGTCTCGAAGAAGCCCACACGCTCGTCGGCGATACGTGGCTGCATCGGCTTCTCGGGCAGGAGCACGATGCTCGTGTTCATGCCGATGGTGACAAAACCGGTTTTTGACGCCGGCATCTTGCCGTCGGGACAACTATAGGTGCGCAGCGTTTTCACTTCCACGTTGATGGGATAGACCGTCATCGTGTCGACAAAGCTGCGGTCAGCCTGCAAGGCCGTGACGTTGACGATCTTGCGGTCTGACGACGAGAGTCCGAAGATGTTGTTGTCCTGAACGAAGAACTTGCTCACCTCCACGAGCATGTCGCCCGTCTTGGGATTCTTGCCGATGATGTCGAACTTCGCCACGATAGGGTCGGCGGTCGACTTTTCAACGAGCTGCGCCATCTGTTCCTTTGCGTCAGCGACCTGCGTCTTGACATAGGCACGGAGCAGCAGCGTCTTGTCGTCACGCTTCTCGAAATAGATGGTGCTGTGGTTGACCTCCTCGCCGGGCAGTTCCTTGAAGGCCTGCGGCACCGAGGTGAAGCGTGTCACGGCCAGGAGCATGCGGTCGGTGATGCTCTGTGGTACCTCGAAATACCATTTGTCCTCGATATGTCGCACGGTGAAGAGTCCGTTACGCACCGATCCGCCTTTCTTCACAAGTTTGTCGTAGGCGTTTGTCTTCTTGGCGGCTGTGGTGTCTTTCTTTGCTTTGTCCGCCGACTTTTCCTTTGCGATCGAGTCTTTGTGGCCGGTGGAGTCTTTGCGCATCACACTGATGTTGTCGGTATCGAAGCGTCCGATGCTGTAATGGCTGCTGGCCGGCAAGCCGAAGGCCAAGGCCAGGGCCGTGCTGAGTGTCAGTTGTCTGAAGTTGATATTCATATTGTTGATGGATTAGAGCATCCCCATCCTCTTGGGATGGAGATGGCTATATATTTCTTGTCTGATTGGAAAGAGCGTATTGCTATTCGTTGTTGGTCAGATTGGGATTCTTCTTTCTTGCGTCTTCAGGGAAGGGGATCACGTAGAGCTTAGAGTCGGGAGCGAGCGTATAGCTCTTGTGCTCCGTAGTGGTGTCGACGAGTGGGAAGGTGCGTGTGATCGTCTTCTTATAGTCTTCTTCCGTGTTGAACCGTTTGAGATCCCAGAAGCGATGGAAGCCGAAGAGCAGTTCGCGGCGTCGCTCGTCAATGACGTTTTGGACAGCCTCCTTGACGTTGGCCGGCGTCTGCAACACAGCGTCCTCCCCGACGATGCGCTTGGCACGCAGCGTGTTGAGCGTCTGGGTGGACTGTGCGAGCTGGCCCAGACGAGCCTCGGCTTCGGCTTTGATGAGATAGACCTCGGCCGTGCGCAGGCCTACAGACGAATAGAAGAACTTGCTGTAGGTGATGCTGGTGTTCCACAGTGCGGCGCCGCTACCGTTGTCAAAATAGTATGCCGAGTTGCCCACAGTCTTGAAAAACAAGTTCAACCGCAGGTCGTTGCTGCCATAGAGCTTGACGAGTTCAGGGCTGATCATGCCGTAGGTGTATGCCGGGTTGTCGGCGTAGCTGCCCATATAGGCATAGTTGAGCACCTCGGGATTGCCGCCTTTGGCATAGGTTTTCACCTTTGTGGGTCCGCCTTTCTTCTGCAAGTCGATGTAGTCGATCAGGTCGCTTTTGAGTGCGAGACTCTTGTTGGCATCGTCGAGAGCCTGCTGCCAGTCGTGATGGAAGAGATGCACGAGGGCTGAGAGGGCGTAGCCGAAAGCCAGACTCGGGTGGTAGACATCCATGGGTTGCTGTTTGAGCAGAGGCAGAGCTTCCGCGATGTCCTTGAGGATGAACTGATAAGTCTGTTCGACGCTGGCCTTGGCAGGCTTCGCCTCCAGGTCGTATTTGTCCATGATAGCCACGCCGCCGTCGGTCTTGGCGGTGGCGGGGTTGTAGGCGCGGGCAAAGGTGTTGACGAGAACAAAGTGGTCCCAGGCCCTCATGATTCTGGCCTCGGCCTTGGCCAAGGCCTTGACCGAGTCGGCACCGGCACTGTCGTCGACGCGCGAGAGCACGATGTTCTCACGCAGGATATAGTTGTAGCAGTTCTCGTAGAGATTGTTGTCGGCGAGAACGTTGCGGTCGGCCTGCTCGTTGAACGTGGTGTTGATGCCGTCCCAACTGTTGTTTTCCTTTCCGATGACATTCGATTCTTTGATCCAGCAGTTGTCGCTGAGCATGGCAAAGGCCGAGGGATAATAGGCGCGGGCCGGGTTGGCGACGAGTTCGAGATACTGCGTCGCGGAGTCCACGGTGATGGCCCCCGTGGGCGTGATGTCGATGTAGTTGTCGCACGAGGCCAGCGAGACGGTGGCAGCGGCGAGGAATGCGTATATTGCTTTGTGCATGATGTGTGATCTATATATAATAAGGTGTAGGTGTGGACCGAACGATGATTGCGGGCCGTCAGAAGCTCGTGGAGAGTCCGATGGCGAAGGTGCGCGGGATGGCCATGCCTCTCGTGCCGCTGTTCATGCTGTAGCTTTCCGGGTCGATATGGTGTCCGGCCTTGCAGGCGGTGAAGAGATTGTTGACCTGAAACGAGAAGCGTGTCTGTCCCAGATGGATCGCACTCGTCCACTGTGTGGGCAGCGTGTAGGCCAGGCTGACGGACCGCAACTTGATGTAGTCGGCGTCGGCTACCTGCACATCGCTGTAGCGCCACCACTCCGAGAACGTACCGGCGTAGGCCTGCGCTGTTTTGTCCATGTCGAGATAGAGGCGCGGCACGTTGTTCGTTGTGCTCCACCGGTTGGTGATGTCATTGGTAGCAACATCCCAAGACGCAAGGTCGGCAGTGGGCAGACGCAGCTTGTTGCCGCCGGCATAGACAAAGAAGGCGTTGAGCTCCAGTCCGCGCCAACCCACATGCAGGTTCAGCGATCCGTTGTAGGTGGGCGTAAGCGTGCCCATATTCCGCAGAGCGGCAGTGCCTTTGAGCGATGATGAGGTGGTGACGCTTGTCACATTGCCCTGCTCGTCGAACGTAGCCATCTCGTTGCCGTTCTCGTCTTTGATGACGGGATAGCCGTTGACGGTGCGGCTGTAGGTGTAGGCCCATAGCGTGTTGTAGCTCGTGCCTTGCCAGAGATAGTTGGTGGGACTGAGGATGAACAGGCTGGCGTAGTCGCTCTCGCTGTGGTCCACGGCGAGCATCTTGTTGCTGTTGTGGGCATAGGTCAGCGTGGCTCCGATGTTCCAGTCACGGTTTTTATAGATGGTGGCGTTGAGGGTAAGCTCAATGCCTCGGTTGCGCATCTCGCCATTGTTGATGACATGGCTCTTGGCGCCGACGGTGGGATCCATGTATTTTCTGACGAGCAGATCGCTGGCGTGGCGGTTGTAGTAGTCGATGGAACCGCTAAGCCGGTTGTCGAGCAAGGCGAAGTCGACACCGAAGTTGGTCGTTGCCGTCTTCTCCCAGCGCAGGTCGGGATTTGGCAGGTCGTCGTCATCGTATTTGAGATACTGCGTCTTGACGGGGTTGCTCTGTGTCTTGTAGGTAGCCACGAAGTAGGTTGTCGAACTTTGGTCGACGTTGCCGTTGACGCCATAGGTCGCGCGCAACTTCAGATAGTCGAGCCATGTGACAGAGCGCATGAAGTCTTCTTCCGAGATATTCCAACCGGCACCGACGGACCACAGCGGATGGTGCTGGTCGTTGGTATTGACGCCGAAGAGGTCGGCCTCGTCCCAACGGATGCTGCCCGTGAGGTTGTATTTGTTGGAATAGGTATATCCGGCGTTGGCGTAGAACGACGCATAGCGGTGGCGTGTGTCGTGCTGTGTGGTGGTCAGTCCGCCCATGGTGATGTTCTTGTCAAGCACGGCGCTGTGCCAGCCGTCGGTGCGCATAGTCTCCCAGTCCATAGCCTGCGAGGTGAGCGTGACGGGGTTGTAGCCATACATCAGCTGTTCGACCATGCGTGGGTTGTGGGTCTGTCTGAGCTCCAGTCCTGTGATGGCGGTGACGTGGTGCTTGCCAGAGAACTGATGGTCGAAGCTGAGCTGGTTGCGCAGCGTGTAGCGGCTGTAGTTCTGTGAGCCCTGATAGTATCGTCCGCCGGTGGGAATCTGTGCTTTGCCGTTCTCGTCGATACCCATGTTGTAAGTCATGCGCATGAGATAGTCGTTCTCAGCGTCGTAGGTCTCGTTGCGTCGCTGTGCCCACTCGTATTGATACATCAGATTGTAGCGCAGCATCTTCAGGAAGCGTGCCTCCACGTTGACAAAGGGTCTCAGGCTGACACGGCGCGAGCGTGTGACGCCCTGGCCCAGCGCGTCGAGGACGTTGAAGCCAAAGCTCTTGTAGGCATTGTTGCCCTGGAAAGCGTTGACGACACTGCCGTTGACGCTGCTTCCGGCATAGCCGCTCTGATTGACATAGGGCGAGACGACGCGGTTGCCGTTAGTATCCTCGATGCTCATGTAGCGCTCCTGGAAGTTATAGTTGTAGTTGCCCGGTGTGTTGTCGTGCGCCAGTCTCGTGTCTATGCCGACGTTGACGCCCAGCCATTTGGTGATTTGGAAGTTGGACTTCAGATACAGGCTGAAGCTGTTGCTCTTGTCGTTGATAGTGCGGTTGCGGTCATTCTCAAAGTTGAACGAGGCGAAGTGCTGGCTGCCGTTGGCTTTTTGTGAGAGGCTGATGTTGTAGCGCTGGGTCAGTGCCGAGCGCCATGCGAGGTCGCGGTATTGCTCATAGTAGTCGTTCTTGCGCCATTGGCTGAGCGTGGCCTCGACCTGCTCCGGGGTGATGTGTCCCTCGTCGCGGTCGCGATAGAGTTGGAAGAGCGGGCTGTAATAGTCCGTGGCGTAGCTGTTGAAGAGGTTAGCCACGCTGCCGCTCTGTGCCACGCGGGTATTGTAGACATCAGTCTGATAGTCGATGATGTCGCTTGTTGAGGCCAAGTCGAGGTTGTTGAAGTTGGGCTTGGTGGTGATGAACCAGTCGGCATTGACGTTGATGCGGGTGCCGAGTTTCTTTCCCGACTTCGTGGTGATGACGATGACGCCGTTGGCCGCGCGCGCACCGTAGATGCTGGCCGCAGCAGCGTCTTTGAGTACGGTGACGCTTTCTACGTTGTAAGGGTTGACATCTTTGAGGCTCATGTCAGTGGGCAGGTCATCGATGACGATGAGCGGCTGCGTGCCGATATCCGACGAGAAGGTGCCGATGCCACGAAGGACAGGATCCATCTCGCCCGTGTTGGGATTGAGCTCCAGTCGCAGGCCGGCAACCTGCCCTTCGAGTGCTGAGGCAATGTCGGTATGCAGCTGACGGTTGAGTCGTGTGGAGTCCACGAAGCCATAGGCCGCTGTGGAGCGCTCTCGCGAGATCTTCTGATAACCGGTCGACACCACTTCCACGTCTTTGAGCGTGTGTGCCGTGCTGTGGAGCTTGGCGTTGATGGTGGTGCGGCTGGCCGTGATCTCCACGGGATCCAGTCCTAAGTAGGAGAATACGAGGATGGCTTTGGGGTTGCTCACGCTGATGGTGTAGTGACCGTCAGTGTCTGTGACAGCACCGAGTCCGGTGCCTTTGATTCTGATGGAAGCGCCGACGAGCGGTTCTCCGCTGTCGTCGGTGACGGTGCCGGTGATGGCGCGCGCCTGGTAAGTAGGTTTCCCCGCAGTTTGTTGTGTGCCGGTCATGCTGTGCTGTGCCCAAGTGGGAGCCGGGAGCAAGAGCATGGCAGACAGAAATAAGATGGAGGTAGCCTTTTCTCTCTTCACGCTAAGCGTCGAAGCAGTCTGTTCTTTCTTCTTCTCTCTCTTCATGAAATGTATGCAATGAGGGTGTAATGTTTGAAACTTAGAAAGTTAGATTGTTGTTATGTGGTCGTATGATTCAGCATCATCTTTCACTTTAGGCTGACAAAGGTAAGCATAAAATCCGAGAAAACGAACATGGGAAAGGACTTTTTGCGTATAGGAGAAGCAATTTTGGGATTAGTTTGCACAGAAATTATCTGTCACGTATGGGTTCTGACAGAGACACAGAGGTTGATATTTAGTCTCCAACTACTATGCGCTGAACTCATACCAGGGGCAGGCTGCACCTTAATAATCCTTAAGAGTTGGTTCTCTCATTTTGGAATGATGGCATTTATCTGTAAATTCGCAAGCTCAATCATTGAGTATAGTACATAAACACAACATTGAAGCACCGTATGAAAAGACACTCTTCGCATTCTCTAAGCCGGCTGACTAAGCGGTTGGCTATATTCTCTGTTACCCTTTTTCTTTTTTCTCCTTTGCATGGTCAGTCAGTGGTCTCGTCGCATGACAGTTGTGACGTCATCGTTCCTCAAGGATATGAAGAGTCGCGGAGCGCCAACGCCCGCCGCGTGCCTTCGCAGTTCGCCGTGCCTTCTACGGAATCGGTTATCAACAACACGGGGAAAGTATATACCTTCAGACTGGCGACGTGCATCCTGCCGGAATATGTCCAGACGGGCTTTGGCAATCCTTATTCTCCCAAGAGCAAAGCGGAGGTGATCGCGGAAGTGCATAAATGGTGGGATCAGTTAGAGAAAGACTTGAACAGTGTCTACAACGATGCGGTAGGTGTCAAATTTGAGATTGTTCGCAACGACAACCTCATCCTTTTCGGTCTTACTGACCATGGTCTGAACCTTGACGCCTATCCCAACGACCAGACGCGGCTGTTCAAGAGCAAGGAAATCATCGATCAGGTGCTCGGCAATACCAATCTGTACGACCTTGGTATTCTCATCGGCTCGCCCGGAAACGGGCGCAACGGCGTGGCGCAACTTGGCGGTGCCATCAACGAGAATCAAAAGGGTAGTGCTTGGGCTGTGCGCAATACGACCACCATAGCCCACGAGATAGGCCACTGCTTTGGTGCTGAGCATACCCATTCCACCAATAGCATTTCCATCTGCACGGAGCCAGGCTCGGGGCGTAGCATCATGAGCTACGGTTCGCCCCGCGATTTCTTCTCCTTGCCCAGCATCTACCAGATGCGGGCAACGCTGGCCAATATGAATTATTATGAAGACAAAGAACGTACGCGTCTGACCACCGTCATCGAGGGCAATAATACCGTCACGCCGTTTGCAGAGGAGGAGAAAGGCGAGAGACCCCTGTTGGACAGGCAGCGCATCAAGACGGAATACACCATCACCAAAGGCAGCAACTTCCAGTTCTTTCTGCCCACCGTCACCCGCAACGACGGAGGATACCGCTATAATGCCAATACTTTTGACATCTCCAAAAACGACACAGAGCATGAGAATACCCTACGGCCGGCATATAAGGAGACAGAGGACAGCGTGGTGATGTTTGTGCCTCACTGCATTGCGCCTGACGCACTTAGTGAGGCGGAGAAGAAAGACGGCACCATGCACTTTGAGCAATACTCTGATGCGTCTGAAACAGGCAGCTACACTTTCTTGGCGGCTGTGCGCAACAACTCACATTACGATGCCATGCGCATCAAACTCAACATTGTTGACGGGGAACCGTTCCAGATTACGAGCGTCGTCTCGCCATCGAGGTCGCTTGAAAGCTATGGCATTGGCAGGACGTATACCATTCGGTGGAACAACTGTGCCGGGCTCTACGGCAAGGATAGCAAGGTGCGCATCCTGCTGTCCGACGACTTCGGAAAAAGCTATAAGTATGTGTTAGCCGACGATGTACCCAATTCGGGTGTGTGCGAGTTCGTGATGCCTTATATTAATATAGGTAAGGTGGACTATGAGGGATGGCCCAACTTCAAGACGGGAGGTGCCCGGCTGAAACTGGAGGTGATCGGTGAGGCTGCTTGTGATATCTATCCCCGGGAAGACTATACTTACCAGAATGAAGTCGTAGCAAAAGGGTGGGAGTTGCAGACCGCTACCCAGCGCGGACAGTTCAAGACGACTGATGGCGGCCGTCTGCCTGAGCCTTTCGTAGAGGCAAAGAGCCTTCAGGACATTCCGGCTATGCCGACTAATATTGTTGCTTACCACAAAAGTGCTCCTGCCAAGACCTTTGCCTGCACGACATCTGAGACGCATGAGGGTGATCTTGTCAGACGCAGTTGGAAGGCAACGGTCAGCTATGGCGGTTCCAACACCGACTACACTTATACGCAGCTGATCAGACTTCCCCACACCGTCTCTGCGCAAGCACTTGTGCGCGCTGCCGCCCAGCAACTCGCGCCCATGGCTCAAGTGCTTTACCACAACATGGGTGAGATGGGTTATCCTGACGAAGGGTTGTCTGCGGCTAAGGCATTTAAGGCTGCATACGTCAAGGTGTTTGAGGGCAACGACATTGTCAGCGGAGTTCGTTCTGCGGATGTTGATGAACTGAAAGCGGCGATGACAGTACTCACCAAGATTGGTGATGATGATATTGTCAAACCCGAGGAGGGCAGATACTATCAGGTGCGGGCCTATCTGAGTCCCCACGACCGCGACACCTATTTCTATATGGTTGATGACGGTACCGGCGAGAAGCTGGTCAGGGATGCCGACTTCGCGAATTATATCACAGCGAGCCAGAAGCAGACGGCACGCTGGCGTTGCTATCAGCAAGACGGCAAATATCACTTTGTCAGCGACAGGGGCAATGAACTGTTCAGCGCCTATGTCCCTGAGGGTGGTAGCCTGGACGCAAAGGTGAGCGACTTCTACAATTTCAGCAATTCGGGAACTGGACGTACGCTCGCACGCGGTTATTCCTGGGGCGCCTTCACCATCCTCAACACCCAGGGCTATGGTTGTCAGGTGGGTCTCAACGGTATGTTCTCTGTTGTACGGGGCGTCGGCAATGGTCCGATGAGCGCCGACCAGCGAACCAACTGTGTCAACGGCTTGATCGTCTCTACCGACTTTCAGTTTGTGTCCACCGGAGAAACATACACTACAGGCATTGCGACGATCGCCAAGAAGACCGCCGCATCATCACCAAGTGTCTATACGCTGGATGGCCGAAAGGTTGAAACAGATATCAGCAACCTGCCAAAAGGGATATATATTATCGGTAACAAGAAAATAATCATCAGATAAAGGGGCACCGTGGATATTGTTATCTTCTCTGAATCGGCTACAATAGTTAGCAGGAAAGGAAAATAGTTCATGACGAGAATCACTATCGCGTAAAATTGCGCACGGACGCATAAAATAGCACAAACGAGAGACTTTAAATGACACCTCATATACCACTTGCTGTGATTCATGATAAGAAATATTAGAGATTAGGTATCACATCATTAGACCGCTGAGAGCAGCTTCCAGGAGGTCCGCTTCCGGGAGGTCCGCTTCCGGGAGGTCCGCTGCCCTCAGCGGACATTATATCTGAAACTACGCGCTATTCTGACAATCCCTATAAAACACTTGCTGCGAGTTTAGAAAAGTATGTTTCATAGTAAGGCCGCTGAGGGCAGCGGCCCTCCCGGAAGCTGCCCTCCCGGCAGCGGACATTGCTTTGCTTCAGCTTAATTCCAACGTCTTATGGTCTTTCTTCTTTTAGCTGGATTCCAACGTTTTATGTTCTTTCTTCTTTTAACGCGCCATCTACGATGCCATCAAGAATATTAACGAATATCGAGAATATATGCAGGATTACTCTTATGCTTCGGGCATACAGAGAATTTCTGCCTTCTCTTGCCATAACCCCACGGAGAATATCAGCTGTGCGGACGTTCTCACGGGGTCGAAGCCATGTTCTTATTAATCAATGAAGGCTCCCCGTAATCACTACGGAGAGCCTTTGGAATCATTAAAATCATCTGTCTTACTGAAAAGAAGTAAGTACAGCGAACCTACATAACATCTTGTAACCTAACTTTACACTTTAAAAACCTAAACTCTTAGTAATATATGAAGCAATGCTTATTGCATTTTTTTCTTAATTGAATCCATCTTGATCCTCATCCCATCACATCTTGATCACATTGACCGACAGCGGAGCGAGTACTACCTTGAACGTCTTTCCTGTCTTCTGTTTGGCGGTCACCGGCACGACATGCTTGGGGTTGTCGATGGAGTTGGTGTCCTCGGGCTTGGCAGCCTTGAGCGTGGTGATGGTACCCTTTCCGGCTACCTTGCCCCCGCTGACGGTGACGGTGAGCGTCTGCGCTGTCTTTCCGCCGTTGACCACCTTTAAGTATGTATGTCCCGAATGGGTGTCGGTCGTAGCCGAGTAGTACAGTTGCGGCAGTTTCTTACCCTCATACTGCATCGTCGGCATGTCCTTGTCTGTCATTGGCACAATGCGGTTACCGACATTCTGGGCGAACATGCACTGAGCGTAATAGGAAGGTGAGCCGTAAGCGTTGAGCGCGTCATATCCGATGAGGTCGCTCTCCCATTGCATGCCACCCTTGTTGACGTTGACAAAGAGCGGTGCGTAGCAGTGACCGATCAGCAGGTCGGCGTTGCGCTCCATACCCGTCATCCAGGCAGCGTCGCCAAGTGCCGCATTCATATTAGTGGTCGGCTTGCCCTCGCGCGCGGCCCATTCACCACAGAAAATCTTCGGGCCCTTGCGGTCATACTTATCGTATTGGTTAGCAGCCTCATACATGCCGCCCGTACTGCGATAGTAGTGCTCGTCGATAACGTCGAACTTCAGTCCCGTCACGCCCGTCTCCTGAGCCCAGTGCTCCACCATCTTCTGATCAGCTGTAGAGATAAGTTGCAGCTGAGGATACTTGGCTTTGATGGCCTCATAGAACTTTTTATAGCGTCCGGCATAGGAGCCGCTCTCGTCGAAGAAGTCCTCATTGCCGATCTCCACATAGTGCAGAGGGAAGGGCTCGGGATGGCCGTCGCGCACACGCTGTGCGCCCCATTTGGTGTCGGGTCCGCCCGTAACATACTCGATCTCGTCGAGTGCATCCTGGATGAAACCGTCGACATAGTCGGCAGTGAGGTAGTCGCCGCTGAGCGTATATCCGGCGAAGACCGCGAGGATCGGCTCTGCGCCACAGTCCTCGGCCCACTCAAGAAACTCCAAGAGGCCGAGGCCGTCGGTAGAGCGATAGCCCCATGGACTCATGTGTCCGGGACGCTCATCGGGATCGCCGACTGTGCGCTTCCAGTCAAAGCGGTTGCGGAAGTCGTTGCCCTCGACATAGTTGCCACCCGGGAAACGCAGAAACTTAGGCTTCATCTGGCACATCATCTCCATGAGATCCTTGCGCAGTCCGTTGGGACGGTTATTGAACGTCTCAGGAAAGAGCACCGTCTTGCTCAGATCGTACGTTCCCCCGTTGTCGGCCGTGATGACAAAGCGTGCGTCTTTCGTGGCTTTGATCTTTTCGGGCACCGTCAGCTCGAAGGTCTTCTTCTGCCAGTTCTCGCCGAGACCGTCTATCTTTGTAGATGCGAAGACCGTCTTGCCGTCGTTGCTGACGAGGCTCACCGTGAACGAAGTGCCACTGCCCTTCTCGGCTTTGGCGATGACATATCCTTTATAATGTTCTTTCGCGCGGATGGGCACGCCCCAAAATCCGCCGTTGGCAATGCTTGCTCCAGCCTTGGCCTTCCATTTCAGCACCGCGGGGTTGGCACGGTTGTATCCGCCCTTCTGCGTGAGCGTGAGCTGTGAGGCGAGCGTGTCGGTAGCCAGCCAGTATTTGGGTCCACCCGAATGCCAGGGCGTCCATGGGTTGCGAGGCTGTCCGTTGACATCCTCACGGAAGGAAGGGTCGCGCAGGATCTGAGCGTAGAGACCGCCTTCATAGGAGAAGTTGATCTCCTCGGTCATGATACCATATAGCGTCGGGCTTACCGCCTTCTGAGCTTTGTCGAGTTGCAGTGTCAGCTGCTGGGCGTTGGCACCGAGCGCTGCCATGAGCATGAGAGTAGTTAAAGCAGTTTTTGTAGTTTTCATATTTGGGTGATTTGATTTCTGCTGCAAAATTACGACATTCATCTCATTCTTACTTTATTATTAGTCTCATAGAGTTTTGAAAAACGTCTCACAATGTAACATTTACTTTGTCAGACGTTTTTTCGCCACTTTTTTGCGATGAAAACCAATATGGAACATTTTTTTTTACTATCTTTGTAGCAATGAAAAAAGGACTTATAGATTAGAATCATCATGCGGAACCTTAAACAGACCTTGCTTTTCCTTATCCTATTCCTGACTTCTGCCCTCGCGGAGGCTCAGACCGGAAAGCTCTACAACACCGAGAACGGCTTGTCGAGCAGCTTTGCCAATCAGGTGTTTCAAGACAGCCGTGGCTTCATCTGGGTGGCTACGCGCAATGGCTTGAATGTCTTCGACGGCTATCACTTTGTAGTGATCAACCGCGACAACTCCGGCTCGCGCGGCTTTGACAGCAACTATATAAATAAGGTGGAGCAGGACCACCAGGGCAACGTGCTTTTAGGTTCCAACAAAGGACTCCTCAGCTTTGACGGACAACAGTTCCACGCTTACAAGATCTACAATGCCGAGCACAAACTCATCAAGACCTATGTCAACGACATCGTTGTGCGCCACAATGGTCAGGTGCTTGTCGGTACATCGGGCTACGGCATTCTCCAGCCCACCGGCAAAGCCAGTGACTACATTTGCCGTCCGGCGAAAGGTGCTTTCAGCAAGTTGAAATATATCCGCCGGATGGCGGAAGACCGGCTCGGGCGTCTGTGGATCAACACCGAGGACGGCCGCCTGCTGTGCCAGGACGCTCAAGGCAGACTGACACAACGGTTTCCGATGGGCGGTCATCTGTCTGTTAGCTCCATTGCCTGTGATGTTCAGGGCAACGTCTACGCCGGCACAACGGACGATGGTGTCTATTTCTCGCGTGGCGGCGTGGCGCCGTTCACGCAGATCAGTGCCTTGGGGAAGCTCTCGGTGTCGTGTGTCTTTGTCGCGCCTTCGGGTAAAGTCTATGTCGGCAGCGACGGCTACGGCCTGTATGCCTATCAGCCGACCACCGGCGTTGTGGTCAACAACCCATTCTATTCCAACCGCATCGACCTCACCACGGGCAAAGTCAACTCCATCATCCAGGACCGGCAGGGCAATTTGTGGATGACGATGCTACAAAAAGGACTCTACATGCAGCCCGCACTTGCCTTTGACTTCGGATATATCGGCTACCGCGCGGGCAACGACAACCCCATCGGCGGCAACTGCGTCACGCGTGTGCTCTTTGGTGAGGGCGGCACGATGTGGGTGGGAACCGACCGCGACGGCCTCTATCTCCTTGACGCTATGGGCAAGCAGCTGCGGCACTATACCTTCCCCAACACCATTGAAGCGCTGTGCTTCGACAGTCATCACAGACTCTGGATTGGCAGTTATCTCGACGGCTGCGGCTATCTCGACGGCGGCAGCTACCATCCCGTGAATCTCGGACAGGGTGTGAGCGTCTTTGACATCAAATGCGACGCAAAGGGCAATGTCTGGCTGGCCACGCTCGGCAACGGTCTCGTCATGATCCGTCCCGACGGCACCCGCCGTAGCTATGTCATGGCAAAAGGTGCCGACAACAACTTCAAGGTCAACAGCCTGCCTAATAACTTCCTCTTCAAACTGGCCTTCTCGCGCGACGGCAGCCGCCTCTTCGTGGCCAACTCGGTGGGTCTGGCCTGTCTCGACCTTAAGCATGACAGCTGGGTGAGCACCTTCGGCGTGAACAGTGTCGACCAAGGCTCGTTTGCCCACAGCCTCTATGTCGACAGCCGCGACCGCGTGTGGGTAGGCAGCAACGACATGCTCTACTGCCACAACAAAACCCACTGGAGCAAGCCTCTCGTCTACACGGTGCGGCAGGGACTGCCCGACAACAGCGTCGCCTTCATGCAGGAGGACCGTCAGGGACGCCTGTGGCTCGGTACGTTCCACGGACTTTGCTTCATGGACATGCGCACGGGCAAGACCCAAAGCTTCTTTGTCGGCAATGGCTTGCAGGGCAATGAGTTCAGCGACGGTGCTGTCTCGCTCTCGGCCGATGGCCGCCGCATGCTTGTTGGCGGACCGGGCGGCATCAACGTTTTCAACCCTTCGCATATCGGCCGCACATCGTGGAAAGGCGTGGTGCATATCTCGCGCTTCCTCGTAGGCAATCAGACGGTACTGCCGGGAATGAAGTCGGGATGGTTCACCATCACCGAGAAGCCTTGCTACGATTCCCGCCTGTTCTCTCTGGCCCAGGACGACAACAGCTTCTCGCTGGAGCTGACGACACTCACATATAATAATGTGGAGCAGGTGACCTACGCCTACAGCATCAACGACGAGGGATGGAAGACACTGGCACAAGGACAGAATGTGCTGTCCTTCGCCCATCTGCCTGCCGGCAAATATCAGTTCCGCGTCAAGGCACTCTACAATGGTCTGTCGTCGGCCGAAGAGGAATTCATGGTTGAGATCCGCCCTGCGTGGTACGCCTCCTGGCCGGCCAAGTTTGTCTATCTGGTCTTGCTGGTCTGGGCTTTCTACGCTTATCTTGCCTACCGCAAACGCAAGGAGCAGGAGCACCTCACGCTCCAGGAGCATATCCATGCCGAGGAGATGGGTGAGGCCAAGCTACGCTTCTTCGTCAATATCAGCCACGACATCCGCACGCCGCTCACCCTGATCCTCACGCCACTGCTCTCGCTCATCAAGACCGACCGCGATCCGCAGCGGCAAAACACCTATGCGCTCATGCGCCGCAACGCCGAGCGTATCCTCCACCTCGTCAACCAGATGATGGACCTCCGCAAGATCGACAAGGGCAAGATGGTCATGCACATGCAGAAAACCGATATGGTCAGCTTCATCGACGACGAGGTGCAGCTCTTCCAGCAGCAGGCCAACATCAAGAAGATACGCTTTGCCTTCCACCACGACAGTGATGTGCTCCCCGTGTGGGTGGACCGTGACAACTTCGACAAGGTGATCATGAACCTGCTCTCCAACGCCTTTAAGTTCACGCCGACGGGTGGCGGTGTCACCATCAGCCTGACACACACCGACACCGACGCTGTCATCACCGTGCGCGACACGGGATGCGGCATACCGAAGGACAAGCTTGAGACGATCTTCCAACGCTTCTATCAGAGTCCTACCCGCATGGGAGAGCGCAACACGGGTACGGGCATCGGCCTCGACCTCACCCGTTCGCTCGTGGAACTTCACTACGGTACGATCACGGCCCGCAACAACAGTGAGGGACCCGGCTCCAGCTTTGTCGTCACTCTGCCTTTGGGCAACAAGCATCTCAAGCCTGAGGAGATGGTCGCTGACGACGGCAGCATGAACGCACCCAAGCACGACGACAGTGAAGCCGACAAGCAGCTGGCTCAGGAACTCAATGATATGGAGACCGATCCGCTCGTGCATCCGGTAGCCTCACGCGACGACAACAGCAAGCCGACGATTGCCATTGTGGAGGACGACGACGAGATCGCCAGCTATCTCCAGACCGAACTGAGCAATGAATACAACGTCCGCTACTATCCCAACGGCAAGGTGGCGCTCGCGGAAATCCTCAAGGACATGCCCAACCTGGTCATCAGCGACGTGATGATGCCGGAGATGGACGGTATTACTTTGTGCACGAAACTCAAGTCGAACATCAACACCAACCACCTGCCCGTCATCCTCCTCACTGCCAAGAGCCGCGACGAGGACCGCATGGAGGGCTTGGAGACCGGTGCCGACGCTTATGTGGTGAAGCCGTTCAACATGGACATCCTGCGCCGCACCATCGCCAACCTCCTCGCTGTGCGCCGTACGCTGAAGAACAAGTTCACCGGACAGGAGGACCAGGCCGACAAGGTCAACAAGGTAGACGTGCAGACTCCCGACGACAAATTCCTGCAACGGGTCATGGATGTCATCAACGACAACCTCAGCAACTCCGACCTTGGCGTCGACGACATTGCGGACCGTGTGGGCATCAGCCGTGTGCACCTCTACAGAAAGATGAAGGAACTCACCAACCAGACACCGCACAACTTCATCAAGAACCTGCGATTGAAGCAAGCCGCCCGTCTGCTCGAGAATCCGAAACAGAGCATCACCGAGGTGATGTATGCCTGCGGATTCTCCAACTCGGCCAGCTTCTCCACGATGTTCAAGAATATGTTCGGTATGTCGCCAAGGGACTATCAAAGGTCGAAGATGTAAGGTGGAGCCTCACCCCCTTACCCCTCTCCAAGGGGAGAGGGGAGTGATGTGCTTCAAGAGATGTTATGCTTTCGTAAAGCCATAACAGCCTATTTCGTATTTCCGTTGCCTTCCTTTCTGTTCCCGTCACCTTGCCATAGCCCCCGCAGCCACGCGAGGAAGGCATTTTTCCATTGACGGCATTCTGCTGTGCCCTTGACTTCCGATGCCCCGAAACCATGGCCACCGGTACGGTATTGGATATACTGGTGGGGTACGTGGTGGGCAGTGAGTGCTGAGTCGAGGAGCTCCGCATTGTGGTAATGGACGATGGGGTCGTCGTGGCAGTTGACGAGAAACACCGGAGGACAATCATCTGGTACATGACGCTCCATCGACAGCGAGTCACAGAGGCGACGGTTGTGTTCGCGGCTGTCACCGAGCAGTCCCCGTCGCGACCGTTTGTGCATGCAGGGATCGACGAAGGTCACCACAGGATAGACGGGTACGACAAACGAAGGCCATTCAGCGCGGGGCAGTAGTTCCACGGAACTCATTGCCAGATGGCCGCCAGCGGAGAAGCCCATCACGCCGATGCGCGTCGTGTCCACACCATATTGCTTGGCGTGACTTCTGACATAGCGCAGCGACTGCCTGAGGTCGTTGAGCGCGTCGGGGTGGCGGTTACCACGCAACAGCCAGCGGTAGTGCAGGACAAAAGCGGGGACGTAGGCCGTGCGGTAGCGCAGCACGAAAGCCGAGATGCCGTGACGTTGAAGCCAGCGGCCGACCTGCTCACCTTCTGCGTCCATGTCGTGCCAGAAATAGCTGCCGCCCGGACACACGATCACTGCCGCACTGTTGTCTCTGGCGGGGTAGGGCGCCAGCCACACACGATGGTGCACGCTTGTACCCGACCAGATGTTGATACGCTCCACATCGGTCTTTCCATTGATGGCGAGCGTTGGCAGGAACAACAGCATCAACAGCATGGCGAGAAAGCTAAGGACGCTCTGTGTGAGCCTACACCTTATTATATATAGAGTCTTGGCGTTTCTTCGCATCGTTATTGATTATGTAGATATAGAGTCTTATCGTTTCGCGGCATCGTCATTGATTTTGTTTATATAGAGCCTTATCGTTTTGCGGCATTGTCATTGATTTTGTTGACGACGGTATTCAGTCCTAACAGCGCCTCCGACGTGGTGATGGCACTTAAGGGAACGCCGCAGAAGCCGTGAAGGTTGACAAACTGTCCGGTGAGCAGCAGGTTGCGCACCTTCGTCACCACGGGCAGATGACTGTCGAGAATCTGGTGGCAGTCGCGCGCAAAGCCCGCTATGCCGCCGCCCGCTGTGCCGTAGTAGTCGCGGATGGTCAGCGGTGAGGCGGTGACCATGCCTTCGATATTTTTGGAGAAACCGGGATAGCGTTGCTCCACCATTGCCAGTACCTCTTGGGCCCGTTGCTGTTTCCATTGTTCATATTCGTTGCCGCGCCGTCCCGTCAGCGTGCCGGCCCACTGCTCAGCCTGGCAAAACCGCATCGGCACGGTGACGAGCACCTTGCTGCTCCACGGCTGTTGTCGGCTCACCGGTGGCGTCATCATCAGCAGACCAAGAGGCCACGGGCGGTCCTCGCGGCTGAAGTTCCAGATGTCATCGTAGCGTGACATGAGGTAGACGCTGTGGTTGATATAGGGAAAGGAGTCCGGCCGCATCTTCAGATAGAGCGAGAAGGCCGAGATTGTCTCCGGTATTTGCTTCACCCGCTCGGTGTAGGCTTTGGTGAAAGCCTTGCCGTGGATGAGGTGGAAGAGTGCCGCGGGATGGATGTCGCTGATGAACGTGTCGGCATGATAGACCTTTCCGCTCTTTGTCGTCACCGCCTTCACCTCATGGTCCTCCACGTCGATGGTGGTGACAGCGTCGTGGGGGAGTACCAGTCCGCCGTTGTCGGTGATCACCTTGGCCAGCAGATCGGCGGTGTGGCTGCTACCGTCGACGAAGCGGCTGGCACCTTGCAGATAGAGTACGCTGACGATGGCGTGGACATAAGCGGGTGTGCGCCCCGCCTGTCCGCCGTAGAGCGGATTCATATAGGCCAGCACGCTGCGCAGCCGAGGGTCGTGAATATATTGTGCGATGAACGCGTCGGCAGCCATCAGTGCCTGTGGCGGCATCTCGGTGAGTACCGACGGTGCCGGCCGCAGATTGAAGAGATCGATAGCACCGGTCATGCGATAGAGCGCATCGACATAAGCCGTGAGCTCGTCGCGACAGCCAGGAAAAGACTTCACCAGTGAGTCTACAAAACCTTGGCGACCGCAGCCAATGCGGTAGGTGGCGCGGTCTTCAAGGAAGAAAAGCTCGTCGGCGCAGTCATCGTCGACGTCGCGTAACTGCATCTGTGGCGTGATGCCGAGATAGTCGCAGATGCGGCGGATGGTGCCGCCCGGCCTCATGCCCGCGATGACGTGCATACCCGTGTCGAAGTCCTCGCCCATGCGGCGGAACGTCTGCAGTCCTCCGCCGATGGTGGCGTTCTTCTCCAGCACTGTCACGCGGTAGCCCTCTTTGGCCAGGATGGCACCCGTGAAGAGTCCGCCTAAGCCTCCGCCAATGATCACCACATTTTTGTCGTTCATGTTCTTTTCCTTCAAGCTGATTAAAAGATTCTATGAGTGTGACTTGCTCCCGCCGCTATCTCGTACAACTTTGTATCTGCTGATAGATCTTCTCTGCGGTGAGAAACTCACTGCACGTGACGATGGTGCCGACCATCACGCCAAGCATGCCGTGGGAGTTGATGTTCTGTCCGGTGAGCAAGAGGTTGGGGATGCGTGTGCGGTGGGAGACGCGGCAGCCTGCTCCCAGCCCTATGTCCTTGGCGATGCCGTACATCGAGCCCGCCGCTGTACCTGTATAGTCGAGATAGGTCAGCGGTGTAGAGGTGTAGCAGTGGGCGATGCAACCTCTCAACCCCGGGAATCTTTGTTCCACGCATTGCAGCAGCTGGTCGGCTTTTCGCTGTTTCAGCGCTTCGTAGTCTGCGCCTCGATGGCCCACCGTCGTGTCTTTCCATGGCAGCACGTCGCTGATGTTCATGTAGGAGATGATCTGTCCGCTTTGCGCCCATCGTGGTTGGGCTTCGTGACAGAAGTGCATATAGAGATAGCCCCTTGGCCAGTTGTCGGTAGTGTATTGCTCACAGCCCCAGGGCGACGCGCCTTGATAGCCGAAGTAGTTGTAGTTCATATACGGCACGGACTGCGGTTTGAAGTCGAGATAGAGGGTGAAGCAGCCCACCGTCTGCGGCATGGCGTTGACACGATGGCGGTAGGCGGGACGTATCAGAGGGCTGTCTATGAGTTCGAGCGTGCGTATTGGATGAGCGTCGGAGATGATGTAGTCGGCATCAAAATACTTTTCGCCGTTTACCTCTACGCCTGTGGCCTGGGTAGCGTCGCAAAGGATGCGCGTGACGCGGTGGCCGGTGAGCACCTCGCCGCCATAGTGCTGTAGTGTGGCAATCAGCGCCTGGGCGATGTGGTCGCTGCCGTCGATGACGCGGAAAGCGCTCTGGTCGTAGAAGTCGCGGATGAAGGCGTGGGTGGCAAAGGGCGTTTTGTCCTTCTCGGCGGCATAGAGTGGCAGATCTCCCACGAGCACGTTGGCCAGCAGCGGGTCGCTGACAGTGCTGTCGATGACCTCGTTGACCGACCGCGTCAGATACTCTTTACTCACCACATCGTCGGACTCGGCATAGCGGAGCGAGTGGAGCGAAGAGGCCCCCGCCACCTTTTGCACCAAAGCATAATAGCGGTTGAGGGCATCGCGCTGCGCGGGGAAGTCTTTAGCCAATCCCTCGATAAACGCCTCGCGGCCGTTGCCCATCACAAAGTCGTGGCCGTCGAGTCCGATGACATTATACTGTTTGGTATCGAGTTGCGAAAGCTTCACGTCATCTCCAATCTCAAGATAGCGTGCCAACCGCTCAAGGGTCTGACCGGGCAACGCGCTGCCGATGAAATGCATACCCGTCTCGAACTTCACGCCACGCCGCCGGAAGCATTGCAGGCAACCGCCTGCCTGGTTCTCCTGCTCCAGCACGGTGACGCGGTAGCCATTCTTGGCAAGGATCACGGCGGTGGTCAGACCGCCCAGTCCGGAGCCGATGACAACGACATGAGGATGGTGCTTGGTGCTAAACATGTTGTTCCTCCCGATCTTTAATAGCCTGGTAATGACGCAGATAGTCATGGCGCACGTGGCGTGCCTGCGCCAACGTGTCACCCATGGCGTGCAGTTCTGAGGGTAAGAGCGGACGGTCCACTTCCATGTAGACCGGACTCTTGGCCAGATGATATGTCCGTTTTTTCAGCACGCGTCCGGTGCCGTAGAGATAAGCCGGAACGATGTCGAGCCCCAGTGCTTCGGCCACGTGAAAGGCACCTTGGTGGAACCGTCCGATGCGCCCGTCGAAAGAGCGGGTACCCTCAGGGAATATCGCGATGCTGTAGCCCCGGCTGATGAGTGAGCGGAAGTGGGGCATGAGGGCGTCGATGCCCTCGGCAGCGGGATAGTATTCGGCATGGCGGATGAGAAAACCATAGAAGGGGTTGTGCCACACCCAGTCGTTGGTGAGGAAGATAAGGCGTGGCGACAAAGAGAGGAGATAGATGAGGTCGAGATGGGACTGATGGTTGCAGATGAGCACCGACGGCTTGTCGAAGTTCACGTCCTGGCTGACCTTGCAGTGATAGCGTGCTCCTGGCACTCCTATCTTTTGGGCCACGATGCGCGCGGCATGGTAGATGAGCAGGTGAAGCCGCCATTTCTTCCGTTCGGTCATGCGTCCGCAATGGACATAGAGCCACACGCCCGGCGTGATGACGACCATCATGAAGAAGACGAAAAAGAGAAAAGCACCGAGCGTGCGCAGGAAGGTAGCGACCTTTCGCCACAGCCAGCAGGGCAGGCCATAGACGACGGCGAGCACGCAGAGCAGGGTGTTGAGTACGCTGATACGTGCGAAGTCCGCTCCCGGACGGAAATGGCTGACGCGCTCCCCGGCCGGCGGATAATAGACATCAACAGGTATGCTGTGGATTGCTACACCATGCCAGGCGGCAAAAACCAGCAATTCCAGTTCGGCCTCATAGCGGGCGGTGAGCAGGCGATACCCCCACAGCTTCCTCAGTGGATAGAGGCGGAAGCCTGTCTGTGTGTCGGGCACGCTGCGACATGTCTGCACAGTGAACCAGAAATTGGAGAAGCTGTTGGCGAAGTTGCTGCCTTTTGACCGGCTGATGCCTTCTTTTTTCCTGCTGCCAAGGATCAGAGCTCCCGGCCAGCGGTCGTTGGCGTCGAGAAATGCGGGAATGTCTTTGGCAAAGTGCTGTCCGTCGCCGTCCATCGTGATCGCGTAGGCGAAACCAGCCTGCAGGGCGGTGCGGAAGCCGGTTTTCAGGGCGTAGCCTTTGCCGCGGTTGCGGTCGTAGTGGATCAGATGAATGTCGCTCAGCGCACGCAACTCCGCTGTCGTACCGTCGTCGCTGCCGTCGTCGACGACAAAAATGTCGGCGCAATAGCGCAGCGCGTCGGTCACTACCTGCCGGATCGTACCCACATTGTTGTACGTAGGTATGATGACGCAGATGCCGCGGGCGCGCAGCCGGCGGCGGATCTCCTGCAGATCTTGTTCTTCTTCTTCCTTCTTTTGCGCTTGCACTTTCTCTGGTTTTGTGTCTCTCACTTCCGTTTGCTTAATCTTTCTCCCTCCTTGTTTGAGTCTAATGCCTTATCGCTTCACCGGCTGGCAGACGACAGAGACGGTGGTGAACACGGTGGTTGCGTCCTTCACCTCAGCCTTGGCCGATACGCTCTCGTCGCTTGTCTTAATGGCTGTGAACACGATGTCGACTTTGGGATTGTCTTTCGGGGTGAGGATATTCAGGAATTTCACGTTTTTCACCTCACTGATTTCGAGCTGTTGTCCCACGGTCAGTTCCAGCAGTTCCTGCACGATCTGTACGATGCATACACCCGGCGTGATTGGCTGACCGGGGAAGTGGGCACGATAGATCGGGCAATCTTCGAGCAAACGTATCGTGAACTGTTCCGTGCCGTCGCTCTTCTGGCTGTGCTCAATCTGGTAGAGTTGATTCTTCAGTATCATCGTTATCGTTGTCGTTATCGTTGTTGTCGTCACCGTTGATGGGTGACAGCGAGTATCTGATGTGGTATTTCTCGTCCTCGTAGCTGAACTTCCCCTCGCGCAGCGCGTGGAGCAACTCTCGGATGTCGGCTGTGATCACGGGGCGCATGTACCATTTGTTGAGCATCGGCGCGGCGCTCACCAGTCTCACCTTGTCGTCCTTGCGGGTGTAGACAAAGTCCAGGGCAGTGATGCCAAACTCGTTGACGATGGCTCCCTTGATGGTGTCGCTGTCCTGCACGAGCAGGCAGATGCCGCTGATGCTCGCCTTTGGCGTCTCGATCAGTGCGGTGAACGTCCGTCGCGAGGAGTCCGCTACGGCAGCGCTGTCGGTGGGCAGCTTTGTGGCCGGCTGTGCGATTGCTTGCAACAGACTCAGCACGAGGAGACTAATGGAGACTAAAAACCTTGGCATTGACGTGAGCGTTGACTTTGGCATTCTTCAGTACGATGTCGGTGGTGTCGCCGTTTTTCTCAACCATGCGCACACCGCGCACCATCGAGGCCCTCATGTCGAAGTAGACGGTGATGGCGTTGAACATCTGTCGCATCGGGTTTTTCTTCGGCTTCAATATCGCCTTCCAGTTATTACCCGATCCTTGCAGCGTGACGTTGAAGTCGCGGTTGTTAGATACGCAGGTGCCGAGCACGCTGCTCATCATGATGCGTGTGATCTCTTTGAACATCTTGCTCTGTGCCACATTGATCTTGTTGCTGCCCTTTGTGTTCTTCAGCCATACGGTCTGTCCGTTGAGGATGAAGATATACTGATAAGGCGTGGTGTATTCCCACCGCAGCTTGTCGGGACGGCTGTAGTACATCCGTCCGTGTGACACCATCTTGCTTTTGAGCATCTTCAACTGCTTGGTCTGCACGAAATCGCAGGTCAGTGTGCTCATGTGCGCCGCCACTTGATTGATGCGTTGCCGCACTTGGGCTTGCGTGTAGTTCTGACTCCATGCTGCTGTCAGCCCGCAGACGAGGAGCAGCATCATAAGAATGATCTTTCTCATATATATCTTTATATATTTATATTCTTGTCTTTTTATACCTATATATAAATATGTGTTCCGTGCCTATCTCACCACTACAAGAATGCAACCGGCCATGATCAGCAGTACACCCAGCCATTGCGTGAGCGACACGCTCTCGTGGAAGAAGACGATGGCCGCGATCATGCCGAAGACATAGCTCAGTGAGATCATCGGATAGACGAGGCTCAGCGGGAATGTCTTGACCATGTACATCCACAGCAGGGAGGCTGCTAAGAAACAGAGACCGCACAGGGCGAAAGGCCAGTTGACGAGCAGCTTGCCCCAGAAGCGCCATGTCCACGAGAACGTAGCCATGCGCGCCAAGGCTACCTTCAGAAACACCTGACCGGCTGCGAGCAAGATGCTCTGCACGAGAGCGAGGGGGAGAATCTTCCACATAGGCGTGAGCGTTTACGATGTGTACGACGGTTGGTGGGCAAGGGTGAGCACCTCTGCCACGCTGTGCACGTCCGGTTCTGTCTTTATTCCCAGCTGCTGCATAAGACTGGCGAACAGCGGTGTGCTCTCGTCGTAGCTGCCGACGAGTACCGAGCGGCATCGGCCGAGGCGCAGCAACAGCCGTGCCTGATAGCGTGCCCAGTAGAGTGAACGGTCGCCCTGTGTGAAGGTGGTGTTGAAGCCGTGGTCGTGGAGGTGGATGGCGACGGTGCTGCCGAGGGTGTTGTGCGTACTTTGCATGAAGAGGGTAGGGCTGAGGCTCTCCTCGCCTTCGGTGAGTTGCTGCAGGAGTTGTTCGCTGCCGTCGAGACAACCCCACGCTGTTGCGGTGATGATGGCGTCGGGCTGGTCGATGCCTGCCTGCTTCAGGGCCTGCAACGAAGTGAGCATCGTGCTCTTCATCAGCTTGCCCATGCGGCGCGTCTCCATTGGACGCACAAACTGCCGGAGGTCTTTGAGGGCCTCCACGCCGCTGTTTTCCATATGTGCCGCCACCACGATGTCATCGTCGGACAGCAGTGTCTCGTGGCGCATCTCGGTGGGGTGATCCGTGAAGAGCAGTGCCGTGTCGTTGCCGCCGAAGCCGAAGGCGTTGACCAGTACGCCGTGGACGGCGGTGCGGAGCGTATGGTCCAATGGTGTGATGCCGCCGTCCATAGCCTGTGAAAATCCTACGTTGCCGGGAACAAAGCCGTGGCGGAGGGCCATCACGGCCATCACGGCAGAGAGTCCGCCTGCCGCGCTCGTCGTGTGACCGGTGTAGCCTTTTGTGCTTGACACCAGTGGCAGCTCGTCGCCAAAGACGGCTTTCAAGGCTTCGCTCTCGCTGGCGTCGTTGTTCGGTGTGCCCGTACCGTGGGCGTGAATCCACTGGATATCGGTTGCGTCGATGCCCGCCATGTCCATCGCCTTGCGCATAGCCAGCTGCGCGCCGGTGTCTTGCGGTGATGAGGCGGTCTGATGATAAGCGTCACAAGTATTGGTGTAGCCACTGAGCCAAGCCTTGATCTCTAGATGCTCGTTGCGTGCGTCGTCCTCACGTTGCAGCACGACATAACCGGCACCCTCGCCGAGGTTGAGTCCCGCCCGCGTGTTGTCGAAGGGGCGGCACGGCTGGTGGTCGAGGATCATCAGGGCGTTGAAGCCGTTGAGATGGAAGCGGGAGAGGGCTTCCGTACCGCCGCAGACCACTACGTCGGCGTCGCCGGCGCGCAGCATGTCGGCACCGAGGAGAATCGCGTTGGCGGCAGACGAACAGGCTGTGGACAGCGTGGTGTAGTCGGTGAACAGTCCGAAGTGCTCTGCCATGTCCTTTGTGCATGCGCCACCATCGTGATGGAGCAAGCAGGGATGGGCTTTGCCGGAGTCTCGCATCTCGGCGAAGTGCGCCTCGGTGATGTCCATGCCGCCCACCGTGGTACCCGAGATGAGCACTACACGGCGGCGGGGAATAGCGTCGTCGGTGCCGTTTGCCGGCTTAGCGATTCCTGCGTCGGCGAGTGCTTCCTTCACGGCCATCATGCCGAGGAGTGCTGTCCGGCTCACCTCCTGCTGTGTCGGGATGTCGAGGGCCCGCTTCATCTCGTCGTTGCTCATCTTCACCTCGCCGATCGGTAGTTCGGTGTGTGTGGTCTTCAGATAGCGCACGGTGCCGATCCCCGACTGCTGGTCGAGGAGCGAGGCGAGGGTCTCGTGCCGGTTGCGGCCGATGGCCGAGATGATGCCCATGCCGGTGACTACGATAGGTTGCTGCATTATTTCTTGCGGTTCTTGGCGACATAGTCCGCCATGGTCTGTATGCTCTTGAAGATCTCCTTGCCTTCAGCGGCACTGGCCAGGCGGATGCCATAGTGCTTCTCCATCAGCACGATGAGTTCCAGCGCGTCGATGGAGTCCAGTCCGAGGCCCTCGCCGAAGAGAGGAGCGTCGTCGTCGATGTCGTCGGGAGTCATGTCCTCAAGGTTCAAAGCCTCGATGATGTATTGCTTGAGTTCTGTATTTAAATCAGCCATAATAGGAATGTTGAATGTTCTATATTGATTGTTGTATGTTTCTGAATGTTGTATGTTCAGTGTCGGATGTTGCCTTACTCTGCCTGTCAAGCCCACCGTGTTGCATGTAGAAATGCGGATCGTGGCTATGTGCGTCGCAAGAGTCTCAGCTTGGCAAAATAGTTTTTGTCGTTCTCCGCGTCTATCCAGCCAGTGAGCAAGTATTTGGATGAAATCTGCCGGGCACAGACTTGGATGAGATGTCTCAGCCCGGGCTCATTGTATCGGGGCAGATAGATAAACGTGGTCTCGGCGTGGAGCTGGTGACGGATGGCGATCTCGCCCGTGACAATATTCGGCAGTGTGTAGATGAAACGCTCGGGACTGGGATAGAAGTCATCGGGCGTGGCGATTGTGCGGAGGTAGTTGCGGTCGGCGGCAACCGAACCGTGACGGCCGAAGAGCACGACGGCGCAGTCTGATATTGCTGTTTCGTCCTTGACATCATCCGCTTTCAGCAGCAGCTCTGCGGCGAGGAAGCCCAAACGAGAATGCAGATCCATCTTGTAGAAACGGGGATAGTCGCCCACCATGCGCTTGTAGAGTTCTGTCAGCAGGGCCTTGCCGGCAGACTGACAAGGCACTTCGTGACCGTCAACGGCGACACGTGTAGGTGTGATCTCAACCTCATGGAGGCACGAGACTTTCGCTTCTGCTGTCTCAGCGTCGGCTTCTGACTTCTCAGCGTCTGTTTCCGACGACAAAGCGGTGACATCCTGCGTCGCTTGGGTCGCTGGTTTTTTGTCGAACCACACGGCGGCGTTGGCACCCCCAAAGCCGGACAGCATCTTGATGAACGCTTTCTTCTGTGTCGGCAGTGGTGCCGTGGTGACTTGGATGGGCGCAGACACGCCCCGCTCGCTGTAGCCGAGTGTTGCCGGGATGAAGCCCTCGTCGAGAGCCGCCATCATCAGCGCGGACTCCAAGACACCGCAGGCGCCCATCGTGTGACCGAAATAAGCCTTCAAGCCTACCACCGGCACGCTCTCCAATCCGGCGCGTTCGATGGCAATGCTTTCCATCTGGTCGTTGAACAGCGTCGCCGTGCCGTGCGCGCTGACGCATGCTAATCGCTCTGCGTCGTGACCTTGCAATATGCTCTTTAAAGCCCGCCAGGCACCCTCGGCCTTTGGCAAGGGGGAAGTCAGGTGGTAAGCGTCGTTGGCCATCGCACCCGCTTCGAGCCGCCAGCGCGTGGTGGTATTTTCGCTGCGCCGCAGGATGATTGTTGCCGCAGCCTCGCCGAGATTCAATCCTGTGCGCTCGATGTCGAAGGGACGGCAGCAGTGGGCCGACATTGCTTTGAGCGCCTGGAAGCCGCTGACGATGAACGCGCTCTGCACTTCCGCTCCACAGACGATGACGCTGTCGCACTCGCCCGAAAGCAACAGCCGCGAGGCAACGATCAAAGCCGAAAGACCGGAGATGCACGCATTGTCGACAACGAGTGGATGACCGTCGAGACCGAGCTGAACATCCAGCATGTCTGCACTCGCCGACGGCGGCAGGGCCTGATCATCATCGCCCGGACTGAGCGTCAGCGCCTCGACATTACCCTTCGTGGTACTGAGTACGAGGCGTGTCCGGCGCCGGTCGATGTCCGGTGCCCCGCTCAGTGCCTGTCTGATCGACGTCATTGCGAGCGAGAAAAAACGCGGTTGTCCCGGCACCATCCAGCGCTGCGTCTGCTCATCGCTGAACAGCGCGGCCTGGAAAGCGTAGGGCAATCCCCAGTGTCCGCTCCAAAGACGGACGGCGGAGTCACCGCGCAGCACGGCAGCAAGATTCGCCTCTGTGGTCTCGCCCAACGGCGAGAGGATGTTTGTGGACAGGACTTCTATCATTCCGCAAACACTCCCCATTGCTTCTGCCACGCCTGATAGAACGCAGGACGATACAGAATGATTTGATAATCAGTGTCGATAAATGCCTGCACGGAGTGGCCCGTGGCCATGAGATCACCGCTCACGGTGTCGTAGATCTCATAGTCGAAGATGACCTTTGCCGCTATCGTGGGGCGGTAGATGATGTCGATGCGTGGCTTGCTGCCATAGCGCAGCGGCTTGTGGTAACGGATGGTCTCCTCCACAATCGGCGCATAGCAGTGGTGGTGGAAATAGTTCATATAGTCAAGTCCGTATTTTGCGCCGAAGGCCTCACGCGCGTCTTCGAGATAGAGCGCGTAGGAGCCGTGCCACACCACGTTCATCGAGTCCACCTCACTGAAGCGGATGTCGAAAGTCTTCGACGCCCTGAGCTCCTTGAGGCCTTTGAGTATTTCTTTCATTTATCTACACCTTATTATATATATAAGCATTTCCGCGGCATCATCCTGCATCTTTTTGTTGTCGCGAAAAGCCTCTGTTGGCAGTAAGAGTAAGCAAGTTTACTGTTCCTTGACGGCCAGTTTGATCTGTGCTGTAGCCAGCGTCTTGCCCTCGCAGGTGATTTCCGCATTGGCGAGTGTCATGCCGAGAAGTTCTTCTACTACGGTCACGGTAGTCCAGAACTGCTGTCCGACATGGGGATGCCCGCTCACCTTCATCTTTCTCACGGCACCGATCACGCCAATCTGCACGCCAGCCTTTAGGATATATTTGTTGTAGTATCCGATGCGTGCGGCGCAGGTCTGCGCAATGTTTTCGATCATGCCCGTCGTGCGCAGCATTCCGTTGTCGACGAAGAGGTTGTCGGGTCGCACCAAAGTCTCTGTTGCCGTGGTGGTCCCGTCGAACTGTGTCAGCGAGCCGACCATGACAAAGGGCTCCTGTTGTGGCAGCAGCGTATGCACGTCGATGCCGCGCAGCTCGGCCTCTGTGGGGTGAGCATAGTCTGTCGGGTCTGTATTCATCAGTGTTTTGTCATTTCTGGTGGTGAACTTACGGAGAGAAGTGGTTATTGGCGGTCTTCTTTCCAAAAGTCAAAATAGTTGTACCACTGTGTGGGATAGCGGTGGAGCTGTTTGTCGAGCTCGTCGGCATAGGCGTCGGCGAGCTGACGGATCTGTTGCTTGCGCGGAGCCTGACGGTCGTAGTCGAGTGGAGTGACGTAAGCCGTGTAGCCATGCAGACTCGTTTTCATCACGTTGACGGCGATGACGGAGAGGCCACGCATAGCCGGGACGGCAAACGGACCTTGCGGCAGGGCGGCCGTGTGGCCCAGCAGCGACACCGCGACCGTACGCGGCGAACCGAAGACGCGGTCAGCGGCAATGCTGACGATTTCGCCCGAGGACAGCGCGCGGTCGATGGCAAAGAGGTGGCTCATGTCGCTGCTCGTCGGTATCATGTGGATGTTGGTGGCCGCAAAGACCTGCTGGCGCCCGGCCATCACCGTGCTCTTCTCGCCGCCGTAGACGAGGGCGTTGAAAGGCTTGCGGTCAGAGATCAGCTCATAGCCCGCCATCTCAAAGCATCCAATGTGCGCGCTGAGCATGACGAAGCCCTCCGGACGGGCGGCGAGCTGCTTGAAGGCGTTGTAGCCTTCGACTTTCAGCGCGAGATGCTTGCCGGCATAGAGCGCAAACTTGTCGATGACCACTTGCGAGAAGTAGACATGGTTGACAAAGGTCTGCCACACGGCCCGCAGCCGACCCGCCTGCCAGCGGCGACGGAAATAGCGGTAGGCACAATGCGCGCCGGGCGAGAAGATCAGACAAAACGGAACCACACAGACCGCCGCGAAGGCATACCACACCGTCACTGGGCTGTGGCGTAGCACCACGATGAGCCACCGGAGCATACGTTCCGTGCCGAAGGTGTTGCCCTTCCATTGCTGTGCCGACGCGCCGGCGTGTGCTTGCTTCTGCATTTCGCTGAGCTCCAAGCTGTGTTTGGCTTATCCCACTTTTGTCTCGATGTAGTCGCAGAAATCCTTCAGCGTCACCACACCTTTCATCTCTTCGGGCTTGATCTTAAAGCCAAAGTTCTTCTCCACGATGACGACGATGTCGACAAAGTCGAGGCTGTCAATGCCCAGGTCGTCCTTGAGTTTAGCCTCCGGTTTGATTTTTTCCTCGTCGATTTCCAGTTCGTCGACCATGAAGTTTCTTACTTTCTCTTCTATTTCTTTTCTTTCCATAAATGATTGAATGTTATTTCTCTTTGGGTTGTCTGACCACGATGATCGAGTGACCTTGGCCGAGGTGGTCGTGAATGTTCTCTATTTCCAGTCCGGCCTCGTGGATACACTGCTCCATGTCCTCGGTGTTGTACATCTTGGAATTGCCGTTGGCCAGAGCGGTGAAGTAGAGCGAGGTGAGCGTCAGACACAGCGTGGCGGGCTCGTATTTCTGCCGGTCCCAGAGCGTCTCCATGATGTAGAGGCGTGTCTGTGGCTTCATGGCCTTGGCGGCACGACGGAGGATGCTGACGATCTGCGGCATGCTGAAGCAGTCGAGAAACTGACTCATCCAGATGGCGTCGGGGCCGTCGTCCATCAGGGGGAACGCCTGTTGCTCATCGAGCAGGTCGATGGGGTAGCCCGTGATGCGGTCGCTGCCGGGCTGTCCTTGGATGTTTTTCTGCATCAGTCCGATCTGCTGCGGCAGGTCGAGGACGGTGACGCGGGCTTCCGCACTATGGCCTACACAGCGCAGCGCCCACTTGCCCGTGTTGCCACCGACGTCGTAGAGTGTGCGCACGTGGTGCTCGTCGAAGACGATCCGCAGGGCGTCGGGGAACGAGGAATCGCTGTAGAAATGGTCAAAGCCAAACCAGCTCTTCTGTACTTTCGGGGGCAGTGCCGACAGACCCTCGTAGATGGTGGGCCATGATCCGAAGTGGCGCAGGCCTTCAGGCTTGCCGTTGCGGAGCGACTCCTCAAGGTGGAACCAGCCTTCATAGTTCACGTCGTGGTTGAAATCAAGGTTCACGCGCGTGGCCGGATCGTTGAGCAGAAACCATCCCGTCTTCGAGATCATGTAGCGGTCGTTGTCGGGGTTGACGAGTATGGTGCCGATGGCCAGCGACGCTTCCAACAGACATTTCACGGCATAGTCGCTCAGATGGGTCTTATCCACGATTTCCTGGCGTGTGAGTCCTTGCTCGCTGTCGCGCAAGAGGTCGAGGATGCCGAAGTTCACCATTAGTCGTGATGCCTGAAAAATCGCCGGTCCCCAAGCGATGAATTCGGCCAGTCGCTGGGCCTCGCGGGCGCTGAGATGCTCACGGGTGTATCTTTCTTTTAAACAGTCGGACAGATGCATAGGACGATATTCTGTGATGTGGCGTTACGAATTATGTTTGTCAAACTCTTAATCCCACACTTTTTTGTTGCTACTGTTATCTGCCACTCCGTTGAGGATCATCTTGCCCATGCGCCGTCCGGCGTTTTGGAAGCCGTCGCCCCAGAGGTTGCTCATCGAGCCGAAGACGCCGCCGCGGCCCAGAACAAAGAATTCGTAGGCCTGTTTGCCGCTCTGTGTCTCCTTGACGAAGCATTTCACGGTGCAGTTGCCCTTCTTGCTCATGCTGACAGGTTGCAGGACGATCGTGTAGACACAGTCACTGTCGCTGCAGAGAATCATCTGTTTGGCCATCAGCTTGGAGTTGGCACCGGCCACCATGTCGAGGATGCGCGGCTTGAGCTGACTCTCCAGTTCATATTTCGCGTCGTACTCCGGTTGCTCGGCCTGGCGGAATTCCAACCATTCTTTTGGTTTCATGCCCTCGATGGTCAGCTGTGTCCAGTCCATTGTCCAGTGTATGCGGTGCTGTCCTTTCAGAATACCGAGCCCGATGTTGGGCTTTGCGAGTGCCAGCGTGCTGCATAAGAGCAACAGCTGCATGACAAATAACAATCGCTTCATCTTCTTTCCTTTTTATGATTTATCCTTTTAATCTGTATGTTGCCCTCCAATGCCGGTGATGTTGCCTTCGGATGCCGGTGATGTTGCCTTTGAATGCCCTTAACGCCATCCTTGTTGTTGTTGCTCTGTTTCATCCGTTCATCCCGTTCATCCTGTCACTCTCATTCTCCCAGTGTGTTGCTTTGTTTTTCTTGAAGCATATCACTCCCCTCTCCTTTGGAGAGGGGTAAGGGGGTGAGGCTGCCTTACCACCAGTGCCGAATTCGTTCCTCCGAATCCGAAGGAATTGCTCAGCACGGTATTCAAAGGCGTTTCCACGGTGACGGGTGTGATGTTGAGTCCCTCACTGTATTCGTCGGGATGCTCGAAGTTAAGGTTAGGTGCTACGAAGCCGTGCTGCATCATCAGCGTGCAATAGACCGCCTCGCTGGCTCCCGCCATCCAGCATTCGTGACCGGTGAGAGACTTCGTGGAACTGATCAGGGCGTGTTTTCCGAGGAAGAGCTCACGCAGCGCCTGTGCCTCGTACATGTCGCCTTGCGGTGTCGAGGTGGCGTGGGCGTTGACATAGTCGATGTCGTCGGCCGTGACGCCGGCGTCGTCCATCGCGCGTTGCATGGCGATGCGGCAGCCCTGGTCGCTTGGTGTGGAGATGCCGCCGCCGTTGCTTGAGAAGCCGTAGCCGCAGACCTCGGCGAGGATGGTCGCCCCGCGCGCCACCGCATGGTCATAGTCTTCGAGCACCAGCGCGGCGGCGCCACCGCTGGGCACCAGTCCGTCGCGGTCGCGGTCAAAGGGCCTGCTGGCCTTCGTCGGCTCGTCCATGCGGATGGAGAACGCACTCAGGGCATCGAAGGATGCCATGGCGTAGTAGTTCGTCTCCTGTGCGCCACCGCAGAGCACCATGTCCTGGAGGCCTTGCTTGATGAGCATATAGCTCAGGCCGATGCTGTGGCTGCCACTGGCGCAGGCCGCGCTGACGGTGAAGTTCACGCCACGGATGTGGAAGATCGTGCTGAGGTTCATGTTCACCGTAGAGTTCATCGACTGGAAGACACAGCCATAGCCCAGCATGGCGGTGTCGTGTTTCTCGTCCATGATCTTCGCGGCCTCGATGACCGGCTTGGCCGATGAGTCATTGCCAAAGATGCAGCCTACTTCGTTGTCGAGCAGATAAGCATCGTCGATGCCGGCTTGAGCGAAGGCCTGCCGGCTGGCCATATAGGCGTAGCGCGCCTCTTCCGACATACCGGCGCGGGTATGGCGGTTAATGTCTTTCTTGGTAATGACCGGCTCGGGAACGATACCTGTGAGTGCCGAGCGATAGCCGTAGGTCAGTCGTTCGGGTTGTATGCCGATACCCGACTTGCCGTCGTGGAGCGACTGCGTCACGCTGTCGAGGTCGGTACCCAGGCATGACCAGATGCCCATGCCGGTGATGACTACTCTATGCATTGTGGATTTCCTATGATTTACGTTGGTTGATGATGTGTGAACAGCGACGAGATGGCGTCTGCTGCTTATGTGTACAGTCCGCCGTTGACGTTGATGACCTCACCCGTGATATAGGCGGCCCCCGGCGAGGCGAGGAAGGCGACGACCTCAGCGATCTCTTCCGGCTTGGCGAAACGCTTCATCGGTATCATCTGCTTCAGCGTGTCCTCGTTGAGGTCTTTCGTCATGTCGGTCTCTACAAAGCCCGGTGCCACGGCGTTGACGGTGACGTTGCGGGCGGCGGTCTCCAGGGCGAGTGCCTTCGTGGCACCGATGAGTCCGGCCTTCGCAGCGCTGTAGTTGGCCTGCCCGGGCAGTCCCTTGACGCCCGAGAGCGAGGCGATGTTGATGATGCGGCCCCCGTGATGGCGCGGCATGACATGTTTCAGGATGCGGCGGGTGAGGAAGAAGAAGCCGTCGAGGGTGGTGCGCAGCACGTCGTGCCAGTCGTCGTCGCTCATCATAAACATCACGCCGTCGCGACGGATGCCCGCATTGTTGACGAGGACAGAGATGTAGTCGTCGGGATGCGCGTCCTCCCAGGTGTCGAGTGCTTTGCTCACCTGCGCCTCGTCACAGACGTCGAAAGGCATCAGTTCGGCATTCACGCCCTGCGCCTCTACCAGTTGCTGCGTCTCCTTGGCGGCCGCCTCGTTGCTGCGATAGTTGATGATGATGGGCAGCCCCATCTGTGCCAACCGGATGCAGACGGCACGGCCGATGCCGCGGGAGCCTCCAGTAACCAAGATATATTTCATATTTGTGTATGCTATACCATATAATATATAAGATTATGCAAAGTTACGGGAAACTAAGGGAAATACAAAATAAAATAACAACAATTATTTCTTCTGCCACTCACGGTGCGACGCCAAAGGGCTTCTCTATCCTTTTCTTGCCGTTTCCTCGCTTTTGTGTAGTTTTTGGTTATCGTTTGTTGATAAAAAATGCGCCTTGGCTGAATTTTACCATATTTTCACACGTGAACATTTGGGTATATTAAATAAAACACCTATCTTTGCAACTGAAAAGAAATATATATCGTTCGTTAGTTACAACAGCTTTTTTATTCAACTATCCAGACCATCCTTTTCGTGAGAAAGGGATGGCTTTTTGTTTTATGGCCAATAGCGAACGCTCTCTTCCATCACATTCATGCTTATGTAGTTACGAAAAGCATTGCGTCATTGATATAGGTCAATAATATGTCAATCTGTAAGCTTTATCCCAATAAATCATTTCAATATTACTTTTAACTCCGCTTTTTCAAAGCTTAGTGAAAGCAATATTAGTTTTATATTAAACTTATTGTAACTAATAGTTGTGTGTTACTGACAATTTGATTACTTTTGCAGTAGGATAATAAATTAGTGATAACAAAAGTAGGAAGAATTAAAACTTATTGCTTATGAAGCCGAACCCATCAACAGCGGTTGCCGCTACTATAGCTACAGCATCCGTCTCACATGTACAAGCGAAAGCGCCGGGACTGGTAAGAGTCCTGGGACTCAAAGAATCAATAGGCATGACCATCGGCACCGTAGTAGGTGTCGGTATCTTCACGTGCGGCAGTGCGCAGGTGGGACTCGTGGGGCCCTGGATCATCGTCTTCACCTTCCTCTCTCTGCTCGTGAGCATCTGGCCGTGTATGATCTACGGTGAGATGGCAGCCGTACTGCCTGAGGCCGGTGGTACATACAACTACGCCAAGCGTGGACTGAACAAGGTCTGGGCCATCATTGCCGGTTGGCAGTATATCATCTCGGTGGTCGGCATCGGTGCCGGCGAGACGCTGGCCTTCTCCAACTACTTCAAGATACTCATGAGTGCCCTGGGCGTAGACATCTCCATGATCGACGACCGTGTGATTGCGTGCAGCCTCGTGGCGATCTTCCTCGTCATCAACTGCCTCGGCATCAAGCAGAGCGGTAAGGTGCAAAACGGATTCATCTTCTTCTTCTGGGGCATGACGATCCTGTGGTTCTGCTACATGATCCCTCACGTACACCTGGAGTATTTCGGCGGATTCACCATGGACAAGATGCCGCCGTTCAGCGAGATGATGTATATCTTCGGACTCGTCTGGTGGTGCTACACAGGTTTCGAGACCTGCTGCTCGGTAGGTGGCGAGACCAAATTCCCACAGTACACCTTGCCGCGTGCCCTGAAGCTCAGCGTATTCCTGGTGTTTGCTGTCAACGCGCTGTTCCAGTGGTTCCTCGTGGCCCTGGTCAGTCCGAGTTTCTACGGCACCCTGGCCGTGTCGGATGCGCCCTATGCCGAGGGCCTGAAAGCCGCCGGACTCGTCGGCGCACCGATCATCCTGCTCTGTATCGCCATCACCTTCGGCGGCGACCTGAGCACCATCAACCCGGGTATCGCCGCTCCTGCCCGCTATATCTACACGATGGCTGAGGATCACAGCCTGCCGAAGTTCCTCGGAAAGATCAGCCCGCGCTTCAACACGCCCAACAACGCCATCCTCCTCGTGGGTATCATCAACTTCATCCTCATCGCCACAAACTCCATCACCTACATCGCCTCGGTGTCACTCATTTCTTTGGCTGTGTGCTACATGATTGGCTGTCTGGCTTATCTCGGACTGAAGAAGAAATATCCCGACCTCAAGCGACCCTACAAAGCCCCGATGGGCGTCTTCGGCAGTTGGTTCACGATCGTCGTCTATGCCTTCATGCTCTGCTTCGCTGACCGCATGGCTTTGATCACCGCCGCCATCATCGGCGTGGCTTCCTTAGCTTATTTCTTCCTCTACACACGCGGCCATAAGGATGTCATGCCGACGCTCGAAGAGGAGATTGGCGAGATCGACGAGCCCACAGCTACTGAAAAGTTGCATATCGACAAGGAATACAAGATTTGGGCATGGGGCACTGCGATTGTCACCGTCGTGACACTGGCCATCTATCTCATCCCCATCCTCGTTTAGTCTTCGTATCGCCTATGTATAGAATCACCATAGAACAAACCTCTTATGCGTTTCCTGACCTGAAGGCGCTCATGGCCAAGGCCACACCGATCAGGTCGGGAGACCAGCTCGCCGGCATTGCTGCCAAGACGATGGAAGAGCATGTGGCCGCACAGATGTGCCTCGCCGACGTGCCGCTGCGACGCTTCCTGGAGGAGCCGCTCATCGACTACGACAAGGATGAGGTCACGCGGCTGATCATCGACACGCACGATGTCAAGGCCTTCGAGCCCATCAGCAGCCTCACCGTCGGGGAGTTCCGCAACTGGATCCTCAACGATCACACCACCACGGAGATGCTTGCGGACGTCGCGCCGGGCATCACACCGGAGATGGCGGCCGCTGTCTCAAAGATCATGCGCAACCAGGACCTCGTCCTCGCGGCGCAGAAATGCCATGTGGAAACGGCGTTCCGGGATACCATAGGCTTGAAAGGATGTATGGCCTCACGCCTGCAGCCCAACAGTCCTACCGACGACCTCAAAGGCATCGCCGCGAGTATCATCGACGGACTGATGTACGGCTGTGGCGACGCTGTCATCGGCATCAACCCGGCGAGCGACTCGCTGCCCTTGCTCATAGAGATGGAGAAGATGCTCGACGGTATCATCTCGGGCTATGACATACCGACACAGAGCTGTGTGCTCAGCCATATCACCACAGGCATCGAGATGATCAACCGCGGCACACCGCTTGACTTGCTCTTCCAGAGCATCGCCGGGACGGAAAAGGCCAATGCGGGCTTCGGCATCAACCTCAAACTTCTCGACGAGGGCTACGAAGCCGTGAAGAGTCTGCACCGGGGTACCGTGGGCGACAACTGTATGTATTTCGAGACGGGACAGGGCTCGGCACTCTCCTCAGACGCTAACTTTGGCGTGGACGAACAGACGTGCGAGGCGCGCTGCTATGCCGTGGCCCGCCGCTATCATCCGCTGCTCGTCAACACGGTGGTGGGTTTCATCGGACCGGAATATCTCTACGACGGCAAGCAGATCACGCGCGCCGGACTCGAAGACCACTTCTGCGGTAAGCTCATGGGCGTGCCGATGGGCTGCGACATCTGCTATACCAATCATGCTGAGGCCGACCAGGACGACATGGACAACCTGCTCTTGCTCCTCGGCGTGGCGGGCGTGAACTATGTCATGGGCATTCCCGGTGCCGATGACATCATGCTCGGTTACCAGAGCACGAGTTTCCACGACATCATCGCCACGCGTAAGATGCTCGGCAAAAAGCCGGCTCCGGAGTTCGAGAAATGGCTGGAGGACATGAAGCTCTTCAACCGCGACGGCCGTATCCTGCAAGCCTCCCCGACTCACGCGCTGATGAAGCTGGTGAGCTAAATAGAAGCCTCACCCCCAACCCCTCTCCAAGGGGAGAGGGGAGTGATTACCTGCAAGGGGGGTGGCCTCACCCTCGTAGCCCACTGTTGCTAAAGTAAGAATGTATAAAAGACAGCCCCCTTGGGCAAAGCACAGAGCCGCCCTTTTGGTGCGCCAGTTCTGTTCGGCTGGTTACAACCAGCCGCGCCCCTCTTCCGCCCGCGCTTTGCCAAGGGGGAGCAAACTATCACTCATCATGGAAACAGAGATAAGTATCAGAACACAGCATTTGGAGGAAAGTGATTGCTGGGCATGGCTTCGGCAGTTCACCGACGCCCGCATCGCCCTTGGACGTACGGGCAGCAGCGTACTCACCGACGACTATCTGAAGTTCCGACTGGCACACGCCCGTGCCCGCGACTCCATCAAGATGCCGTTCAACGCCCGCCGCGTCGCTGAGGACCTGCAACGCCTTGGCCTTACCTCCTTTGAGGTGGACAGCAAGGCTGGCAACCGCGAGACCTTCATCACGCGGCCCGACCTCGGACGCCGCCTCTCCGACGAGAGCTGGGCACGCCTCAAAGCCATGCACTATCCCGGTTGCGATGTACTCCTGGTCATCGCCGACGGCCTCTCGTCGAAGGCTGTGCATAGGCAAGCCGTTCCCCTCGTGGAGCACCTGCAGCCTTATCTGCGTGACCTCCACCTGTCGCTCGGCCCTGTCGTACTGGCGCATCAGAGCCGTGTGGCGTTGGCCGACGACATTGCTGAACTCATGCACGCCAAGCTGGTCGCCATACTCATTGGTGAACGGCCTGGATTGTCTTCACCCGACAGCTTGAGCGTGTATATGACCTATAAGCCCTATTTCGGGCGTATGGAGAGCGAGCGCAACTGCATCTCCAACATCCGGCCGGAGGGACTCAACTACGACGCGGCCGCCTTCAAACTCACGTGGCTCATCAGCAACGCCTTTGACCGGCGTGTCAGTGGCACGGCACTGAAAGACGAGAGCGACGATCCCAGCAAGTACGGCAAGCTCGCCGACCTCCGGCGGAAATACTATCACGACATCCCCATGGTGCACAAGACTGCGCTGAAGATTGCCATCGGGTAGGCGAGACGCCAATGCCGAAGCCACGAATGTCTTTGTTGAAGAACATAAAGTCCTTTTTCCTGAATCATAGAATCGCCAGCAACTAACCACTCATTCCTCATAGCAGAATGAATTGATGTGTAATTCGTGGTTCATTCCTGCCCATTCATGTTCTCTTCAACACGAATGCTCGTGAATTGCCCACGAATTACTCATGAATTATTTGTGAGTAATTCGTGTGGCAATATTCAGAAATTTATTGTATCTTTGTGGCATAATATAAAAGCAGTAGATGATGATAGTACTTACAGGAAGAGAATTTAGGGCGAACCAAGCTAAGTACGTTGGGGCTGCCCAAAGCGGAGAGGACGTGGTGGTAAAGTCACGTGCGGGCAGTTATCGGATTGTTCCTATTTCTGATGATGATATAGTCATTGGTAAGAATGATTTGTCCGAGAGTCTTTACAAGGCGTTGCTCGAAGTGAAGAACGCAAGAAGAGGTAAAGGTAAGCTACTTGATTGGGAGGAGTTTAAACGTGAAATGGAACGTTGAATTTACCCAAGAGTTTCTCCATATGGCGAAGCCGTTGTGGAAGAAATACAAGAGTCTAATGAATGATATTGAGAAGTTCAGAGATTCTTTGGCCGATAATCCATTTCAAGGAGATCTACTACAGCCAGGTATTCGTAAAATAAGAATGGCTATAAAGTCTAAGGGTGGTGGAAAGTCTAAAGGTGCACGCATCATCACTTTAACGTTTTCAGTCGATGAAGAAAACGGTAAGGTAGCGATGTTGCTCATCTACGATCATAATCAGGCTGATACTGTAGACCGTAATATGGTCAGAATTGTTGCTAAAGAATTAGGATTTGATGTGGATGAACTGCAAGAAGGAGGAAAGTTAATATAAGTCTTTTAAATTGATGAGTAATTCGTGGTTCATTCGTGGTCATTCATGTTCTCTTTAACACGAATTCTCATGAATTGCCCACGAATTGTTCATGAATTATTGGCGAGTAATGCGTGTTGCGCTATTTAGGGATTTATTTTTCTTAGTGGCAATCCTTTTGACAAAAGTAGGTTCGTCTCAACTTTCAATCTAGAGGTGGAAAAGGAGGCTTTGGTGGGTTTCCAGTCCCATCTTTGCGTCGTCTGACGCACAAAAAGGCACTTTGGTGTTGTCATCACCGCTTTGATGAGCTGTCATCACGCCGTTTTCATTGATAGAAATCAGCGTGATGACAATAAATTCTCTAGAGAATTTAGTGAGATGAAAGCGGTTACATTTCCGCGCAAAACCCCGTTTTATCATAATGTATTGATTCTCTGATACTTACAAAAGTGCGCGATTTTTGCGAAAAATCAGAGCGAAGAAGGCCTTCGTCAAAAAGAATCGATTCTCAGGGCCGGAAAATTGTCACTTTATGAGACAAAGCTGCCTCACCACCTCTCCAAGTAGCCTCACCACCCCTTGCAGCCTCACCCCCCCTTACAGCCTCACCCCCTACCCCCTCTCCAAAGGAGAGGGGAGTAATATGTGTGATAAACTATACCCATGCAACGCCAGATATGACTGTAAAGATTTGTGGGCGCTCGGTAGTGTAATAATAACACTTTGTTTGGCATAAACTTAACTGGCTGTTAGCAACACTTTGTTTGGCAAAATAGGTGGGCTGTTGCAACACTTTGTTTGGTAAAAATAGGTGGGCTGTAGCAACTCTATGTTTGGCAAAAGCAGGTGGGCTGTAGCAACTCTATGTTTGGCAAAAATAGGTGGGCTGTTGCAACTCTATGTTTGGCAAAAATAATCGGGCTGTTAGAAATTGTTTATCCATCATTTTACTCCCCTCTCCCATTGGAGAGGGGTAAGGGGGTGAGGCTCTTTTTAGCTACTTCCCGCGATACGATCACCTGACGCTTGCTTTGTCTAATGTGAAATGAAACAAGAAATTATTCCGTAATCATTTGTTTATCTCGATATTTTTAGTAACTTTGCATCTAGTAACTTACGTTCTTCATGCGACATCTCTTATTATTAACTCTTTAAATACAATTTGTCTATGAACAAAATTTTACGCTTAACTTTCGTGGCACTGCTGGCATTGGTCAGCAACATGGGCTTTGCTCAGGATGCTCAGCCTGCCGTCACTTTGGACTTTACTTCCAATAATGCTTGGAAATTACCAACGAAAAATACTAAGGAGAAGAAGACGTTTACGAACGGTACTTATACCATTACGCTTGAAGCTGCATCTAATGGTTATAAGTTCAGTACTTACAATGGCTCAGGATGCCTTCTTTTTGGAAAGAAAGACGCAACGCTGACTCTTCCTGCTTTTGATTTTGACGTGGAGCGAATTGACATCGTCGGTACCTCCAGTGCATCCACAAAGACTACTCAGAACATCTTCGTTGATGGAAATGCAGTGAGCACGGAGACAACAAGTGCACAGGGTACGCATGAGTATAAGATCGCAGATGCTTCGCAGAAAGCCGGTACTATCTACACTTTGAAGGTGACGAATGATAACAACACCCAGGTATCGAAGATCTTGATTTGGAAAAAAGGTACAGCACCAGCACCTGTAAGCATCAAGAACACGCCGAAAACAGCTTACACAGTAGCTAAGGCTAAAGAGTTGTTTGATGCGGGCGAAGGCTTGGATGACTTCGTTTACGTCAAAGGTATTGTATCAAAAGTGGATTCATATCCATTCAAGGACTATAAGGAACTGAATATCTACATCAGTGACGATGGTCAGGTAGAAAAAAAGAATGCTTTTGAAGCTTATAGTTGCAAGAGCTTCGGTAATACTGATTTTACTGCTGCAGATGCAGTGAAGACAGGTGACAAGGTGGTTATCTACGGTAAGCTCACTTCTTATAATGGTACATACGAGCTTGCCCGCGGTTGCTATCTCTATTCTCTGAATGGATCTACTACTGGCATCTCCAAGATTGAGACTTCCGCTGCCAAGGCTGTTCGCTACAACCTCGCCGGTCAGAAGGTTGGTGCCAACTACAAGGGCGTAGTGATCGAGAACGGAAAGAAGATCGTGGTGAAGTAATGCCCCCCTCTAGCTCCCCCCGAGGGGGGAGGACTGCAATACCCGTGCTGTCGATATGTGAAGAGGTTTTAGGGTCTAAGGAGAGCACAACAATAAAGAAATCCCCTTACACCAGCGTGTTGAGCGCATGGTGTAAGGGGATTCTTGTTTCTGTCCTATAGTCGTTTATTTGTCCTATAGTCATTTATCTGTCCTGATCGGTTGCACCTCCACCCCTTGAAGGTAACTTTCTCCCCCTCTCCCATTGGAGAGGGGGCAAGGGGGGTGAGGCCGGAGAGGGGGGGTAGGGGGGTGAGGCTCCTCTTTACTCTACCGTATGTATCTTCCCGTCTTTGTCGACCTGCAGTTCCGCTACCTTCACGCTGCGTAGCCATGTCGTGTCATGGCTGGGTACACAGTCGTGGTGGAAGAGATACCAGTGGCCGTGATACTCCAGGATGCTGTGGTGTGTCGTCCAGCCCACAACCGGGTTGAGGATCACATCCTGATAGGTGAACGGGCCGTAGGGGTTGTCGCCGACAGCGTAGCAGAGCAGGTGCGTGTCGCCGGTGGAGTAGGAGAAATAGTACTTGCCGTTCATCTTGTGCATCCAGCTGGCCTCGAAGAAGCGGTGCGGGTCGTCGGCGGTGAGCGGCTGCCCCTGGTCGTCGACGACGACAACAGGACGCGGCATCTCGCTGAACTGCATGCCCTCGGGCGTCATGCGCGCTACACGTGCGGGGATGGCCGGCTCCTTGCCGGTGGGGAGATATTCGTCCTTGAGTGCTTTGTTGTCGCGATACCACTGCAGCTGTCCGCCCCAGATACCACCGAAGTAGACATAGATAGCACCATCGTCATCCTTGAAGACACACGGGTCGATGCTGTAGGACTTGCGGATCGGGTCGGGCTGCGGGATGAACGGACCTTCGGGTCGGTCGGCGATGGCCACACCCAGGCGGAAGACACCATTGTAGTCCTTTGCCGCAAAGATCAGATGGTACTTGCCGTTGACCTCCACGACATCGTTGTCCCACATCTGCTTCTCAGCCCAGGGCACATCCTTGACATCGAGGATCTTGCCGCAGTCCGTGACGTCGGCTTCCATCGGGTTGCCGTCGATGCGCAGCACGTGGTAGTCCTTCATCTGGAAGTGACCGCCGTCGTCGTCGAAGGCCTCCCCGCTGTCCCAGTCGTGGGAGGGGTAGACATAGATTTTGTCGTTGAACACATGGGCTGACGGGTCAGCCATGTAGTCTTGAGGAAAAAGATATCTGCTCATAGTTGTTGATGATTAATTGCTGGTTAATAAAAGAGGAGGGAGAGCGCCGGGGGCGCTATTGGGACGGCGCACAGCGCCGTCTTACCGAACCGAGCGGGCGCCACTCAACACGAACCGAGCGGGCGCCACTCAACAGGGAGCGACGCGGGCCTTTGCGGCGCTCCCGACCCCTTGAAGCATTTTACTCCCCTCTCCCTTGGAGAGGGGTTTGGGGGTGAGGCTCTTGGAGAGGGGTTTGGGGGTGAGGCTAAAACTTCTTGCAGATCTCCTTCACCACCTTCTTTGCCTTCCCCTGCCTGTCGAAGAGCAGGGGATAGTTGGTGCGGCCGGGGATCGGCCAGTTGTTGAGCCATGACGTGCCGTCGGTGACGCCCCACAGCGTGACGCGCTCTATCTGAGCCGCATGGCGACGATAGATGTCGAAGAGAGCAAGGTAACGGCTGTCGAAGACTTTCTGTGCCTTCTTGTCGAGACCTTTGACATAAGGGTTGTACTCCTTATTATATTGATAGCGCTGGCTGATCTCCGCCCCGCCGAAGCTCTTCGGGTTGGGCAGCATGTTCAGATCCAACTCCGTCATCTGTACCTTCACGCCACAGGCTGCGAAAGAGTCGATGCTCGCCTCGTAGTTCTTCAGGTCGGGATAGTTATATCCGTTGTGGCTCTGCATGCCCACGGCATCGATGCGGAGGCCTTTGGCCTTCAACTCCCGCACGAGTTTACAGACGCCCTCACGCTTTGCCGGCGTGGACAGGTTATAGTCGTTGTAGTAAAGTTCAGCGTCGGGGTCGGCGGCATGAGCGAAGCGGAAGGCCAGCTCGATGTAGTCCGGACCTATGATATTATAATAAGGAGTGTGTCGCAGCGTGCCGTCATCGTTGAAGGCCTCGTTGACCACATCCCATCCTTTGATGCGTCCGCGGTAGTGGCTCACCACTGTGGTGATGTGGTGATACATGCGGTCGATGAGCACCTCGCGTGTGACCGGCTTACCCTTGTCGTCGGTGAACATCCAGCGTGGCGGCTGGGAATGCCAGACGAGACAATGACCAAAGACAGTGAGACCGTACTTCTCAGCAAAGGCCACCGTCTGGTCAGCGTCGCGCCAGTCATAGCGGTTCTCTTCGGGGTGGATGACCTCACCCTTCATGCAGTTCTCGGCCACGATGGAATTGAAGTTATCCTTTACGATGTTTGCCTCCATCGTGTTTCGCTCCCATACGACGGCCGTGTTCACGGCGGCACCGATGTAGAAGTACTTGCCTACGGTCTCCTTGAGCGTGGGCGTGTTGTCCTTAGCACCGGCAGCCAGCGTGGCTACGAGACTGAGAGCAACCAGCAGGTTGCGTTTGATGTTGTTCATGCCTGATTAGTTTTGTTGTTTTGAGAATCTTTTCGAAATCCTATATTTTGTATCAATCCTATATGCGTGTTAGTTATTTCTCCTCCATGTGTCTGCGTTCGATCTCCTCATTGATCTCGTCGACCTTCTCATCGGTGAGCTCATATTTCGAGATGATGAACATGGCGAGGACGAGCAACATGGCAGGGATGACACAGACGAGCCAGCGGATGCCCTCCTGAGCCTCGGGTGTCTGCAGCTCCAGGTCGTTCATGAAGTAAGCCCCGGCGGCGTTACCCACCGACATCATGGCAAAGGCAGTGATGAAGAACAGCGCCAGGACGCGCAGCGGACGGTTGCGGAGAAACTCTTTCCAGAGGTCGCTGACCTTGACGTTGGCGGTTTCTTTCTGATCCATGACCACGCGCTCCTTGGTCTGGCTGAAGCAGAAGAGCAGGAGGGCACAGCCTACGAGGGCGTAGATGAGCATGGCATAGAACCAGGCGCTTGGGTCCTTGGGCAGCGTGTTGGCCTGTGCCGTCACATGATAGCCCGTCATGGCCAGGACGATGCCCGGCACCACACCGCCGAGGGCCATACCTGCCTTGAAGAAGATACCCGTCAGCGCATTGACAATGCCCGAGATGCGGCGGCCCGTCTTGTACTCAGCGAAGGAGATCACCTCTGGCACGAGAGCCCACATATAGCCTGTGGCCACGATGACACCCGTCGACTTGATGAACTGTGCAATGTAGATCGCCGTCATATTCGTCTTCATGTCGAAGAACTTGCTGATGACATAGAGTGCCGCCATGCCGATGATGGCGATGGTGAGGAAGACATAGAACATGTTTTTCTTGCCGATCTTGCGCTTGATGGCCGGTACCATCGGCATGAAGATGAACGAAGGCAAAGAGCCCAAGCCCATGAAGAGCGCCATCTGCAACGGCAGCTTCTGTGCGGCCATGACGGCCACGAGGATGGGCACACCGGCCGAGACAGCGAGTCCGCCGACATTGGCCATGAACATACGCACGGAGGTGAGGATGGTGATCTCGTTGGTGTCGCGCGTGAGTGAACTGTTGAGCGCACCATAGGGTACGTTGACGAAGGTGTAGCACATCGACATGCCCACATAAGTGATATAGGCATAGAGCAGCGAGCCGCTGAAGCCGTCCCAGAAACACAGGATGGCAAAGGCCGTCAGCGGGAGACCCGCAAAGACAAGATAGGCACGGTACTTACCCAACCGTGGGTTGTGCTTATCGACATAGGTTCCTACGATCGGATCCCAAAGCACATCGACGAGACGCACTACGAGAAACATCGTCGCTGCCGCTCCGGCATCAAGTCCGTAGATGTCGGTATAGAAGAACAGCAGGTACATGCAGATGGTCTGGTAGATGAGGTTCTGTGCCAAATCACCGGAGCCAAAGCCGATACGCTGTAACCAGTTGAGCTTGTAGAATCCGCGCGCTGTCTGAGCTTCCTGTGCAGCGGCGGTGGAATTGTTTACGTTTTCTTTCATCAGATATTAGGTTCTTTTGACTGCAAAGTTAATTATTAGAGTTGGATTGATCTTATTGTGGTGTTACAAATACATTCTTATTTGTTTCATCCAACAAAAAAATGCCGTTTTAGCTTGCTCTTGCTTCTTTTTCACTGTAACTTTGTACATCATCAAATCAACCATTATCATGCACCAACACCTATTTATATTACATCATCTCGTCGTCGTACTCCTCGCATGGATAGCGACACCTATTTATAGTATGTCATCAGAGACTTCCGTCGGCAACGATGGCGTGGGTGCTACGCTGTGGCTGCCGCGCAAGGCATCGGTGCCCGCCCGTGTCGTCGGTCCCAAAGTCGCTGACCGCACTGCGGCGGCTACTGTCGCCATTGCCGGCCGTGAGTTGCAGGAGAGCTGGCAAGGCGGTCAGGTGACGTTGCGCCTTGCCTCCGAAGGTGGCGACAACGACGGATACCATATTAAATATAAGGCCGCAGACCACAGTGCCGTGGTCTCCGCGCACCGCCCTCTCGGCCTGCTCTACGGTGCCTACGCGCTGCTGCGCTGGCAAGCGACAAAAGAGGGCGATGACCGGGACGCCGACTGGACGTCAGCACCCGCCCTGCAGCGGCGTATGGTCAACCATTGGGACAACCCCGACGGGAGTGTGGAGCGCGGCTATGCGGGAAAGAGCATCTGGAAATGGGAGCAGATCACGAAAAACGGCATGACCGACTCGCTGCGCCAGCGCCTGACCATCTACGCGCGCGCCAACGCCTCGGTGGGCATCAACGCCACGGTGGTGAACAATGTCAACGCCAGTCCCATGATGGTCACGCGGCCCTATCTCGAAAAACTCAAGGTCATCGCTGACCTGCTGCGCCCTTACGGCATACAAGTGTGGCTGAGCATCAACTTCGGCTCACCGTTAGCTTTGCACGAGACCAGGACGGCCGATCCCCTCGACGCTTCGGTGCATCGATGGTGGCAGCGTAAGGCTCGGGAGATCTATAAGCTGATACCGGACTTCGGCGGCTTCCTCGTCAAGGCCAACAGCGAGGGACAGCCCGGACCGGGAGACTATCACCGAAGCCATGCCGACGGTGCGAACATGCTCGCCGACGCGCTGAAACCCTATGGCGGCACGGTCATCTGGCGCTCGTTTGTCTATGGTGCCAACCACAAAGGCGAGGACCGTGTGATGCAGGCCGTGTCGGAGTTCAAGCCCATGGACGGGCTGTTTCACGACAATGTCATCCTTCAGTCCAAGAACGGACCGCTTGACTTCCAGCCGCGCGAGCCGTATGCACCGATCTTCGACAATATGACAAAGACACCCCAGATGGCTGAGCTGCAGATCACGCAGGAATATACCGGGCAGTCGCTCCACCTGGTCTATCTTGCTCCGATGTGGAAAGAGTTTTTCAGCTATGTCGATCCGGTGAAGCGCGGACTGAAGGGCATTGCCGGAGTGGCCAATACGGGTGACGACGCCAACTGGTGCGGTCATCCGTTCTCCCAGTCCAACTGGTATGCTTTCGGCCGTCTGGCGTGGGATCCGTCCCTGACCTCTGAGCAGATAGCCCATGAGTGGCTGCTCCAGACCTTCGGCCGCGGCGACTCGGTGACGGTGGCGGCACTGGAAGATATGATGCTCAGCTCACGTGAGGCGTGCGTGGACTATATGATGCCGCTCGGCCTGCACCATATCTTCGCCTTTGATCATCACTATGGTCCGGAGCCCGATGGCTACAAGGCGGAATATCCTTTGGAGTGGTGTCCCGTCTACTATCATAAGGCCGACAGACAAGGACTGGGCTTCGACCGCACCGTCGCCACGGGGTCAGGAGCCACGGCACAGTATCGCGAGCCTTACCGTTCGCTCTATGAGAACGTGAAGACCTGCCCTGAGCAGTATCTGTTGTGGTTCCACCATGTGGCTTGGGACTATCGTCTCGCCAACGGACGCACGCTGTGGCAGAGCCTGTGCGATCACTACAACGCCGGGGTGCGGCGCGTGGCCGCCTACCGTGTGCTGTGGCAGTCGCCGGCCGTGCGCAGCTATGTCGACAAGGCGCAATGGCAGCAAGTCGACAAGCTCCTCGGTACGCAGCTCGACAATGCCCGTCAGTGGCAACATACCTGTCTCGACTATTTCAATGGGTTTAGGAGTTACTGATATTTCGGAGACTGACTATGATAGGTGCTTAGATTACCTTCTTCCGATTTATAAATAATGGTATCGATGAAATATAGGTTTCCGTCAATACCAACAAGGACGTTGTTGGGACTTGCATCGAAAATGTCGTGGATGCCATTAGAATAGTATTCATTGTCCATCAATGGTTGAAAGCCTAAGCGTTGGAGTTCTTTTGAAATCTCCTCTTCCGTAGCCTCGCGAGCGGTAATAATATAGGGTTGGCTGAGTACAGCACATACTTTACCATCCCTATTTTCAGCCATGCCAATCATAGTGTAAGCACAATCCGGGAAATACTCGTTATGTGCCTTTATACGTTCAAAGAAGGGAGAAAGGTTATCGTCGGAGTAGCGAAAGTCGTTGAGTTTATAGACAATGTTCTCCTTAGGGGACAGGTAGACTTCATTCTCGGAGCCTCTATCCTCATAGCTTCCCAACTTGTCTGTATTCAACCATAGTTGGTTGGCTTTTGCCCAGTCTGCTAACCGAGCGATTTGGACTCCCTTGCAAGCCGTTGTTCCCGCAATCGCTTGAACTGATTTGAGCACTCTTTGCGCGACAGATTCAGCTTGCTCCAAGATGCTACGGACTGGAGTTTGATGGCATTGATCTTCTTGTGATAGTCGTTGAGAACTGCTTTCATTCATTATTCCTTTCTTCTGTGATACGTTTGCAAATATAGCAAATCCATTTCATTCTTACAAGTATCCGGGCAAATTATTATGCGGAAAGCTGTAAGTTACTTTCAAGCAGGTTAGGGCGGCCACAGAGGGCCGCCCCTACATCAATACCGTCTTAAACCCTTGACGGTAATTCCTCCCCTCTCCCCTTGGAGAGGGGTTGGGGGTGAGGCTTCTTCCCTCCTATCCCTTGGAGAGGGGTTGGGGGTGAGGCTTCTTCCAAAAGTATTTCCACAGCGGTGCGACCATCATGGCCTGATGGATCTTGCCTTCCTTGAGCATGGTGAAGAGTTCGTCTTCCGAGACAAAGAAGTAGCGAAGATCCTCCGTGGCATCGAGGTGCTGCGTGGTGGTCTGCTCAACGCCACGAGCCACGAACGTATAGCAGTGATTCGTCGCCGTACTGCTGTTAGGCGTGGTGACGAGCAGTTGCTCCCATGTGCCGCCCGTGAATCCTGTCTCTTCTGCCAGTTCGCGCTGGGCCGCCTGCAGGGGTGACTCGCCTTTTTCCACGACGCCGGCGGGGATCTCCAGCGATACCTCGCCGACAGCCTGCCGCCATTGCTGTTCCATGATGATGCGGCCGTCGGTGGTGATGGCGATGACGTTGATGAAGTCGGGATATTCCAGGACGTAGTATTCCGGATTCACACGGCCGTCGGGATGCGCGACCACGTCTTTTCTTACTGTCATCCACGGCCGGCGAATGAGGTATTCGCTCGACCGTGTGGTGCACTTCATATCTTTTTCTTCCATGATGATATACCTTAATTATATATATTAAAGGTATAACGTCAGCTTGGCCGTGATATTGCGTCCCATGTCGAAGAGTCCCGTCCGCCCGTTGTCAGGGTTCACGCCACCGACATATTTCAGTCGGCTGAGATGGTTCTGATAGATGCGGTCGAAGAGGTTCGTCGCTGAGAGTGACAGTGTCGCCAGGCGCTTGCCGCTGTGTTTGAAGTCTGTACCTGCTGTCAGGCCGAAGAGCGTGTAGCTGGGTGTCGCTGTCTCTGTGCCACCGAGCATGTAGTAGTGGTTTTGTCGCAGGTTGCACTCCATGTTGGCGGCTACGAAGGTGTGGTCGAGCGTCTTGCCGTCGCGGATGAGCGTGTAGCGCAGTTCACCGTTCCAGCGAGGAGCAGGCGTGAAGGGCAGGTAGCGCGACTCGCGCGGCTGATGGCGCAGGATGCTGTTGACATAGGAGAAGCTGTTTTGCCAATGCAGACGCTCCACGGGATGGAAGTCGATCATAGCCTCGCCTCCAAGCAGACGTGCGTCGCCCTGGGTGTAATGATAGAGTGGCAAGCCTTCGCGCAGCTGATCGTCCTGACGGGCAGTGAAGATATAGTTGTCGATGTAGTTGGCAAAGAGTGAGAGCTGCGCCGTCACCCATCGTGAGGTGAAGTCCCATCCGGCATCCACCTGCCAGCTTTGTTCGGCTTTGAGCTGTCCGTTGCCGAGGACATACTGCTGTGTGCCCTCATGCACGCCATTGGCGGAGAGCTCGCTGACGCCCGGCGCACGGAAGCCTTTCGCCGCGTTGAGGCGCAGATTCATGTTGCCGCTGACGTGATAGACCGCTCCGACGGAGCCGGACAGACTCGTGAAGTTGCGGGAGAGACGGTCGAAATGGTCGTCCAGCGCGAAGGCATGGACGTGACGGTGATCGACGCGCAGACCTCCGGACCACGTCCAGTCACCCTTCTGATAGGAGGTGGTGGCAAAGACACCTAAGTCGAAGAGCTGATAGCCCGGGATGAGATATTCCGACCCTTTGTTTATGTTGCGCTGCCACATGCCGTTGACGCCGACGGTAGCCTTCCATCCGCTCTTTTCCGGCAGGATGTAGCGGATGTCATAGTTCAGCGTGTGGAGCATCATGTCCAGTCCCGGCTCATCGGCGTTCTCCTCGTATTCCTGTCGGCGGTTTTGCTGATAGCCTACGATGGCGTGCAGCGTGCTGTTGCCGAGATAATAGGCGTTGTCGCTCACCACCTTGTAATGATGGATCTGCTGGAAGGGCAGCGTCTTGCTGTAGCTCTTGCTGTTGTCGGCGCGTTCGCCCTCGGCGATGCCCGGCGTGAGGTGGTAGAAGCTGGCCGTGAGATGGCTGTAGCCCCATCCGCCGTTGTATCCGCCCATGGCTTCGGCGTCCTGCTCGCGGAAGCGGGAGCCTACGACATAGTTGTCGGCGCGGTTGTGGTAGTCGTGAGCCCGCTTGTCGGTCCACCGTCCGTTCCACACCCATCCGTTTTGATTGCCGCGGAAGTTAAGCGAGTAGTTGATGAGTCCTGTGTTGCTTTGGTATTCTGTGGTAGCCTCTCCGCCGATGGTGTTGTGTGCCATGACAGGATCGCCATGGAAGATGATGACGCCGGCGAGGGCATCCGAACCGTACATCAGCGAGGCGGGGCCTTTGATGATCTCGGCAGAGGAGACCCCTTGTGCGTCGACCTCCACGCCGTGCTCGGCCCCCCACTGGTTACCCTCCTGGCGTATGCCGTCGTTGACGACGACGAGACGGTTGAAGCCGAGGCCACGGATCACGGGTTTTGAGATGCCGCCGCCCGTAGTCACCTGTGCCACGCCAGGCTGGTGGCTCAGCGCGTCGATGATATTGGTGGCGGGCGTAGTGCGCAGCATGTCGGCGTTGACAAGAGAGATGGGCGTGGGAGAGTCCTTCATCAGCGACTTACCCGTCAGTCCCGTGACGACAACCTCGCCGAGCATAGCGTTTTGCTCCTTCATGACGAAGTCGAGCTGTGCGGTTTTCTTCAGGTCGATCTTCCTTACCTGCGTCTGATGGCCCAGGTAGCTGGCCTGCACGCTGACGGTACGCTGTGGCAGTGCGTCGAAGACATAGTTGCCGTCAGCGTCGGTGACGGTACTCTCCTGGAGTTCTGGTATGGATACGATGACGCCTACGAGCGGCTCTCCGTCTGTGGCATCGGTGATATGACCCTTGAGCGTGGTAGTGATCAGCTCAGGGTCTGCTGTTGCTGTCAGGCTCATGATCAAGCCCAACAGCAAGAGATATAATGATTTCATAATGAAAATATGGAGCCCTCTGGCCCTTTCCTAACCCTCCCCAAGGGGAGGGAATAGCAATACCCCATAGGGAATGGCTTTGAAGACTTTTAATGGTTTTGATGGTTTGAATGTAGGACGGCCTTTATGGCCGTCCTAACCCCCTTGAATGTAATTACTCCCCTCTCCCCTTGGAGAGGGGTTGGGGGTGAGGCTGCTGGGGTGAGGCTGTTGGGGTGAGGTTGTTAGGGGGGGAGGCTGCTGGGGTGAGGCTGTTGGGGGTGAGGCTATATAGCCGGTGGTCCTCTTAAGCTTGGAACGCCATGACGGAACGAAGACAGGTGTGAGGCCGGAGCCGTCGTGGCGGTGCGTATAATATAATAAGGTGTGGCGATTGCTAAAACGGCAGTCGCAAGGAAGGGAAGCGAGAGGAAATGGCAGAGCACACAGTCGCCAGTATGATGCGCCATCGTGTTGAGATGAGCATCGTGGTGGATGTGGTGGAGACAGGCATAGCACACCTCTTCCTGACTCTGCTCCACCATGTCGTGACGGTGAAGCGAAGCCAGGAAAAGCATGGGGATGAACACTGCCATGAGTATCCATGCCGCTGTCTGTCTCTTGTGGCTATTCCTCATTTGTGTGGTTATTCTTATTTGTGTTTTTTCCTTGACATTTGTCTTCTGCTACCTTGTAATAGCGACCTTCTTACTTTTCTGTAATACTCTTTCGTTTGCAAAGTTATAGATAATATTTTCAAGCAACGAAGATCTTGTCTTAAAAGACATTTATTTGAGATTTGAAAGCGCAAAATACAGATCAGACCTGTAAGTACAACGTGCGCTAACATCATTGCATACATCGTGGCCGCTGAGGGCAGCGGCCCTCCCGGAAACTACCTGCCTTCTAAATGTGACGAGATTAGGATGGGCACAAAGGAAGACATAAAAGAAGGACGCAAAGCATTGTACGTGCAATTCTTTGCGTCCTTTTCATTATCTCTGCTTTTCTCTCGATCCTTGAAGCATATCACTCCCCCTCTCTCCCCTTGGAGAGGGGGTACGGGGGGTGAGGCTTCTATTTCTTCCCAATAGCCCTGTTGTTGACGTATGTGATGAGCTTGTCGCGGTACATGTCACCGAGGGGCAGTGAGATGTCGTTACCGAGATATACCCGTGTCTTGTTCAGTTCCATGATGCAGTGCAAGTTGATGAGGAAGGAGCGGTGGATGCGCATGAAAGTCTTTGGCAGTCGGTCCTCCAGCGTCTTCATGCTCTGAAGGATCACCACCGGCTTCTGTCCGTTGCGCGTGTGAATCTTCAGATACTCACTCATGCCCTCGACATAGACGATGTCAGAGACAGGGATTCTGACCATCTTATACTCCGTGTGCACGAAGAAGTCGTCATTCTCGTCGAGTCTTGTCGTAGCAGATTCAGCATTTGTCGTCTCGCTTGCTTCCTGCTGCTGTGTGTCGGTGGCTTTATGAGTGATGTCGTAGGCCTTCTTCACTTTTGAGGCCACCCGTTGGAACTCCTCCAGGGAGAACGGCTTGAGCAGATAGTCGAGCGCGTTGGCCTGATAGCCCTCTATGGCGTATTCGCTGTAGGCTGTGGTGAATACCACGAGAGGCGGAGTGTCGAGACTCCTGACAAAGTCCAGTCCGTTGATGTCCGGCATGTTGATGTCGCAGAACATCACGTCGACAGTGTGCTTCTCCATCACTTCCCATGCCTCTTTGGCACTCAGACAACTGGCAAGAAGATGGAAGAAAGGAATCTTCCGGATATACGCTTCGAGCTGTTGAAGCGCCAACGGCTCGTCGTCTATTGTAAGTACTTCAATCATTGTCATTGTTCTTGTTAAGTGGTATCGTCAGCACAACTTTATAATTCTTTTGTCCGTCGTGTATCTCCAGGCGGTAGCTGTCGCCATAGATGAGCTGCAGTCGCTTCTTGACATTCTCCAGTCCTATGCCGCCGGTTCCGGTCTCCCGTTTCTCGTGCTTTGAATTGACACATCGGAAGAAGAGACGACCGTCGATGACCTGCAGGCTGATGTGTATGAAGCTCGGCTCGTTGTAGCTTACGCCATGCTTGAAGGCGTTCTCCACGAAGACGACCAGGATGAACGGTGGTATCTGATAGCCGTCGAGATGCTCGTCGACATGGTAGAGAATCTCCACGCGGTCGGCATAGCGCAGCCGCAGCAGGTGGATGTAGCTGCGGATGAACTCAGCCTCCTTGATCAGCGTGATCGTGGTGTGGCCGTCGTCGTAGAGTACGAAGCGCAGCAGCCGGCTCAGCTCCATGATACTCGTCTGGGCTTTGTCAGCGTCCAAGCCGATGAGCGCATGGATGTTGTTGAGCGTGTTCATCAGGAAATGCGGATTGATCTGATAGCGCAGATATTGCAGTTGGTTGTTGAGTTTCTCCTGAGTGAGTTGTGCCAGCTGCTTGTCGCGCTGATCATTGTGGAAATAGAGCTTCACACCGATGTTGGCTCCCATGATGAGCACCATCATGGCCACACTGAGGATGTCGCTTTCGGTGGTGTCGATAGAGGGATGCTCCGGTGACTTAAATTCTGCTGTGGCGTACTGGCGGTCGCTTCGCCCATTTTTCTGCATGGCTTGTTGCACGTCGAGCTCAAAGTGTTTCCACTCATACTGCTTGAATTTGCTTTGCAGCACAGAGAAGACACCAATAAGCATGAGCACGGCCAAGACATACAGCCGCAGTTTCTTTCTATAGATCAGCATGGGCGCCAACACGAAGTTGTGGATGAGGAACAACAGAAAGTAAACATCAAACAGCATCCATACATGGAAGACCGGCCACCAGTCGAAACTCATCTCATTCTCTGCCTGACTGCGTATGTAGAAAGCAAGGAAAGGCGCGAGCAGGAAAGTAGTCCAGACCATCGTATAGATCAGCCATTCCGACTGGCAGTTGGTGTGTACGATCGCATACTTGAGTTCTTTCAACATCCTCATCTCATGCTGTTTTAAGGTTCTAATTCTAAAGGATTTGCCTTATACACTATTTGGGCAGCTTGGCGTCGCCGATACATTCGTTGGGCATCTGTATGTGGAGCAACTCACAGATCGTCGGTGCGATGTCGACGATATGTGTCGGCTCGTCGGTCTGTCCGTGGGTGATGTGCCAGCCGTAGAGCACGAAGGGAATGTGGGCATCGGTAGGGTTCCACAGTCCGTGGCTCGTGCCGCGGTAGTCGGCGGCATTGCTGACATCCTCCCAGTCGGGACGTGG
>Ga0310695_10001257_pt1 | contig 61014 bp, 48 predicted proteins | sample RumenRJG_04DNA_FD_203882 | JGI IMG/M metagenome (GOLD analysis project Ga0310695, IMG submission 203882) | Bovine rumen microbial communities from Lethbridge, Alberta, Canada - RJG_04 (v2) (version 2) | ecosystem: Host-associated > Mammals > Digestive system > Stomach > Rumen | place: Canada...
AAGAATGTTTTTGCGTTTATCGACGCAGAAAACGTGCCGAGCAAGTATTGGGAACAGATAGAGTACCGCATGTCATGCCTTGTGGATAATTGGAGTGGAAAGGTGTATGCCCTGCAAAAAGATCACGCGACTATGAGCTGGCATGAAGTGGCGAAGGCAAATGATTGTTTGAAGGAAATCCGCCTGTCTGGAGGTCCTGCTAAAAACAAGGTAGACAAGAAGATCATAGGGGATATTCGCAGGTTGATCGGGAATTGCGTGCCTGCTGAAACGTGCGTAATCATTGTTTCATCAGATTCTGATTACAGAGTTGTCGTGGCGGAGTTGAAAGAGGCTGGCGTCCGCGTGATCGGCATTGGCGAGGCGAAGGCGAACGAGAATTACAAGCAATCTTTCAATGGCTTCATTGAGCTGAACAGATTTGATGTCGGTGACATTGACGAATCAGACGATGTTGACGAAAGTTCAAGTACACCGTTGCCATCGTGGTTTGTGGGTGGTAGCGACGCGTACAGATATGGAACGACGACATAAGGTCTTTTGCGTTCGCCCCCTGAAAAACTGAGCGAGAGGTGATGTCATGGGAATCGTCAAGACAAGGCGGCGGCTCGCCGAGGACATGCACCGAAGAGGCGAAGCCTCGGAGGGAACATTGCCGAAGGCAACCCGAAGGGCGCGCAAGCGTGTGCGCTCGCCCTACCGGGCGGGGGCGGAAGTGTTGCCAATGTGGAAATGTTGCCAGTGCCAATGTTGCCAATTTCCAGTTTGGGGCGGGGTATGGCGCGAGGAGAATCGGTTTGGTATACTACTCGGCGAAAGAAAAAATCGATGGAACCTAATGGAGAAATTCCCTATGGTAAGAATCGGCATCATTCATGTGGTGGCGGCGGCGTTGGTGGCGTTTGCGGGAGTGGACGCCATGGCTGAGGTCAAGGACGGGACGACGTTCTGGCTTGGCACCGTGCCGAACGAGCTCGTGGCCGAACGGCGCATGGGCGAGCCAGTGCGCTTCTCGCTGGAGGAGAATGCATCGACGGGCTTCAAGTGGGAGGTGGAGTCCAGCACGAACGAGTGCACGGTCGTGCTCAAGCACCGTGGCGGCGACAAGGGGACGACATGCGGCGCGTCCGGCCTGCTCGACGTCACCGTGACGAGCCTCGTCCGCACGCAGGCGCGCGTGGAGTTCCGCTATCGCCGTCCGTGGGAGAAGGACGTTGAGCCGTGGAAGACCCTGCGGCTCGTCGTCAACACCGTCGGCGGGGAAAAACAGACCCCGTTGACAAAGTAGCGTTGACTCAGGAACGCGAGAGGTGAAGTCATGCGGCGTATGTTTAGGGATGTTGCCATCGCTTTGCTCGTCGTTGGATATGTGGCGTGCCCGATCCATGGTTTTGTCTCATGCGCGATGTCTGGAGCCCTTGCTACAGGACAGGTAGTGATCTCGGCTTTAGTTGCGCTACCTGCAATTTTCTTTCGGTGCTGGGGGATCATGTCTGCGGCTGTCGGTCTATGTTTGCTTGCGCCTATGTTCTGTCACTGATTCTGCGCGTGGGGCAGATGGATTCTTGAGGTGATGTCATGGGAATCGTCAAGACAAGGCGGCGGCTGGCCGAGATGGCTCGCCCTACCTGGCGGAGCAGAAGCAGCAGCGCACGAAGGCGGGGGCGGAAGTGTTGCCAATGTGGGAGTGTTGCCAATTTCCAATTGGGGATTGAAGCCCGAGGGATAGAGAACCGAGAATGTGCTATAATATGCGGCCAAAGGAAAACTGACGTGGAAATAAAATGTAGACATTTCGGTTCGGGCTTGTTCAAGCCTGGGGCTTGCAACGGCGCAGGGCGCATGGTCGTCGCGGCGGTCCTGCTGTGCGTCGGCATCTGCGCGAAAGGCGAGACCGTCACGGAGGAGCCAGACGCATTCCTCGAATACATTGAGGCGACGGGCTCGCAGTACATCGACACTGGCGTCAACGCCGAGACCGGACTCAAGGCGCGGGTTGACTTCTCGTGGGCGACTGGCTTTGACGAGAAATCCGACTGGTCGCTCCTCGATGCCACAATCGACAACAGCGTCTCGAACAAGCGCACGCGTTTCCTCATGTGCCACATATACAAAAAGAAGCCGTTCTTCGGATACGGCAAGCAGCGCGGCAATCCGAGCGGGGCCGTCGACTTCGTCGGCGGCGAGCGATGCGAAATCATCACCGACATGACCGACACAAATTCGCTCGAAATTGTCCAGAACGGGGTGAAGACGTTCAGCGAAGAAGACCTGGAGACGTTCAAGACGAACGGTGTCGTCAATCTCCATCTCAATCTTTTTGTGTTTGCCTGCAACTTAAGTGAAGTTCCCAAGTGGTACAGCCAGGGCAGGCTCTACGAGATGGAGATCTGGAAGAACAACCTCGAGAGCGGCGAGCTCAACCTCATCCGCCACTATCTGCCCTGCAAGAAGGACGGTCGCGCCGGACTCTACGACAAGGTGCATGGCACCATTTCCTTCTCCTACAGCGACGAAAATTTCATCGCCGGCCCCGCGCTCGTGACGGTGCCGGCGTATCTGGAAGGGGCGGACGACCAGATGAAGGCCAAATACAACACCTGGGCGGCGACATACGGTCCCGACACCACCGGCGAGCACGAGGCGGCGTTTCTATTGAACGTCGCGCATACCGCGACGCCGGTGGAGCTGCGGATCGTCGATGTTGAGGTAGTGGCAGGCGGCGCGCAGGTGCGGGTCGCGGCAGAGGCGGGCGGCAACGGAGTTGACCTTTCCAAGGCCAACGGCGTCATCTACGTCGCGGCGGGCGATACCGTTACAAACCTCGTCGAGAAGGCCGTTCTGGGTACGACCTTTTCCAGCGACGGAAAAACTGCGACAATCCAAGTGCCATCCGCCGTTGGCGCTTTCATCAAGGTCTTGGTCGGCGTTTCCGCGCCCTAGCGGACGGGACAGACAGGACAGAACGGGACGGGGGGCGGATTAGCTCCCCGCCAAGAATCAGCCGCTTGACATCTGCGCGGATTCCGTGATACAATTCTTTCCACATCGTTCGGGGAATATTTCCCCGTTTGCCGATTGTGCAGAATGAAGTAAAAAGGAGACAGAGAATGTACGACAAACTATGCGTCGCGGCGCGCTCGATGCCGTTCTGGTGCGTGGCCAATCCGCTCGCCGATCCGTTCGGCGGAAACGTGCAGCCCAAGCCGGACTCGCTCGACGTGGCGAAGATGCTCGCCAAGGCCTGCAAGGCCGGGCTCATCGAGATGACGTCCACCCACGACGACGACCTCGTGCCGTGGGATCCCGAGCATCCCGAGGACGACCTCGACCCCAAGAGCGAAGTGTACAAGAAGCTGCGCGCCATCAAGAAGGTTCTGCAGGGCGGCGGCCTCAAGGTGAACATGGTCACATGCTCGCTCCACGGCAACCCCATCTTCCGCGCGGGCGGCCTCACGAACCCCGACCCCAAGCTGCGCGCCCTCGCCGCCAAGAAGGTGGAACGCACGCTGCGCATCGGCAATCTCCTCGGCGCGAAGCACTACACCTACTGGGTGGCGCGCGACGGATTTGAGGTGTACGCGAAGACCGACTTCGCCCACCTCTACGACTGGCTTGCCGCCGGACTCAACCATGTGACGGACTACATCGAGAAGATGAAGTTCACCAACTACAAGGGCGCCACCGTCGAGCCCAAGCCGAACGAGCCCCGCGGCGCGATGTTCCTGCCCACGGCAGGCCATGCCGTCGGCTTCATCATGACGCGTCTCAAGAAGCCAGACTTCTGGGGCGTCAATCCCGAGCTGCTCCAGCACGAGGGAATGTGCCTCATCAACTCCGTTCTCACCGTCTCCTATCTCTGCGCCTGCAAGAAGATGAAGTTCCTCCACTTCGGCTCGCAGATCAAGGGACAGTTCGACAACGACTTCCCGCCGCTCGTCGGCCCCGAGGGCCTCAAGGAGACGGTGTGGATGTTCAAGGCGCTATCCGACTGCGGCTGGAAGGGCGTCGTGGAGTTCGACTGCCACATGCTGCGCGCCGAAGGCTCCCCCGAGGACGCCGCCGACGCACAGTGGCGCTTCATCCAGAGCTGCTCGAAGGCAGTCGACATCTGCGTTACGCTCGCCTCCCGCCTCAAGCCCGCCAAGAAGGGCGCCAACGACACCGAGGCCGAGCTCGACGCCATCGCGCAGCTCTGCAAGCTGTGAAAGGTTTGAAAGGTTGAGTGATTGAGAGTTGTCTTCGAACTTTCAGTCCCTCAAATTCACGAAAGGACAAAGAAATGAAATTGACTATCTCGATTCTTGCGGCGACGTTTGCCGCAATCGCATTCGGCGAAACCTGCACCGCCTGCAAGGCCGAACCCACCGGCGCCGTCGGACGCTGGGCCATACAGAAGCCCGGCGCCTTCTGGCTCGGCATCTGCGACAAGGGCGCGAAGCCCGAGGCGTCGCTCCTCTGGGGCGGCGGCTCGCCCAACGCCCAGTACGACATCAAGATCGACGGCGCAAACGCCACCATGAAGCAGCGCGTCGGCAAAGACCGCTACCGCCTCACCACGGTCAAGGCGAATGGCAAGGAAGCCGACATCACGTTCCAGACCTACAACGACAAGGGCGAGCCCCAGGGCAACCCCGAGGTTGTCAAGGCCAAGCGCATTCCCGCAGTTCCGCCCGCCCCCGACGTGTCAAAGGCAGTCCTCGGCAAGCCGATCAACCTCCTTGCCGACGGCATCGACGGCTGGGAGTCGATGAACAAGGGCAACTACTTCGGCTGGTCGGTGAAGGACGGCGTGCTCTCCAACCGCATCAAGCGCAAGCCCAACGGCAAGCCCGACGGCAGCAGCGCGAACATCGTCACGAAGAGGCGCGACTTCTTCGACTTCAAGTTCTCCTACGATGTGCGCGTGCTGCCCGGCTGCAACTCCGGCGTTTATCTGCGCGGCATCTACGAGATCCAGGTGCTCGACAGCTACGGCAGGCGCGTGGACAAGCACAACATGGCGGCGCTCTACGGACGCATCACCCCGCGCGTCGCCGCCGAAAAGCCCGCCAACGAGTGGCAGCACGTTGACGTGACGCTCTACAAGCGCCACCTCACCGTCGTCCTCAACGGCGTGAACATCATCGACAACGCTCCCGTTCTCGGCTGCACCGGCGGCGCCATCACGAGCGACGAGTTCGTGAAGGGGCCGATCTATCTGCAGGGCGACCATTCCGACGCCGACTTCCGCAACATGGTGCTAACCCCCATCGAGAAGTAAGCTGGAAGAGATCGACACAATCGCGGCAGTGGCTACAGCCCCTGGCCGTGGCGGCGTGGCGGTGGTGCGCGTAAGCGGCCCCGCCGCGTTCCGCATTGCCTCCGAAGTGACCGGCTGCAAAGTGGATACGTCCATGGCCGGTCGCTTCTTCCATTCCGCTTTCCATCCGGTGGGGTCGCGCGTCCCCGTGCGGCAGCAGCCCATCGACGACGGACTCGTTCTCGTCTTCGCCTCGCCGCGCAGCTACACTGGAGAGGACGTGGTGGAGCTTCAGGGCCACGGCGGCTCAATCGCCCCGCGCCGCGTGCTCGAGGCGTGCCTCGCGGCGGGTGCGCGTCTTGCGCGCCGCGGCGAGTTCACGCAGAGGGCCTTTCTCAACGGACGCCTCGATCTTGGAATGGCCGAGGCGGTGATAGACCTCGTTGACGCGCGCACGGAAAGAGGGGCGGACGATGCGGCGGCGCGTTTGATGGGTGCGGCATCGCGTCCGCTCGAGGAGATGTACGTTGCCGCGATCGATCTTTCAAGCCGAGTGGAGCATGCGCTTGACTTCAGCGAGGACGAACTGCCCGAGGGCTTCTCCGAATCCGTCTCGCGCGACGTAGCGCGCCTCGCATCGCTTGTGGAGCGCAAGCTCTCAACCGCTCGCGAAGGGCGCATCCTTCGCGAAGGCGCGCTCGTGGTTCTCTGCGGGCGGCCGAACGCCGGCAAGAGCTCGCTCATGAACGCGCTTCTCGGCGAGGGGCGCGCGATCGTCTCGGACGAGGCGGGCACAACGCGCGACACGATCGAGGAGGGCGCCGAGATCGGCGGATGGCCCGTGAGGCTTGTTGACACTGCGGGGTTGCGCGAGGCCGAAGGCGAAGTGGAGCGCGAGGGAGTGAGGCGAGCAGAGGCGCTTGTGGCGCAGGCGGACGTCGTTCTCCACGTGATCGAGCCAGGCGATGAAGCGCCCGCCCCGCTCGGCATTCCACCCAGCGCCATCCGCGTTTTCTCCAAGTGCGACACCACCCCACCACCCAACCGCCCCACCACCCAACTATTAACCTCCGCCAAGACTGGCGAGGGCATCGACGCGCTGAAGGACGCGATTGCCGCGCGCCTCGGGCAGATTGCGGCGAAGAGCGCGGAGGAGACCGGCGCAGACGTGACGACGCGCCAGAAGGAGGCGCTTCTTGCCGCGCGTACGGCGCTTGCATCCGCCAATGGCGCGCTTGATGCAGGGGAATGGACGATTGCCGCGAACGAGCTCCGTTCGGCCTCCGAGGCGCTTGGGCGACTTCTCGGCAAGGTATATTCGGATGATCTCCTGGACGCTCTCTTCAGCCGATTCTGCGTGGGCAAGTGAAGCGTGGAAGTGGATTCCGCGCCGCCGCGTCTGTGGTGGCGGCAGGCGGGTGAACGATCGCATGTTGCGCATGCAAAAAAATCCTCTTCCACCTTGACTTGTCGCACGATTTAAACTACAATATCACCCGTCATGACATTCTATCATACATCTGCCCGCTCGTTTGCGGGGTTCGTTCTGTGCGTCTGCGCGTTCTCCGCGGGCGTGTGGGCCGACGATGCCGCGGCATCGGCGCGGCTTGATCCGGCGGCGAAAGAGGAGCTCGCCTACGTGAAGGCTCTCGTGGAGTCGAATCTGCCGGACTTTGCCGCGCCGGTGATTGAAGCCGCCAAGGCGAAGTGGCCCGTGCTGGCACCCAAGCTCAAGGTCTACGAGATCGACGGCGACCTGCGCATGGGAAGATTCGAAAAGGTCCAGAAGGTGCTCGACGCCTGCAAGAAGGGGAGCAGCGAATACTGGTCCATACGCCTCGCGATGGGCGATGCGTACTACGCCCGCTCGCAGAATGCCGAATGCGCGAAGATCTACAAGGAGTTCTTCACGGCCGTGCCCAAGCCCGGCGCGGACATCATGGACTTCTACGTGTCCAGCGGATTCAAGTGGGCGCAGATGTGCACCATCGACAAGCGCTACGACGAGGCGATCAAGATGTACGAGAGCCTTCTCGCGAAGATGCCGAAGTCGAGCAAGGTCGAAAGCGAGAACGGCGAGGACGAGGAGGCGGAGCGCTGGTGCATGGTGGCCCAGCAGTACGTTGAGCTGCTGCTGCGCCTCGCAGGCGAGATCGACAACCCCAAGGATCCCAAGCGCGCCGAATACCTCAAGAAGGCCGACGGGGTGGTGAAGGAGCTTCTCTGGAAGCAGAACCTTATTCTCGTGTTCGGCAAGGCCGTGGCCATGAGGGCGCACATTGAGATGATGCGCGGCCGTCTCGACAAGGCGCAGCAGATCGTGAACGAGTTCCTGCCTACGCTGCGCGACATCCACGAGAGCCTTGTAGACCAGGATCCCGGCGGCACGAAGGGCCTCCTTCGCATGAGCCCGATGCCGGAGTGCCGCTATCTTCTCGCGCGAATTCTCTGGCAGGAGGTGAACCGCGAGGCGAAGAAGTCCAAGGCGAACGAGGACGCGATCAAGGACGCGCTCTTCGGCGCGAAGGAGAGAACCGGCCGCCGCAACGGCCTTGGCGCGTACAACCACGCGATTAATGTGTACGTCAACTATCCCGAGAGCGCGTGGGCTGCTGCTGCGGGCACCCTGACGGAGGAGGTCGAGAAGTTCGTCAAGTCGCGCTACAAGAAGGACATCCGCACGAACGTGACGGCCGGCCAGATGAGGAAGGTGCGCGAGATGCAGTTCAAGAACGCGCGTGACGTGTACAACAGCCACGACGTCAAGAAGACCGTGGAGGTGTATCTCGAACTGCTTGCGCAGTTCCCCGAGTTCCCGGAATCGGTGGGTGCGCTCGACATCCTCGCCGAGAGCTACATCAGTCTCTGGCAGGACGAGAAGAACGCCAACGCCAAGCTGGAGTACAGGCTCAACGCCGAGACGGTCGAGGGCTACATCGCGGAGCGCTTCGCGGAGAAGGAAGCCCTTGCCCGCACCGCCGGCGACATGACGCTGCGCCTCGCCGCCATCGAGCATGACGCGGGCGCCCTTGGCCGTTCCGCGCAGCTCTATGACCTCTACTTCAAGAACTATCCCACGCACTACAAGGCCGCAAACACGGCTCTTTCCCTTGCCGGCGCGGCGTACAAGAAAGAGGACTGGGCGGCCGCCGCTCGCTACTACGGGATGGTGGCGACCACCTACACCAACTCCACCTACTACGCAAGCGCGCTGCAGTATCTTTCCCTGTGCCACGGCAAGCTTGGCAACGCCGAGGAGCAGGAGACCTGGCTGCGCCGCTTTGCCGCCGCAGCCACAAAACCCACCGAGCGCGCCACGGCGCGCCTGTTGCTTGCCCAGATGCAGCAGAAGCGTGGCTTTGCGGCGTTCCTCGAAGCGGATGCCGAGCCTGCGGCGGAAGGCACGAACGACGTTGCGGCGGCCGCTGCCGCTGCCGATGAGGCGCGTCTAGTTGCATACAGGGCCGTGGCTGGGGCCATCAAGGACTTCCGTGCGGCGTCAAAGGAGATTACGGACGTTCTTGCCAACGACAAGACGCTCGGCACCGACGAGCGCAAGCAGCTGACGAAGGCGCGTGGGCAGTCACAGTTCCTCGAGGGCGCCAGCTGGCAGCGTCTCTCCTGGCCCACGAACAAGGTCGCGCTGTTCCGCCAGCAGGCGGTGAAGGCGTACGAGGCCTATCTTGAGGTCAACCCCAAGGGCGAGTTCGCGGCGCCCGTTCTTGTGAAGCTGGCGACGATCTACACGGCTGACAAGGACGTGGAGAACTCTCAGAAGGCTCTCGCCCGGCTGCAGAAGGAATTCCCCGAATCCGACGAGGCGAAGAACTCCGTGCCGCGCCTTGCGAAGACGCTCATCGAGATGGGGCTCAGGCGCGAGGGAGTGGAGGAGTATCGCCAGATGCTCTCCACCCAGGGGGGCAAATACAGCGCGGTGCAGTTCCTCCAGGCCGGCAATGCGCTTCTCGAGGCGCGCAGCTGGGATGTGGCGGCCGAGGCGTACAGCAAGGCGCTTGCGCTCGCAAAGAACGACAAGGACGAGAAAATACGCAGCTACGTCGACGTCCATGCAATGCTCGGCCTGGCAAAGGTCAGCTATGGGCAGAAGGCCTGGGCGGAAGCGCATTCGAAGCTCGACGACTTCATCGCCAAGCATCCCAAGAACGCGAATGTGGTTGAGGCCTATGAGATGCTGACGGAAGTCGCTTCCGAGGAAGGCCGCCGCGAGCAGGACGCCACGCGCCGCCAGCGCCTTTTCAACAATGCCGTGAGTGCCGTCAAGAAGCTGAGGGGCTTCAGGAAGACCCAGGCGGAGAAGGATCTGATCAATCTCAGGTCCGGCGAGATAACCGTTCGCCAGATGGAGGCCGAGGAGCAGATGGGCCTTGCGGAGGAGGCCAAGGACACCTGCCGCCGCGCCGTCGGCACGTTCCTTGTGTTCATCCAGTCGCATGCGCCATCACCCGAGCATCCCGCGAAGGACATGACGCCCGCGCAGCTCGAGAACCTCGAACGGTGCTACGGCACCTTGCTGCCGCTCATGGTCAAGCTCGGCAGCGAGCATAGCGATACCGTGCTGGAGTACGGCGCGGCGTACAATGAACTCTTCCCGGAAGGCAAGCACAAGACCGCAGTGCAGAACGCAATGGCGGCAGCGGCGGCCGATAAAAAGTAATCTCGAACAAGGAGCAAACTAACATGCGCACAGGAATCATGATGGCAATGGCGGCCATGGCGGCCGCGGTGGCACTCGGCAACGCGCCGGGCAGTGTGACCAACAAGAGCGGCGAGACCTTGAAGGGCATGGTGCGCTGGAGCGCCCGTGACAAGGCGTACGTTGTGGCGAACAACAATTCGGAGCTGCAGGTGAAGGGCACCGACGTCGCGGAGCTCAACATCGACAAGCCCGCCGGCTTTGACCAGGCCGTTGAGAAGGTGAACGGGAAGAAGGACGTTGCGTCGGCCATCCCCGTGCTGGACAAGATAGTGAAGGGCTACAAGCGTCTGCAGTGGGACCTCGTTGCGGGCCGCTATCTTGCCCAGGCGTATCTCGCCACCGGCAAGCCGGACGCCGCCCTGCAGACGTGCCAGGACATCATCGGCACCGACTCCACCGCGGCCTACAAGGGCGATCTTGCCCCCGCCTACTGGAGCGCGCTTCTCGCCCTCGGCAAGACCACTCAGCTTGAGACTGCCCTGTCCCGCGCGTTCAAGACGGGCGACCGCTATTCGAGCGGAGCGGCTTTCATCGTGCGCGGAGACATGATCATGAAGGACGGCAACGAGAGCCAGGACGCGGCGCGCAAGGCGCTCACCGACGGCTATCTGCGCGTGGTGCTTCTCTACAAGGAGGAGAGCGTGGCCGCGAAGCTGCGTCCTGAGGCCCTCTACAAGGCCGCCCGCTGCTTCGACAAGCTCCAGCAGGCGGGCCGCCAGCAGGCAATGCTCGACGAGCTCAAGCGCAACTATCCACAGAGCCCCTGGGCGGCTGAGTAAAGCCCAAAGTCTCAAATCTGAAACCGGAAACAGTTTACCTAAGAAAAGAGGAAAAAAAGAATGAAGATCAAGACAATGAAGAAGTCGGCGATGGCAGCCATTGTGATGCTCGGCCTCGTGATTGCCCCAGTTGCGGCCACAGTGGCCCTCGCGCAGGATCCCGCGCCTGCCGCGGACAGCGCGCTTGTCGACACAAAGACCGGCAAGGCAGTCGACGGCAAGCCCGATGAACCGAAGAAGGCCGGCGGATTCTTCGACATCGTCTTCGGCTCCGGCGTGCTCGGCGCCATCCTCTGGCTTGCGCTCTTCCTCGACGGCGTGGCGGCGATCTACTTCACGGTGGACTGCTTCATTCTCGTGAAGCCCGAGAAGCTCATGCCCGCCTCGCTCGTCAACAACGTGCAGAGCGCAATGGCCGAGGGCGACGTGATGAAGGCCCTCAAGGTCTGCGAAAGCGAGCCGAGCGCGATGTCGAACATCCTCAGCACGGCCTTCCAGCACGTTGAGGACGGCTATGACGTGATCCAGGAGGCGGTCAACGGCGCGGCCGACCTCGAGACTGAGCGTCTGATGCAGCGCCTCACATGGATTTCGGTGTGCTCTAACCTCGGCCCGTCGCTCGGTCTTCTCGGTACGGTGCAAGGCATGATTCTGACGTTCCAGGCCCTCTCGCAGGGCGGCGCGGGCGACGCGTCCGCACTCGCCAGCTCGATCGGCCAGGCTCTGTGGACCACCGCAGCCGGCCTCTGCGTGTCGATCCCCTCGATCACGGTGTTCTACTCGCTTCGCAACAAGGCTAACCGTCTCATCATGCGCATGACCGCGCTCACGATGGAGCTTCTGAAGGGCCTCCGCCACGTGGAGGTGCTTGACGAGTCGCAGGAGTCGGTGGCCTGAGCGCGTTTGGAGGCGCGTCCCGAAAGGACCGTACACCATGGCCAGGAAATTCACAGAGAATCCGTCCCTTGACATGACGCCGATGATCGACGTCGTGTTCGAGCTGATCATCTTCTTCGTGGTGACGCTGAAGATGGCGGTGGAGAAGGACGAGACGATACAGCTCGAGGACGGCAAGCACGGCATCGAGCTCACCGCCGATGAGCTGCCGCCCTCGCACCTCGTGATCGACATCGCAAAGAACGGTCGCATCTCGATGTGCAACGTCACGATCACCCCTGCGGAGGTGAGCCGGCGCGTGAGGGAGCGCAAGCTGAAGTGGGGCAAGGATTTCCCCATTCTCATCAGGGCGGACTACCGCGCCAAGCACAAGCACGTGGCGGCGGTGATGAACGCCTGCACGCAGGAAGACATCTGGAAGCTCTCGTTCGTCGCGGTCTACGACCGCAAGAGCGGCAAGCAGCTTACGCCGTAAGGGGGTGCATATGGCTAGAAAGCAATACGACAACCCGCAGCTTGACATGACGCCGATGATCGACGTCGTGTTCGAGCTGATCATCTTCTTCGTGGTCACGATCAAGCAGGAGGACCTCTTCTCCAAGCTCAACGCGAACCGGCCCGCGCCTAATCCCAACAGACCCAACGAGAAGGTGGTCGACGAGCAGATCGTGATCGAAGTAGGCGCCAACGGGCTCATCTACAACGGCCGCCCCGTGTCGGTGAAGGAGCTCGACCGCAACATCAAGTTGGCGGCCTCCGTCTCGAAGAAGACGACCGTGCTTCTGCAGTGTTCGCTCGATTCGCCGCACAAGTTCCTCGTCGACGCGCTCGACGTGTGCAACAAGCATGGTCTGCAGAATCTTTCAATATTCAGCATGTAAACTTAGGCCCTCGGGGAGGATTGACTTATGGACATGACAAACGAAGAAGAGTTCAAGGAACAGCTTGAAGAGGAAATGGCCCGTTTTGAGGACGACGGCTACTTCAAGCGCCTCGGCAAGATGTTCTCTGGCCTGGGCCGCTCGCGCGATTCCCGCGAGTACAAGGAGGCGTTGATCGAACTGCAGCGCCAGGTGGCCCCTTTGCTGGCCATTATGCTGCCGCTCATCTGCGTGGTGGTGCTTTTCGTCGTGACTGCGATGGACTCCGGCGCCAAGAAGCAGATCAAGGTTGACATCGTCACCGCAGAGGACAACACGGAAGTCGTTGAAGAGCCACCTCCTCCTGTGGAGACGCCGCCAGATCCTGTTGAGGTGGACGTGCAGGTGGATACGCCCACCGTTGGCAATCCCACCGACGTTGAGGCCGTGGCGCCCACTACCGAACCGGTGACCGCCAAGGTCGCGCCGATGGAGGCCATGCTTAACATCAAGAGCCCCGTGACGATGAAGACCGTTTTCGGCGCCTCGCGCCTGACCGGCAAGCCGGGCGTTCTGAATGGTGGCGGCCAATACGGCGATCCTACCACCGAGGCGGCCGTGATGAAGGCTCTGCGCTGGCTCAAGTGGAAGCAGAACTCAGACGGCTCGTGGCCGGGCGTCAAGCCCGCCGCCACCGGGCTTGCGATCCTTACCTATCTCGCCCACGGCGAAACGCCCACCTCGAAGGAGTTCGGCCCCACCGTGCGCCGCGGTCTCGATTTCCTGACGAACTCGATAATCGACAAGGGCGGAAAGCCCATGATCGCCGGAACGGACGGCAACGAGTACTCCTTCCTGATAGCCACATACGCGCTCTGCGAGGCGTATGGCATGACTAAGAATCCCGACCTCCGCGAACCCGCCGAGAAATGCCTCTCGCGCATCGTCAAAGGGCAGAACGCCACGGGCGGCTGGGACTACAAGATGGCCCGCACCACGCGCGACGACATCTCGTTCGGCGGCTGGGCCATGCAGGCCTTGAAGGCCGGCAAGATGGCCGGCATCCACCCCTCGGGGCTTGACGATTGCATAAAGAAGGCGATCAATTGCCTCAGAACGCGCAACTACGACAAGAAGGCCGGCTTCGTGTACACGCCAGGCTCGCATGGCGGCGGTCTGGGCGGCGTGGGATGCCTCTGCCTGCAGCTTCTCGGCCAGGCCAAGGACACCACCGTGGCAAATGCCCTCGACGTGATGCGAGACTGGCTGCCCACCTTTGAGAAGAAGCACATGAGCGGCGGCAGCTGCTCGCAGTACTACAGCTACTATGCCGCGCAGTGCAAGTATCAGGCGGGAATGGTGAAGGGCGCTACGCCGGCCAACTTCACGCTCTGGAAGAAGTGGAACGTCGCGATGAAGGATCTATATCCGAAGAGCATCATCAACGACAAGAAGGCCGACGGCTCTCCCGTTACGATCAAGGACACCAAGGGCAAAGACCAGCCCGTTGGCCACTGGGAGAACACTGACGTCCACACCACCCGTCCCGTGATGGATACATGTCTCACCGCGCTCCAGCTGATGGTGTACTACCGCTACCTGCCCACCACCTCGCTCAAGGCGACGGAGGTCGAGGAGGATGTGGGCTTGCTCTCGAAGGACCAGGGCAACGAGGTCAAGGTGTCCATCGACTTTTAGTTCCGCAATGCCATTCAGCCTGTTTCTAGGTCTAAAATACCTCAAGCCGAAGCGCAGCGTCACAAGCGTGATCACCTGCGTTTCGGTTTTGGGCGTTCTTCTGGGCGTGGCCGCTGTGATCGTGGTGCGCGCCGTGATGACGGGATTTGGAGACCTGTGGGAGAAGAAGATACTGGACTTCAAGCCGCACGCAACCATATCCTCGCGCATCCCGGGCGAGGTGGTGACTGGCGAGGACGAGCTTGCGCGCAAGATTGCCGCCGTGCCTGGCGTTACGTCCGTGACGCCCGAAATCGACACGCGCGTGATGCTTGAGCACCACGGGCGCGTTTCGGCGCCGATCATCATCGGCGTTGACGCCGATCGTTTCGGCGCAGCATACAAGGTGGGATCGCCTGTTGCAGGGGAGTTCGACCTCGACGGCGACTCAATCGTGCTTGGTGTCGGCCTCGCAAGTTCGCTTGGCGTCTTCGTGGGCGACGAGGTGACAGTGTATTCTCCGAAGACTCTCGCCGCGCGCGATGAGATATTCCTTCCGCTCAAATGGCGCGTCACAGGGATATTCTCGTGCGGACAGCGCGACTACGACAGCGGCTTCTGCGTGTGCTCGCTCGCGAACGCACGCGATCTGATGGGTCTTGAGAAGGGCGTGTACGCGATCCACGTGAAGACGGCGCGTCCCACCGTGCCGGAGGAGTTCGACGCCGCATGCGAGGCGATGCGCGCTCTCGTGCCGGGGTGCAGGCTGCTCACATGGCGCGAGGTGGACCGCGAGCTGTTCGGCGCGCTCGCGGTTGAGAAGAACATGACGGCCATCCTTCTCATGCTGATCACGATAGTCGCGCTCTTCTGCGTGATGAACACGCTGCTTGTCCTCACGCTTCAGAAGACGCCTGAGATCGGCCTGATGAAGGCCCTGGGCTTCCCCCGGCGGAAGATCATGGGCGTCTTCATGGTGCATGGTCTAGTGCAGGTGACTGCTGGAACCGTGCTTGGCCTCGTGGCGGCCTGGCTCGTCTTGCGCAACCTGCAGAACATCGTTGCGATGCTGGCGCGTTTTGGAGTGCAGGTTTTCCCTCAGTCGGTGTACGGCCTTGACAAGATACCGCACCGTCTGGTGGGCGCGGATATCGCCTGGGTTGTCGTGATCGTCTATGTGTTCGGCCTTCTCGCCGCGCTTGTGCCGGCGTTTCTGGCGGCTTCTAAACATCCAGTGGAGGCTTTGCAGAGCTGATGCTTCTTGAGGTGAGAGACGTCGTGAAGGAGTACCGCATCCCCGGGCAGCGCGCCATCAGGGTGCTGGACGGAGTGTCGCTCGACGTGGCCGAGGGCGAGCATGTGGCCATCGTGGGGCGCAGCGGAGCGGGCAAGACAACGCTGCTTAACATCTTGGGCGGGCTTGACAGCCCTACCGCCGGTGAAGTGCTGGTGGGCGGCGAGCCGCTTTTCTCGGGAAAGGGGTCCGCGCGCCGCCGCGAACGCCTGCGCGCCGCGAAGATCGGCTTCATCTTCCAGAGCTACCATCTGATGCCGGAATTGGATGTGGTTGAGAACGTGATGCTGCCCGCGATGACCGGCGAGACGCACGTCGAGTCCCCGCGCGAGCGGGCGAAGGCGCTACTCGAGAAGGTCGGCCTTGGAGGCAGGCTCGGGCACCTCCCGGCCGAGCTCTCTGGCGGAGAGCAGCAGCGCGTGGCCCTTGCGCGCGCCCTGATGTGCCGTCCGCAGCTGATCCTTGCCGACGAGCCCACTGGCAACCTTGACGCGCTGACGGGCGCCGAGATACTCAAGCTTCTCTTCGAAGTCAACGACGCGCCTCTTGCGTGCGTGATGGTGACGCATTCCGCAGAGGCCGCTGCCCGCTGCGACCGCTCGCTCACGCTTGAGCGAGGACGCCTTGTGTGATTGTTTCAACCGAACGGAGGATTGCCGCATGGAACGCGAGACAATGGAAACCGACATCGTGGTCACGGGATTTGGTCCGGCCGCCGCGGGATTTCTCACAACAATCGGGCCGGAGCTTGCGAAGACGAAGGAGGACGGCACGCCTCTCTACGAGTCGAAGGCCATGCCGGGGTGTCCGCTGCAGGTGATGTGCTACGAGCGTGCGGACGATCCGGGCTTCGGCGTATCCGGCATCGTCACGAAGGGCGAGGCGATCAAGGCGTCGTTTCCTGGCGTCGACCTCGCCAAGGAGATACCGAACGCCGTCGAGGTGAAGCAGGAGAAGCTTGCGTATCTCTTCGACCATGTCGGCTGCTCGAAGCGCACCGCCGGCACGAAGCTGATCGACCTCGCCTTCAAGATGGGCGGCGTGATCATGAAGGGCGGCAAGTGGAGCGCGCGCGAGCTGCCGTTCATCCCGAAGTTCATGGACAAGAAGCCCGGCCTTGTCCTGCAGATGGGCTCGTTCATGACGTGGGCCTCGCAGAAGGTGATGGAGAGCGGCCTCATGATCATGCCCGGCATGCCCGTGGCCGCGCCGATATTCGACGGCGACAGGGTGGCGGGAGTGCGCCTTGCCGACCAGGGCGTGGAGAAGGACGGCACGCCGGTTGACGGCGCGTACATGCCGGGCATGGACGTCAAGGCCGCGCTCACCGTAGTGGCGGATGGCCCCGTCGGCGCCGTTGGACGCGCCCTCGACGCGAAGTTTGGCCTCCCCTCCGGCCACCATGCCTACGACTGGGGCCTCGGCATGAAGGCCGTGGTGCAGCTGCCCGAAGACTGCGAGCTTGAGCCCGGCACGGTGCTGCACACGATGGGATTCCCCGAGCCCGAGATATTCGGATTCTTCTACGTGTATCCCAACCGCACCGCCGCGCTCGGCATATTCGTCTCGCCATGGATGGATACTCCGGTGCGCACGACCTACCGCTACCTTCAGCACTGGATGATGCATCCGTACATCTGGCGCCACATAAAGGGCGGAAAGCTGCTGAGCTGGGGCGCGAAGTCCATCGCCGAGAGCGGCGTGGAGGGCGAGCCGTTCCTGTGCGGCGACGGCTTCGCGAGAGTCGGCGAAGGCTCGGGCACAACGGACTGCCTTGCAAACGCGGGCGTCGATGAGGCGTGGGCGAGCGGCGTGATGCTCGCGAAGGCCGTCCTGAAGCTCCTGCAGGAAGGCAAGGACTTCACGAAGGAGAATCTTGAAGCCACATACGTGGCTGATCGCCGCGCATCCGAGCTCGACAGGCGCCTACGGCGCGCGAGCGGCGCGAGAAACGGCTTCAACAAGTCCTTCTTCTGGGGAATGGTCGGCGAGGGGATGCGCGGAATGTTTGGCCTGGCGCTGCCGTTCAAGAGCGTGCCGCCCGCCTCGCGCGTGCCGGATCTCGAGACCGCCTTGAAGGGGCGCCGCGTCGACCATGCGAAGCTGAAGGAGGGCATCGAGGCCGCGGAGAAGGCCCGCAAGCCGCTGCACGACGCGGTGATGGATGCGTGCGGATGGCCGTCCATTCCGTACGACGGCGAGCTTCTGATGCAGCATCAGGATGCGCTTCTCGTGGGCGGCAAGGTGCAGGCCGCTCCAGGCTTTGCCGACCATGTGGCGTTTGAGGACCCCTCTCTCTGCGCCTCCTGCGAAAAGCACACGTGCATCGAAGTATGCAGCGCGCAGGCGCTGATGCCGGGCGACGAGCCAGGCACACCGCCCAAGTTCGACCGCGAGAAGTGCGTTCACTGCGGCGGATGCATCTGGAACTGCGCGCGGCTGGTGCCCGGCACGGACCACGGGAACATCGTGTTCAAGGCCGGTTCGGGCGGGCTCCACTCCAACGAGAACTGACGGCCGTGATAATACTCGGCATAGACACCTCGCTCAGGTCGAGCGGATACGGCGTTCTCTCCGTCGAAGGCTCGCGCATGAACTGCCTTGAGGCGGGGCGCATCAGAAACGCGCCGAAGCTGCCGCTTTCGCAGTGCCTGCACGCCATCCACACGCGCGTTGCGGAGCTCATCGCCGCGTACGCGCCCGACGTTCTTTCGATCGAGAGCGTGATCTACGGCAAGAACGCTGGCACGATGCTCGTTCTAGGCGAGGCCCGCGGCGCGGTGATAACGGCCGCTGCCTCGGCTGGAGTGCCGGTGTACGAGTACGAGCCGCGGCGCGTGAAGATGGCGGTGTGCGGAAACGGTCTTGCCGAGAAGCTGCAGGTGCAGCGCATGGTGAAGACGTTGCTCGCGCTCGAGGAGCTGCCGCAGAACGACGCGGCGGACGCCCTCGCGCTCGCGATCGCACACGCCCACTCGAACTCGCTTCTCTCCCGCCGCGAGCCGCTGTGAACTGCCGTCTTGCAGAACATCGCGGACGCTCTCGATTTGACCTTGGGCGCGTAAAGATGGTATAATGCTCGTTCACAGATCAGAAACAGGTTACAGAATACATGAGCAAGAAGAAGAACAGTTCCGAAAACGAGCCGCCAAGCCTATTTGACAATCTAGACCTTTTCGCGCCGATGGAGAAGGCGAAGGGCGCAGACGACCAGGAAAAGAAGGAGAAAAATGAGAAGCCGCGGACAGCAGAGCCGGCGAAGGCGTCTGCCGTGCCGCCTGCGCCCCCGCCGCCGAGAAATCCCGTGGCGCCGGCTGGAGGCGGACTCACCGGGCATGGTCCGCTGCGCGACCTCTACGACTTCAACTTCAGGGAATATTCGGCGTACGTGATCTGCAACCGCGCGATACCCAGCGTGGAGGACGGCCTCAAGCCCGTGCAGCGCCGCATTCTCCATTCGCTCTGGGAGAAGGACGACGGGCGCTTCACCAAGGTGGCCAACATCGTGGGCCACGCCATGCAGTACCATCCCCACGGCGACGCTTCGATCGGCGACGCCCTCGTGGTGCTCGCCAACAAGCTCTGGGGCAAGGGCAAGGGATACCTCATCGACGGCCAGGGAAACTTCGGCGACCTCTTCACCGGAATGCCCGCCGCCGCCCCGAGGTACATCGAGTGCCGTCTCGCGGAGCTCGCGCGCAAGGAGGTGTTCAACCCCAAGACCACCGAGTTCACGCCCAGCTACGACGGACGCAACAAGGAGCCCGTGCTGCTGCCGGCGAAGATTCCGCTGCTTCTGATGCTCGGCGCGGACGGCATCGCGGTGGGTCTTTCGACGGCGATTCTGCCTCACAACTTCATCGAGCTTCTCGAGGCTGAGATCGCCATCATCCAGAAGAAGCCGTTCACGCTGTACCCCGACTTCCAGCTCGGCGGCGTGATGGACGTCTCGGAGTACGAGGATGGCCTGGGCAAGGTGAAGGTGCGCGCCGTCATCGAAGCGCGCGACAAGAACAAGCTCGTCATCACGCAGCTCCCCTGGGGCGAGACGACCGACTCCATCTCCGCCTCCATCGAAGAGGCCATCAAGAAGAAGAAGGTCATGGTGCGCAAGATCCACGACCTCACCTCGAGCGAAGTGCAGATCGAGCTGGAGCTACAGGCCGGCGCCTCGCAGGAGAAGGTGAAGAGCGCGCTCTTCGCGTTCACCACGTGCGAGAAGTCGGTGGCGAGCCGCCCGATCGTGCTCGACGCAGGTCGCCCGCGCGCGATGAGCATCACGCAGATTCTCCAGAAGAACGTTGAGCGCCTGATGTATCTCACGAAGCGCGAGCAGGAGATCCGCCTCGCCGAGCTCGACGACCTGTTCCACGCGCGCACGCTCGACCGCATCTTCATCGAGGAGCGCATCTACAAGCGCATCGAGAAGGAGAAGACGTACGAGGGCGTGCAGCAGACCGTTATCGAGGGATTCAAGCCGTTCCGCAAGGAACTGCGGCGCGACATAACGCTGGACGACGTGGAGCGCCTGCTGCAGATCAAGATCCGCCGCATCTCGCAGTTCGACATCGACAAGAACCGCGAGGAGATCGAGAACGTGCTCAAGGAGGAGGCCCAGGTGCGCGACAACCTCGTGCATCTGCGCGCCTTCGTGGTCAAGTACCTCAAGGGACTCATCAAGCAGTACGCGAAGCGCTACCCGCGCTGCACGAAGATCGCGCAGGGCGCGTTCAGGGAGGTGGACGTGAGGGCCATCACCGCGAGCGAGCTCACCATCCGCTACGACAAGGAGAACCACTTCGTGGGCGCGGGCCTGCGCGGCGGCGAGGAGCTCTTCAAGTGCTCTTCGCTCGACAGGCTCGTCTTCGTGTGGAAGGACGGCCGCTACAAGATGGCGCCGCCCTCCGACAAGATCTTCGTGGATAAGGACCTTCTCGAGGTCTTCCTCTTCAATCCCGAGAAGGACCGCGACCGCGAGTTCTCATGCGTGTACGAGGAGCCTCTCTACGGCTTCTCATACGTGAAGCGCTTCACGTTCGGCGGAATGATCAACAACAAGGAGTACCGCCTCGCCCCCGAGAAGAGCAAGGTGCTCTTCTTCGCGGATGGATGCCCAGAGAAGCTGTACGTCAAGTTCAAGCCGGCGAAGAACCAGAAGATCCACCAGATGCTCTTCCAGCCGCTAGAGCTGGTGGACAAGGGAGCTGGCGAGAAGCGTCCGGTCGTTGAGGTGCGCGGCGCATCGGCGCGCGGCATCCAGCTGACCACAAAGGCAATCGCGCGAATCGCATCCACGAAGGGCGCTTGGTGGGACGACGCCGAAGCTGCCGCAAAGGGCGTGTTGTTGTAAGCTGGTCTCGCTTTCCTCAGAGGATTATGGTAAAATAGGGCATCACACGGAGATAGCCAGATGATTGAAACAGACATTCTTGTCGTGGGGGCGGGTCCTGCAGGGCTTGCCGCCGCGATCGCGCTCAGGCGCAGGGCAAGCGGCGAGAAGCCGCGCGTCGTGGTGCTTGACAAAGGCCGTTCGCCCGGTTCACATGTCCTTTCCGGCGCCATTGTGGATCCCAGCGGCTTCAAGGGGCTGCTCACCGACGAGGAGGTGGCGAAGCTGCCGTGCGAGGCGAAGGTGGTGAAGGAGTCGTTCCGCTGCAACATGACGCGCGGCTTCTCCGTGAAGATTCCCTGGGTGCCGCAGCTGATGAGCTCGAAGGACTTCCCTGTTGTGTCGCTCACGAAGGTGACGGCCTATCTCGCGCAGATAGCGCAGAAGGAGGGCGCGGAGGTTTACACTGGCTACGCGGTCACGGAGCTCGTCGAGAAGGACGGGCGCATAGTCGGCGCGCGCACGGGCGAGAAGGGGCTCGACAAGAACGGCGCCAAGAAGAGCAACTATCTCGCGTCGGAGGAGATACGCGCGAAGGTCACGGTTCTCGCGGAAGGCGGCTGCGGCATCCTCACCGACAAGCTGATCGCGGAAAAGAAGCTTCAGGGCGTGCGTCCGCCAACATACGCCATCGCAATCAAGGAGCTGATCGAGGTTCCGTCCGGCACGCAGACCGCGGGCGAGGTGATGCACACGTTCGGCTGGCCGGCAGACTTCAACACGTACGGCGGCGGGTTTGTGTACCACGTCTCCGAGACTCAGGTGATGGTGGGCTATGCTTACGCGCTCGACTATGCGCGCGCCGAGATCGATCCGTTCAGGCTCTTCCGCCGCTTCAAGTCGTCTAGCGCGGTTGCGCCGCACATCAAGGGCGGGAAGTCCGTGGCATACGGCGCGAAGGTGATTCCCGAGGGAGGCTTCTACTCTGTGCCCACGCCATACGTGCCGGGGTGCCTGATCGTGGGCGACGGCGCGGGGCTGGTGGACTCCCTTCGCATCAAGGGCGTGCACATCGCGTTCCAGAGCGCGCAGGCAGCGGCGGCCGCGATACTCGGCGAGCTTGCGGGCTCGGGCGAGGCGGGGCCAAAGTACTTCGAGCTTCTGAAGTCCACGACCGGATGGAAGGAGATGGAGCGTGTGAGGAACGTGCGCGCGTCGTTCTCCTGGGGCATGCCGTACGGCGTGATGGCGGCGGGCCTCGCGTGGATGACGTGCGGCAAGTTCCCGAACTTCCGCGTGCCGGGGTGCGACGAAGGCGACGCGAAGGCGATGAAGCCGCTTGAGAAGGGCGCGCTCGAGCGCGAGGCGGCGAACGACGTGGAGGCGTCGCCCACGCAGCCGGACCGTCTTACCGACGTATTCATGAGCGGCACCGTGCATGAAGAGGACCAGCCATGCCACCTTCGGCTGCGCGATCCGTCGAAGTGCGCCGAGTGCGAGGCGACGTACGGCTCGCCATGCACGCGCTTCTGCCCGGCCGAGGTGTACCGCCGCGAGGGCGAGCACCTGCAGATCGACTTTTCTAACTGCCTGCACTGCAAGACGTGCAAGATCAAGTGTCCGTTCGAGAACATCGACTGGACCTTCCCCCAGGGCGGCGACGGGCCGCGCTACACGCGAATGTAAACGAAAACCGAAAGAGGAAATGACAATGGAATCAAGCAGACGTGGATTCATGAAGGGCGCCGCAGCCGCGGCCACTTTCCTGCCCAGCTTCAACATCCTCCGCGCCGATGACATTACGATCGGGCCGAAGGACGACGAGATCAACGTGGCTATCATCGGCTTCGGAGCCGAGGCGAAGGTGCTTTCGCAGTCGCTCGTGCGCATACCTGGCGTGCGGGTGCGCGCAGTATGCGACATCTGGAAGTTCGAGCAGCAGCGTGCAAAGGGATTCTTCAAGGGCTACGGCCACGAGATCAACACATACGAGGACTACCGCGAGATGCTCGAGAAGGAGGACAAGAACATCGACGCCGTAGTGGTCGCCACGCCAGACTGGATGCACTGCGAGCATGCGTGCGCATGCATGCGCGCCGGAAAGCACGTGTACTGCGAGAAGGAGATGTCCAACCGCCTCGAGCTCGCCGCCGAGATGTGCCGCGTGCAGAAGGAGACCGGCAAGCTTCTGCAGATCGGCCACCAGCGCCGTTCGAATCCCCGCTATCGCCACTGCTTTGAAAATGTCATCCCGCAGATGCTCGGCCGCGTGACGAACGCATACGCCCAGTGGAACCGATCCCTTCTGCCGTTCAACACCGTCAAGAGACCGCCGAAGCAGTCCGTGCTCGACAAGTACGGCTACAAGAACCCCGAGCAGTTCCTCAACTGGCGCTGGTTCTACAAGCACGGCGGCGGCTCGATGGTGGACCTCGGCTCGCATCAGATCGACATGTTCATCTGGGCGATGGGCGTGCCGCCCTCCAGCGTCACCGCGATCGGCGGCAAGGACGCCTTCACGCCTCGTCGCGAGGCCTACGACCGCGTGATGTGCATCTACGAGTTCACTCTTCCCGACGGCACGAAGAACGAGGCCTACTACCAGGTGCTTTCCTCCAACGCGCGCGGCGGCTTCTACGAGCAGTTCATGGGCGAGAAGGCAGCGCTCACGATCGCCGAGATCACTGCGCGCGGCAACACGGTGCAGCGCGACCTCGGCAACTCCATCAACGGGTGGACTGACAATGAGTGGCGCGGCTTCATCGACAAGGGACTCATCCTCCCCGGCGCGGACGACAAGATCACGAAGAGCAAGACGAAAGACGTGTCTGTCGATTCGCGCATCACCGCGCTCTCGGAAGGCAATCCCATCAGCGTAGAGCTGAACAAGCCCGCGCACATGCCGCATCTCGAGAACTTCTTTGCGGCGTGCCGCCACGGCGAGAAGCTCAACTGCCCTGCAGAGCTCGCATACGAGAGCGCAGTCGCAGTGCTTGCCGCCAACGTCTCGGCCGACACGCACAAGACCCACTACTTCAAGCCCGAGGACTTCAAGGTGCCGCCGCGTCCTGCCGCGACTCCCGCCCCTGCAGCCCCCGCAGCACCGGCGCCCGCCGCGCCGGCAAAGGCGTGAAGCGCCTCTTCATGCTGACGGCGCTCGTGCTGGCCGTTGCGCCGTCTGTACCGGCGCAGCAGCCCGCGCGCATGGGCGCCGTTCCCGTGCGCGCCAAGCCTTCGTCTCCGCCGCGCAGGCCCTCGGTAACGGCCGACTTCGGCGCCACCGTCTCGAACATCTTCGGCAGCATCCGCTGGGAATGGGGCGACGGCCCGGGGCTGTTCTCCGGCGAGGCCTTCCGCAGCAAGCGCCACGACGCATTCGACACCGCGAAGAACATGCTTGCCGTGGTCGTTTCCGGTCCGAATGCCGCCACCGGTTTCGTGCTGCGCGAGGGCAACCGTACTTGGCTTTACACGAACGCACATGTCGTGCGGGACCGTCCTGTCGTGCGCGCCACGATGCTCGACGGCACAACGCTTGCCCTCGGCGCGCGAGAGTATGCCGTGGGGCGCGACCTCGCACGCTTCGCGATCGCCGCGCGTCCCGCTCTGGAGCTGCGCCCGGGCCTTCCAGGCGTGGGCGACCGAGTGACTGTGCTGGGCAACAGCGACGGACGGGGCGTTATCACCGAGATCAACGGACGCATCCTCGGCGTTGGCCCCGCGGAGATTGAAGTTGACGCCGCGTTCACGGCGGGCAACAGCGGCAGCCCCGTCATCGACACCCGCGGGCGCGTAGTCGCCGTTGCAAGCTATCTGCGCAACTGCCGCAACGACCGCGACTGGTCAAAGCGCAACACCCGCTTCAACGGCATTCGCCGTTTTGCGCTGCGCCTTCAGGGCGTTCGCTGGGAATCCGCCAAATGATGGTTTGAAGGATGAATGCGGTATTGTCTTTTTATGGGGACCATCCTTGGATTCTGATTCCCACGGCTTATCTTCTGATGAGCCTTGTCGCGTTCATCGCATACGCGCTCGACAAGAGAGCCGCCAGGCGCGGCGAGTGGCGCACGCCGGAATCCACCCTGCATGCGCTTGAGCTTCTCTGCGGATGGCCTGGTGCATGGCTTGCCCAGAGATGGCTTCGCCATAAGAGCGTCAAGACGTCCTTCAGGATCATGTTCTTCTTGATGGTCGTGCTGAACCTGGCGGCGCTGGCGTATGTGATCTACGGAATGTCCACGGGCAAATGGTTGCCTTGAGGATGCAGTTTCCAAGGCGACTTTGCTCGTGAAGAAAACCATTTTTTGCCTAAATTCCTCTGTTGCCGAGCAGATGCAGAGTGGCTTGGGTCTCTCGTCTCGAGTCTAACGTCTCACGCCCAGCGGTGATGCGCCATTGCTGTACATCTACTTCTTGAGAGGGAAACGGCGTTCGGACTTCTGCGGACGACCTTCCTTGAAATGTGGCCAGCCGTCTGCGTCCCAGAGAAGCTCCTGAAGAAGCGTGGGTCGTTCACTCGGCCTGAAGTTGCGCGCGTGGGAGTGGTAGAAGATGTAGTCATGCCCGTCGGCTGAGGTGAATATCTCGCCGTTGTGCCCGGGACCGTAGAAGAAGTCGTCCCTGCCAGAGGAAAGTATCGGCTCTGCGAGACCTTCGGTCATTGGGCGTCCTTTGCGGTCGGAGAATGCGCCGTCTATTGTGCGGGAGCGTCCCACGGTGAGGTAGTAGGTGTGGTCGCCGTAGTGTCCGCCCGAGACGAAGAGGTACCACCAGCCCTTGCGGAAATGGAGATACGAGCCTTCCCATGCGCGCTTCATCTTGTCTTTGGGATGGCGCACGCCGGCTACATGGACGGGCTTCGCTCCCGCTTTCACCGACAGCCCGTCGGCTGCAAGCTCGATGCGGTGAATGCCGTCCGCCAGCGAGCCGAAGAACATCCACACGCGGCCGTCAACGGCGAGCACGTAGGGGTCGATGGCGTTCCACACGCCTTCGCGCTTGCTGTCGATCACCTCGCCCGCGAATTCGAACGGCCCCGTGGGCGAATCGGATGTGAGCGCGGCGATCCGGCAGTCGGGATCGCTCACGAAAAGCGAGATGTAGAGAACCCATTTGCCGCCAAGCCTGGCCATGCACGGCGCCCAGACGTTGCGTGAAACCTTGTAGAGGCGTTCGCGCGCCTGCGGCGTGAGCGGGTCTATGCGCGCATCCTCCCAGTCCACCAGATTCCGGCTTCTGCGGATCGTCTTCAGCTTGGTTGCGACTGAATAGTACCATTCGCCGGCCTTTCACATGGCCGGATCGGGCCAGTCGGCGGCGATCACCGGGTTCGCAAACGTGCCGTGGGGGACGGTTTGCGCGGGCGCAGAGAGAATGCAGCAGGCTGCTGCGGTAGACATGCATAATTGAAGGAGAGTCTTCATGGCAAAATGATACCATGCCACGCCCGCCGCCGTCAAGCGCCAACATCAGCGAATACTGGGCGCGGCGCTGCCATCGCTGTTCTCTGCGCTTGCCTCTAGAGTTCGTTTCATGGTAAAATATGCGCCATGGAAAAGAATGTTCTTTTGCTTTTGACAGCATCTTTGGCGTCCGCAGCGCTTTCCGGCGCGATGCCGGCGCTCAAGGCGGGTGAACCGGACGTTCTGCAGAATGCCGTGCTGTGGCTGGACGCGGACCATTGCAAACCATCGACTTGGGATTGTGAGATGGTGGCCGGATGGAATGCGCGTAGCGGATGCCAGAAGGTCAGCGCCGTGGGCGAGAAAGTGCGTCCGCCCGTTCTGCGAAAAGACCGTGATGGGCGTCCATACGTCGATTTCGGGAAGTACTCAAGCGGACGCGACCTTTCGCTTGTCCCTCGCCGGACCGACATCCGCACGGCGTTCGTCGTGGCGAAGCTTTGCGCAGAGAACTACTGCCACTACCTGTGCGACAGCAAGGGCTACGACTTCCACCGTGGCGCGAACGGCGAGTACGCCTCGCGTGAATGGTCCCCGAAGATCGTTCGAATCTGGAACGGCACGAACGCGGTGGACGACATCTACAACGAGTATCCGCCCACCGGCGTGACGCAGGTGTTCTGCATCGAGACTTCCGCGCCGTGCGCCAGCGACAGCCTTTCGTGGGACAGGCGAAACCAGTTCCAAGATCGGAGCGGCGGACGCGAACTGCGCGAGGTAATTCTGTTCAATCGCCTCCTTTCGGATGAGGAGCGGCTTGCGGTCACGCGACATCTCATAAAAAAATGGGACGTGAAGGAGGTCGCGTCTTCAAAGTGTAATGTCCCGAAGGACTGGCGTCTGATCAAGCGCGACATCGACAACTGGAGCAGGCTTCCCAACAAGAAGACGAACGAGCAGGCGGAGAACATCCAGGCCTGCATCCTCCCGGGCGACACGGACCCGCTCGTCGTGGCCCTGCGCCGCACGCGCGCGCTGCTCGACGACCTCTCCGCGTCGGTGGACCTCGCCGCCGAGCGCACGGAGTTCGCCGGCTACACATCGGATGCGTTCGCCGTATTCGACGAGGAGTCCCGCGTCGCGCTCTTTATGCGGGTGATGGATCTCAACCGGCGCATCTCGCTCAAGAACCCGCTCCTGAAGGGAATCGACCGCCTCCTCTTCGTCACGCACGAGCCGTGCGGATTCGACGAGTGGCGCGACGGCTCGCACATGTGCGACCAGTACTACGGCTTCCACGGCACGCAGAACGGCTACTCGCGCGGCGACGGGTTGTATATCCTCGAGAATCCGTTCTCCGACAAGCCCGAGGCGCGCAACATCCTCGCGGGCAAGGTGATCGAGGAAGGCCCATGGAAGGGCCAGACGCTTGACGGATGCGCAATCATCTCGCCCGACATCGACTGGGACGGCAAGCGCATCGCGTTCGCGGCGGTGAAGAACAACAGCAAGCTCGACACATGGGAGGACGGCACATGCTACCACGTGTTCACGTGCAACATCGACGGCTCGAACCTCCGCCAGCTCACAAGCGGGCCGTGGAACGAGTTCGACCCGTGCTGGCTGCCGAACGGAAGGATCGTGTTCTCCTCCGAAAGGCGTGGCGGATACGTGAGATGCTCGGGGAGGCGTCCCGTTCCGTCGTACACGCTGCACTCGATGTTTGCGGACGGCACCGACATCGTGCGCCTCTCGCACCACGAGACGAACGAGTGGCACCCCAGCGTGAACAACGACGGCATGATCGTCTACACGCGCTGGGACTACGTGGACCGCGGCGCCGGCCAGGCGCACCACGCCTGGACGTGTTTCCCCGACGGACGCGACCCGCGCGAGGTGAACGGCAACACGCGCCTTCATGCCAACACGACTCCGAAGATGGAGATGAACGTGCGCCAGATTCCCGGCTCGCGCAAGTACATCGCCACCGCCACTCCGCACCATGGCTGGGCGGCGGGCTCGCTCATCATGATCGATCCGGCCGTGCCGGACGACGGCGAGATGAGCGCCGTGCGGCGCGTCACGCCCGAGCAGGCGTTCCCGGAGAGCGAGCAGATTACGGGGAGAAACCGCCACAGCGGCTCCTACGCGACGGCGTGGCCGCTCAGCGAGAAGTACTTTATCTGCGCATACGACGGCGACGCAAACGGAATGTACAAAGTGCGGATGCGCGGCCGCCGCTACGCGATCACGCTGCTGGACGTCTTCGGCAACAAGACGCGTCTCTATTCGCATCCCACGATCTCGTGCCTCGACCCGATGCCGCTCATGGCGCGCAAGATGCCGCCGGTGATTCCGCACAAGACGCTTGAGGGGCGTCCCGCCGACGCCGACGGGAAGCGCCCCGCGCCCATTCCCGCCGCCGAGCTGCCGAAGACCGGCGAGATCGGCCTCATCAACGTCTATGACACGCGCATTCCGTTCCCCACGAACGACGCGATCACGGCCTTGCGCGTGTGGCAGCTCTTCCCGAGGACGAAGCCCGTTCAGCAGCATCCGTGGCTCGGCGCAGAGGCGCGCCAGACGGGCCGCCAGTGCCTGGGCACCGTTCCCGTCGAGGCGGACGGCAGTGCGTACTTCCTTGCGCCCGTTGGCGTGCCGCTCTTCTTCCAGGCGCTGCGCGCCGACGGCTGCGCCGTGCAGAACATGCGCAGCGACACGTATCTGCATCCCGGCGAGCGGCTTGTGTGCAGCGGATGCCACGAGCCGAAGGAGAACGTGCGCCGCACGGCGCTCAAGAACCTTCCTATCGCAATGCGCCGCGCGCCAAGCGCGATCAAACCGGGCCCCGACGGATCCGCGCCGTTCAACTACGCGCGCCTAGTGCAGCCTGTCCTTGACGCGAAGTGCGTCTCGTGCCACGGCGAGAAGCGCGCGCCCAAGGCGCCCGACCTGCGCGCAGGAGACTGGCGCAAGAACAAGTGGGGCTTCTCCACTAGCTGGAACAACCTCGTGCACCGCACGAACTACTTCATCCGCGAGATCATCGAGGACAGGCGCCGTGTGGACTGGGAGTTCTTCGTGCCCGCCTACACAACGCCCGGAAGGAACCTCGCGATCGGCGCACCGCTGAGGAAGATGCTGGACGCGGGCCACCATGGAGTGAAGCTCACGCCGGAGGAGCGAGAGAGGCTGATACTCTGGATGGACTCCAACGGACAGTACATCGCGCACGACACCGACGCAGAAGCGCAGCGCGACGGCAAGGTCGTTCCGCCCGCGCTGGAATAGGTCCATTCAACCGACGTCAGACAGCGGCAAATTGCATATTTCCACCGGGGGTGGCATTTGCTATAATATTCCGCCAACGAAAGAAGGCTGAATAGACATGGCAAATACAAACGGCATACGCCACTTCAAGGACGAACAGGACTACCGAGAGCACTTTGTAGTTCAGTCCGAGATAGACAAGTATCTTCCCGGCGGACGCCACTTCATCGACGAAGACCTCATCAACCGCACCCTCGCCGAGGCTGACGCGAAGGAGGTCGATCCCGCGCGCATCCGCGAGATCATCGCGAAGAGCGAGTCAACATGCGAGACGCTCGAGATCGCCGAAACCGCCGCCCTCATGCGCGTGACGGATCCCGACCTCTTCGAGGAGATGCGCGCCGCCGCAGACCGAATCAAGAAGAAAGTCTATGACAACCGCATCGTCTTCTTCGCCCCCCTCTATGTTGCCAATCCCTGCGTGAACGGCTGTCGCTACTGTGGCTTCCGCGAGGGCAACGCCAGCCAGAAGCGCCGCATCCTCACTATGGACGAGGTGCGCGAGGAGATCGACGTGCTCGCCGGCCGCATCGGCCACAAGCGCCTAATCGCCGTCTACGGCGAACATCCAAAAACATCCACCGAATACATCGCCGAGACCATCGAGACCATCTATGGCCATCAGGTGCCGGCCCCCAAGAGCGGACACAAGGTGGGCATACGCCGCGTGAACGTAAACGCCGCCCCTCTGCCCATCGACGACCTCAAGGTGCTGCGCAGCGTGGGCATCGGCACGTTCCAGGTGTTTCAGGAGACGTACAACCGCAAGCTGTACGAGCAGATGCATCCCGCCTGGAGCGTGAAGGGCAACTACGACTGGCGCACCACGTGCTTCCATCGCTGCATGGAGGCGGGAGTGGACGACGTTGGCCTCGGCGTGCTCTACGGTCTGTGCGACTGGCGTTTCGAGGTGCTCGCGACGATTCTACATGCGCGCGACCTCGAGCGCTGGTTCAACATCGGGCCGCACACCATCTCCTTCCCGCGCCTCGAACCGGCGTCCGGAACGAAGGTGCCGGAGGAGAGTCCGTGGCTTATCGACGACGAGACGTTCCGCCGCATTCTCGTGATAATGCGCCTTTCGGTGCCTTACACCGGCATGATCGTGACGGCGCGCGAGAAGCCCGAGTCGCGCAACCGCGCTCTCGACTGCGGCATGACGCAGCTCGACTGCTCCTCCAACATCGCCATCAAGGGCTACAGCGACTTCGCGAACGAGGCGCACCAGGAGATGGAACGCCAGCAGTTCATGCTTGGCGACAACCGTTCCATCGAGGAGATGGTGAAGTACCTCGCCGACCGCGGCACCATCACATCGTTCTGCACGGCAGGCTACCGCTGCGGCCGCACGGGCGGGTGCATCATGGACGCTCTCAAGACAGGCCGCGAGGGCAAGTTCTGCAAGATCAACGCGGTGCTCACCTTCCGCGAGTGGCTCGACGACTTCGCCAAGGATCCCGCCACCATGGCCGCCGGCGAGGCTCTCATCCAGAAGGAGCTCGCGGGCATCAAGGAGTGGGTGCCAAAATTCTACCCCGCCGTGATGAAGCAGTACGAGGCCACATGCCGCGGAGAAAGGGATCTTTTCTTCTGATGCAAGAAAATAGAAAATGCCTGCTCCTTGCTTCTGCGCTGGCGCTTGCGTGCGCGGGCGTGGAGCCGTGCAAGGTGAAGGTGGTTGACGCGGAGAACGGCTGGCCGGTGCCGCTGGTGTTTCTCACCACCACGCACGCCCAGCAGTACGTGACGGACAATGCGGGCGTGGCGGCGATCGACTCGCCCGAGCTCATGGGCCGCGAGACGTGGTTCACCGTAAAGAGCCACGGATACGGGATGAAGAAGGACGGTTTCGGCAACGCGGGATTTCGTTTCGTTCCTTGTCCTGGCGGCGAACACGTGGTGAAGGTGACGCGAAACCAGATCGCGAAGCGCCTCGGCCGCGTGGGCGGCGCGGGCCTCTTCGCCGAGAGCCAGAAGTGCGGCGAGCATCTTGACGCGCGCGAGAGCGGCGAGTTCGGGCGAGACAGCGTGCAGACCGCGCTCTACAAGGGGCGCGTGTTCTGGCTTTGGGGCGATACGAACATGCAGAACTACCCGCTTGGCATCTTCAACGTGACGGCGGCGACAACGCCTGCGCCCGCATTCCCCAGTATGGTTCCGCCCGTCGATCCGCCGTACCGGTCGTTCACGAACGCGAAGGGACGCCTTCGCGGCGTGATAGAGCGTCAGGGCGGTGGCCCGATATGGATATTCGGCCTTGTTACGGTCAAGGACGCGAAGGGTGACGAGCATCTGTGCGGCGCGTGGAGCCAGATCAAGGAGTTCTGTACCCCTGAGAAGACGGGACTGTGCGAATGGGACGACAAGGAGAAGCGCTTCAAGATCGTCAAGACCGTGTGGACGCGTTCGGCTGAGCAGCCAAAGTCCCCGCGCATACCAGACTGCACGGTGAGCAGGTACATTGGCCCCAAGGGGAAGAAGTGGCTCCTCTTCGGCAACCCGTTCCCGTTCCTGCGGATCCCCGATTCGTACGAGGCGTATCTCGACGAGTCGAAGTGGGAGAAGGTTGAGAAGCAGAAGAAGATTCGCGCGCGCGATGGTTCGGAGGTGACGCCCGCCTCTGGGCACATGGTGTGGAGCGGATACAGGCGCAAGTACGTTGCGATAGTGCAGCAGAAGTTCGGGAAGCCATCAGGCTTCGGCGAGGTGTGGTACGTCGAGAGCGAATCTCCGTACGGCCCGTGGGAGAACGCCGTCAAGGTGCTCACGCACGACAACTACACGTTCTACAATCCTGTGATCCACATGGAGGGACGCGATCCAAAATCGCCAGTGCTGCTCTTCGAGGGCACTTACACGTCAAGCTTTGCCGATCGTCCGCCTAAGACCCCGCGCTGGGACTACACACAGGTGCTCTACCGCCTTGACCTCGACGACCCCCGGCTTGCTGCGAAAGGAAGTGCAGAGTGAAAAGTGTGGCTCATTTATGCCATCTGCAACGGCTACATGTCTGAAAGGGATAGAGTGCGGCAGGGCGTCTGCCAGGCGGAGTATTCGCCTGTAGCGCGGAGAAAGGCGTCGCGTTTTGATTCAAGCGTTGGCAGTGAGATGTTGTCCGCGTTGCGCTTGATTTCATAGAAGGTCGCAACATGTTCAAGTTCATTCTCGGCGATTAGGTCGATTTCGTTCTCGCCTTTTCTGTTCCACCATCCGCCGATTTGCGTGTAACGTCCAGTCTCGGCAAGTTTCGCCGCGAAATAGCGTTCAAGCGCGAAACCGCTGAATGCGTTCCAGTCGCGCCGCACGATTTCGTGGAGTTGCCCGAACGCGCCAAGTTCCACTGCCGCGCTGTGTCTTGCGATGAAACGGAACCAGAAGAGATAGAAGTTGTCGCGGATGCGGTATCGGAGATTTTTTGCAAGAGGCTTGGCGAAAAGTGGTTGGCATCTGACGATGATTTCGTAGTCCTTCTCTAGCCGCTGGAGATAGCCTCCAAGATCTCCCACGCCAACGGCGTTCTCGATTTCCGCTCGTCCCGTCCGTCCGCTGGCGATCGCGGAGAGAATCGAAAAGTACGTGCCGTAGTCCCTGCCGAATTCCTCGATTAGTCCGGCGCGTCCTTCCTCCAGAAAGATTGAGCCTTCTCCGATCATGTCTTCGATCATCTCTTCTCGGGTGTGGACGCCATGATCCATCAGGAGGGCTACGTATTTTGCGATGCCGCCTGTTAGCGCAAAGAGCGCGAGAAGGTCGTCGGGGGTGTATTTGGGTGCATGATCGGAAAGGATCGCCTTGAGTGTAGTCGTGGGAAACGGGGCGATTAGTGTCTTCCTTTAACAGGAACGCCCGTTACCGGAACACATGTTCCTGTTACGGACGAAATTATATCATATCGCAGGCTTGAGGCTCAAGGGGAAAATAGAAGTTCAACGAGAAAATCAGAAGAGCTAGTTGCAAAACCCGATGTGGCAAGGGCGCCCTCGCCCTTGCAGCAAGGCCGAGGCGGCCTTGCCACATCGTACACGCATGGTTTTGCAACTGCCTCAGAAATATATCATCTCAGAATTCGCAAGGTGATGGCCGCTCTTGCATGGCGTGGCTTGTTTTGGTAGAATATTGACACCTACTTCATCCCGCGTACAACGCACGCAAAAGGAACATGACATGACCAAGATACTAGCCTTCGCCTTAGCGGCTGCGACCATTCCGGCCTTTGCGGAAATTCCGCTTCCGGAGCATCCTCGTCCTGACTGGGAACGCGCCGAGTGGCTGAACCTCAACGGCAGCTGGCGCTTCGCGTTCGACAAGTCGGACGCCGGGGTGAAGGAGAAGTGGTTCTCGGCAGATGACGCGAAGTTCGACAAGTCGATCGTCGTTCCGTTCCCCTGGGGCAGCGCGCTCTCGGGCGTGAAGGACGAGGCGGACATCGGCTGGTACCGCCGCGACGTCTCGGTGCCCGCAGTATGGAAGGGGAAGCGCGTGTTTCTTGTGGTGGGTGCGAGCGACCACGATACTACTGCGTGGTTCGACGGCCGCAGACTCGGGGAGCATTCTGGCGGCTACACTCCGTTCGAGTTCGAGATCACGGGTCACATAAAGTGGGGCGAGGCGCAGAAGATCACGCTGCGCGCGTGGGACGAGTCGTCCGAAAGCTCCCGCAGCAGCTGGCGTCTCTTCGGCAAGCAGGGCTACGGCAACGCGCGCGGCGTGTGGCAGACGGTCTATCTCGAGGCACGCGGCCAGGAGTACCTCGACAAGGTGCACTTCACTCCCGACATAGAGAACGGCACAGTGACGGCCGACGTGGCGCTTGGCGCGCCCGCGAAGGTGCCGCTCAACTTCGAGGTCAAGTTCAAGGAGGCAGACCGCGCGAAGCCCGCCTCGATCGCCATTGCACCCGGGCAGATGGGCGCGAAGCTGAAGATTCCGCTGCGCGACGTGAAGCTGTGGGACCTCGACTCGCCGTACCTCTACGAGGTGCAGTGTTCGCTTGCGCCCGCAGAGGCGCGTGGAGACTTCCCTCCGGACAAGGTGGCCTCGTACTTCGGAATGCGCAAGATAGGCGTGGGCAAGATACCCGGCACGGAATATCCGTGCGTGACGCTGAACAATAAGCCCGTCTATCTGCAGCTCACGCTCGACCAGAGCTACCACCCGGATGGATTCTACACGTTCCCGTCCGACGAGTTCATGAAGAACGAGATACTCATCTCGAAGAAGCTTGCCCTCAGCGGCAACCGCGTGCACATCAAGGTCGAGATTCCGCGCAAGCTCTACTGGGCAGACAAGCTCGGCCTCTTGATCATGGCCGACGTTCCGAACGCCTGGGGCGCCGCGAGCGAGGCGATGTTCCGCGAGCACGCCTTCTGCTTCGAGGCGATGGTGCGCCGCGACTTCAACCACCCGTCCATCTTCTCGTGGGTGCTCTTCAACGAGACGTGGGGCCTCTTCGCGGACGGCGAGAACTGGGGCGGCAACTGCGCCCGCCGCTACGCCCCCTGGGTGCGCCGCGAGGTGGCGAAGATTTACGCCCGCGCGAAGCAGCTCGACCCCACGCGCCTCGTAGAGGACAACTCGCCCTGCCACAACGACCACGTGATCACCGACCTCAACACATGGCACTGCTATCTGCCCGGATACAGCTGGGAGGCCGAGGTCGCGCTGCGCTGCAAGCAGACCTTCCCCGGCTCGAAGGCGAACTACGTGGGCGGCTTCGTGCAGGGCTCCGCGCCGATGTTCAACAGCGAGTGCGGCAACGTTTGGGGATACAAGGGCTCCACGGGAGACTGCGACTGGAGCTGGGACTACCACATGATGATGAACGCATTCCGCCGCCGCCTGCAGTGCTGTGGCTGGCTCTACACCGAGCACCACGACGTGATCAACGAGTGGAACGGATATGTGCGCTTCGACCGCACGCCCAAGTACACCGGCATCGAGGAGCTCACGCAGGGGAGGATGAAGCTTAAGGATCTTCATGCGGACGCGTACCTGCCGCTCGACAAGGAGATGTGCCGCGAGTTCAAGGCCGGTGAGACCTGGACCATGCCGGTTGACATCTCGCTCACTACCGACAAGTACGCCGGGCGCAGACTCTCCCTGCGCGGCAAGCTCCTCTACTGGGACGCCTGCGGAAAATTCCACGAGTCGAAACTCCCCAACGGATCCACGTTTACCGCGAGCGCCTGGCAGAACGGCCGCATCGCCGACGTGCCCGTGGCGCTGCCTGGCGAGACGGCGTGCGGCGTGGTGCTGTTCGCCCTCTTCGCAGATCCAGAGCAGGACGGTGCGTCGCCCGTTCCGGTGGCGCGCAACTTCGCCTGCTTCGTGACGCGCGGCGAGAAGGCCGCAAACGCACTCACGGTGACGCCTGGCGCATTCGCGCGTGCAGAGTGGAGCCAGAAGCAGTGGAACGTGCTCGACGGCCTGAAGGCGTGCGGCGCGGGGAAAGGCTTCTTCGAATATGAGTTCACGGGAGTGCCCGCCGGAAAGAAGGCCGTGTTCCGCGCCGAGGTGGGGTCCAAGCGCCTCAACGCCAAGGACGCAGACGGCGTGAAGGACAAGGGCGCCGTCGATCTCGACTGCATGCTCGGAGGCGGTTTCGCCGACCGTTCCAAGAATCCGAACTCCTATCCCATGACGAGCGACGTCAAGTGGCCCGGCGCCGTGAAGGTGTATGTGAACGGCGAGCTCGTGAAGACGATGGTCCTGCCCGACGACCCGGCCGACCATCGCGGCATTCTCTCCTGGCATTCGCAGAAGCGCGACAGAACCCTGCACGAGGCAGGCAGCTATGGATATCTCGTCGAAGCCGAGGTGAGCGCGGAACTGCTCGCCAAAGGCAACGGCAAAGCCGTGGTGCGTCTCGAGGCCGACAAGGCCGGCCTCGCCATTTACGGCGCGAAGTTCGGTCGCTTCCCGTTCGACCCAACCCTCTCCTTCAAGTAACTCCCTCCCTCGCCACTTGTCCCTTCAAACTTCAAACTTCGAACTTCAAACTTCAAACTCTCAACTTCCAACCCTCTACCCCCAAGGAACCTCAAAATGAATTCTAAAACATCCCGCCGTTCGTTCCTGCAGGCCGCGCTGGCCGTTGGTGCGTTTCCGTTCGTTCCCGCCCTTGCCGGCGGCAAGCCGTGGAAGCCTGGAGACAAGGTGAACCTTGCCGTGTGCGGCATCGGCAACCAGGGCTGGCACGACATACAGTCGTTTGCCAAGACAGGTCTCTGCAACATCGTGGCGCTTTGTGACACCGACATGGGCGCCAAGCACACGCAGAACGCCCTGAAGAAATTCCCGAACGCGAAGCGGTACAAAGACTTCCGCAAGATGCTCGAGGAGATGGGCGGCGAGATCGACGCCGTTGCCGCGTGCACGCCAGACCATGCCCATTTCCCGATCGCCATGATGGCGATGCGCATGGGCAAGGGCATCTTCACCGAGAAGCCGATGGGCCACACCTTCCGTGAGATCGGCCTCATGATGGCCGCAGAGAAGAAGAGCGGCGTCGCCACGCAGATGGGCAACCAGGGCCACTCGGGCGCGAACTACTACCAGTTCCGCGACTACCGCGCTTCAGGCGTGCTTGGCGAGATCAAGAAGGTGGTGGCGCACATGAACTCCAGCCGCCGCTGGCACAAGTGGAACGGCAACGTGAACGCGATGCCGCCGGAGATGCCGATTCCCGAGACGATGGGGCGCGACGGATGGAGCGTGTGGCTGGGCACGATGCCGATGTGCCCGTACAACCGCGACTATGTGAACGGCGACTGGCGCTGCTGGTACGACTTCGGCAATGGCGCGCTCGGCGACTGGGGAGCGCACATCCTCGACACGATCCACCAGTTCTACGACCTTGGGCTGCCGAGCGAGATCCGCATCTCGAACGTGACGGGGCACAACCCGTTCGTGTTCCCGATGAACAACACGCTCACGTTCCGGTTCCCGTCCAAGCCCGGACGCAAGGGCTTCGACATCGAGTGGTACGAGGGCCGCCAGAACCTGCCCGAGCTTCCCAAGGGCTACAAGACGCCGAAGGGGCAGGGATACATTCCGCCGCCCGGAGGAGTGGCTGCGGCAGCGAAGGAGAAGGGCTTCTCGCTCAACCCCGGCAAGGAGATCTACATGGCGGACGGCACGATCTGGCAGGGAGGGTCGCACTCGAGCCCGCTGCAGAAGGTCGGGTCCAACGAGAAGCTGCCCGAGTACGAGAAGCCTGGCTCCAACCACTACGCGAACTTCCTGCTCGGAGTGATGGGGCGCGAGAAGACGCGCTCGCCGTTCTCGGTGGCGGGTCCGCTCTCGCAGATGTTCACGCTCGGCTGCATCGCGCAGCGCCTGAGGAGGTCGATTAAGATCGACCCTAAGACAGGGGCGATCCTGAACGATGCAGAGGCGGCGAAGTATCTTGCGGGACCGGCGTCGCCGCGCAAGGAGTGGGAAGAGTTCTACAAGGTGTGAGAATGAGAGAAGACCTCGACGGGCTGAAGGCGCTGGGGCGCACGGTGCGTCCGGAGGGCGGGTACGACCCGTCCCTCCTGGACGCCTTCGCAAACCGCCATCCGGAGCGCGACTACTGGGTCACTTTCACGTGCCCCGAATTCACCACGCTGTGTCCGAAGACCGGCCAGCCCGACTTCGCAACGCTCACGATACGCTACATTCCCTCGCGCCTGCTAGTCGAGTCGAAGTCGCTCAAGCTCTACCTCTTCGGATTCCGCAGCCACGGCGACTTCCACGAGGACGTGGTGAACGTGATCTACGACGACCTGAGCCGCCTCCTGAAGCCGAAGTACATGGAGGTGGTTGGCAAGTTCGCGGCGCGAGGTGGCATCTCCATTGATCCCTTCGTCAACGGCGGCACGGGCGCGAAGTACAAGGCGCTCGCCCGCAAGCGCTTCGAAGAATGGAACGGCGTGCGCTAGATGCTTGTTTCCGCGCGCGATTTCTGATATCATAATCAGTCACATGCAAGAAGGAACGAAAAACTTTGACTTCTGGTACGCGGTGCACCACACCAACGTGGTGCGCGGGCCCTCGCGCGCGCTCGAGACGTTCGGCGAGACGCGCGTGTTGTACCATCACATCGCGGAGCTGCCGGACGATCCCGGGAAGGTGCGCGTGCGCGAAGGGCGTCTCGAGGCCCACAAGCCCGCGATCATCACCCCCGAGGCGTACATGGACGGCGCGGCGGAGGGCTTCGGCGAGCAGGCGCGCGCGTATCTAGAGTTTCTCAAGCAGCACGAGGATTCGATTCGCATTCTGCAGTACGGCTACAAGCTCTCGCAGGAGGCGTTCTCCGAGCAGGTGGTGACGGACTCCATGGAGGCCGTAACCGCACGCGTGGTGGCCGACGTGGTGGAGCGCAACGAGGTGTTCGGCGCGGTGATACAGGGCGTGGACGATCCGTGGGACGTGTCGCTCGTGCACTTCTTTTGGCTGCACGTCAACGCGTCCGCTCCAGTCAATGTGCGCGAGCTCGAGGCTGCGCGCAGGCGCAGCGCCCTCGACGGACTTCCCGAGACCGTGCGCATCGAGGTGGAGGCCGCGTTCGAGAAGGCGCAGGCCGATCCGCGTCTCGTGCATGAGCTTGGCGCCCTCCTTCGCAGGAAGGGCGTGTTCGAGCAGTATCAGGATAGATTCTTCAAACTTGTGAGACGGGGGTAGAATGGAGAAGATAGTCACTCGCGTGATAGCCGTGGCCAACCAGAAGGGCGGCGTGGGCAAGACGACGACGGTGGTCAACCTGGCGGCGGCGCTTTCCAAGACGCGCCACACCGTGCTTGTGATAGACCTTGATCCGCAGGCGAACGCCACGACGGGACTCGGGCTTTCGCCGCAGAAGGGAGTGTCGTTGTATCCGTGCCTAATCGGCGAGCAGCAGATCGCCGACATGATCCAGCCCACGGCGTACGAGAACCTGAACATCATACCGTCCGAGGTGAACCTCTCTGGCTGCGAGATCGACCTCGCGCAGCGCCCAGACCGACTTCAGGTCGTGCGCAACGTGCTGCAGGCGATCCGCGACGCGGGCGTGTTCGACTACATCCTCCTCGACTGTCCGCCTTCCCTGGGAATACTCATGACCTCGACACTCGCCGCGGCGGACGGCATACTCGTGCCCATGCAGGCGGAGTACTACGCCCTTGAGGGGCTTAGCGTGATGCAGGACCTCATCGCGCGCCTCAAGGCGAACGGCGCCAATCCCGCGCTCGAGCTCAACGGCATTCTCATGACGATGGTGAACTCCAACACGCGCCTCGCGCAGGACGTGATTGCGGAGGTGCGCGAGCATTTCGGCGACAAGGTGTACGAGACCATGATTCCGCGTAACGTGCGCACCACCGAGGCGCCCAGCTACGGCCAGCCCGTGGTGTTCTACGACCCGTCGTGCAGGGGAGCCGAGGCGTACCGCGCCTTCGCGAAGGAGTTCGCGAAGCGCAATCCCACGCGCGGCGAGGCGGCTGTAACCGTGCGCGAGGAGACGCCTGCGCAGGAGCCGACGGTCACAAATCAGGAGGAGGCTGGAGATGACAAAGTCTCTTGAGGACTACATCGAGGAGATACATCTGCTCATCCGCGACAACGGCCAGGCGCGCGTGCGCGACGTGGCGCGCGCAATCGGCGTGAAGATGCCCAGCGTGGTCAAGGCCATCGCCGAGCTCAAGAAGCTGGGCCTCGTCACGCAGGAGCCGTACGAGAGCATCAAGCTCACCGAGGAGGGCAGCCGCGTGGCGACCATGGTGCTTGAGCGCCACACCATCCTGAAGGCGTTCCTGCTCAAGCTCGGAGTGGGCGAGGCGAACGCCGAGAAGGACGCCTGCCTGATGGAGCACATTCTCAGCGCCGAGACGATGGAGCGCGTGCGCGAATTTCTGAACGGCCGCGCAGGTCGCGCGGCGAAGGGCAAGACCGTAAAAGGCAACGGAGGCAAAAAATGAGCGAAGAGAAGATGACCAAGTTCAGGTGGACGATCTGCCTGCTGTTGTTCGCCGCGACCACGGTGAACTATCTGGACCGCCAGGTGCTGTCCCTGACGTTTCCGGAATTCATCCAGCCTGAATTTCACTGGACCGACGCCCACTACGGAATGATCACCGGCTTCTTCTCGATATTCTACGCAGTGGCCTGTCTGTTTGCCGGAAAGTTCGTGGACTGGATGGGTACGAAGAAGGGCTATCTCTGGGCGATCTTCGTGTGGTCGCTGGCGGCCTGCCTCCACGCCGGATGCGGCATCGCCACGTGCTGGTTCGTGAATGGAGTCGACACGGTTGCAGCACTGCGCGCGGTCGAGAAGGGCTCTGCGGCGGCCGCAGCCGTGGCTTCCGTCTCGGTGTGGCTGTTCCTGGTGTGCCGTGGATTCCTCGCGCTTGGCGAGGCGGGCAACTTCCCTGCGGCCATCAAGGTGACGGCGGAGTTCTTCCCGAAGAAGGACCGTGCGTTCGCGACGTCCGTCTTCAATTCCGGCGCGTCCGTTGGCGCGCTCGTGGCGCCGCTCACGATTCCGTCGCTCGCGAAGTGCTTCGGCTGGGAACTCGCTTTCATCATCATCGGCGGCGTCGGCTTCATCTGGATGTTCTTCTGGCAGTGGCTCTACACGAAGCCGCGCGACTCGAAGTTCATGAACAAGGCCGAGCTCGACTACGTCTCGCAGGACGAGGGCGGCAACGCCGCCCAGTCCGAATCGTCCAAGGCAGCCGACGAGAAGCCAATTCCCTTCCTCAAGTGCTTCACCTACCGTCAGACGTGGAGCTTCATCGTGGGCAAGTTCTGCACTGACGGCGTGTGGTGGTTCTACCTCTTCTGGGCGCCCGCCTACTTCAAGGAGCAGGGCCATGCGCCCTCCACGCCCACGGGCCAGGCGCTCGTGTTTACGCTCTACCTGATCGTGACGGTGGTCTCGATCTACGGATGCAAGCTGCCTACGGTGCTCGTCAACAAGGGATACAAGGGGGGCAATCCGTACATGTGCCGCATGACGGCGATGCTGCTCTTTGCGTTCTTCCCGCTCGCGGCGCTCTTTGCGCAGCCGCTTTCGAACACGTCCGTGTGGTTCCCGGCCTGTCTGATCGGCCTTGCGGCGGCTGGGCACCAGGCGTGGAGCGCCAACATCTTCTCGACGGTGGGCGACATGTTCCCGAAGTCCACCATCGCCTCCATCACCGGCATCGGCGCGATGGCGGGCGGCTTTGGCGCCTTCCTCGTGAACGTGTACGCGGGCCGTCTCTTCACCTATGCGCAGGGCGCCGGCAAGGCGTTCTCCTTCATGGGCTTCGAGGGCAAGCCCGCCGCGTACATGATCGTGTTCTGCGTGTGCGGCGTCGCGTATCTCGTGGCGTGGTGCATTATGAAGACGCTCGTGCCGAAGTACAAGCCAATCGTCGAGTGATAAGACAGGTCTGACCAGTTTTATCATCTGCGGCGGTAGTGTCTCGGCGTGGTTTCAATTGCTCTAAATCGTACATTAAAACACAGGTTTAGAGCGAATGGAATGTGGGTGCTGACTAAATCCGAGATGAAGTTCTCGTTGGAGAAGTCCGCCATAGACGCGGAATACGCATCGCGATTGCGCGAGAAGGTCAGGGCGTTCAGGCGCGAGACGGGCGTACGCGGCAACTGCCATGCGCAAGATGCAATAGATGATAAACGAAAGGACAAAGCATGAAAGCTGTAAGAACTGCTTATAGACTGTCGTTCGCGATGGCCACGCTGTGCGGCGCTCTTGCCGTCACGATGGGGGCGCGGGGGGAAGTGCCGCCGGGCGGCGGTTCGATTCTGGAATCGCATGGCGTAGGAGACGCTTTCTTCGCGCCTTTTCATGAGAAGATACGCGCCAGCCGGGAGCAGTGGCGGCAGAAGGCGGAATCGGCCAAGCCTGCCTTGCGGCATCGCGTCGTTCAGCCGAAGCGGATCGTCAAGTTCGCGGCGGGCGACTCTGCGTTCCAGGGATGGGCGGTGCATGACGCGGGAGCTGTTGCCGACTTCATGAACCGTCCGCTTTCCCAGGGCGAGGAGTTCATATTGGATTTCGGCGAGCATATCGTAGGCCGGTTCGAGCTGGGGCTTGTCGACTTCGGCAGCGCAGTCGATGCACCGGTGCGTCTCGCGCTGTCGTTCGCCGAGATGCCATGCGAACTGGCGGAGGATCAGGAGGCGGCAAAGCCGTCATTGTCAAGGTCGTGGTTTCAGAGCGAAGTCTTCACGTTCGACGATGTGCCGTCCGTGAATAGGCTTCCACGCCGCTACGCTTTTCGCTATGTCAGAGTGAAGGTGGCCGGCTGCTCCGGCGGAGGCCGCTTTGGACTCGGGCGCATCGCGGTTGAGACTGAGACTTCGGCGGACGAGGCCAGCATCAAGGCCTGGACGCCGCCTTCTGACAAGGCGGCGAAGATTGACGCCACGGCTTGCCGTACGCTCCGCGACTGCATGCAGACGGTGTTCGAGGACGGTCCGAAGCGCGACCGCCGGCTTTGGCTCGGCGACCTGCGGCTCGAGGCCCTTGCGGACTACGAGACCTACCGCAACTTCGAGATAGTGAAGCGTTCGCTGTACGTTCTGGCCGGAACGTGCGCGGAAAGCGGCCTCGTCAACAGCGATGCGTACGAGAGGCCGGTGCTGCGCAGCGGCGCGTGCCGCATTCTTGACTACACCGCCATCTACGCGGCAACGGTTCTGGAGTATCTTGAGGCGAGCGGCGACGAGGAGACAGCGCGCGACCTATGGCCGCTGTGCGCCATGCAGACGAAGTTCGTGCTGAGCTGCGTGTGCCCGGACGGCGTGTTCCGGGACAACGGGAAATGGTGGTGCTTCATAGACTGGCAGAGACCGCTCAACAGGCAGACCGCGGAACAGGGCGCGATCATCTTCGGGCTTAAGAAGACTTGGGAGCTGGCCCGGCGGCTTGGACGGACTGAAGACGTCAAGTTCATTCCCGAAGTCGTCGCAAAGATGGAAGACGGCGCGCGCAAAGTGCTTTGGAACGAGGCGAAAGGCTGCTTCGCATGTGAAAAGGATGCGCAGGTCTCATGGATGGGACAGGCCTGGTTGGTCCTGGCCGGAGTGCCAGATGCGTCTTCGGCGCGCCGCTGTCTTAAGACGGCGATGGATGATGCCAGCGCGGTTCGTCCCGTGACGCCATACGCGAACCACTACTTCATCGAGGCGTTGTATGCCGCCGGCATGAGGAACGAGGGCGACGCGAGGCTCCTTTCCTATTTTGGCGGCATGGTGGATTTGGGAGCGGACACGTTCTGGGAGGTGTTCGTGCCGGAGGATCACCGCGCGGGGCCCTACAGCACCCATCTGATGAACAGCTATTGCCATGCCTGGAGCTGTGCCCCGGCGTACTTCCTGCGCAACGCGAAATACAAGGCACTTTCGGGCGCGAGGCGGTGATGACTAATCTTGCATTGGTGGTGTCGCTGCTTCTTTCCACGCCGCAGCTCAGGTGCGGCGACAGCGACCTCGGCAGATGCGTGCGCGACAGCCTCTTCAACGAGGTCGTGCGCCTCGACCGCGCGGCGGACGCCGCATGGGTTGCGTGCGATACGCCGGAGAAGCTCGCCGCCCGCCAGCGCGAAGTGCGCGAGAAGACGATCGCCGCGATCGGCGGCTTTCCGGAGAAGACGCCGCTGAACGCCGTCGCCACGGGCATCGTGAAGCGTGAAGGCTACGTCGTCGAGAAGATACTTTTCGAGAGCCGTCCGAGACACTACGTGACGGCGCATCTGTTTCTTCCGGACGATCCGAAGTTCAAGCCGCCGTACCCCGGCGTCGTCTCGCCGTGCGGACACTCCGCCACAGGCAAACTCGCCCCCTGGTACCAGCGCGTTGGCGTGACGGGCGCGAAGCGCGGACTCGCCACGCTCGTCTACGATCCGATCGACCAGGGCGAACGGCGTCAGCATCCGAAGTGCCCGATCTCATGCGGCGGACACAACAACATCGGCCACCGCGCCACGCTCCTTGGATGGAACACCGCGCAGTTCCGCGTTTGGGACGGCATACGCGCCTGCGACTACCTTGCCTCGCGTTCCGATGTGGACGCCTCGAAGCTCGGCGTGACGGGGCTTTCCGGCGGTGGCACGCTTTCATCTTATCTCAACGCGCTCGACCCACGCTATGCCGCAGGCGCGCCAGCGGGATTCATCTCCACGGTGCGCGACGTGTACGACAACATCGGCGGGCAGGATGCGGAGCAGTTCATGTTCGGCCAGCTGCAGTTGGGATTCAATCATCTCGGCATCGTCTCGCTTCGCGCCCCGTCGCCTGTGATGATCGTGACGACCCACGGCGACTACTTCCCGTTCAAGGGCTCGCTCGACACCTTCGAGAAAGTTAAGAAGATATACTCCATGCTCGGTGTTCCGGAGAAGGCGGATCTCATGGAGACCGCTGGGCCGCACCACTGGTACGAATCAACGCGCAATGCCGCGATGCTCTGGATTCGGCGCTGGGCGGCAGGCGACGCGTCTGCCTGGCCGTGCGACCGCGCCGCGCTTCGCCGCATGGACTTCGGCTTCGCCTACACGCCAGAGAACTCCGGCCTCGCCAACGAGAAGCCAGAGGTGCGCTACGTCACGAAGACAGGTCAGGTTGCCGACATACAGGGCGCGCGGAGCGTATACGACGTCATGCGCGACGAGCTGGCGCGCCTCGACGCAAAGCGCACGCCGCCAACAGCCGAAGGCGTCCGCAAAGTCGCGGGGATACGTCCGCTATCGTCGCTTCCCGCAGCGCCGGTAGTCCTTGATGATCGGCAGTGCGCGGACGGGCGTGCGGTTCGGCTCGTTCTTTCGCGAGACGACGACATGACCCCGATTCCTCTTGCCGTGTTCCTGCCCGCCGGGGCGAAGGGGGATCCCGTGATGCTTGTTTCCGGCGATCCCGCTCCGGGTCTTGTGGAGGATGTGAAGAAATATATTTCGCAGGGGCGTTCCGTAGCCGTGGCGCAGCTGCGCGGATTTGGCGCGACAGCGAAGGGGCGCTATTCGTTCTACGGCTCGAAGCGTCCCGACGAGGAGATGGCTGTGATGGCGATTACGGTGGGGCAGAACTTCGCGGCGCGGCGTGCGGAAGACGCGGCCATTGCGGCGCGGCATTTTGCGTCGATGGCTGGTACGGAGCGCGTTGCGTTGGTGGCGCACGGCGCGGCGGCGATTCCGGCGGCCCACGCGTTTTTCCTTGAGCGCGGGATTTTCTCGTCCTTCTCCACGAAGAAACCGCCGCCCTCGTGGCGTGAGGTCGTGAACAGGCCGGAACTGCATTGCGCGTTTGCGGACGTGGTGTTCGGCGCTCTCAAGGTTTACGATTGGACCGACCTGTAGACAATCGAGGTTTCGAAGTTTCGAGGTTTCGTGGTTTCGAGGTTTCGGCGGGGCGCTTGGCGAGCGCGCCCTACCGGTTAAAACGGCGTAGGACCGCGAGACGCTCTGGAGTCAGACCATCGTGGGCAAACAGGCAGAACCCTTCGGGATTCGCTTTGAGTATCCGAGGCAGCGAGGCCTCGAGTTCGGCAGGCGTGAAGTCATGCAGATACAGCCCAGGAAAGATCGGGAAGTTCCCGTCGATCGCCTTCCTCGCCTCGGATATGCAGGAGACAATCCAGTCGCATCCCTCTTCGTAAAAGCTGGCGTAGTCCATCGGAAAGGCGAAGTCGAGCTTGAAGCGGCTCCAGTCCTGGCGAACCATATCTGCGGACATGCGCGGTGTGGGGAACACCGCGGCGCCGCACGGCTTGCCTGCGGCTCGCACCGCGTCGGCTACGAAGTTCGCCGCGCGCGCAACGCAGTCCAGCCGCCATTCTGTCCAGTCTTTGTCCAACGCCTTCGGTTCGCGTCCGAACCGAGCCTTGCATCCGGCGCAGTAGCAGAAGTCGAACTGCGGGAGAATCTTGCTCATGTCCAGGCCGTATTTCGGCCACAGCGCCTTCGGCAGCACCACGTCGGGCATTCGGATGTAGTCCATCTGCAGGGCGTCCACCTCCGGGATGGTCGCGATTTCCAGTGCCTTGCGTTTGAGATGCTCCAGCGCTTCTGGGTTGCTCGGGCACAGAAACTGGTAGTACGAAACGAAGGGCCTGTCCTTCGGGTCGTGGCAGCTTTTGCCCTGTGCGCTTGTGGCGTACCACTGCGGGTGCTTAAGCGCCTCGCTGTCGCCGGGGCGGTTGAGCGTCCAGAACCATGCGACGGTGCGCATTCCGGCGGCCTTTCCTAGTTTCGAAACGCGGGCGATATCGTCCGGCTGGCCGTCGATTATCAACGTCGTGACTCCCGCATCTGCCCAGGCGCCCACGGTCTGTGCGGTGACGGCGGCGTCGTTTCCGTGCACCCAGAGTCCGATCGTCAGATCGGGCCGCTCTGGTGTGCCGACTGGATTTGCGGATATCCTCACCCGTCCCCAGTGCTCGGGCGCGTGTATGGTCTTGAGCCTGGTGGGGGCCCATACGGTGTTGCGCTCAACGCCGTCCACATGGTCCACGCGTGAGAAGTTCATGCGCATCACGGTTCCGGGCTGCGGCGGCATACCCTTGCGAGGCAAGGAGGAATGGCCCGTGATCGACTCCCATGGCCAGGCGATCTCGACGGTCCACGACGTGTCGTCTCCTTCGCCGTCGTTCAGCGTTCCCTGAAGCGTTACGGCCGTGCGCAGGCCTTTGATGTCCCAGTCGTGCAGCGCCTCGCAGAACGGGCGGCCATACGGCGCCGTGAGGAAAAGATCCCAGACGGTGTTCAGCTGGTTTATCTCCAGCTCAAGGTAGTTGCGGCCCGTGGCGCCGGGGTCGATGAACACCTCAAAGTCGTCGTCGTGGAATATCACGCTGTCGCGCTTCGTGAGCGTGGCGCGCAGCGTATTCTCTGGCAGCGTCGCCGATATGTAGAGGAACTCGTCGTCATACACCATCTTGATGGTGGCGCCGAATTCGCTTTTGCCGCCCTCTAGGTCCCTCATGGGAGAAAGAGGCTTCGCGAGCCGCCAGACCTCTTCGTCGAGCACACCGTCCACTTTCACGGGGCACGTTACACGCTGGCAGACCGTAGAAGGGACAGCAGCAATCTCGCCGCCGCACAGGGTGGCCACCGCCAAGAAACAGATGCGAAACCACGCCACCGACTTGCTGCGGGCGCGGGGAACGCGATTTACACGACTATTGAACGCTGTATTCATAGGCCAAATATTCTACCACAAACCCGCTATCTGCACTACGGTGTTTTTGTTGTCATCCCGATGTTGGGTGTGAGCAACAATTACGAGAGCCGCCTCTTGCAATTCGTCCTAGGATGATGTATACTTTCAACCATTCAAGCCCTTCTTCCCCCTAACTCTCGAAACTCCGAACCTTTCAACCCTTCAACCTTTCAACCTTTCAACCCTTCAAACCTCCTAAAGGACATCACACATGACGCTCTCAGAATTCAAATCCGCATGGGCCCGCGCGGCCGAGAAGACAGCCTCGCGCGAGAAGGAATACTCTGCGCTCGACGCCGCGGCAGGCGGCGATGGCGACCACGGCGAGGCGATAGTGGCAGCCACGCGCGCGCTCGCCGCCGCGCAGGGCGACGACTTCAAGAGCCTGCTTGAAGACATGGTGTCGCATCTCGAAAGCGACGTGAGCGGTTCCACGAGCTCGCTCTACGGAACGCTCTTCGAGGGCATGGCCGACGCCGTTGACGCCGGCAAGACCGAGCTCTCTGCCGAGGAGATCGCGGACCTCTTTGCCGCCGGTCTCGAGGAGCTAGGCTTCGCCACCAAGGCGAAGGTGGGCGACAAGACATTCATGGACGCGCTCATCCCCGCCATCGAGGCTCTCAAGGCCCATGCCGCCGAAGGAGAGCCCGCCATGTTCGCCGCGGCTGCGGCGGCCGCCAAGGCAGGCAGCGAGGCGACGGCGCAGATGCAGGCGAAGTACGGACGCGCCAAGAACCTCGGCGAGCGCTCCATCGGTCCGATCGACGCCGGCTCGGCCTCCAATGCCGACATCTGGAGCTGCTTCTGCGCGTAAGACGCCATTTCCACTCTGCGCACGCGCACACGCGAAGGGCTTCGGGTCAATGAGCATTCTACTTGTAAATGGTCGGCATCCAATATGCGGAGTGCACCGCGTTCCTGGGAACAAGAACGCGGCGCTGCCGATGATTGCGGCGGCAATGCTCGCCGATGGTCCGGTGACGCTAGAGAACGTTCCCGGCATCGAGGACGTGGAGAACATGTTCAAATGCGCAGAGTGCTTCGGAGCCAAGATATCGCGCGACATTGCAGCACGAACCGCCACCATCGACGCCACGCGGCTTCGCACCGCGCGCCTTGCCCCAGAGCTTGCTAGCAAGATACGCACGAGCGTGCTCTTCGCAGGGCCGCTTCTCGCGCGCATGGGGTCCGTGTCGCTTCCGCCGCCTGGCGGCGACGGCATCGGCCACCGCCGGCTCGACACGCATTTCGCCGGCTTCGCATCGCTCGGCGCGAAGGTGAAGGCCGGGCGGCGCATTCTCTCCGTGAAGGCGCCCAAGGGGCTTTCCGGCGCGAAGATGCTCCTCGACGAGGCTAGCGTCACCGCCACCGAGAACATCCTCATGGCGGCGGTGCTTGCGCGCGGCGAGACGGAGATCTACAACGCCGCGTGCGAACCGCACGTTCAGGACCTCTGCGCGATGCTCAACTCGATGGGCGCGAAGATCGAAGGCGCCGGCACGAACCGCATCCGCGTGGAGGGCGTGGAGGCGCTGCACGGCACCACCGCGCGCGTGGGATGCGACTACATCGAGGGCGCGAGCTACCTCACGGCCGCGGCGATAACGGGCGGCGAAATCACCCTCACAGAGATCGACCCCGAAGTCTTCGCCGTTCTCGAGAAGACGTTCGCGCGCTTCGAGGTGAAGTGGACCGTCGATGCCGCGAAGCGCACTCTGCACATGCCTGCGCGCAGGCGCAGGCGCAAGATGGCGTACGACCTTGGCGACGCGATTCCGAGCGTTTCGGATGGTCCATGGCCCATGTTCCCATCGGATCTCGTATCTATCCTCATCGTGCTCGCCACGCAGACGCGCGGCACGTGCCTCTTCTTCGAGAAGATGTTCGAGAGCCGTCTGTACTTTGTGGACCACCTGATCGGCATGGGCGCGAAGATCGTGCAGTGTGATCCTCACCGTGTCGTGGTGACGGGTCCCACGCAGCTTACGGGATCCACTGTGACTTCGCCCGACATCCGCGCCGGCATCGCGCTCATACTTGCGGCCCTTTGCGCGAAGGGGCGCACCACCATCCTCAACGCGGGGTCCGTCGATCGCGGCTACGAGGCTGTCGAGAAGGAACTTGCCGCGCTCGGCGCAGAGGCGAGAAGGTGTGATGTACTGCCGCAGCCCCTCGGCCGAGCCGCTAAAGTGGCAAAATGACCTACCGCCCTCTCGAACAGATTCAGGGCTGAGTTTTGTTATAACATACGGTGAAAGGGACAACGCAATGAGGTCAAATACAATCTTTTATGCCCCGATGACATTTGCATTAGCCGTCGTCATCTGCGCCGCTACGGCGAACGCGCTGCCGTCCGCCGCGTATTTTCGTTCGCGCTCCGCGAAGCCGGAGATCGATTCCGGCGTGTTCGCGCGAGACGCGGCGCGCGACCTCGGGGAGGTTGACCGCATCGTGAAGGGCGAGATAGAGGTCGTGGGCGTAACCTGGGCGTACCCGTCCAACCGCGTGGACTGGCTCTTCGACGCCTCGGCGAAGAAGGGGCCGTACAATCCCGAGTGGACATGGCAGCTCAACCGGATGTCGTTCTGGACCGCCCTCGCGCGGGCCTACACGCGCACCGGCGACGAGAAGTACGCCCGCGCCTTCGCGCAGCAGTTCTCCGACTGGCTGAAGCAGACGGGCGGGATGCCGCCGGAGCGCGGGTACAACAACAGGGGCTCCCCGTGGCGCACCATCGAGGAGGGCGTCCGTTTGATGGGCTCGTGGAGCGTCGCGTTCGAGGCGTTTAGGAAGTCGCCTGCGTTTACGGACGATCTGCTGCTCGCCTTCATCAAGTCGGCGCACGCACAGGCGCGTCACCTGATCGCGCACCGCACGGGCGGGAACTGGCTCTTGATGGAGATGACGGGCGCGTACTTCTTCGCGCTCGACTTCCCGGAGTTCGAGGATTCGGAGTCGATCCGCCGCGAGGCGTTTCGCGTGTTTTCGCAGGCGATCAAGGCGCAGGTCCTGCCCGACGGGCTTCACTACGAACTGTCGCCGAACTACCACCAGGTGTTCCATTCCTCAGCAACGCGGCTGTATCTGCGCGCACAGGCCTTCGGGTTCGGGCACGAGATACCCAAGGACTTCCTCGATACGCTCCGCCTCGGCACGGAGGGTCCGCTCGCGCTCGTGACGCCGGCCTTCACCCTGCCGAACTTCAACGACACCTTCACCGATCCGAAGGCGTCTTCGCTTTCCGCGGCCGCGAAGATATTTCCGGAGCGGCGCGACTTCCTTTGGCTCGTCACCAACGGGCGCGAGGGCGAGCCGCCGAAGGACGAGACGGCATCGCGCTATCTGCCGTATTCGGGATTCGCCGCGATGCGCACGGACTGGACGCCCGACGCGACGTACCTTGCGTTCGACGTGGGGCCTCTCGGAATGGGGCATTGGCATCAGGACAAGCTCTCCTTCGTGCTGTGGAAGGGGAACGAGTGCCTTGTGTTCGACGACGGAGGTGGACAGTACGAGGCTTCCAGAAGAAGGGGCTACGGCCTTTCGGGCTACGACCACAACACGCTGCTCGTTGATGGCCTTGCGCAGAACCGTCCGGGACCGAAACGCGTCACCGCGCCCATCGACGCCGGCTGGCGTTCGACCAAGGACGAGGACTTCGCCTTTGGAATCTACGATCAGGAGTTTGGTCCGAAGCGCCAGAAGCTCGCGAAGCAACGTCGCGAGATCACGTTCGACAAGAAGCGCGACGTGATCACCATTTGTGACGTGGCGGAATCCGCCGACGGCAAGGAACACGACTACACGCTCCTCTTCCAGCTCGACACCACGAACGTCGTCGTCTCTGCGGACGGCAGGCGCGTGCGGGCGGACTACGGCGCGGGGAAGAAGTACGTGCTTGAGATGGAGATCGGCGGTGACGGCGGCGAGCGGGCGGAGGCGGTCACGGGCCGCCTCAAGCCTTCGATGGCCGGATGGTTCGTGGGTCGTGAGTACCAGGTGCCGATGGTCCGTCCCGCGACGACGGTTTTCGTGGAGGCGCCGAAGGGAAAGACGCATCGGTTCTGGACGGTCTTGCGGCCCGTCCGATCTTCGGCCTTTCCGAAATCGCAGTGTCCAAAATGAAGAAATGTGATATAATAGGCGTCATGGAAGTAGATGTGAAATCTGCAGTGGCCGAGATAGAGTCCACAACCGACCTGCTCGAGCGTGCGCTCAAGTTGTCTGGGCTTGTCACAACTGCGAGAGCTGGAGACGCCTTATGGCGTGGTGAGTATGATACCTCCAGAACTTGCGCTTGTTGAGCGTGTGCTTATCGCCAACTATCCGCCGTCGCAGGAGTTGGCGGTAACGGCCTGGAAGATGATGGTGGCGGCATTGAATGATCCGAACTTCAACTGGGCTGAGGCGGAAAGGCTTGCGGCATTGCCCGATTTCGGCGTTCTAGCGGAACTGCGTGCGTTGAAGGAGGAGGTGTCCCGTGGCTGACGGCGATGAACGCAGGGTAATCCGCATGACTTGGGACGAATGGCGAGCTTCCCGTGCCGCGAAGCGGGCGGCGCTTGCGGAGAAAGGCCTTGCCGCGCCGTCGCGTCGTACGACTGCGCGTGTGGAAGCTCGCGCGGCCTTGCGGGCGTTCCCCGCTGCAACGTGTGATACGGCAGGAAGTGGCGAGTAAATCTGATATGAAGGCGGCAGAACGTACGACAAGTCTCGCCTCCCTTCTGTTGGCGACACTCGCGCTTGCTGCGGTTGTTGCCCGGTGAAGTACAAGGGCGGACCGGACGCGCCGGGCGGCCCGCTCGTCGCGTTGCGCGAGGCGTGTCGTGCCGCGGGAATCCTCTTCTGTCTGCACGACAACTACACGGACATCTATCCCGACTGCGACGGCTACTCGTACGACCTCACGGTGTTCAACCTGGACGGAACCCCGCAACGTGCATGGTTCAACGCCTGGCGCCATGCGCGCTCCTATCGCTGGGCACCGCACGCGTTCCACCCCTGGTGCATCCGAAACGCGAAGCTGCTGAAGGCGGGGTGCGACCCGGATGCGATTTGGGCAAAGGCGTCATTGCCCTACCAGATGGCCGCTACAAACGCGGCTTTAGAGGCCGAGAAGGTCGCTGAACTGGACGAGTGCGTCGAAATAGCCTTCGGCCTCGACGATTGGAGCGAGCTCCCCGTCATAGACAAGTGCCCTGCGAAGTGAAACGTCCTTGCCGACGTGAAGGCGTTTGGCCTTTCTCTCCACTTCGTCGATTACGTCGTGTCCGATGTTTCTCTTTCGCTTGATCTCCACAATCCAAAGCGTGCGTTTCTGTCGGACAAGAAGGTCGATCTGCAGGCCTTCGCCGTCCGTCCCCTTGGAAGGTTTTTTCCGGAAAGGCGCAGCGTAGAGTATGGGTGCCTTCCCAAGGTGCAGGAACTTGGCGAGCGAACGGAAATTGTTGACTACAAGATTCTCGAAGGCAAGCCCCATCGAGGTTTCCCATCCCGGCAGCGCGTCGAGGGAAATGAATTCGTATCCGTTGCGGTCAATGGATTCCCGAATTGGTTCCACGTAGCGGAGATAGAACCGGGCGTGGTTGTCACTGAGGCGGTAGATCTTTTCGCGGGCCGTCTCGCCCGTTTCCGGGTTTGATTCGGCATCTGCGGTGATGAGCCCGCATTCTTCCAGGCGGTCGAGCGCGCGGGAAACGTGGCCGTTACGCTGCATGTCGAGGAGTCGAGCGATTTCACTGACGCTTTTCCGGCCGTCAATCAACGACCGCAGGACGCGCGCAGTAAACGAGGGCTGCTCGGTGATGACCTCGGTGAACATTTCGTCGAAATCGACGGCAAGCGGCGCATGTGGGATGAAGAACATGTTTCGGAGGTTGTCGGCGGCGGAAAGCGAGGGGTTGACTTCTTCAAGGTAACGCGGGACGCCGCCAGTCACGGAGAGAACGTCGATGATCTCACGCATGTCGATCCGCCCAGCCGTGGCTCCCCAGAATTTGACGCACTCGGAAAGGGGAAGTTCCGGCACGACGATGTCGAGAGACCTGCGTCCGTAGAAGTCGCCGCTGTCGATGATCCAGTCCTTGATCCACGACGAAACGCTCCCGCAGACAACCAGTACGAGGCGGCGGTGCTTCTTGAACAGATTGTCCCACGCCACTTTCAGGGAACCCGCGAACATCACGTCGTAATAGGCCATCCAGGAAATCTCGTCGAGGAGAACGACGGTACGCCCCTCGTCCCTGATTTCCCCGTCAAGACGCGCGAAGGCGGATAGCCAATCTGGCGGAATCGTCCGTTCCGCGTGCGTCTGGAGGGCCAGTTGCGATGCGAACGCCGAAAGTTGGTCGGCATTCGACATCTTGTCCTTCGGCTTCAGGCCCTCCAGCTTGATGAATCTAGCCTTGCTTCGGTTCGCGAATTTCTCGATCAGCGTCGTCTTGCCAATCCGACGGCGTCCGCGGCATGTGACGAGCGAGGGGACGCGCTTGCCCCATAGGGTTTCCAGGCGGTCTATGATTTCCTCACGGCCGAAAAAAGATAAATTGCTCTGCTTTGCCATAGCGCGGCGTAGGATAGCAAAATTCCACGCTGAAGGCAATACGAAAATGGCACATTATTATGTTTCCTTAAATAATGTGCCATCGAGATTGGGGCTACAATACTGGCACGTTATTACTGTTTGTTGAATAATGTGCCATAGATATAGCTTTTTTGTTTTGGGTGGAGGTATCGAGAAGGGTACAGTGCGGGATGATGAGTGGAAGGCGGTTGAAGGGGCGAAGGCGGCGGATAAGGCGGCGATGCGGTTCTTCAAGGTTGTGGTGGGGGGCTGTAGGGGGGTGCGGCTCGCCGGGACGGCTCGCCCCACCGGGCGGCGCGATTGGGGCCAGAATATGATATACTATCTTCCGTTCAGGAGAAAGGATGAACATGTACAAAAAGATGGCAATGGCACTAATCTGCGCGGCGACGGTGGCGGTTGCCGCGAGCGATGCGGACGGCGCGAAAGCCGTTGTCGGGAATCCCATCAGCGCGCTGATCGGGCGTCCCGTGGGCGATACGCACATGATTGAGTGGAAGGGGCGCGTGTATCTGTTCGCGGGGCACGACTTCGCATTTGAGAGCAAGGACTACGACCTCCGCGACTGGTGGGTGTGGTCGACGTCTGACCTGCTTGAATGGAAGCTCGAAAGCGTGCTGAAGCCGGAGGACACGTTCCTGCGGCGTCCGTCCAAGTCGTGCTGGGCCACGTTCGGCGTGCCGTTCCCCGACGGGTGGCGCTACTACTTCTCTGCGGGGCCGACGGAGATCGGCGTCGTGACGGCAAAGACCCCGGCTGGTCCCTGGAGCGACCCGCTTGGCAAGCCGCTCATCGCGAGGGGCGAGTACCGGACGCAGGCGCGCGATCCGGACATCCTGCTCGACGACGACGGTTCGGCGTACATCGTGTTCGGCACGTTCAAGTACTTCATCGCGAAGCTCGGCGCCGACGGGCTCTCCCTCGCCGAGAAGGCCCGTCCCGTCGAGATCAAAGGCGAGTTCGGTCCGTACGGACAAGGAAAGACCGATGACAAGCCCTCGCTACACAAGCGCAACGGACTCTACTACCTTTCGTGGTCGAGCTTCTATGCCGTCTCCGAGAACGTGTACGGTCCATACCGCTACCGCGGGTCGGTGATCGACGCGGCATACGTCGCGCCGAAGTTCAGGCGCGACAGGATCGAACTCCACTACGATCGTCACGGGAACTTCTTCCAGTTCAACGGACAGTGGTACTACGTCGCGAACGATTACAGCCAGCCTGGCCGGACGCGGTTCTTCCGCGACGCAGTGATGGGATACGTCCACTACCGCGACAACGGCGACATCGCGCCCGTCAGGATCGACGAGGTCGGCGTGGGGCAGTACGATGCGTCGCGCGGGGAGATCGAAGCGGAGGACTTCTTCGCCGTACGCGGCGCGAAGGTCGGGGAGTGTCCCGTCGGCGGTTTTGAGCTGCGCATGGGCGACGGTAACGCGGTGCATTATCCGAACATCCGCAACGTGCCCGAAAACGCCACGCTCGCGCTCTCGTTCTGGGGCAAGGCCGGCGGCACGCTCGAGTTCCGCGAGGGGAAACCCGATGGACGCTTCTTCGGAGCCGTCAACGTTAAGCGGGGGAATCCCGGCCATTTCAGGAAGCTCTCCGCAAAGTTGCAAAACGCGCCCGGCACGCTCGATCTCTGGATCGTCGCGAAAGGCGGAGGCGCGGAACTCTGCCATATCGACTGGTTCGCGTTCAGCTGGTAGAAGAATCCGCGCGGACAGCGGGGCCAGTTGCAATTGACGAATTAGAGAAGGATGTGCTAACATATCACCCATCTTCCATTGGGAAAACACAGATTCATGAAAATCACGAGAAAAGACTTCATCGCACTTGCCGCCGGCACGGCCGCCGGTTGCACATTGCCGCCGCGAAACAGCGGCGACCTTCGCTGGTACAAGGGCATGATCCACGCGCATACATGCTGGTCGGATGGTTATGCCTTGCCAGAACAGGCAGTTGCCGTCTACAAGAACAGCGGCTACGACTTTTTCTCGATAACGGACCACAACCGCATCGGGTCCGATCCCGATCGCTGGATCAGGGTGGCTCCGCTTGACGGCACATGGCCGCCGAAGACGGTGGAGCCTTCGGTCTTTGATGCGTTCAAGTCCGCCTTCCCGGACGCTAAATGGCGCATGCGGAATGGCAAGCCCGAGGTGCGGATGAGCACGATGGCGGAGATCGCCGCGCGCTTCAACGAGCCGGGAAGGTTTCTCTTCATGCCGGGTTGCGAGATTACGACGTACGTCGTAGGCGCAGACGGTATGCGGTGCGACCTGCATATGAACTGCGTCGGGCTCGACGAGGTGATACCGCGCTACAGGAATGCGTCGCTCGTCCAGGCGGTACGCGGCAAGACGAAGTCCGAAGTGATGCGCGAGGCGAAGGATCAGGTGGACGCGCTTGCGAAGGCGAAGGGGAACGCGCCTCACGTGTTCTTCGTCAACCATCCGCACTGGAGATACTATGACGTTTTGCCGGAGGACGTCATCGCCAATCCAGATGTGCGCTTCTTCGAGGTCTGCAACAACGCCTCGACCTGGACGGTGGATGATCCGATGCCGAAGGACGGGTTTGACCTCGACCGCTTCTGGGATGCCGTGAACACGTCGCGCTGCCTTCGCGGCGAACCGCTGCTCTACGGAATAGCCACGGAGGATACGCACTTCTACCCTGGAAGCGGCACCAGCCACAAGCCCATAATCTTCGGCGACGCGTGGATAGGCGTCCGTTCCGGCGCACTCACCCAGAACGCGCTGTTCGCGGCTATGGATAGGGGCGACTTCTATGCGGCGAGCGGGGTCGACATTGATGACATCGCATTTGACCGCACCACGGGAACGCTGTCCGTCGCCGTGCCGGCAAAACCTGGAGTGGCGTACAAGGTGAGGTTCATTACGACGAAGCGCGGCGTCAAGGTCGATCCTGTGAAGACGGTCGAGATCCCCGCGAAAGGAGGCAAGGAGACGGCCCGGCGCGTGCCGGTCTATTCTGATGGCGTTGGAGCGGTCGCGAAGACGGTGACGTTCGGCAAGGGCGAACCTGTGCTCGCGAGCTACAGACTTGCGGATGACGATCTGTACGTTCGCGCGCGGGTGGAGTCTGACGAGGCGACCACATATCCAAACGCCAAAGACAGGATGCATCCTCTCATCAAGGTGGCATGGACGCAACCCTACCGTCGGTGAAAAGAGGAAGTGTTGAAATGCTGTAACCTTCTCGGTTCAGACGTGTAAATAGGGCGAGAACATTAAAAGGAGAAATGACATGGAATTCAAAGAGTTGATTGATTCTTTCGCAAAGCGGCACGGCATCGCAGACCTTGCTCCGGAAGACGATGGGGTGTCCCTTGACATAGACGGCATCGTGGTGGCGATTGTGGCCGTTGGCGGCGAGATTGTGCTCTCCGCGGAGATTGGCGAGCCGCCGGTCGAAGGAAGGGCGGAGTTCGCCGACGCATTGCTTGAGGCGAACATGGAGTCTGCGGCGTTTCTCGCGAAAAGCGCACAGACCGGCAAGTACATGCTGTTGCGGCGTCTCAATCTGCTGACGCTGGACGATGCCGCCTTTGACAATTCAATTGAGGCGATCGTCAACACGGCCGAGGTCTGGCGCAAGATGCTTGACGATTTCCGCCCCGTGGCCAAGGCGGCCGCCGAAGGTGCAGATGCGGAAGAACCATTGTTAGGCGCGCCTGGCTTCATGCAGGTCTAACGTTGTTTTTCCAGTTGCTGCATGGAAAATTCAACATGATGACCAATCAAAGAGAGTGACATGAAGAAAATGGCAATTGTTGCTGCCTTGCTGACGGCAGCGAGTCTTCATTCATGCGCGGCGGCCGCGTCACGTGCCGTGCTGGTTGACAGGGACATCGTGATCTATGGCAGCACGCCCGCCGCGCTTTCGGCGGCGGTCCAGGCGAAGCGCATGGGGCGGAGTGCCGTTATCGTGTGCCCCGAGACGCGGATCGGAGGGCTCACGACAGGCGGACTTGGCGCGACGGACATCGGCAACAAGGCCGCGTTCGGAGGAATAGCACTTGATTTCTACAAGGACGTGGCGAAGTACTATGGAAATCCCGACCATCTTGTGGTTCAGTTCCCGAACGAGAAAATGCGCAAGGCGACGTCGGCCGGCATACTCAAGAGCGAGTCGAAGTGGACGTTTGAGCCGTCTGTGGCGCTTTCCATCCTGGAGGGCTGGGAGAAGCGCGACGGACTCGACATCCGCCGCAACGAGTGGCTCGACCGCAAGAACGGCGTGGAGAAGAAGGACGGACGCATCGTCTCCATCAAGACGCTTCCCGGCAGCGTCTACAGCGGCAAGGTGTTCATTGACGCCACATACGAGGGCGACCTTATGGCGGCGGCCGGGGTCTCGTACCACGTGGGGCGTGAGGCGAATTCCGTCTACGGCGAGACGCTGAACGGCAACGAGCCTGGGCAGGCGAAGTTCCACCAGCTTCACAAGGGAATCGACCCCTATGTGAAGCCAGGCGACCCGACGAGCGGGCTCCTCCCCTGCGTCGAGCCCTACGACCCGAACTTCAAGCCCGGTGACGGCGACGCGCGCGTGCAGGCGTACTGCTTCCGCATGTGCCTCACCGACAACCCGTCGAACCGAATCCCGTTCAAGAAGCCCGAGGGATACGACGAGAAGGACTACGAACTCATGTTTCGCCACTTGGCGCTTGGCCCGCTCGACCGCAACGGGATGCCGTGGATCAACTCGAAGATGCCGAACCGCAAGACAGATACGAACAACCGCACCGGCTTTTCCACCGACTTCATCGGGCAGAACTGGAACTGGCCGGAGGCGTCCTACGCCGAGCGCGAGAAGATTCTCGCCGCCCATCTCAAGTACCAACAGGGACTCATGTGGACGCTCGCGAACCATCCGCGCGTCCCGGAGAAGATCCGCAACGAGGTGTCGCGCTGGGGTACGTGCAAGGACGAGTTCACGGACGGTTTCGGCGACGGCTGGCAGAAGCAGCTCTACGTGCGCGAGGCACGCCGCATGGTCGGCGAGTATGTGATGACCGAGGCGAACTGCCGAGGCAATGTCGTCGCTCCCCGTCCCATCGCGATGGGTGCCTATACAATGGACTCGCACCATGTGCGCCGCTATGTGACCGCAGAAGGCTATGTGCTCAACGAGGGTGACGTGGAAGTCGGCACCGATTCAAAGGGCAGGCGTTTCCCGCCGTACCCGATTGACTACGGCGCAATTGTGCCGAAGCGCGCGGAGTGTGCAAACCTGTTCGTGCCGGTGTGTCTTTCCGCGTCGCATATTGCGTTCGGGTCGATCCGCATGGAGCCGGTGTTCTTCGCGCTAGGGCAGGCCGCCGGCACTGCGGCGTCCCTTGCCGTGGAGAAGGGCGTCGCCGTGCAGGACGTCCCCTACGGCGCGCTTTCCGGGCGGCTGCGTGCCGACGGACAGGTGCTGAAGTTCGTTCAACCCCAAAAGTAAGGTGGCACACTCGGCTTCGCGGATAACCCCGACGCGGATAAGGTCGCGGCCGTCGGGGACCAGCCGTTCTCCATCAGCCACGACGCCGCGCTGGAGCGCCTTGTCGTCTCCGCCCTCGTGGCGGACGATCTGCCCGCCGCGCCTCCGAGCTCCAGACACTTGTCTGCGACTTCGCCGACATGGCGGAGAAGGCCTCAGGTCTCGCTGTTCCGCCGCGACCTCATCCCCCACATCGCCAAGCCCGGCTGGTTCGAGGAGTGAGAACATCGTTTACTGCGACCGCCGATTCGGTCGCAACAAGTTGCAACCCTCCCGTCCTGCGCCCCAACGATTTTACAAAAACAGGATTGCATTTTGCCCGCCGGTTTGGTATTTTAAACACATTTTCAGAGAGACAATAGGAAAGTACAATGAACAAGATCAATTTACCGCCGCGCGGTGCGTTTTGGCGGATGGCAAAGTTGGCAGGTTTGCTGCTGCTGCCGCTTGCAGCAATGAATGCCGCGGCCGTGAATTTCCCGGTTGGGACCCACCTCATCAAGGGGACGCTGAAGGACTGGCAGAACAAGGTGCTGACGTCGTCCGCCGCCGTGACGATCCAGGCCGTCGCGACGAACGGAACGGTCATCGCCTCCGCGAAGGTGGCGGATCCGACGGCGGACGGCTACAGCTTCCTCTTGCAGATTCCGCTCTCCTCGACGGCCACCGATTCCACGGCGGCGGTCGGCGACACGCTCAACTGCGTCCTCGTCCAGGAGTCGGGGCTCTCCCTCGCGGCCAATCCGCTCGTCGTCGGCGAGGCGAATGCCGTCTCGACGGTCTCCCTCGCGTACGTCAACATGAAGAACTACATGTCGACCGACGGCACGGGCACGACGGCGAGCGTCCCGGCGGAATACGTCGAGACGATCGCCGCGTGGATGGAGGCTTACGAGATCGAGGGCGACTACGATCCCTTTGCGGACTACGACAAGGACGGCGCGTCGAACTACGCCGAATACCGTGCCGGGACGAATCCCTTTGATGCGTCAGACAAGCTTGCGATCACCGCCTACGCCGCGCCGCAGAACGCTCCCCATGCAATCAGCTTCGAGTACGCCGGCGGTCACGTCTACGGCGTCGCCACCACGCTCTCGCTCACAAATCCCCAGTGGGCGACGCAGAAGGTCAAGAAGACCGAGACGGACGCCGAGCGCGAGCAGGTGATGCCGTCCGCCGACGAGGATGACGTGGGCGTGGCGAC
>Ga0310695_10001258_pt1 | contig 61012 bp, 56 predicted proteins | sample RumenRJG_04DNA_FD_203882 | JGI IMG/M metagenome (GOLD analysis project Ga0310695, IMG submission 203882) | Bovine rumen microbial communities from Lethbridge, Alberta, Canada - RJG_04 (v2) (version 2) | ecosystem: Host-associated > Mammals > Digestive system > Stomach > Rumen | place: Canada...
GGTTGTTGTAAACATAGGGGCGGCCAGAAATGTTCCAGAAGCAGTCCTTTGTTTCTGCCCATGGGCGAACAATGTAAACGGCTGGAAGAGGGATAAGTTCCTTAATCTGGTTAAGGGAATCAAGAACCTTCTTTGCGTTTTCCAAAGCTGTCTCGTACTCTTCTGCATCAAAAGCTGTTGTAGCCTGTGTGTAGTAGTTAGATGCAGCATTGTATGCAATCGGGTAGTTCTTGTCTGCAGAAATCTTTACTGCATAGTCAAGGCGCTTCTTTGCAAGGGCAATGGCATCCTCTGCGTCTCCGCGGGCAGCCATGCGCTTAACGAATGCTTCAGAAAGGGCAGCGTTTTCTTCTGCTTTCTTTGCATAGTCTTCTGCAAGAAGGTATTCACCTGCATCAAGAGCCTTTTCTGCCTTTACAGTGTACTCTTCTGCAAGCTTCTGGTAAGTATTGTTCTTGTAGCTTACGGCAAAGGCAGCAAGCGAAATAACCGTCAGTACGGCAATAGCAAATAACTTTTTCATTCTGTCACCTCTTCTGAACTTGTAAGAGAAGTTGATTCAACTTCAATTTCTGTATTTTCTGTGTAAGAGAAGTCGTCATCTTCAAGCAACTTTGCGTCGGCAGCTTCGATTCCCTTTACAGGCTGATTGCCCAAAGGAGCAACCTTGTCTGCTGCGGCTGCTGTTGCTTCACTTTCGTCTACACGCTTCTTTGCGTCTTCAATCTTCTTGAGAGCACCGGCCCTTGCCTTAGAGATTACATCGTAAAGGTTCTGGAATGTTTCCTTAGACTTCTTGAATTCTTCTACAGAAGCTTCCGGATTGTGTGAAGTGAACATCTTGTATCCTGTGCGGTACTGTTCTACACCTTCAACATAGTCATCCTTGCGGGAAATCTGAGCCTTTACGCTTTCTGCCTGGCGTTTTGCGTTGAATGCTGCGCGGCGTTCCTGTTCTGCAAGTGAGCGGTATGCTGTATCCAAAACACGGGCAAAGCATGCGTCTGCAATATTTGCCTTCTGGAATGCCTGTTCACCTGTAAGTGAAGAAGCAGAAGAACCTGTTACCTCAGAAAGAAGGTCTGAACCCTTTGTATAGTTGCTCATGCTGTAAGAAGCATAGCCAAGCTCGTCAATAAGGTCTTTCTTTTCCTGAGCGGCAATGATTGTTGCCATTGCGCGGTAGCGGTTGTTAAGATCGCGGAGGGAAGCAGAAATATCCACCTGTTCACCGCTTTCTACAATAGCCTTGTTTGCGTTGTAGATTTTTTCTGCTGCGTCAAAGTCAGAAGTAAGCTCTTCCTCTGCACCAGCGTCAATTGCTTCCTGGCGGGACTTTTCTACCTGCTCAAAGAGGCGCTTGTTGTTTGCAGGATAAGTAGCCGGGTCAACCTTTGTTGATGAGCTAAGACCTGCTGCGGCAAGAACCTTGTCAAAGTCTTCGTTTGCAGTCTTTGCTTTCTTATAGAAGTCTTCACCGGAATAAACGGCAGCCTTAGAAGAAGAAAGTTCATCTACAAGAGCGGCACCTTCATCGTAGCTCTTTTTGTCTGATGATGAAACGTCAAGAGAGTCAATGCGGGCTTTCTTCTGCTTTGCTTCTGCGAGGGCTGCAAGACCCTTGTAGCGGGCATCAAGGTCGTTAAGTGCCTGTGAAAGGTCTACCTTTTCTCCCTTTGCAACAGCAGCCTTTTCTGCCTTGTATTCCTCTTCTGCGGTCTTGAATGCCAACGGAGAAGATGTTTCCGCACCAGAAGAAATTGCCTGCTGGCGTGACTTTTCTACCTGGGCAAGAAGCTTCTTGTTGTTCTCTGGCCATTCATCGGGAGAGAGAGTCTTCTTTGTGGTAGTCGTTGTGGTTGTGGTAGTAGTCTGTGTCTTGCTACCGTCGCCAGCATTTGACGTACCTGACTTGTTGGAACTGCTGGTACTACTCTTTGTGTTTGTTGTAGTCGTAGCAGACTTTTTGGTTGAATTCTTCGTTGTTTTAGAAGAATCTGTAGTGGTTGTTGTCTTAGAAGTTGTTGATGTGCTCTTTGTTGCAGTTGTCGCAGTTATCTGATTAGCGTCTTCTTTCTCGGTTGATTTACAACCTGCAAAAACGAACGCAACCGATGCAAGAACCGCAAACGCTGCACGTTTAGTTCTATTCATTTTTCCTCCAGATTTTACCTTATAAATTTTTATCGGAATATTTATTAAAGAATACTACACTTTTCTGATTATCGCAAGAACAAAGATAAAAATGTGTGCGATTTAATCAAAAATCTTAAAAACGCCCCCTCTTTTGTCGAAAATCTCAATGCAAATCAAAAAACAAAAGATATTTATGTTTAAGTCCTGTTAAGTAAATCTCCAAAATCTTAAGTTTTCGAGGTAACTTTGCCCTTAAACATGCAAAATCTTGAATTTTCTATTAAAGGAGCTTCTATGGCAGATGATTTTAGCTTTGAAATCAAAAAAAGTTGCGGATCCATTTCTGAAAGCAAGGGCGGATGGAAACTTGAGCTGAACTACGTTTCTTGGGGCGGCAGGGACGCAAAGTACGACCTTAGGTCATGGTCGCCCGACCACGTAAAGATGGGCAAAGGCATAACCCTGACGCCGGAAGAACTTTCTTCCCTAAAAAATCTTCTTAACACCATAGAAATATAAAATTTATCCACTCAAAGGGGGAAAAAGTTTCCACGGACACTGCGCCTGTCGAAGCGCCCCCATTGCACACACCTCCCTTAGACTAAGCTCAGGGAGCGGCCGTCACCCTGAACTAGATTCAGGGTCTGTCATTCCCCAACAACCTTGACAAAATTCCTTCATGCCAATAGCTTAAAGATATGAAAAGAATCTTTTTGCTTTCTATAATACTCTTCTGCACGCTTTCATTTGCTTCTGCGGACACAAGCCGCTTCTTTAAGGGCAAAAAAGTCATTCCCAAAATGTATGTCACCGCAGAAGACGGACTTCGCGTAAGGGACAAGCCAAACCTTGGCTCCAACAAGATTTGTGGCCTTAGCTACCGAATCCCGGTAAAAATCATTGCAATAGGAAAAGAGGCTACCATAGACGGCATTACAGCCCCCTGGGTGGAAATCCTTATCCCCCGCTACGAGTGGAAGGGCAAGAAGCCAGAATTCGGCTGGGTCTTTGGGGGATATCTGTCGGAAGAAAAGCCAAAATTCATTGAGCCAAAGAACGCAAAAGAACTGTCTGAATACCTTTCCAGCTTTATGTCCTGGGGCTTTTATGACAAATACAGCGAATGGATAGGCTTTATGCACTTTTACGCGGACGGAAGCTTTTCAGAGATTCATCCTTCACCGGAAGACCCCGGCTACAACAAAAAAGACAGCAGTTGGAGCGACGGCTCAAAGTGGTACGGCACATGGAAGGCCTTGGACAAAAAGACTTTTTCCGTTTCCGCAAGAAACAAAGACAGCGGAGCAGAAAGGACAAGGACTGTAACCCTAACAGCCATAACCGATGTCTGGTGGAGCGAGGCAAACACTGGAAACAGCGGAAGCTCTATGTTCGCCCCAAAACCGGTTGACGGAGTAGCCCATCATGAAATAAAGACCATGAGGGACGCTTCCATCTTAAAGTCAAAAGGGGCATACCTTGACGACTATTGGGGTTCCATATACCCCAATAGAAGTTATGATGATGAAAACTACACAATTCCAGCGGATCTGGAAAGAAAATATATAGAAGCAGGAATTGACGTCTATTATGACAGCGACCAATTCAACTCCTACTGGGACCCTATAATTGCCGAACACCAGAAAAGAGCCGACCTGATGAAATAAAAAGCAGCCTACGCCGGCATTAGAAAATTGCATCCGTGAGCGGTAGCCACCCAGCAACCTACGCCGCCATGGAGCCCCTTTAGTCCCGCGCAAGCGGGATGACCGTTAGGGAAGGGCGAAACGGCGGTGGCGCAAAGGCATATCCGGTCGAGTTAGCCAAGCAAGCATTTGGTAGAACAATTAGGACTTCGTCCATAAAAGCACCGTCCTAAAGACCAGAACAAGCAATATCAATTAACTGGTCATTATGAGCTTGACTCAGAATCTGGAGGAGTGACTTTTGAAGCTGTCCTATTTTCTAACTGGCAGCGCTATGCTATAATCGCAGCTATGAAACACAATATGCAGATTTTACAGGAAGCGGCGGCAAAACTTGGTCCGCTTTGCGTGGGACTGGACACAGATCCGTCTTATATTCCCCAGTGTGCGGCCAAGGAATTTGGCTCTGCGGCACAGGCGGTTCTTGCCTATAATAAGGAAATAATCAGCAGGGTAAAAAGCGCTGGTTCTGCCTGCTGCTTTAAGATTCAGATTGCCTACTACGAAGCCATGGGGCTTGAAGGGCTTAAGGTTTACGCAGAAACCCTCCGCCAAGTAAAAAAGGCCGGCTTTATTGCCATAAGCGACATTAAGCGCGGAGACATTGCGGCTTCTGCAGATGCCTATGCAAAGGGTCATTTTTCCGGCGACTTTGAAACAGACATTATAACAGTTAACCCCTACATGGGCTTTGAAACCTTAAAACCCTTTACTGCCTGGTGCAATTCCAAGGGCAAGGGCATATTCGTTCTTTTTAGGACAAGCAACCCCGGCATGACGGACCTTGAAGGACAGGAACTTAAATCGGGCGGTCTTTTGCTGGACAGAGTAGGATGCGAGCTTAACAGGCTGGAAAAAGAATTTAAGGCAACAGATGAATTTGCGTCCCAAACTTGCAGTCCAGTGGGTGCGGTTGTTGGCTGCACAAACGAGGACAATGCGGCAGAACTTAGGGCAAGGCACCCGGAAATTTTCTTCCTTATTCCTGGCTACGGTGCTCAGGGAGGCGGTGCAAGGCTTGCGGCTACACTTCTTAAAAATGCCGGCGGAACGGTTAACTCTTCCCGCGGAATTTTGTGCGCCTGGAAAAAGTCAGAGACCTGTCTGCAAAAGGAAAAGGACGGCACTCTTACCATAGACGACTTAGCGGATGCGGCAGGAGAAGCTGCTCTGGAATCAAAGAAAGACCTTCTTGGCGCAATGTAACAACACTGGCACAGTTTGCTAACACCAGTATAGTGAATAGCAATTAACTGTCACCCTGAGCTTGACTCAGGGGCTGTTCCACCATCATTGGTTCGACGTGCCCACCAACCGTGGTTCGACCTGGGCAAAGCCACGCTCACCAACCATGGTTCGGCTTGGGCAAAGCCACGCTCACCAACCGCTAGCGGTCAAAACCCCAGACAGACTTTTTGGGAGGCTCATCTTCGCCTTGTCCCTGAAAGACCCTGGGCGGTAATCCGCAAGAGCTAAGCTGGTAGGAAAAAGATTCCCTTTGTAAGAATCCGTCCTGCCAGTTTACTGCCAAAAATGCCCCGCTTCCCAAAGCTCCATCCTTAAGGCAGAGAAAACCAAGCTCTTCTTCCACCACTGCATTCTTTGAACCGCTGTCCTTCCCCCTAGCAAAAGCCCATGCACCAAAAGAGCCATCCGTGCTCCTTACAATAACGCAGTCATATTCAGAAAGCAATTTCTTTGCAGACACTTTTACGCCAGCAGCAAGCTCTTTACCCTTTGCCACGGCCTTACCGCCTGCCCCAGCCCCCGACTGAAGCACAAGAATGTTAACGCAAGGAAGCTTTCCTTTCTTTTCAGCATACGCACCGGAAGCAGCAGTTCCGGAAGCACAAAGCCCAGCCGCCAAGCCCATCTTTTCAAGCGGACAAACCCATACGCAAAGGCAAGTACCATGAACCACCCTGCCAAGCGCAAGATAAGGCTCGCCTTTTACAGCAGGATCAAAAACATAAGCGTCAAAGCCCTTAAAAAACCGGGCCTCTGTCCCAGCCGCATCCCTAAGAGAGCGCAAAGCTTCATCCTTTTCAAGACCATAGCGGTCCCAAGCCCAAAAAGTGCGCACACCAGCCCCCAGTGAACCGCTACCCGCAATAAGAAGTGTACAGTTCTTCCCCTCACCGTAGCGCAAGCGGTTAACCCTCTGCCCACACAAAAGAGCCTTCTTTGCAAAAGAATCCACAGCATCGCGCCCAAGCCCAGGATAAAAAGCCCAGTACTGGTGGGAAGTAGAAACAACATTATCATCTGGAACATAGTCGTAGGTAGAGCTCCTGTCCACAAGAAGAGGCATTTTGCAGCCACAAGAAGAGGCAAAAGAAATTACCGCAGTAAGAGATTCTGGACTGTCCACCTCCAGGTTTGTAACATCCTCAAAATTTGCAATCGTGTTCATGGAAACATAATCGTGCATAGCCGTCATCCGCGGAATCTGGTAATGCGAAAAATCAACGGAAGCTACCACAAGGCTTTCCTTGGGCAGAACCTTACAAAAAAATTCCCCAAGCCTTTTGTAAAGCTGGGCATTCTCCGCGCAAGATTCAGGCTTTAAAAGTACGGGAAGAAATTTTGCCCCCGCAAAGTAATGGGCAATAAAAGGAGTGTGGGAAAATATTCCGTGCTCATTCCGCCAAATCCCGTCCTGAATGCCAACGTACTTTCCAAGCTCCGACTTCTTTAGCTCTTCCGCAAGCTCCTTGTAAAGAGAAAGCTCCCCGTCCGGAGTTTCAAAAACAGTCTTTTTTGGAACCGTAATAAAATTCTTACCCGACTCAAAATGGTCAGGACAAAGCACCACTACAACCTTGGGCTGAACCTTAGCAGAAAGAGCAGAATAAAAACTGTTCTGTCTTAAAACCGTAATATCGTGGTGGGGAATTATCACCGCACGCGGAAAAGCCCCCTCCCCCTCCGGCAAAACAAAAGGTTTGGAAAGCGAAAAAATCTGCGCCCACATAGCCCTGTCACCGGGATAGGCGTATTGGACATGCTGCGATGTTTTTACTTGCTGAGATGCACAAGAAAAATACAAAAGAGAAATGGCTGTAAAAAAAGATAAAATAAAATTTTTCATCAAATAGTTTTTAAATTTGGACGGCACTTTTTGTGTTGGGCAAACATTGCTTTTCCAAAAACAAACATGCCTTTGCCTTCCCCGCTTTCCGCGGTTTCAGTCCCGCCACAGGCGGGACCGCTACGGGGACAAGCCCCTTGCGCCGCTACAATCGGGCGTAGGTTGCTTGGAAAAATTTTCATTTGTAGTTTCTACCGCCCCACTCTACCACTGCAAAGCCCTTTCGTTTGGCAGGAAGAAGAACCTGTTCCTCTGTTTCAATCGGCTTTTCAAGAGGCTTGTGGTCAAAGTAAACGCGAATAACGCTGTCCGGAGCAGGGCTTACAGAAAGCGGTGCCTTTGCGTCTATCATCTCTTTTGAATAGAAGGTAATAAATTCGTAAGGACTTGCGGTAAGCTTTGGCAGCCAGAATTCCATAAAGTCTGCAATCTCCTTTTTGTTAAGCCCAAGAAGAGTAAGCTTTTCGTCAAGGAATTTTTCCATGTCTCCGCTTGCAACAACAAATCCGTGCGAAAGGTCTATAGGCTCAGAATTGTCTTCGCTTTCCCAGAAGAGATAGGGATATTCGCTCTTTCCGCTAACAATGCGGCCGTCCGGGTAAGCGGTAACGCTCCAGCCCTTCTTGCCAATGGCAGGTTCCGTCTTTGTAAATTTACCCTCTGGCTTTACGTTAACCTTTACGCTTGTCTTTTTCTGGGGGTAAAGATAGATAACAGGCTTTCCCATTTCCGCAGCACCGCCCTGGTGTACGTAAAGGGTAAGGCGGGTTGTTTTTAGGTGGCCGTCGTTAAAGTAGGCAATAAAGCGGTAGCAGTTTGTACCCCATGCAAGGTTTTCAAAAGCACCGCTTGCATTGTATTCAAATTTGCTGTCGCCCGCCTTGAATTTCTTAAGATAAAAATCGTCAACAGTAAAACCCTTTATTGGCTTTGAACCCTTTATAAGATACTCGTCTATGGCATCATGACCGTCGCAGCCCGGAGACCACAAAACGCGGATTGCCTTGCAGTCAGAAGAAACCTGGCCTGCAAACTGGTACTTAACCTGGGCAATGTCGTCAATATTGTATGGGTATTTTGAAGAACCGTCTTCCGGATCAACTATGCGTATGTAAGAAGACGTTCCGGCAAAAAGAACTGCCGCATTCACAACCGTAAGCAAAAGTCCCGCAAAAAATAGTTTTAAGTTTCTCATAAGCAAATTATAAAACTAAGAAAAGCCAATGTAAAGCAAAAAATTCCCAAGACCTTGCCAAAAAAGAATATTGTGTTATAGTATTCATTATGAACGCAACTTTTTTTACCCCCCCCGTCCGTTTAAGAATATTTAAACGCTTCTTTAATTTACTGGCAATAATTTTTACAGCCACGCTCGCCCTTGTTTCCTGTTCAGCAGGCAAGGATGAAGGCAGCATTAGCATTGCCCTTCCCGCAAGAGAAATCTTGGCACGGGCAGGAGTTTCTGCCGCAAGAGATGGAATAACCGATAACCTCTGCACAATCTTTATTACAGGCGACTACGAAGCAAAAAAGACCGTTCCCATGTCCGATGCTGCTGGCACCACCGGCGAACTTGCAAAAGCAACCTTTGACAACATTCCGGCAGGGTCAAAGGTAAGGGTTGCAGTTTCTTATACAACAGGCGAGACAACTATAGTTTGCGGAATAGGTGTTAGCGACGAAATTACCATCATAGGAGGAGAAACTCAGACTGCCAATGTTGTTATGAAATTTATATTTCTTACAAACAATTTAGCTGATGGAACAGCACCTGGTATGGCAATGCTCTACTACAATACTGTATCCGTTCCCACCCCAGATTCATACATTTCTCTACCAAGTTGTTGTTATTATAAATTTACGTTCACACTACCATCTGACTCAAGCTCACACACTTACAAAACTTCATCTGCTTTTTATGACCTTGGAGATGATGCCTCACATTCTGCACACGATTACAATGTTACTGCAAAAATATTCTGCAACGACACAGAAATTTTACGAATGTTTACAAATGCCATGTCCTAATCCAGCAGGTAAACAGATTATCGGGTCATGGTTCGACTGCGTTCACCAACCGCCCGATAATGCCATTAACTTTACGTCAATCACTATACACCATCTTCCTCTGCAATGCCTTTTTGAACAAAATATTCAATCGCAGGATTTGTATTTTCTTTTGTTTCCAAATCAAACCTAAGGCCATTCTGCTTTAGAATAGAAATTTTATTGTCATCAATTTTTTTCCAGGAAAAAATATCTTTCCATTCAAGAAAAAAGCCAAACACAATTCCGTTTTCATAGATGCCATTAAATTTTGTAAATTTCCTAATCAGCATAAAATCCAAAATCCTTGACAAAAAACCTATCGGCCACAAAAAAAATAAATAATTTTTTTCACTTATCCCCAGCACAAGCATTAGAACAATAAAAATTACATCCAAGAACACAAAAGAATTTTTTATATTCCCCTCCCCTTCAAGAGGAATTATTTCCCTGCCAAATTTTACAACTTGCTTTTTTAGCCTTGCAAGCTTAACAATATTTACAATTGAATGAACAAGAGAAATTCCAACAAATCTAACAAGAAAATAAAGGGCTATAAAAAGAAATACAGATCGCCTTAAACCTGGCATTTTATTTTTCTCCGCTTCTCAATGACCATCTGGTTAAATTTTTCAAGGTACTTTTTAAACCTTTCATCATCCTTGCCCTTTACAAAGGTCTTAATTCCCTTGCAAGGAAAAATATAAAGGCTTTCACTTCCATTGTCTAGTATTGAACCGGTTGTATAAGGAAGGGTTGCTTTTCCTTTTAAGGAATCTGGGAAGCAGGCAAGCAAGTCCGCCAACTCTTCCATTGTAAATTGGCGGGGGTTCAGGTCAAGATTCTTAATAGAGGTTTCGCCCAATACTTTATAATCACCATCAAGCAAAGAAGCCCACCAGCCAAAATATTCTATATGTGTTTCTTTTAATTTTTTAAAGCTTTCCAAATAAATATTTTTATCTGCATTGCCAGCCTCGCAGCCAAAGGCAAAATACTTTAGGCTCTGGCACTTTTCAATACCGTCTATATTATGCAATTTGGAAAAGTTGTAAATGCAAAGGCCTTTTAGCTTTTTATTGTTTTCCATATTCCACAGCTTCTGAACTTTTGTATTGTAAAAGAAAATTAAAAATTCAACCGATTGCAATTTTTCAAGAACGTCAAGATTGGTCAGTTTTTTATTCTTCCAAAAAGAAATAACTTCAAACTGGCTGGCATAATGTTCAACAAAATGAGCAAGCGTATCATCTTGCAAACCAGAAATAGCAATTGACTTTGCATCCGGAAAATTCTTAATGCTGTCTATCTGCTCAATTGAAATTTGCCCGCCATCCACTTCTTTTTGCCGCAAGTCCAAATCATAGTTTTCAAAAGGAGCGTCTTCAAAATTATCTACAGAAAACTTCATGTCTTTCTCCAAGGCTAATCTTCACAAAGCACTTTTGCAGATTCAAAAATTTCCACCATCATCAAAATTAACTGCCAAGACCCAAACAGTAAAAAAGTCTTCTGATTTTAAAAAGTAATCAACTTCATTATCAGCAATCCTTCCTTCCAGCTTAGGCTTTCCAAGCAAATTAAATATTTGCTGTCTGTTTGGTTTTTCTTTGTTAAGTTTTTCTATAAGCGAATCCGTCATGCAGTAGCGGTTCTTTTCTTTTAGCCACTGTTCTTGGTTGAACGGGATTTGTTTTTTTGTACACGAAAAAAAACACAAACAGCAAATGGCCAGCAAACACATTGCAATTTTTTTTGCAAACATCTTTTTTAACTCCCCTAAACTGTATATTGCCATGCAACTCTATATGAATAAACCAATGTTACAAACATTATTATAATTGAAAGGCAATAATACACAGAAATTATTCGTGAATCCTTTCTAAAAAAAATAATTGTTGAAATTAAAAAATTCAAAAATGGAATCAAAAACAAGAGGTTTACATAAGCCCTGAATAAAAAGACAGTGCTTATTATATAAATGAACGGCAGGAATGAAAATGAAAATATCCAATCATGAAAATCCAAATTAGCGCCGAAGCCATTTGCTATGAACAAATATATTAGAGAAGCAAGCAAAGCTATTGCGCAAAATAGTAATACTTTTAGAAACCTTTTTTTCATACTTTTTATTTCCAATAGTATACAATATAGCATTTACAATATCTTGTACAGAAGCAAATATTTTGCTGTCGTGAAAATCAATTTTGGGTTCCGCTCCCAGTCAAATCCGTCTGAAAACCCGCGGTGTCGCGGAATAGGAAATTAAACTCGCTATGCTCGTTCCGCTCCAATGCGGGTTTTCAGCCGTCTTTGACTTCCGCTACACCCAAAATTGATTCCCTGCCTCTTTAGCATAGGAAAAATAAAAGAAACCGATTTTCACTGCGTATTCTTTTTAATTGCCTGTCACCACATTTTATAAAAATTAATTTCCGTGTTTTGCTGTGGAAGGCTAATTATAACCTTCCACAAAAATCAATCTAAAGGTCAATATATTCTTTTGGCTTAAAGTTGTCAGCCATGGACCAGGTACATGCCTTTCCATTTTTCATCTTGAAAATCTTTATGAAGCCCTTAACTTCTTCCTTTGACTTTCCCCAGTTCTTAATAAAGGCACGCGAAGGGTGATTGTAGATTTCCTCAAAAAGTTCGTCGCTTTGGTCAAGCTCAAATTTTCCAGACACGCGGATCTGTGTACCCTTGCACTGAAAACAAATTTCAGCATTTGGGTTTGACACAAGCTGCTTGTAAAGGTCCTTAAAAGTTCCTGTGTGAAAAACAATTCCGTCCTCGCAAGCCTTGAACATAAGAATTCCGCGGACACGGGGGAATCCGTTTTCATCAACAGTCGCAAGATGCATCACGGGATTTTCATTCATCATCTTAAACAATTCTTCTTTTGTCATAATTCACCTCCAGTAATTTAAAATAATACACATATTTAAAATCTATTCTTTTAAAAATCGCTCAATAATTTGCAAATTTGAATTATTAAAGATTATATTTTTCCCTGTACTCACTTGGGCTCATATTGTATTCTTTGTGGAAGGCTGCCGAAAAATGTGAAAGTGAAGAAAAGCCGCATTGAACTGCTATTTCAGAGACAGAAAAATCATTTCTCCGCAAAAGGTTCAGGGATTTATTCAAGCGGACGCTATTGAGATAATTTTTTGGGGATGCGCCGACTTCTTTTGTAAAGAGCCTGTTAAAATTTGAAACAGACATATTGGCATTTTTTGCAAGGTCTGAAACTGAAATTTTTTCACCACAATGAAGTTCAATAAAGGTCTGAACCCTGCCAATTCTTTCATTTGTTGAAACAGAACGCATGTCATAATTTTCCCCAAGAAGACTTCGGATAATCCAGTGGGTCAAAAGCTTTGTCTGGCATTCAAGGGTGATTTTTGAGTTCTTCATGTTCTTTGATGACTCAAAAGCAAAAAGGTGGAGCATCTTTAAAACATCATGGCAAATCAAAAACTGGTGGCCCTTATACTCTGGAATTTTATTCTGATACAAAAGGAACTGACTTTCAAAATATTCTTTTTCAATCATGATTGTGTAATAATTTGGAAAGTCAACGCCCTTGTCTTCGTGAGGAACACCGGGAGAAATAATTGTCGAAAGGTAATAATTTCTTTTTAGTTCGATTCTTGGCGCAGTTAAAAAATCATCAGTTCCAAATTCAATTATAATCATATATGAAGGATGAGCATGTTTTTCTTTTACAGCAAATTCACAAAATCCCATTGACTGAATAAAAAGAGCAAAATTCTTATGAACATAGCAGTCCACATTTTTTAAGTTTGATTCTGTAATAGATTCCCCGACAAGTTTTTTAATTATCTCCATATTTTTCATGCTACTACCTTACCCTATTTGATTATAGCACTGTTCGCAAATTTAAAAAAGCCTACGCCGCCATGTAGGTAAGAAGGTAAGTGCAAATATAGATGAAACTTGGGAAGCATTAATCTAAAACACGGTAGGCTTCCATTCCCGCCGGGAACCGCGCCGAAAACCCATGGTGCGCGGTAATAGGTGTCTAACTCCCTACGGTCGTACCGCGCAAAATGGGTTTTCGGCACGAACCCCGGCTCCATTGCAGCCTCCCTACACTTTTATCGCATAGTGCAGTTTCTGTTTGCAAACAGTGCTTGGTTTCCACTCTGAAGGAAAACATCGGAAAGAATAGGCGACAACTCTACATTTATCACCCTTATACAGAAGCAAATATTTTGTAAAGAGATGCCGAAACAAGTTCGGCATGACAGTTTTTTTTATTTTCCTACGAAGCCCACCATTCTCCAAAGAGAAAATGCCTTTCCCAGCCTACCTCTTTCTTGCCAAGCAATACCGAGCCAAGGATGGCGGGTTAGCAGCGTGCGGATTTTTTTGGGTCGTACGCCGCCATGGAGCCCCTTTAGTACCGCGCCAGCGGTATGAGCCGAATAGGCGAAGGGCGGAACGGCGGTGGCGCAAAGGGGCTGACGGTCGAATTAGCCAAGAAACGCCTGGTAGAGCGGGTAAAAGCACCGTCCAAAAAAGAAAAAATCCACCAAAAACAGAAATAAATGCACCCTTTTGGCGCAAAATTCCGTTTGACTTTATGGGCAATCTGTCTTATCATGTAACAAACACGTGTTGATTTAAATTGCGCTTTTACAGGAGAAATTATGAATTCATTGACGGCTCAGACTTATGACGTGGCAAACCTTCGCTCCGACTTTGTAAAGACCTACGGGGGCAATGCGGATGATGTTTTGCTTTATTCATCGCCTGCAAGGATAAACATTATTGGCGAGCACATTGACTACAACGGTGGGCTTGTTTTTCCGGCGGCAATCAACCGCTACCTTTACGTTGCGCTAAGGAAACGAAAGGATTCAAAGATTGTCTACAACGACCTGCGCTTTCCGGGACGCTATGAATTCAGCACGGAAGACAATTTTGCCTTTGACAAGAAGAATGATTACGCAAACTACCTTAACGGCATTCTTTCCCAGCTAAAGGAAAAGGGCTACAAATTTGAATGCGGTTTTGAGATTCTTATGGTAAGCAACATTCCGGCTGGGGGCGGCATTTCTTCTTCTTCTGCGCTTGAATGCGGTTTTGCTTATGCCGTTAGCGATGCCTTTGGCTTTAACATTGACCGTGTGGAGATTGCAAAGCTTGGGCAGATGAGCGAGCACAATTTTATGAATGTTAACTGCGGAATAATGGACCAGTTCATCATTTCCGTTGGCAAGAAAAACACGGCGGTTGCACTTGACTGCAATACTCTAAAATACGAATATGCACCTCTTGAACTTGGGGACTACCGCTTTGTGGTTATGAACACGAACAAGCAGCGTCGTCTGGCGGACAGTAAGTATAATGAAAGAAGGAGCGAATGTGAGGCTGCTCTTAAGCTCCTGCAGGACGGCGGGGTAAAACTTTCTGCCCTTTGCGAGCTTTCTCCTGATGAATGGGAAAAGAACAAGGCTCTTGTTGGCGGCGAAACTTTGCAAAAGCGTGTAAGGCACTGCGTATCTGAAAACCAGAGGGTTAAGGATGCAGTTGCAGCGTTAAAAGATGGCAATCTTGAAAAGCTTGGAGCCCTCTTGAACCAAAGCCACGAGTCGCTTTGCAATGACTACGAGGTTACTGGCATAGAACTTGACACGCTTGCCCATTGCGCTCAAAAGCAGAAGGGTTGCCTTGGGGCTAGAATGACTGGCGCTGGCTTTGGCGGATGTGCAATTGCACTTGTTCACAAGGACTGCATTGAAGACTTTGTGGAAAATGTTCAGAAGGAATATTCTGCTGCCATAGGCTACAAGGCGGGTTTCTTTGCCTGTGAAAGTGGCGACGGTGTGCGAAGGATTGACTAGAAGACGCATGGAAAGGCGCATAGAGGGGGAAAGGACATTCCCCTTCTGCGCTGGCTAGGAATTTACCTTCCAGCCAAGAAGCCCCTTTCCCTCGCTTGAAAAAACAAGGGCGGTCTTGAGCATTTTCTTTCCGCTCACCTTGAATCTGTCCGAATATCCGTTTGCGTCAATCTGAGAAAGTCCCTCAGCGGCAACCTCATCAAAAGGCCTTCCCCTGTCCATCTTTAGCTCAAAGATGAATACGGAATCTTTTGTTGCGGCAACAACATCGCTTCTTCCCGCAACCGACTGCAATTCGGAGACAACGCGCCAGCCTGTAAGACGGAAGATTAAATGCGTTACAGACTCGTAGTAGTTTTCGCACATGTCCTTTTTTACGATTGTTGGTAAATCAGCAATCGCCGACTGGATTATGGAAAGGGCCTTGTCTATGTTTCTTTCTTCAAGTGCGTCACGGAGATTTTCTATTGCAAGCCCCAAATCATCGTCTGGCACGGACACGAATTTGCTCAGCACCACCTCAATGAACCCCTCCTGAATTTCTTTATTGGGGAAATCAAGGGTGTAATATCCGCTTTCTTCGTCAAAACCCTTTATCGTGAGGTAGCCGCTCTGGTAGATTACTGGGAGCATGTTCTTTGAGTCCGGGTCGTAGTTCTTGAAATGGTCTTCCTTTGCTTTCCTGCCGTTTACCAAATTTGAAAGCGAAAGGGGCTGGTTCTGCAAGGTCTTTACCAAAAAGGACGGGGTTCCGCTTTCAAACCAGTAGGAGCCGAATTTTTTGTCCCTAAAGCATTTGAGCAAGCAGAACGGATTGTACAAGCCTTCCGAATCCGGGACAAAATGATAGCCGTCATACATCTTTGCAAGTTTTTCCGTTGCCTGCTGCACGGTCAGTTTCCGCCTTTCCGAAAGTGCTTTTATCTCCGGTTCAAAATATTTTTCAAGCTCCGTCTCCGAGATTCCACAGATTTGGGAGTAGTCCTCGGTCATGCTTATGTCGTCAAGCTGATTTAGTCCAGAGAAAATATTCACGTGGCTCACCTTTGTGATTCCGGTGATGAACAAAAAGCGGATGTACTTGTCGCAGTCCTTTAGGGGGCTGTAGAAGGAGCGGAGTTCCTGCCGGTTCTTTTCTTCGTATTCAGTGTAAAGCGCATCCAGAATGGGCTTGTCGTATTCGTCAATTAAGATGACAACCTGCTTGCCAGTTTGCTCGTAGGCGGTTGTGATTAAATTGTTCAGCCTTGGGGCAGCACGCTTGTCTTCTACTTTTATATTGTAGATTTTCTCGTATTTTGAAAGGATTAAGTTTTCGGCGGATTTAAGAGATTCCAAATCAGGATAGTTGTCCGCACCAAAGCTGATTTTCAAAACAGGATATTCAGTCCAGTCCTTTTCCAAATCGGCTATGGCAAGTCCAGTGAACAAATCTTTTTTGCCAAGAAAATAATATTCCATTGTGGAAAGAAGGAGGCTTTTTCCAAAGCGTCTTGGGCGGCTTAAAAAATACGGTTTTCCCTCTCGGGCAAGTTTGTAGACCATAGCGGTCTTGTCCACGTAAATGCAGTTCCGTCTGCGTAAGTCCTCAAAATCCTGAATGCCGATTGGCAGAAATCTTTCTTCCATGAGGATTATTATAGCACAGGAAGATTTTTTTTTCTATCGACGGATTCATAAAAAGCAGAATGACCTTGCGTTAAAAAGGAATGTTGCAAGGAAATCAGTCTGTTAAAACCGCTGTGCCGCGGAACAGGAAATTAAAATGCGTACATACACCAAAGTAAATACGTGCGGTATACCACAAGGATGATTTTTTGCCTGTTAAAAAGGGGGCACGGCCTAATCTTAAGCCATCCCCCCTTAATTTCTAAATTGTTAATTACTAAATTATAATTTCTAAATTGCCAATTACTAAATTGTTAATTACTAAATTTCAATTTCTAAATTAATAATTTCTAGGAAACCACTGATTAATAGCATCGTGTCATTGCCGGGCTCGACCCGGCAATCCATAAATATCAATAATGCAAACAAATAGATTATCGGGTCAAGCCCGATAATGACATTGTTCTGGATTAATCAGCGTTTCCCTAGATTCTATTCGCGGGTGTAGTCAACGGAATATGACTGGAAGGCGCATGGAATGTAGAGTGTCTTTACACCCTCAAATCCTTTTGGTGCCTGCTTGATTGTAAGAACATAGGTTCCGTTGTAAACATCAAACCCCTGCTTCTGGGCTTCTTCGTTGGGAACAAAACCTGTAAGCTCATAGCTTGCGCTAAGCTTGCCTGCCTTTGTAACAGTCTCGGAAAGGGGCTTGCCGTTCTTGTCCATCTTTACGGTTATGCGGTAAAGGTCTGTTGAAAAAGTCTTTGCCTTGTCGTCAATTACGCAGTTGCCCTGGTAAGAGCCGCCCTCTGCAATCATGTTTGTCTTTGGGTCTACAACAGCAATGTTTGCTATGTAATTTGCAAGAACAAGCTGGTACTTTCCAGTCTGATCCTGTCCGCGGTACTGGTTCATTGCTATATAGCTAAGATCCTTGTTCATAACCTGCTTAAGGGTAAGAGTCTTTCCGTTCTTAGAAAAGTTGTATGTAAAGTTGTCATCGTGGTTAAAGGAAAGTGAATAAAGATCCTTAATCTGCTGCTTGGAAATTGCAAGAAGATTGTTCTGTGATGCCTTGTCTATTTTTATAGCGGCAGCCTGTTTTTTGAATTCCGCTTCTACGCTTGGGAAATAAGCGGCCATAACTTCATCCACGTTCTTGAATTCTGCACCGCCAACATAGAGGGTTGTCATTCTTGAACTTAAGGTCTTTGCCTTTGCATCAATTGTATATGTTGACGTTGATTCCTTTACCCACGTGTTCTTGTCTGCAACAAAGACGTAGCTTGTTATTGTCTTGTCCTTGCCAAATTCCAGTTTCTGCCCCTTGGAAGTAAATGTGCGTCCTGCGAACATGTCGCTTCCAGAAGAAATTGATGTGGCAGATGACTTTCCACCGGTACTTGCGCAAGAAACTGCCGTAATGCCTAAAACTAAAGCTGCCGCAGCTGCGGTGAGCAAACTTGTTTTCATAAAAAAACCTCCATTTATAAAACCCCATCCCGGCAAAGTGGTTACTTTTCGGAATCGGAATTATGCTCTTTTTTTAACACGTACTTGTCCACGTGCAGGTATACAGGAATCTCTATCTTTTCAAGGGCAGGTGAAGCTTCCGGCATAGAGACCACCTTAAAATTATAGATGCCGTCGTAAACGCTAAAGTGCTGCTTTTGCGCAAACGTGTTCACACTTGTCTTTACAGAATATGTGGCTTCAAAAAGTCCAGCCTCCTGCATTGACTCGTAGACTGTCTTGCCCTTGTCTTTGCTTTGGAATATGCGGAACATTCTTGCAGACACTTTATTTTCTTGGCTGTTGAATTCACAGTTGCCTATGTAAAAGCTGTCTTCCTGGAAATCCGTATCCTGAGCACTTGCCTCTTTTGCATCTTTTGCTTCTTTTGAACTTGACTTGTCCCCAAGACACAGAATCTGAACGGTAAGGTTGGAAAATGCAAGCTGAATTCTGCCGCTTTTGTCCATGCCAATAAGCTGCCCCTTTGCAACCTCAGAAAGCTCTGGTTCAAGCGAAGAAGTAAGTTCAAGCTTATTACCCTTGTCCAAGAATCTGTATGTAAAGGTAAGAAGTTTTTCAAAACGGGCGCGGGAAGAGTTGTCCAAGTTTTCCATGGCGTAGCGGTTAAAGCTCTTTTTGGAAGCAGAATTAAAATTGGTTGCGCTAAGGTATTTCTTGCACTTCTTCCTTACCTTTGGCCAGAGGTAGTGGTAAAGGTCTTTTGCAGAGCTTAGCTTTTCCCCGTCCTCATAAACGCTGTCTATCCTTACGTAAAGCTTTGACTTTGCGGTGTTAAACGAATAGCTTGCGGAAAACTCCTTTGACCAGCATTCATCCTGTGAACTGTAAAAAGAAGCGGTAAGTTTTTTTGCATCAACAAATTCCACCTTCAAGTTTCTGGTTGAATATGTATTGCCTGCAAACAAATTGTTCCCGGAAGAAGGAGGCAGCTCAACATTTATTGGCGCGGGGTTGGGAAAGGTGCGCTTTGGTTCAGCGGGCTTTTTCTCTTCCGCCACTGCCACTTCTGTAGAATGTGCAGCGGAAGCAGAAGCCGATGATGCAGAAGCATTGGACCCCGACCTTTCAGAAGCAGAAGATGCACTTGTCCCCGGAGAGTTTGCAAGTTCCGCATTGTTTACGGAAACATTCCCTCCAGAAGAATTTGCCGGATTACTTGCACAAGAGGAGATGCAAGAAGCGATGAGAAAAGAAAATCCTAAAGCCACTACACGGATGCAGGAATTTCTGAACTTCATTCTAATCCCTAAGAGCGTCAATGTTTGCAGAACCAGCCTTTACGAACGGCAAAACGTTTTCTTCCATATTAATGTTAAGCAAAACAAGGTGAGGTCCCTTTGCAAAAGCCTTTTTGAACCACTGCTTGTCTTCGTTGGCATTGATTGCATCTATTCCAAAACCGCGGGCAAGCTGCAAGAAGTCCGGAACAAAACCAAACTCCGATGCGCTAAAGTTATCGTTAAAGAGGAAGTGCTGCTGCTGCCTTACCATTCCAAGAGAACCATTCTGCAAAATGAATACGGTTACGTTAAGCCCCAGCTCGCGGAGGGTTGCAAGCTCCTGAATGTTCATAAGGATGCTTCCGTCTCCAGAAATGCAGACCACACGCTTGGTCTTGTTTGCCAAAGAAGCCCCAATTGCTGCTGGAAGGCCAAAGCCCATTGTGCCAAGAGAACCGCTTGTAAGGAACTGCCTTGGCTTTTCCACCGGGTAATACTGGGCAGACCACATCTGGTGCTGGCCAACATCCGTAGTAACAATTATGTCCCCTGCATCAAGGCCAGCCTTTTTTGCAGCCTCCGGAATGTCTCGGATAAAGGCACGGGGGTTCACGCTTTCTTTTGGAACACCCTTGCTGCGTCCAAGCTCCACGCTTTCTGTCTCATCGTAAACCTTGGCAAGTTCCTTAATCCATGCTGAACGGCTGCCCGGCTTAGCAGACTTTGAGCCGGATGACTTTTGCTTCCTAGAAGAAAGTTCCTTGGTCAAAAGTGGGAAGGCCTTTTCGGCTTCGCAGACAAGCGAGAAGGATGAAGGAAGAATCTTGTTTATCTCCGCAGCATCTATGTCTATGTGAAGAATCGTAGCATTTGGGCAGAATTTGGAAATAAGGCCAGTAGCCCTGTCGTCAAAGCGAACGCCGGAAGCAAGAACCAGGTCTGCATCGTGCATGGCCTTGTTTGCCGCAAAAGAACCGTGCATACCAACCATACCAAAGTTGTTGCGGCTAGAGCGGGGTACTATTCCAATGCCCATAAGGCTTGTAACAACCGCCGCATCGTAAAAGCCAAGGAATTTGTTTATCTCTTCGCTTGCCTTCTGTGAATTGCATCCGCCGCCCAAAAAAAGAACAGGCTTACTGCTCTTTAAAAGCGCGTCCACCATGCCGGAAATTATAGGGCCAATTTGCTTTTGCGGAGTAACAAAGCGTCTTGCGGTAAGAGTGTCTGCCGCAGAACTTAAAGCCTTTGCGCTGGGCCACTTGTCAAAAGTAACGGTCGCAGTCTGAACGTCGCGGGGAATGTCTATGAGCACAGGCCCCGGCCTACCGCTAACCGCAATAGAAAAAGCCTTGGGAATGGCAGTCAAAAGCTCAAGCGGATCCTTTATCATCATGCTGTGCTTGGTAATTGGGAATGAAAGGCCAAAGGTGTCCGCTTCCTGAAAAGCATCCGTACCGATGAGCGATGAATTTACCTGTCCGGTAATAGCAATGATTGGAACGCTGTCGCACCTTGCGTCTGCAATTGCGGTAAGAAGGTTCATTGCACCCGGGCCGCTGGTAGCCATACATACAGCCGGTTTGCCGCTTGAACGGGACATGCCCTGGGCAATAAAACCAGCCGCCTGCTCCTGACGGACAAGGACGTGCTTTATGGAACTTCTGTTCAATTCATCATACAGGGGCAAAATTGAACCGCCGGGAATACCCGCAACAGTCTTTATGCCTTCTGCCTCAAGCAATTTAATAATAATCTGTGAACCGGTCGCCTTTATCATGCACTCATACTACCGTTAAACGCCGATATTTGCAAGGGAGTTGATATTTTTCATTTTTTCTTGCGGCACTTTTATCTGCAAAACATATACGTCCTCAAAGAACATCTTGCCATTTTTCCAGAACATCGAGCGCCAAGGACGGCGCGTCAAATGTTTGCAGAAACATCCGCGGGTTTTCGCCAGAAAACCCGTCCTTAAAAATGGCAAGGAGGCCATTTTTAAGGGGCTTTCCGGGGTTCCGCGGGACCCTACCCGCTCCATTGCTTCGCAACGGCTGCGCCGCCCCTCCAATCCCTGCCGTGCCTCTATTTGCAAAAGCTATAACTCTCCTGCTTAACAAGCTGCATCACAAAAGAGTTCTATTTCAATGCCATTAACATAACGAATTGTCATGCCGAACTGCTACGCCACATTCGCACGCACTTGCTACGAATGTGGATTCGGCATCTCTCGTCAATATCACAATTTGAGATTCTGAGTCAAGCTCAGAATGACGTAAAGTTAATGACATTGGAGGCTTATTCGACAGTCCCAATATACGTTCCGCTCCAGGTTGCAATTATATAGGAAGAATCTTTGCCATACATCGTAAAATCCGAAACATAATCGTATGCAAATTCTTTTACAATCTCCCCGCTTTGTAAGTCAAAAAGAACGGAAAGGTCTGGAAGATTTTTACGCTCGCCCAGAGGCACTTTGCTTACATCCTTGCACTGCCTTCCGTAATTTATAAAAAGGTATTTTTCATTTGGCGAAACCCACATCTTTTTTGGCTCAGAAATTGAATTTGACTTTGGAATGCCAAGCCTTGCCTTTACCTTAAAATCCTTGTCGCTCCGGATGATTTTTTTCTTGCCAAGGTCAAGCCAGTAATTGTGGCTTTTGCAAAAGGAAACACCCTTCATGTGGTCTGGCAGAGAAAAAGGGAATTTCCTAAGGGTCGTAAATTCCGCATGTTCCGGATCAAGATGTTTTTCGTCTACCACCATGGACTGCACTATTCCGGGACTGTTCCCAAAATCCCTTGCCATGAACCTGTAAATTCTTTTGCTAAAAAAATCATAATGAATAAAGTCGCAGCGGACAAGGGGCCTTGTATTGTCAAGCACCGTATGTACCTTGCTTTCTGTGTCAAAGAGTATGACTCTTCCGCCCCAGTCCAAGTCAATTACGTGCCGGCTATCCAAGGTAAAAAAAGGCATCTCTCCTTCGCACTTTTCCATTGGGCAGCGGCAAAGTTCAAGTCCGCTTTCCATACTAATCAGTGCAAGAGTTCCCGAAGTGTTTTTTGCCGCAATGTATTTTTTGTCCGGCGAAACAATTGCACAGCTTGCATTGCTTACAGTTTTTGCAGCCAGAATCCGCTCTTTACTTGCAAGGTCGTAAACATAAACCGTGTTTCTGGAAATCAAGGCAACAAGGCTTTCGTCCTCCGCCATAAAAATTTCAAATCCGCCGGCAAGTTTTTTGTCTTTACTTTTCATTTGCAGCTATTGTATCACACTCAAAGCGCAAATTCCACAGAGCAATGCACAATGCCGTCCTCAATGCATTTCACCCTATCCAAAATGCAACTTACCAAATTTGTGATTGTGCATACAAAAAACTTAGCCTATAGTTTTTACAAGAAAGTTTATCAGGCTAAATCTTAAGGAGAAACAAGAAAATGAAAAAGACAAGAAAATTAATTTCAATGCTGGTTGCCTTGATGGCATGCACACTCATCGCCTGCTCAGACTCAAGCTCATCCGACGATGATGACGCCCCTTCTGCCCCCATAGACGCAGCTTTTAGGGACTGCACAAGACCCGTAAGCGACATTACCCTTTCCGACGGAAGCTGGACGCTCAAGGTAGCCGCAAACGAAAGCGGATTTGCAGCCGACTCAATCATCAGCCTTACTGCATCAAACGGAAGCTACACCTTTAACTCCGGCAGCGCAACAAGCGAAATGGAACTGGACAGGACAACCCTTGCCGTTATCAATTCATTGTCGCAGGCAGAAAGGGATGAGTTTTTGCGTGACATGGCAAGTGAAAGTGAAGCTTCCGACATTACGCTAAGGGGAAACAAAATAATCACAACTACAACAATGTCACGCTCCGACCTTCAAGAAATGCAGAGCAGCTTTGACCTGAACAGCTTTCCACCGTCTGTAACAATCAGGACAAATTCCGACAACACAAAGTATGTAATTACAAACAGCCAAGACAGAAGCACCGTCATGTACCTGAGCAAAAACTCAGTGCAGCGTTAAGGCTCAACCAGGGGCTGGGGGAAGAGAAGTCAAAACATATCCCCACCCCCTTTTCTGCCTTTGAAAATAAAAGGATTTGTGCTATAATAATATTGATGAAAATTACAATAGTAGAGCCGTTACCCGATGAGGACGATGAAATCATAGTAAAATGCCATTTTTTAGACGAGGATATAACCCTCCTGCTCAACCAGCTAAAAAACGGAAGTTCAAAAATGAATTTCATCAAAGACAACAAAATAGTCATCGTGGAAAAAAAGGACATCCTATATTTTGAATCGGTGGACGACAAGGTTTTTGCATATACTGCGGAAGGAGTTTTTGAAACAAAATTCAAGCTCTATGAACTGGAGCAGATTTTACCAGCAAAAAACTTTTTCCGCGCAAACAAGGCGGTTATTGTAAATCTTAATAAAATCAAAAGTATTTCCCCGGCTTTTAACGGACGCTTTGAAGCCGTATTAAAAAATGAATACAAGGTAATAATTTCCAGAAGCTACGTCCCAAAGCTAAAGGAACACCTTGGATTGTAGTTATATAACATCAGGGCAAGAAGAGGATTTTATGAAAGAGAAACTTAATACAATCATTCTGATTTTTACAAGATTTGCAACCGCAATTTTTTTGATAGACTCCATTGCACTGCTCTCGTTCAAGGGAAAAGAGGCAAAACTCTACGCACTGGATGTCCTTATCATCCTTGGCATAGCCTTTATATGCGCCCTGCTCTACGTCCTCCTCCTAAGCGACAGAAATTTCTCCAAGAAAAAAATGCTGGCCATGCAAATTATATACACACTGATTATAAATGCAATCGTCCTTGTAATAGGCCTTTACCTAAAATGGTTCTCCTTCTGCAATATAAGCACCTTCTTTATTTTTGAAAGCGTCATAATAGGAGTAATCACCATAACAATACTCTACTCCTACAAAAGCGACTCCGCCACCGCAAAGAAAATGACGGAAAAACTCAAGAACTTAGGAAGCGAGGAAGAAAAATAGAGCAATAATTTAGCGAACCCAGATAATGACATACCTTGCCAATGTCAAAGCGGAACCAATTCAACGCTTGTTTTGAAAGCAGCCCCCCCAACCAAACCTACGCCGACGTGGAGCCCCGTAAGTAGCCGAAGGCTATGAGCGCTAGCGAAGGGCGGAAGGTCGGTGGCGCAAAGGGGCTTACAGTCGAGTTAGCAAAAGAGTATTATGGTAGAACAAAAAGAAGTACCGTCCAAAAATTAGAATCAGAAAAACTATACATTTTAAATGCGAAAGCCCTGGTTATAGAGTCAAGTGTAATAACGGTTTTGAAGCGGAGTTTGAGCTCTGTGGAGATGCGAAGACCTCCATTGTTTATATTCGGACAAATACTGATGAGCTAAAAAAGAAAGCAGAAGAAAAATATGACTTGATAAATGAAAAATTCGGAAAAGACGGATACGGCTGGTGGGTTCCTAATAATTTTGAAGTCTGGATTATAGGCGGTGGTTATGGAGGGGAATGTCATAGAAGGAATGATTTCTGATTGAAAGGACTTTTGCAGCAATACAAGGACACTCCCGTTTTTGAAAGCATCACGAAGCTCATATACTTTCTGGAGCAAGATAAAATACCGCCTGACGGACAGTAAAAAGCCGTATGGCTGTAATTTGCACTTGTCAAGAAAAAATTGTGTCTCTTAAAGTGCGCCGTTTTCTTTCAGGAACTTCTCAACCTCTGGATCATTATACACAAAAAATCCTTTATGCGGATGCTCTTTTTTATATTGAATTGCTTCTTCAATTGTAGTCACCAAAAAGTCTTCTTCTTCACCTTCAAAAGCTTTTGCAGATTCAATATCAAGCACATCTATAAAATTGCCAATGTGATCCATCTGAATAGCTGCAATTCTATTTGGAAACTTTGTCATTTAGGTCCTCCTATATATTTGCGTAGGCCATTGGCTTTCCGCAGAGATCGTAAAACTTTTTTATCAAGCTGCATGTTCCATTCTACAATTCTTTCCGGCATCATCTCCCACCATGAATCAAAACCATCATCCTCATTTGTAACCTCGATACCATCAAATCCATAGCGGTATTTTGCGGCTTTTTGTTCCCTACTTGGTAACTGAGAAACTATCGTTTTTATTTTCTCACACATCCCCGGGTCTTTTAGGAATTCTGCAAGTTGAGGATTCACAGCGTCTAAATCAATATAACCATTATAATTCCAGCCAGCGGAAAGCAAACTTTCGATACTTGAATATTCGGTCACGATATTTTCAGAAGGATAAATATATGCAGGTATGCAGTGAGGGGTATCAGTAATTTTGACTTCAGCTATGTTCAGCTTTATGCGATTTTCCTCAAATGCCGATACAAGCGCACAATCTCCGTTATTTTTCCGCATTTTGAAGAATATCAGCCCCGGCTTTTCGTTTATCTTTTTTAGTTTTTCTGACAGGAAGGAATTATCAAATTCTAACGCTCCTTCCTTGCAAAAATCTTTTGTAATGAAAACATGTCCGTTTTCTGCATGACCAGCAACCCCTCTTCCATCTTCATCTTTTGAAATAAAATCAAATTTGAGGTTCCGAATAAGCGAAAACAAACCGATTGGCATTTTTTTAATTTTTTGTGATCTTGATGCATTAGCTTTATCCATGAAGGAAATAGACTTTTTTTCATAACTAATCATGCTGACAGATTGAAAAAATCTGTTGACTAAATATTCAGGGGTATAATCTTCAAATTCTTTTTCAATAATCTCTTTAATTAAATCGAAATCTTTTTGCGAATCAAAAGTTATTTTATTCCTTATGGAATAAGTTTTTCCTATCTGCCTTGCTCCCCTTACAATCAAAGGAAGATGATTCTCAGATAGTTTCCACTCCATGAGGAATTTGTCAATTTTCCGTTTTATCTCTCTTTCCACAGCCACAACCAAAGTATATCACATTTTATGAACAAAATTTAACTATCATTCTCACATTTCATTTTTTTACGAACCTCAGACAATATATTACCTCCCCCTGATTACAAAAAAATAGCGGCGAATTTTTCTTTTTCCTCAGGATTCAAATCATGAACCAGGCTTGAATCAAACATGTCTATTGCCCACCCGTCGTCTATAAGCTCACCAATGTTTTTGTAGCTGGTAATCACTTCTTCTGACGGCAATGTCTCATCGGGAAGAATCTCTGCCGTACACACTTCTATGCACCCGTCCTCAAATTTCGAGATGGATCCGTACTCGCCTGTGCCTTTCTTTAGAGTGGTGTGGAGTTTTGCTTTTTCGACAGTGAGTCGCTTCCTTTTTTCCTGCCACACAAATTGTTTTTTACCGTCTATTACAACTTCCTCAGCATACTCCTCCGCCTCATCAAAAATCTTTGACATATAGTAGCGTTTGTCTTTTACAAACCCCTCAAAGCCTTCGTTGTTTTTTCCGCGTGAATAGAATCTGAAGTTGATTCCCAAATCACACATCCGGTTAAAAAGTATGATGGCAGGTCTCCATTTTGTCATAAAACTGATTGAATTTTCATCGCCGTTAATAAGGGACGACTTTCCTTCCCCAAAGCCATGTTCTAGCATCTCGTCGTTCGGAAGGCAGAACCAGTCGAATGAAAAATTATTTTTGTCCTTTCCGTAACGCTCGCTTCCGTAGGTTCCGATGAAAGAGAGGAAATCCTCGTGCGAAAAGAAAGTGATTTTATTCTCCGTTGGATTCATTTTTGTTCCTCCATCAACAATCTTCTTTAGGAATTTCTCAATAATCTCCTGGATTTTATCCTATTGTAATATATTGGAATTTGGCGGAAAGTTCAAAAAAAATGGAATCTAAACCGAGGATTCAGGTGGTCTTGATATATCCAAAATTAATCTCAATCTTCCTTTCTAAACCGCCGTACACGCATTCTGATGATCTTTCCGCACTGAACTATTGCCGTAAGCCTGTGCTGGCCGTTCAGAAGGTGTCCTTTGTTTGTTTCCTTAAAACTCTGCAAACGTCAGTTTTTCCTTTTTAAATCTTTTCTCCGATTATGCCACTCTTGCCAGGAAACAGGAGGTTTCTCGCGAATCTGCACTTTCAGAAGTACGGGATGCCCCACGCGAATCACCGCAGAAAGCCTGTGCTGACCGTTGACCAGCTCCCCATCTTCAGTAACCCAAATAGGAGCACCTCCCTTTTCCTTCCACTCGCCACTTTCCATTTTTCGTGCGTATTCAGCGACAAGAGATTCATTGAGCGGTCGATTACCAGTATTGCGGGAAAGCCAAGCCTCCGCCTGTTTCGGACTAATCAAGTCATAGAACGGCGGCATGGCTTTTTTCTTCTTACCGTCTGGCATGATTACCAGCCTTCATCCTCGAACTCGCCTTCATCACTCTTGTCAATCGGGATTTCGCCATCAGAACACTTGATTACATCAGCGGGAACATACTCGAACGGATAACTGTCAGCTTCCGAACAAAACGCATGGTCATCCACATCTAAGTTTTTCCATTCTTCCATAGTGCCGTCATAGATGATTTCTTCAAGGTTACAGCAGCAACTAAAAGCAAACTCTTCGATTGTCTCAAGATTTTTGCTAAATCGAACGGATTTTATCTCTGAACAAGAAATTCCTTCTTCATCTTCATAATAGCCATAGCTCAATTTTTTAATATTATCGCCAAAAACAACCGCCGCGTCGTTAAGGTCGTAAAAGTCGAAATCATCATCAAAAACAGGACAGCCGTCTTCATCAGCATCATTTACAACAACTGTTTTAACTACTGAACTGTCTGTGTTTGTCGGCGGAACAGCCTTACCTTTTTTAATCCAGCCATTGTCACTAAGTTCATCGAATTCAGCGATTGCAGGATTTGAGCCGTACAATTCAAAGAAAGAGGGCTGTGTCTTGAATCCGCAGAAAGTCCAGTCCGCTTCGTCCGTGTCGGAATATTCTTTTGCTTTTTTGAGAATGCTCACAAAAGCCTTGACGACTGCCGTTTCATCAAGATCATCATTTATATCGACTGCTATCCCTCCGGGTTCTGAGGACCCGATTTCTAAAGAAAAACTTGATTCTCCGATTTTAAGAGTGCCTTCCACCGACTCACAATATAATTCAGGCTCTTCCGAAGTCAACTTGCCTGCAAGAATTACCTCTCCAGTTTTTTTATTCTCGAAAGCCGCCCGAATTTCCCTGAATGTTTCCCCAGGAGTAGTGTCGTCGATAAAATGCCCAGAATCCCTTGCAGGATAAACAGAATCCCATGCAGGATAAATTGACCTATTGAAATCACGTGCATAATACGTCCTTGATAGCTTACCTCTTTCAAACACAAACTCATCATATGAGTCTGAGGCTACATCTGATTCACTGAAATCCCGCCAAATACTTGCGACAAGACGAGTCGCCTTTACTGTGTGGAATGCCCTTATAAGCCAATAAAGATTGTCGGGAATATCGCCATACGTGAAGTCAAGTCTAGTTCCATCGCGACCAGCCGACTCATTGGGTTCAAACCGATTGCCTGAGAGTAAAAACGGAGCCCCCCTTTCATCGCCATTAAACCATTCGTAGTTTTCTTTGCACCAGTCGTACGCACGCTCTGCAGCATCTGCGTCATCAGAACCATCGCCTGTGTAGAACTCAATTCTAAAAATTCCCAAACCTAATTTCATTAATTTTCCTCCTTTGCAAACGGCACAAACACCGTATGCACTTGCTTTGTTTTTGTCTTAGTTCTATATATGACACCACCGTAAACACGAATCTCATCGGTATACGGAGTCTCAAAAACATATTCTCCATCTTACAGATAACCTTCATTCAATATCTCAACATGAAAAAGCTTCATGTTTTTCAAATATTCAAGTTCTTTCCCCATAAGTCACCTTCTCCATAATTTCTCAATAATATATTGGAATTTGGCGGAAAGTTCAAAAATATGAGCATTATCGCTGAGCCACTGCCTTGCCATTTCGGGTGAGACCAGCTTACCATCACCATAATTAGGACGAAAAAGCAGAGCTATGTATTCTGAATATTTTCCATCCTTGGCAACGGCTCCCTGTTTTGCCCAGAATGTAATGTCGTACTCATCGTCATTAACATTCAGATTGATTTCGTCTGAAGTAATATCTGCCACATCCGCATCTCCAGAACTACCAGATTTAATGTTTTCCATAATTTGTTTATTTCCTTAAAAACTCCGTAAGTTCCTTCTCCGAAGGATTTTAAACAGGCTTCATCTTCCTGTTACAAAGGCTTTTTATCAATAACAAGATAATCAATAGTCCATAGGTAATTTCTGCTTTTTAAAATACTCGAGCACCAGTCTCCTCCGCCATACAAAGCTCGCAGTGTATCAGAATACGTCAATGCATTTGGAACTCCTTTCGCTTCCAGATCTTTTACGGCATACTTTGGTCCTGATGTGTAAAACAAACCTAGATTGACATTTACAAAGTTTCCTTTAATGACAGAGAAAGCTAGTGAATCAAGCGAATATTTATCTTCACAAAAGTAATGAAAAAAGTTCCCCACGTCATATCTACACATTTCACCACCATAATAAGAATTACTTTTCCTACTAAATACATAACTATTAGATCTACATATAGGAATCGTAATGACAAAAATCCCGCTTCCTTCAGCAATTTCCTCCTTGGCAATGCTACGCACAAAGATCTTGTTGACATAATCATCCAGTTTGAGCCTGCTAGTATTAAGAGACGTATCTCCCATTGTAACGTCTTTTATGAACAGAGCAAGTGTTGAAGTATCAACATCAGCAGATATGGGAACCGTACAAGAATAACAAGCTGCAAACTGGTCTGCCCTTTGGATCTCCAACACATTCTTAAATACTCTTTCACCGACAACTTTTCCGCTTTTGTCGGCAATGGAAACAGTAAAACCAAAATTTCCAGAAGCACCCAATTCACCGGCTACATTGATTCCCCAATGCTCGCTGTCCGGGGCATTATTAAACGCCTGAATAATACTGTTCCGAACCCGCATCTTTTCCAAATCGCGAACCACGGAAACGTCCATAGAAAGATTTATAAGCTCTCTTTCGTAATCAATGTTTCCAATCTTAATGTCCGGCTTATAAACAAGGATGAACGGAGGATTTTCCTCAAAATTCTTCTTGATGTCAGCAATAATCTTCTGAAACTGCTTTCGCTGCTGAATTGCATTTCTTGCCTGAGTTCCTATATCACCTGCCGCAATAGATGTTGAAGCCTCTGACATTGATTTCATGGCTCGCTCCAGACTTGAGTCGCTTGTGTTCGCCTGGATAAAGTAACTCAGAGCCTCTATTTTGGAGCCTTTCTGCATGGCAACATTTCCCTGCGCATAGAGCTTTTGAGCCTCAACAGAATGTTGTGTCGCCTCGGTGTTTACGGCAAGCAGGCTGTCCTTTCCCTCTTTAGTGAGTCTAACCCCAAGCTGCTCCAGAATCTCTGCAGTAGCAGATTTTATCGCGAGTCCCGACTCCATGTCAGCAACGGTATGATTCTGATTGTAGCTCGCTTTTGTTGTGTTGCTTTTATTTACGCGCACGGAAAGATTATAGCCGTTCGGAATCACTGTGAGCGTAATGAAAAGCGTGTTCTCCGCCGACTGATAATCTATTTGCGTAGAGCCGCCAAAGAGTCCGCTGTTCAGATTCCTGTCATCTATATCCATCTGCGACTCAAGGTTTATGTTGTCAACCATTTTGATTGCGGAATACTTTTCCATGTCGTCATGAATCATGTTCGCAGCAAAATCCGGAAACCAATCCTGCTCGTCGGTTATCCTGCCCACAACTTTCGGGGTAGTAACTTCTATGGAAAGACCTTTGCCTCCATTCCCCTCATAGAACGCATTCTGAGCGAAGAAAGGAAGGGTGAGACTTGCCGCTAAAAACAAAGTCGCTATTTTTTTCATTTATTTTCTCCTAAATTTTATCTGCCGCCGAACAATATGTCCAGATCATTCAATCCGAAGTGCTCCTCAAAATCAGAGGAAAGATTTGGAGCCATCTCACGTGCGAACTTAGGATAGGCATCCCGCCGAGCCGAATCCAATGTGAAATTGGATGTCTTAACGTCAGTCTTGTAACTGAAGGCATAGACAGGAACTCCGTCCTTGTTCTTCAACGTGATGGATATGCTCGGATAGATGGAATGAGTCTCCTTTGTTTTAAATTTGTAAACGCTGTCGTTGTCGTTCATGACAGCTTCAAGTTTGTACAGGGAGTCCTCCTCTTGAATGACAAACCCCATGCCGGAAAACACGTTCAAAATTGCGTCATAATTTGAGTTACCGTAATCACCATTTACATTAATGGAAACTGTACTTTGCAGAAGAATCTTCTTCACAACAGCAGGAATCGAATTAAGCTTTGAGCGTTCACTCTCAAAATCCATTTTTACGGCAGTCGGATTCAGCAGTATCGCGAAATCGTATGTGCTCCTAAAATCAGCTCCTGAATTGAACGCAGCTTTATAGTAATTGCACTTCAGCAGAGGCTCGGTCTCATTCTCAGCCTTTTCATACAAAGCCTGAAATTTTCTGTAGGCATCCTGCACTGCCGGCTTATATGCCTGATACGCTTTCTCCCGGCTTATGTAAGCCACGCAATACCAGGATTTTTCTTTTTTGTTATACCAGGGCTCAGTAAACTCCAGGGACGTAAGCACAACATCCACGGAGAGAGTAATGTTCTGGCTGTTTGTTTTTCTCTTGGAAGTAACAAGACGACCTTTTTCATCAGAAGCGCTTGTCGTCTTCATTGAGGAATTTGTCTCTGACTGGACATTTGTTTTTATGAACTGGGCAAGCGTGTTTGCGGCGATGTTCTTAGCCTCATTGTCAGCCTTTTTTCCGTTTGCCTTCCCCATCTGCGCAATGTAAACCTCATCGGGATAAATGCTTCTCCAGTTGTCAACCCATTCAGGACGGTCAGACGTGGCTTTTGCAAATGACGCTCCGCATAGGCAGAAAAAAATGAGAAACGAGATTATGTTTTTTTTCATTTAAGCAGACTCCATGAAAACGCAAGACCGCAAAGACATCAAAATCTTTGCAGTCCTGTGTTTTTTTTACATTGCAAGAAGCATTGCAAGAGGATCGTTCATAGCTGGTCCAACAGGAGTTGAGTCACTTCCCGGAAGATTAGAGTTGCTTCCGAACTGCCCTGCAACTCCGGCCGCCGCACCAGAATTTGCAACAGCCTGATTTGCGTTGGACTGTGCGTTTGCCTGTGCCATAGCGGTGTTTGACCTGTCGCGGCTTTCAAGCTGCTGTGTATTTCCCTGAACCTGCTGCTGGTTCGTATCGATATTGCGGTTGTCCACCTGATTCTGATACGTCTGATGCATTGTCTGCTGGTTGAAGTTGTTTGTTGCATTGCGATTTGCAAGGTCATCCTGGTTTCTCTGATTCTGCTCCGCCATCGACATAGTCCTGTTCAAGCTATCAAGCTGCTGGTCAACAAACTGCTGCTGGATTTTCATGCGCTGCGCATCCCATGCAAGACGCTGCTTCTGCTGCTCCTCCGCAATCTTCTGCTGGAACTCCGCCGAGCGACGGTACTGCTGATCCATGGCCTGAAGTCCTCGGGAGGCTATCATAGTGGCTTCTTCTTTTGTAAAACCTCCCTCACGAACAATTTTTTGCAGGGCAAGCTTCAACTGCGTGTTGTATGTGTCCCTATCCATTGAATAGAACGCATAGACATACCAGACATGCTGCTTCGTTGTGACAGGCTTTCCTTTTTTGTTCCTGCCTGTAACGACCTGCTTCTCCACCTCGTACCAATGGTAGCCCTCGAATGTCATTCCGGTAACATCAGTGACGCTGGACACAGCTATGCGCTGGATATTGCTCTTGGCTCCATTTGAAAGGTCAGAGCCGATTGCCGACTCAATATGAGTGGCGATTGTCTGTCCGAGTGCCATGAATCCCTGTGCCCTTGCAGCAACAAGACCGTCCTCCCAACCAATATAACTTTCCACGCCAACTGGGATGAACCATTCGCGGTTGATTTTCTGCATAAGGCCAAATTCCTGACAGTACGCGGTAGGATTGCCACGTCTCATGGTTCTGAGCCACGCGGGAATTTCCTCCTCTCCTTCCAAACGTCCGTTCCAGTCAACCCTCTTTTCTGAAGCCGCAAAAAGGTTCGTTCCAGAAAAGAACAGAAGCATTAAAGTCATAACGCCAACAAAGCGCTTTGATTTTGTGAAAATCATATTTTCCTCCATTTTTTGTCCAAAATCTATTTTTTCAGTTCGATTTTATAATCCGAACCAAAACTCTTATTTACATGCTCGATAAAACCACGCAAAGCCCAGCGACACGCTCCGGTTTCATTCACCTGTTATGAGCATTATCGCTGAATCACGTTACAGCCAGATGAAGAGAGCGGCGGCAAGAGCACCGGTTGCAATCAGAGGGATGAACGCAAGTCCCTTTTTGATTATGCTCATTCCGATGGTAATGCATCCGAGCGGCAACAGACAGAGATACGAGATGACGGTGTGTCCAGTCAGCGCCAGATATACCGAAGCCGCGGCCCATATAAACATGGTGATGAACATGAGCACCCTGCTTTTCTTGTCGTTCGCGCCGATGTTGACCAAGCCGAAAAACAAAGCGAGCAGGCTCACGATTGTACCGATTTTGTTCCATCCGTGCTTGAAAAGCAAAAGTGTGGCGAAAAGAAGCACAAATGACATTATATTGAGCGTAATCAAATCAGAGTGATTGGACTTTTCGCCGTCAGAAGCCCCTGATTCCTGCTCCACCTCATCTGCAGAGTCTTCCACTTCATCAGAAGAGTCTTCCACCTCATCAGCAGAGTCTTCCTCAGAATCTCCGCTCACGTCATCCTCAACCTGAGACTCAACCTTCGCGCCACACTCGCCGCAGAAAAGGTCTCCTTCCACAAGCTCCGCGCCACATTCCTTACATTTTGCCATATTTAATCTCCTTGACTATGATCTTTTAAGGGAGGTGAAAAACTATGTTTCCGCCGCTCCCACGATGAACGAAAAGCATTAGGACTACGACAATCACCGCCAGCACTCCGACAATCAGCTTCGGCTTGACATGCTTGAATGACTTTATGATTGTCAGCGTGTAGACCGCCACTCCCGCAAGAATAAGAAGCCCCATGGTTTTCAACGATGCTCCGTACTTAAAGTGGACGTATAGAGCCGCTCCTGACCAAAGCGCGAAAAACAATGGAAGCAGCTTCAGGTTGTTGTTGCGCTCCGGATATCCGCTGAAAAAGAGCCAGTACGGGAGGAAAATCAGCGCGGGGAATTTGATGAAACTCAGATGGCGGCCAATTTTCGTTGCGAGCAAGGCATTCTCAATCCTGCAGGCTCCGAACAGGAGGTCATACAAAAGTAGAATTCCCACGAGACACCAGAGGTTAATAAACTGCCTCCTGATGAAGTGAAGAGTGTTACCAGCAAAGCGTCTTGCCTTTCTGTCAAACTCATACGCCTCCCTCTCTTTTTGTGCCTTTGAATTCGGGCGGTACTCCTCCTGCACTTCCTCCTGAACTTCCTCCTGCTGGGGCTCCACCTTCGCGCCGCACTCACCGCAGAACACGTCACCGGCAGACAGCACCGCACCACATTTCTCACACTTTGCCATGTCTCATCCCCTAAAGTTTCGCACCGCACTTAGTGCAGAATTTTTTTCCGGCTACGAGGGCGGCACCGCATTTCGTACAGAACCCGCTCTTTTTTGCCTTCTTCTTTATGTCGAAATATTTGAAGCTGTCCTTCTTGGGAGAAACTATTTTCCCAAGCTTCAGAGCGTTTGATATTTTCATATCAGTAACGGTAACATTTCCGTCCTTCTCAGTTACATACAGCTTGAACCAGTGATTGGAGAAAACCTCAAAATGTACTTCAATCTGAGCGGACCCCTTTGGCATTTGTTTTATGCCTTCAAAATCATAAGAGCCAAGCTCCGCACAGTCGCCAATGTCCGTCGTCTCGTTTGATGGAGCTGCGAAAGGCTTCATAGTTACACAAGTCTGATTATCAACAGCAGTGAAAAAAACAACAGAGCTTGATGTTCCAGAGGAGCCAGCCTCCACCACCTTACTGAAAACGCTGCCCACTGTCTCTATTCCGAAGGGGATAGCCGGCTTTCCGTCATCCGTAAGACAGTTTTCGGAGACGTAAATATATACGCAGCAGTTGCCGACTGCATAGTAACCACATTCAGGAGCGGCTTTTCTATCCTTCTCAGCCCAACGAAGATATTTTTCAAACTCCTCTGGAGACCATTCTGAAGTATCGCCCAAATCTATCTCGCAGTTCTCAAAGGCAGCATACTCTTCTATTTTACGTTTAAGTCCGGTAAACCTGCAGCCTTTAAACTGCACGTTATGGGTAAAATGCTTGTTATCGTTGTCGCCTTCATAATCAAAACAGTCCCAAATTAGACTTGCATTGAACACAATGCCCTCAAATTTTATGTCCTTACTGTGCCAGACTGCCGTTGTCCGTACATCTACGAGAGTTGAAAGCTGTGTTTCTGCAGCGGAAAGATTTGTGACGGCTCCCTTTATGGTAAGCTTGCTCTTGTTTCCAACTACAAAACCGCCGTGGTGCTTTCCCGGAGCCAGTACGATGGTGTCTCCATCCAGGGAGTCGTCGATTGCAGCCTGCAGGTACGGATACATTTTGTTCGTGCGCATGATGCAGCACTGGGCGTTGTCCGAAGGCACATCGACATACGGATTGGGAAGCGAGTTTTTCAGCACGCTGTCATAAAGCTGAGCCTTTGGTCCGCCATAGCTCAAAGCATACTTTACGGAGTCAAAAGTGCAGTTAGTGAATTTTATTTTAGGAATACTGTCATAACCCGCCATAGAAGATATACCATATTCACAGTTGATGAACAGGCAGTTTTCATAGGTATCATCCTCACAGTAGTCACTTACCCCTTTAAAAAGATTCATAAAGACACAGTTTTTAACCACAAGTTCATTCACATAATTTGTGACACCCAGATTTTGTTTATCAAGTCCTTCAAATACGATGCCGTCAATAAAGGATGTACCTTCTCCAAATAGACAAAGTCCATCTCTTCGAAGCTTGAACACAGTCCGCTCGGAAAGCGGAAGGTTCATGTCGTTGTTCTCGGCTTTTAAGTTAAACCCCTCCTTATCATCAAAAATATCAGGAATTTCAAACACTCCCTTTGAGAACATCAGCGTGTCACCAGACTTTGACCATTCAAAGGCATCTTCTATGGAAGTGTATACATTGCCGGTACCCTGCGCCGTAATGTGGGGTGCATCGCTTGCAGAAGGATTCTCTTCGTTTTTTGCGTCAACGAGACACTTTTTGGAGCAGAATTTTCTTCCAGGGAACAAAATCTGGTTCGTGTACACCTGCTCGTTCTGTCTGCCGCACCATGCACACAAACCTAGATGCTCTTTGCGCTCTTCTTCCTTCTGACGACGCTGTGCTTCAGCCTGTTCACGTGCTGCCTGTTCATTTCGGAGCTGGTTCAACTCACTCTGCATGTTGGAAATTTCACTTGAGTAATCAGGACCTGAGGAAGCATTTGATTGGGCATGATAAGCATGTTCACAACTGTCTGAACAAAAATACAAACCCTGCCAATTCATGAAACCTTCGACATTATATGATGAATAACGCTTACAATATACACAAGTCCCTGTATAACATGGAAGCTTTAACATTTATTTTTCCTCCATTTCTAATTCTTTGTTGAAGAGTCCTGTTCCCATGCGGGCGATGAACTCCATTAAAAATTCAATGTAAAAATCAAGCTGCTTTTTTCTGTAGCCGTAATCAACTCCCGCACGGGCAGCCTCACCTCCATGGTAATAGGCATTTCGCTCCATGTACTGGATAAAAAGCAGCTGCTCATAATCAAAAGCACTTGCCGGCGCAGCAAGATATTCTTTATACCGCTCCTTATTACCGCCATTCACTGCATCCAGCTCGGAAAAATGCTCAAGGTACTGCCTGTACTTCTGAATCTTGCGTTCGTCCGAAACAAACAGCTTTTGGAATTTCTCCGCGCTGCAATTGAGGAAGTCAGAAATTCTTGTTTTATTTAGGAATGGCTCTTTCCATCCCGAAATCTTGTTTTTTGTTGTCAGCCCGAGTTTTTTTCCATAAGACCAACAAACTTCGTAGACATTCCACAAGTCAAGGAATTTAAAGAGCCGCTCATAGCAATCGCGCACAGACTTTGATTCAGTATGAGAGTACTTTGTCTCAATGCTGATTCGTAAATCAAGCGTAAGCCGGTAGCGTATGTCAAGCAACCGAGCTTCCCGCAAAATGGCTTCTCCCCCTTTTTTCTTTAGGAGAGCCTTGAATGAAGAGATAAAACCACTGATTAGGGTGTCCGTTTGCTCAGTCATGCCCTACTCCTCCTTTAAAATAACAATAGCGGGTGCAGTCATGCCGTAAAGACAGACCTCCCCCGCCGTGATTTTTGAGAAAACTGGTAATGTAAATTGATTTTTTAAAACGCCAATATCGCGAGAGCAGAGCAGAGCAGAGCAGAGCAGAGCAGAGCAGAGCAGAGCAGAGCAGAGCAGAGCAGAGCAGAGCAGAGCAGAGCATTAGAATTTACACTGGCAACTCTCTGCATCTCTTTTTTCCTCTCACGTTTATATTCAATCTATTTCAATTATAAAGCACAAAATACGGGCTGTCAAGAAAAAATCTTTTTTTTCCATGACCACCCTTTAGTGCAAAAGACACAACCCTTTTGCATAATATATTGGAATTTTAAAAAAAGTTCAAAAAAAAAGCTTCTGATTAACGAACAGTTTTCATTTATTTTTTTTGTAAAAGCCCTGCATTCTTTGCTATTGATTTCGTATAAGGAGGCTTATGAAGACTGGTAAAAATTCATTAGCAGAGGCATGAGGCCGGATTGGAAGGGCCCGCGCAAGCGGGTTGCGGAACGAAGTGGAGCAATGGAGCCGGAGGGCGGAACCCTGCAAAGCCGTTCCACGATGAATATTGATCTGCAGATGGACGAAAGTTTTACGAGAGGCTGCCGTCCCAAAAAGAAAAAAGAAAATAGTCTAGAAGCTAAGCTCTACTTAGGTTATAATATAGAAGGCATTTGTAAAAATATGGCAAGAATCATTTTTTATTCCGCACAGGCAATTAACATTCTTTTTGTAATCTTCGTCCTCTTTTTTGAGCGCAAGGAATCCACAAGGCGTTTTATATGGATTCTGCTGCTCCTGATTTTTCCGGTCGGCGGCATGGTTCTTTACATTCTCTTTAGCGGCAATTTCTTTACCGGAACAAAGCGCATGCACGAGGTTAAGCAGACTGCCCAGCAGCTTACAAAGGATGTGCGCCGCGAACAAAAGGCAACGCTTACACAAAGCCCCAGCAACATACCAAATCCTGTAATCAAAGAATTTCTTCCGCTAATCACCATGAATTTGATGGAAGGAAAAAGCCTTTTAGTTTCTACGGACACGGCAATTCTTTACACTCGCGGAGAGGATTTTTTTAATGACCTTTGCCAAGAACTTGAAAGCGCAAAAGTTTCTATTTTTATGGAATATTTTATTTTCCACAAGGACAACATTGGAAAGCGCATCATGGAAATTCTTTGCAGGAAGGCACGCGAAGGTGTGGACGTAAAGCTAATTTACGATGACCTTGGAAGCATAGCAACCCCGACCAGATTTTTTAGGCAGCTTAACAAGGCGGGCGGAGAGGCAAGGCCATTTTTCCAGATAAGGATTGGTCTTCCGCTTACACTAAACTACCGCAACCACAGAAAGCTTACCGTAATAGACAGCGACAGGGCTTTTATTGGCGGAATAAATATTGGCGATGAATACGAAAACAAGAACAAGCGCTTTAAGCCCATGTGGCGCGACACGGTTGTGCGGCTTACCGGCAGCAGCGTCCTTACCCTTCAGATTAATTTCTTGAGCGACTGGTATTCAATTGACGCTTGGAACAAACACACAAAGGGAATTGAAGAGGCTAAGAAATATTTTCCGGGGTCGTTTACGGAGTTTTTTGTTCGTGCGGATGTTGGCGGTGGAAATGCCAGCGGCGAAATTGGCGGTGATGCAGGAAATTATGATGCTAGCGGAAGAACTGGCGGTGGAAACGCAAGCGGTGAAATTGGCGGTGATGCAGAAAACCCCGATGGCAGCGGAAGAACTGGCGGTGGAAACGCAAGCGGTGAAATTGGCGGTGATGCAGGAAATTATGATGCTAGCGGAAGAACTGGCGGTGGAAACGCAAGCGGTGAAATTGGCGGTGATGCAGGAAATCCCGATGGCAGCGGAAGAACTGGCGGTGGAAATGCCAGCAGAGAGATTGGCGGTGATGCAGAAAATCCCGATGGCAGCGGAAGAACTGGCGGTGGAAACGCAAGCAGAGAGATTGGCGGTGATGCAGGAAATCCCGATGGGAACAAAGGCCTGGTCAGCTATAGCATACAAAAGCAAGAAGTGTCCGCAAAAGAAAAAAAGGAACACAGCCTAAAATTCAGGAAGAGCTTTTTGGAAAGCCTTGCAGGTGGAAAAGCAATCCCAACCCAAATAGTAACCGCAGGCCCCAACGAAAAGCACAAGGCAAACATAGAAGACACATTCATCCGCATGATAATGAGCGCAAGAAAGAACATCTTTATACAAACGCCCTACTTTACCCCCAACGAAGGATTTTACACGGTGCTAAAACTTGCCGCATACACTGGCATAAAAGTGCGCATAATGATTCCAAGCCAATGGGATAAATTCTTTATGAAGGCCGCAAGCTACGAATTTGCAAGGGAGATGTGCGCGGAGGGCGTGGAGTTTTTCCTTTACCCGGGATTCATCCACTCCAAGATGATGACGGTGGACGGAAAAATTTCTTCCATAGGAACAACCAACATAGACGTTAGGAGCTTCCGCCTGCTCTTTGAAGAAAACGCAATTTTCTACGACAAGAATTTTACCGCCGAATGTGAGCGCATCTTTGAAGAAGACATGGAGCTATGCCGCCCGGTAACAAAAGAAGACTTTGACAAGCGCTTTATCCTAAAACGAGCCTGGGGTTCTTTCTGCAAACTATTCTCGCCGCTTCTTTAGATATTTATTTTCTTTTTTTGGACCGCATTTTTTTTGCTAACCCGCTTTCCAGGGTTCCGCGCTAACCGCGCTCCATTGCTGCCGGCTTCGGCCCTTCGACAAGCTCAGGGACCGATTCCGTCAGCAACTTACGCCCTTCCAATCGGGGGTAGGATTTATTGTTGGACACTTTATGCAAATGCAACTAGGGTTGAAAGCACCCCGTCGCCCCTCCAATCCCGCGTAGGTTATTCCATATACCCACTAAGCGTAATGTCATCCCGAACTTGATTCGGGATCTGTGGAACATGACATTTTGACTTTTACAGACCCTGAAATAAATTCAGGGTGACGGGGCTGCATTCGTGGCACTGCTCAGGGAACATCCAGCCGTCATCCCGAACTTGATTCGGGATCTGTGGAACATGGCATTTGGACTTTTACAGACCCTAAAATAAATTCAGGGTGACAGGGCTGCATTCGTGGCACTGCTCAGGGAACATCCAGCCGTCATTCCGAACTCGATTCAGGATCTGTGGAACATGGCATTTGGGCTTTTACAGACCCTAAAATAAATTCAGGGTGACAGGGCTGCATTCGTGGCACTGCTCAGGGAACATCCAGCCGTCATCCCGAACTCGATTCAGGATCTGTGGAACATGGCATTTGGGCTTTTACAGACCCTGAAATAAATTCAGGGTGACGGGACTGCATTCGTGGCACTGCTCAGGGAACATACAGCCGTCATCCCGAACTTGATTCGGGATCTGTGGAACATGGCATTTGGGCTTTTACAGACCCTGAAATAAATTCATGGTGACGGGACTGCATTCGTGGCACTGCTCAGGGAACATACAGCCGTCATCCCGAACTCGATTCGGGATCTGTGGAACATGACATTTTGACTTTTACAGACCCTGAAATAAATTCAGGGTGACGGAGTTGCATTCGTGGCAACGCCCTTCGACAGGCTCAGGGATCGGGGGCGTCAGCAACTAGGGTTGCAAGCAAACCTTCGCCCTTCCAATCGGGGGTAGGATTTGCGGTACTCTTCCGGGAACATCCAGCCGTCATCCCGAACTTGATTCGGGATCTGTGGAACATGGCATTTGGGCTTTTACAGACCCTGAAATAAATTCAGGGTGACGGGACTGCATTCATGGCAACGGCCCTTCGACAAGCTCAGGGACCGGGGGCGTCAGCAACTAGGGTTGCAAGCAAACCATCGCCCTTCCAATTGGGGGTAGGATTTGTTGTTGGACGCTTTATGCAAATGCAACCTACGCCCGCTTGCAGATTCAGGAGCAGGAAAGCTCTAGGCCATCGTAGGCTGCTTCTACGCTTCCACCGGATTTTACAATTGCACTCAGGGCAGGAAATTTTTCCAGCAGGGTCAGGACGTATTCATTAATTTCTGTGTGGCTTTTGTTGTGGGTTATGTGGGTAAGCCAAGTGTGGCGGGGAGCAAGGATGTTTGCGGCCTCCAGTGCCTGTTCAAAGGAAAAGTGGGTTGAATGGGGCTTTTCGCGGAGTCCGTCTATTACAAGGTGCTCCAAGGTTCCCGCGTTTTTTGCTATTGCATCGAAGGTTTCCTGCGGTATAGAAGAACAGTCCGTAAGGTAGGCAATGCTTTTTCTTTTTTGCAGGGGGGCATCTTCGTAGAGCAGGTAGCCGTTGCATTCAAGGTGGCCGTGCATGATGGGAATGGGAATTGCGCAAATGGATTTTGTTCTTATTGGGTTTTCTGCGCTAAAGGCGGCCGTGTCTTCCAAAAGTATCTTGGGTTTTCCGCCGCCTTCTTTTACAGGCATAAAAATGTAGTCAAAGCGGTTTTTTGTGTCGCGGATTGTCCATGCGTTTGCATATACTGGAAGTCCTTCGCCTTCTGTTTCTTTTGCATCCGGGTTTGAAGGGTCAACTGACTTTGTGTGGCTAAAGATGCGTACGTCGTCAAGGCCATTAAGGTGGTCCGCGTGGCTGTGGGTAACAAGGACGGCATCCAGTTTTTCAAGGCCGCAACTAAGGGCCTGCATGCGGAATTCCGGGCCTGTGTCTATTACAATAGAAGCATCTGCGCTTTGAACAAGGGCGCTTGCCCTCATGCGCTTGTCCCTACTGTCTACAGAAGTGCACACTTTGCATTTGCAGGCTATTACCGGCACACCGTGGCTGGTTCCGCTGCCCAATATCGTCATTTTCATTGCTACAGTGTAAACTTTATTGCAATTTATGGCAACCAAGCAAATACAAAGACCCGGAAATCAATTTTGTGTTCCACTCCCAGAAAAATCTGTCAGAAACGCCTCAGTTGCGCGTATAAGGTATTAAGGTCGCTAACGCTCCCCCGCGCAAAGGGCATTTCTGCCAGATTTTTCTTCCGTTTCACACAAAATTGATTTCCTATATTATATATGATATATGCTGTTTGCCAAAAGAAGAAGTTTACACTGTCTACAAATATATACATAGGATAAAAAAGGGAAAACGTCTACTATTGTAGACAAAAAAGGGGAAAATGGTGTCAAATTTTGTTCTAAAAAGTTCAAAACCGAAAAAAAACTCCAAAAAAAATACACCTTTTGGGGAAATTAGAAATTTATCTTAAAACTAAGGAAGAAAGACCATAGATTTCCCCAAAAGGGCCTTTCCCTCAAAAATTGAATCTAAAAAATTCAGACAATTTTTAACTCTTGAAAATAAAAGAAATTACATAAGCCCATATTGGACTTGCCGTTAAAAAAACAAAAAATTCAAAGCCCCCATCTTGTAAAATCATCCTGCAAGGAATTCATTCTGGAAGGCAAGGGCAGGCGCATTTTCTTTACTGGCAAGGACAAGGGTTTCTATGCGAAGAAATCTTGGCAAAGGCAAAAAGTTGGCACGGAATTTGCTAGTAACTATATGTAGTATCAAAATTGAGTTACCAAAAAAGACAGGAGTAAGAAATGAAAAGTGAGGTCAACAAAAATTATATTTCTCAAATCCAAAAGTACCCGCTTTTAAGTTCCCAGGAAGAGCTGGAGCTTGCAGACAGAATTCAGGGTGGCGACAAGAATGCCCTCAACAGTCTGATAAACAGCAACCTGCGTTTGGTCGTAAGCATTGCATACCGCTTTTATTCGGCAAACATGTCAATTATGGACTTGATTCAGGAAGGAAACATGGGGCTTATCACTGCAGCCGGAAAATTCAAGAGCTGCTTTAGCACAAGGTTTTCCACCTACGCCTACCCCTGGATTGTCCAGTACATGAACCGCTACGCTTCTTCTAGAATGGCATTCATTCCCCTGCCCCACCGCAAGGAAGACATGATCCGCAAAATAAAGGAAGCCGCAGCCTATCTTTCAGGCCAGAACGGAACCGAACCTTCAAGCGCAGAAATTGCAGTATTCCTTAGCATTCCCGAAGAAAAAATTGACCGCTACATGAGCTACGAATACAGCGTGTCTTCCCTTGATTCAGAGACAAATTCAGAAGATTCAGGCACATCTATTATAGACTTTCTTGCCGACTTTACCTACAACCCCGAAGAGAATTATCTGGACAAGGAAAAGAGGGCCAACATAAGGAGCCTTGTAGACATTCTTCCTTCCGCAGAGAAGAACGTAATATACATGCGCTACAACTTTAACGGAGAAAAGAACGCAAAGACCTTGCGCGAAATTTCCAAGGTTGTAGGAATAAGCCCGGAAGCTGTCCGCCAGATAGAAATTCGTGCGCTAAAGCACTTAAGGACGGACTTCTCCACACAGGAAAAGGCTGTTGCAAGAATGTAGGAACCATGACCCCTACGCCGCCATGGAGCCCCTTTAGTCCCGCACAAGCGGGATGACCGTTAGGGAAGGGCGGAACGGCGGTGACGCAAAGCAATTTAAGTTAGCAAAGAAATTGCATGGTAGAGCAAAAAAAACTACCGTCCAAATAAAAATACAACAACTAAAAAAGAAAGTGGACAGAGGAGAGAGTAAAGCACTGTCCTAATTAAAAAAAGGAATTACAGTAAAAAAGTTAATAAAGACTTTGGGCAACCAGCCCCAGTACAAGGGGGATAAAAAGGTTGTCCAAGTCTTTTAGAGGAAGCAATTCTATAAACATTCCCACAGACGCAACGCAAAGCGCAATCTTTGCATTATAACAAACCAAAAAGCAAGAAACAAAAATAGCGGCAAAACAGGTAAGGCTTCCTGCAACGGTTTTTCCCTGGGTAAGGGGAATCTTTACTTTTCCAAAGAGTTTTCCGGCAAGGCTTGCAAGTCCGTCTCCAAAGGCAAGGGCATAAATTCCAATTGAAGCGGCAAAAGGTTCAAAAAGAAGGGCGGCAAGTATTATTCCTGCACAGAGGGTTACAGGCCCAAGTACAAAGCGGTTTTCGTCACGCTTTCGGGCAGCGGCGGCTGTTACGGCAGAGACAATGGGTATGGACTTTCCCTTTAGCCGCATGAATTCCGCTATAGAGTAAAGTACAAGGGCTGCGGTCAATGCAAAAAGAACGGGAAGGCGCATAAACTGCAAAAACAGCGGGATGAAGGCACTGCAAACGTGTATGGACTTTCTAAAAAGTTCCTTTGCAATGTCGTTCAAGCGCTGTCTGCTTACGATTCCGTCTTTTTCGCAAGGATATTTTTTATTCAAGCCCTTCCTCGCCATCCATAAGCATAGGAATCTTTGTATAGATTTCCGGGCTGAATTCAGAACCAGGTATAGTAATATACTTAATGTTCTGTTCCGCAAGGTTTGACGAATCCAGGCGGATCATTGTCTTTTGGTTGCGGGAAAGTGCATCCCATGCGCGCAGGCTGTCCTGCAGGGCAACGATTGCCTCTCCGTTCATCTCGCTGTTACCCGTCATGTTGGCAATTCTTGAAAGAGTTGCACCAAGGTTGTTGGAAGCCTTCATGTAGGTGTCCACAAAGTCTCCGTGGTCTTCGCGGATCTGCGGAAGGACAATCTTGTAGCCCTGGCGTTTTTCTTCCAGGATTTCCAAAAGCTTGTCGTAGTAGCCGCGGGCAGCATAAAAGTCGTTGCGGTTCCACAGGGTGTTTGCAAGTGCAAGCAGCATGTGGGTGTCTGAAGGGGCAGCTTCCGAACCAACCATAAGGGAGGCAAGTGCTTCCTGATAGTTCTTCTTGTTGTACTGAATGTAGCCCATCTTGTAACGGATGGACGGAATGTCATTCTTGTTTTCGATGGCATTCTTGTAGTTTTCAAAGGCACTGTCAGCGTTGCCGTCCTTAAAGTAGTAGATGTCTCCAAGGTCTGCGTAGAGTTTGCCAACATCCTGGTTTCCAATATAGGCGTTAAGGTCCTTGTTAGATTCAAAGAGCTCAACTCCGCTTATGTATGCCTTCTGGGCCTGGATATACTGCTTTTCTCCACAGTACATCTCGCCAAGGATGCGGTAAGTGTTTATGTACTTGTAGGTATCCTTCCTCTTAAGTGACTTCTTGTTCTCAAAAGCCTTGATTGCTTCTTCGCAGGTAACCCTTGCGTTAGAGTCGGCCTTTGTCTGAACATAGTAGCGGGCAAGGTTGTAGAGTGCAACAGGATCTGTACCGTCGCGTTCTACTGCCATGGTAAGGATTGGCTTTACGTTCTCTATTTGAGAGCGGAGGTTTTCCTCTGACGGGCGCAATTCACCGTAGCGCTTGTCAAAGAGGTAGCCGCCAAGTTCGGTAACGTCTGAATTCTCTACGTACTTCATCTTCTTTGGATAGAAGTATTCCTTATAATTAAGAACGGTAGCCAAGTCGTCCGTGCGTATAAAGTAGCGCATCTGGCGGGCTGAATACCTGTCGTAGAGCTTGTCATCCTCGCCGTAGAGTTCAACAAGAAGGTCGTACTGCTTCTTTGCCTCGGGGAATTTTTCCACGTTGCCTTCAATGTCTGAGTCTGCCCATTCAAGGTAGAGGTCGCCAAGAGCAAGTATTGCATCCGGGTCGTTTATATGGTAGTCAAGGACTTCCCTGGTAAGGATACGCTCTGCCCTTTCCCAGCGGAAGAGTTCAGCTTCCATTTCTGCCCACTCAATACCGGCATACTTGTCGTGGTCATAGCGTTCAAGGATAGCCCTGTACATTGTGGATGCATTGGGTCCAAGTGAATTGTCGCCTTCTTCTACATTCAGGCTTGGGGTAAACAAATTCCGCTTTCTCTTTCTGTCCGAAGGAAGTTCCGCTGAACCAAACTGCTTGTGATCACGGTAGCCCTGGGCATACTTGAAGAACCATTTCTTTACCGGCTTTTTATCAATCGCCTCGTTGAATTTTTCAAGTGACTGCGAATACTGTTCCCTTTCAAGAAGGCTGTACCCCTGCTTGTACAAGCTGTTTGCCCACAGAGGATATACAATGAAAGTCATAACGACAATGTAGGTACAGTAGATGAATATTGCCGCAATGGCGCTAAGAATTGCTCCAGGAATAATCCGGTTCTTAAGCTTGTATTCAACAGACTGCTTGTATGCTTCGTATTCGGCAGCGGTACGCAACTCAAAGTCGCGGGGAACGTCCAGCTGAATGTCCAGCATTTTTTCAAGCTGACCGGCAAGCTGTCTGGCTGGAACCTTGCGAAGAACCATTTCCAGTACGCCAAAGAGTGCGTCATCGGTAAGCTCGTTCTTTACAACAATGTCTTCCAGTGCTATGCGAACGTTAAGCGGGTATTCCGCAAGATTCTTCTGGAAAAGACGGTATTCTGCATCCGTAAATGAATTCTTTGGCTTCTGGGATTCGTCCTCCTCTTCTTCTTCTGAAGATGAAAGTGAAACGAGAGGCTTCTTCTTTTTGCCAAGGTCTGCTTCTTTTGTGTCGCTAAAGCCCGGAATGCTGAATTCGTCATCACCGCCTTCAGAGTCGGTAATGTCGCCAAGCTCAAAGCCTGTGTCTTCCCCATTCTTGGAAAAGTCTGTGTCGTCAAGGTCGTCCATTCCGCTTGTGTCAAACACTTCGGCAGGTCCGCTTTCTTCTTCTCCAAGAGCAGCTTCTGAAAGGGCTTTGTCGCCTGATGCAGAACCGTCTGAACCAAAATCAGGAAGGTCAAGAGCACCGCCATCGTCGGAAGAAGCAACTGTGGTTTCCGCTGGAGAGTCAAAAGAAGTTGTGCCGTCAAATGCAGCAGCCTCTGTTGCAGGGGGAACAACTTCTCCTGAAGAAAGTGATGAATCTTCGTCCTGGGCAGAATCGTTCATTCCAAAATCGGGAAGGTCAAGATCCCCCATGTTAAAGTCATCAGATTCGCCTGCAGGAGATGACTCAATAGTGTCCTGGGAAAGGAAATCCTTGTCGGAAGAAGAGTCCGCTGAATCCTGGTTGAATACAGGAAGGTCAAGGCCATCTATGTTAAAGTCGTCGCCAGATGAAGAGTCTGCTCCAAAAGAAGTGAACAAGTCGCTTCCGGAAGAATCAGAGCCGTCCTGCAAAGAAGATGAGGGCTGGCTTTCCATTACGCGCTCGCTTTCAAATGCAGTCTCTTCGTCCAAAGGCATGTCAGAAGGAAGGTCTGCTGCCGGAGGATTAAAGTTTGGCTCATCAAATGACGGCATTTCAAATGAAGACGAATCAGCTGTAGGCACATCGGAGGAAGTGGCCGGTGCCTCAGTCTCTACCGGCTGGGCAAAAAGGTCATCCGCAGAAACTTCTTCAAAGCTTGCAGGAGTTTCCACCACGGTTTCCGGAGCAAGGTCATGCTTCTTTACAGGATTAAGGGTGCCGGTTCCTGGAACTTCGTTAAATTCCGTCGGAATTCCGTCGTTCATGTTTACGGCATTGTCGGAAGGGAAGTTCTTGTTTTCTGCTTCAATGTCAAATGAAGGAAGCCCCGAAATCAAGTCGTCTTCTTTTTTGGCAGGAGCAATTGTTGCTGACGCAACTGGTGCAGAGGCAACTGGTGCTGGCGCAACCTGTGCAGAGGCAACCGGTGCAGGAGAGTCATTTATTGTGTTAGATACGGCAGACTTTGCACTTCCATGCAAGAACGAATCCATATCTATGTCTTCTGATGATTCCTCGGAAACAACAGGCTTTGGCTTTGACAAAGAAGGGCGTACATAGCGCTGTTCCGGCTGCTGTTCAACAACCGGCTCTTCTTCGGGCGCACTGTCCCCAGATGCGAGAAGTGAATCCAAATCCATGTCCTCAAGAGGAATTTCTTCTTCTTCCTCCTCTTCCGGCTCTTCCTGGGTTGGCTCTTCAAATTCGCTAAGGTCAAGGTCGCTAAGGCTCAAATCCGGAGGCGGCGAAAGCAAATCCTTTACGTCAGGCGCTTTTTGAGAAGAAGCGAGGGAACTTGCCACGGAAGACTCTTCCCCGGATGATTCCCCGGTTATATCTGAAAAATCATGAGCTGCCTTTTCCATTTCTGCGGCAGCGGCATCCGCTTGCTCCAGTTCTTCTTCTGAAATCTGAGGCATACCGTTTACAAAATCTTCCGAATCGTCAACGTCAGGAATCTTTTTGGGAATAGGAACAGTAACGGGTTTTTCACCGCGTGCCGAACGAATCTTTACTTCGTCCCCGAGATTCAAGAGGTCTGCGTTAAACTGCTTTAGCTGGCTTAATCCTGGCATAATTAATGATTATACTCCGCATTTGAATAATAAGGAACACCTAAAAATAAAAATTTTTAAATCCCCTATTTCTCCTTTACTTATCGGAATAAAAAAAGGTCAGTTTAGAAAATAAAAGTGCCAATTTGGAGTTTTAAATAGGAAATCATTCCGCAAAAATTAACATACATACTCAGCAGGGTAAAGGCCGTTCTTTATTATGATTGAATAAATCATCATGGTAAGGCAGGTATATTCCAGTGCCATGCCGCTTGAACGGTTTGCCATGTCCGTATGCGCAAGAAGGGATAATATAGAAGAAACATTGCCTGCTCCCCAAACACGGGATGCTTTTTCGTAGCGCTCACGGTTCTTTTTACCTGCAAAACCTGCCGATTTAAGCTGAATTTCAGTTGGATTTGCCCCCTTTTGGTGCAACATGTGCCATGCCCTAAGCTGGCGGAAGCAATAGGAAAGCCCCGCAATCAGCGCAACCGAATTGGACTCGCGGGAAAGGCGTATTTTCTGAAGGATTTCCATGGAAGATTCAAGACGCTGCCTTGGAGACTTTGTGGAATCGGCCATCTCTTCAAAGAGGGTAAAGGCGTTTTCCGTCCTGTTGTGGGAGATTACCTTTTCCACATCAGAAGGGGTTACGGTGCTACCCTGAGGCATGCAGTAGAAAAAGCGTGAGCATTCTGTCTTTAGCGCATCGGTATTGTTTTCCACCATATCCAGGATTTGCTCTACGGCTTCGTCTGTTATTCCAAAACCGTTCTTCCTAAAATATGACTGAACCCACTGGCTCTTTCGGTTTTCGAACATTTCCCAGAACATTTTCTTGTGCTGGGAAGGAACTGCTGAATCTATCTTTTTGTCAACGGAATTTTCGTCGCTAACAAGGATAAGGGTGTTTGGACTTTCTGCCGCATTCTTGCACCAGGAAGCCAAAAGCTCTGCATCTTTGCCCTTAACAAGCTCTGCATTTTTTAGCACGATGAATGTGGCGGAAGAAAAAAGGCTCTCGTTCTGCAGCTGGGCAACAATGTCTGGAATCCTTGTCTCGGAGGCATAGTAGCTGTAATAGTCCAGCTGACCGTTAGCCTTCTCTGCCCTTGCGCGTATTGTTTCTATTGCTTCTTTTTTATCCCCTGCTTCGGGGCCCGTAAAAAGATATACTTCTGCTTCTGCCATTATATTCTACTTTTTTACCACAGCCGTACGCAAAACAGCAGAAAGCTTTCCCGCCACGCGCACGTCCTGACTGTAAACAGGCTTAAATTTTGGATTGTCACCCTTAAGGCAAATCCTTGCTTCTTCCTTAAAATAACGCCTGATAAGAGAATCCGCACCGCCTTCAATTACAGCGGCAACAACTTCTCCGTCCGCAACTTCACTGGCAGAAACATCCGTCTGAACAAAAACCAGGCAGTCTCCGGGATAAATGCCGGAACCGGTAAGGCTTTGGTCCTGAACTATCATGCAAAAATAAGAATTACCAGAAGAAACAAAAGGTTCGGAAAGAGTTATGTAATACCCAACATTGTTGGCCGTAAAAAGCTTTTTTCCCGCAAGAAGAGACTTTACAACCGGAATGGTAGTAGTAAAGAGCTGCTTTTTGTCGCTCCGCATATCCTTAAGCACTCGGAGGGAGCGTGAATGCTTCTGGGTTACGGCAAGAACGCCCTTCTTTTGCAATGCGGCTATATGGTCCTGAACGGCTCTGAGTGAAATCTGAAAGTGCTCGCCTATTTCCCTGACGGTTGGCGGAAAGACATTTTCTTCTGTAAACTGTGCAATAAAATCCAGAACCTCTTTTTGGCGGTCAGTTAGATTTTTCATACAGACAGTCCTTATTCTTCTTCAAACTTTGACTCAAATAGGTTGAAAATTGCGTCGCTGGCTTCCCTTTCATCTGGACCGTCGGCCTTAAGCGTAAGAGTTGTATTGTATCCTGCAGCCATGGTGATTACGCCCATGATGGACTTTGCGTTCACCGTAGAATTGTCTTTTTCCAAAGAAATCTCGGAAGAAAACTTGTTTGCGGTCTGTGCTATAAGTGCTGCCGGACGCGCGTGAATTCCTGCCCTGTTTCGGACTGTCAAAATCTTTTCAATCATTGTTTCCTCTTTATAAAAATTGCCCTGAAAATGCTTCCCTAAGTAAAGCAGAAACAGCGCATTCTTTGTCAGTATACATCCTCATTTCCGTAGTAGGCTGCCTGTGCCTCTCCGGATTCAATCCACTTAAGCACGTTCTGGTTGAATTCCTTGGCGGAATAATGCCCCAGAGACTTAAGGCGCTCATTCATTGCTGCCGCCTCGATAATAATCGGCAGGTTGCGCCCAGGCTTTACAGGAATAACGATATAGCGTATCTTTACCCCAAGCAAGTCTGCGGTATGGTTTTCCATGCCAAGGCGGTCGTAAACCTTTTTCTGGTCCCAGGTTTCAAGCTTAACAACCAGCTGGATTTCCTTTTGCTCGCGGATTGCACGTACGCCGTAAAGCTGGGAAACGTCTATAATACCCAGGCCCCTTATTTCCATGTGGTGGCTAATCAGCTTGTTGGGTCCCTGTCCCATAATCGTATTTCCGTTAACGCAGCGGACCTCTACCGTATCGTCTGCAACAAGACGGTGGCCGCGTTCAACCAGTTCAAGGGCTGTCTCACTTTTGCCAACACCACTGTCCCCGATAAGCAGAATGCCAATTCCGTAAACTTCAACCAAAACTCCGTGAAGAATCTTCTTGGGGGCAAAAATGTTGGAAAAGGCACGTACAAATCTTATGGAAAACTCTGTTGAATCCAAGTCGGTCTGCAAAACAGGCGTTCCCGTAGCCTCTGCAATGGAAAGAAACGTTTCGTTTGGCATAAGGGAGCGGGTAAAAATGCAGCAGGGTATCTGGTAGGAAAAAAAGCGTTCAAGGGAATCGCTTCTGTCTTCATCGTGAAGCTTCTTAAGGTAGGCAAATTCCCCACGGCCAAAAAGCTGAACCCGGGCATAGACAAAAGACTCGTAAAAACCCGAAAGCGCAAGCCCCGGCCTGTTAACATCCGCAATGGAAAGCTCACGGGAAAGGCCGCGTCTTCCTGCAATGCAACGCAGATTAAGAGAGTCATGTCCTTTTAAGTCCAAATCAAGCAGGTCCAAGACCGTAAATTTCCTTTCAGACATATGTTTAGTATACACATTGGCAGTTGAAAAGTCAAACAGTCAGTTCAGAAAGACTGCAAGGGGGGGAAGTCCGCCGAAGCTTCGCTGCGAATACCCCCTACATCTGTTACCCAAGGAGGGAGAAGTCTCCCCCTCGCTCCAGCCACGAGTCGTTCCGCAAATGCCGTAAGTGGCAAAAATTTCAAGGCAAACAACCGTCACATTGACGAAGCCCCTGTCACCCTGAGCTGCTACGCCACATTCGCACGCACTTGCTACGAATGTGGACTCAGGGTCTGTCCCAAAACAAGCCACTTCCGTCATTTGCTCCACTTTGTCGTGTCTTCCGCTACCCCCTCTGCGGGCTCAAACGCCGCCCGCAACGCCTGCTATAATTGGTGCGTGTTAACAGACAATTCCGCGAGTTTCGCAGAAACTCGGTAGCGTAAGCGGACAACGCCCCAATAATGTTACTGATTAGCAAATAAATCCGCGAGTTACGAAGTAACTCGGTAGCTCGCGAAGCGAGCGAACAAGGCCTGCTCTAATTGGTATTTCTTAACAGAAAATCCCGCGTGTAACCGTCACCCTGAGCTGCTACGCCACATTCGCACGCACTTGCTACGAATGTGGACTCAGGGTCTGTACCGCAACAAAATACCAGTTTTCAAAACAAGCCACTGCCGTAAAAGCCCCAGAAATCAAAGGAATTCAGTTTAAATTCAAACAAAGCAATATTAATTTTAACTGAAATAATCAAAAAAGCTATTTTCCTTCAATTATAACAAATTTTTCAGAAATTGGCTTTAAAAAAATGCAAAGTAGAGTTGAATTTGCAGCCCTTTTGCATCATAATCTAAATATGCTGAGAGAGATAAAACTTACAACAATCGACGGAACTCTTAGACTTACAAACAACGGATCTCTGGAAATGTTCTTCCTTGGAACGGGAAGTGCCTTTGTTAAGAAAAATTTCCAGAACAACGTAATTGTCATAAAAGGAAAAGACCATCTTCTCATTGACTGCGGCTCACAATGCCCGGGCGCACTTACTTCATACAATTTGTCGGTTCTTAACATTCATAATGTTTTTGCATCGCACAGCCACTCAGACCACATTGGCGGAATGGAAGAACTTGCCCTTATGCACCGCTACGTGGACAAAACCCGCGCAAAAATAGTAATCACAGACGAATACAAAAAGCTTCTCTGGGAAGAAAGCCTTAAGGGTGGCTTGGCATACGGAGAAAACAGGCCTACCCCCTACAATGCAGGTTCACCGGGTGGCTTCCTTACCTTTGACGACTACTTTGAACAAATTACACCAAAGCTTTTGGAATCTGAGCCCCGCCCTCTTTGGGAAGCAAACGTTGGCTCTATAAACCTAAAGATTTTCCGCACAATGCACATGCCGGACAGCGTTCCTTCCTGGAGGGAAAGCGCATGGAGCACAGGAGTCCTTATAGACAACCGCATCCTCTTTCCGGGGGACACCCGCTTTGACAAGGAACTTCTGGAATACATGCAGAAAAAATACAACATCGAATGGATTTTCCACGACGTTCAGGGCTACACTGGCGGTGTTCACGCAGGAATCGAAGAGCTAAAGACCCTGGACAGCGAAACAAAAAAGAAGATGATCCTCTGCCACTATGCAGACAACTTTGCCTCCTACGACGTAAAAGCCGACGGATTCGCAGCCCTTGCCAAGCGGGGTATCTACTACGACTTTGGTTTCTCAGAAGCTCCAGTAAAACAAGAAGAAGAAAAAGTCTCCGACATTGCAGTCTAAACGCCTGTTATGCTGACTCCCGCACTGGGGCGCTATTTGGAAGGAAATGAAAGAACAAAATATAAAAAATCGAACATTTATATTAGGATTAATAGGTTCTTCTTTAGCATTTATTTCTATTACAATAATTTTATATGTTATTTTTGGTGTAGGAACATTTAGAAAATATAATCCATTTCTTATAAATCTTAGTATTTTATTTATTTTGTCATCTTTTTTCTTGGAATAATCGGGTTAATAAAAGCTAAAAAAGGATTACTTGGAAAAAGTTTATGTGCTTTTCCAATCCTTTTGTTTTGCTTACTTGTAATTTTTGTTATATGGATTCTTATCGAAATAGCGTATCCCCATAAACTTTCTAAAAAAATGGATTTACAACGAACCTCAAAAATAATTGAAATTGATGTCTCAAGTGGAAAATATTTAAAAAGAATAGAAACGCATTGTGGTCCCCAATATGATGGAGATTATTATGCATCGATACAGTTTTCTGAAAAAGATAATATATTCGAATCCATAAAGAATAATTCACATTGGAAAAATGATGTTTTACCAAAGAGCCTTGAGTATTTGTTATACGATGATGAACCAGAAGATATATTTCATTTTATAAACGATCCAAAGATGGTCTTTCCACGAACTAATAACTATTATTATTTCTTTAAAAACCGGTCTGCTGAATTTGAAGACCCAGAAGATAGAAATCCTGATAATTTACTAAATTGGGAATATTCCTTAAATTTTACAGTAGCTTTGTTTGATTTAAATACAAATATTTTATATATCTATGAATTAGATACTTAAAAAGAACACATAACATGCACTTCAAAGCAGACGCACAGTCAGGTCGTGCGCTGTTTAAGCGCTTGTTATGCTCACGCCCGCACTGGGGCGCTCTGGAGAAAAAAATGAAAAAGAAAATTTTGTTGACTGTCGCTGTCATTATGCTGAGCTCTTGTGCACTTTTCGCGCAAAAGAAAGGGAGCGGAAAGAGAATTTCGTTTAATCGCGTTTCTATAGAAATTCCTAAGAATTGGTACTTCTCATCAAATCCAATGGCAAAAGAAGGAACTGATCAGCTGCAACTTTTTAGCCAGGATAGAAATCGAACCTTGCTTATTACGTTAACGGACGCGAGAGACGATGTTGACTGGGTGAACATAAATCATTTGGGGCATTTGCAAATGTTAAGCCGTGCAGCAAGCATTCCTGAATACAGCGAGTGTGTTATACAAAGCATCGATTTAAATCTTGATGACTGGGGTCTCAGCAAAGACGCCATTTATACAATGGACGGTTTCTTCAAAGATGATAATGAAGAAAAACCACTTATGAAAGTCTTTTATTACGGCGCGTATACGGAAAAAGGAAAAGGCGTTTTCTTTGTTTCTGCATTTATAATTGGTGAAGACAATGATGATATTCAAAAAATTGTAAAAAGCATCAAAGTCTTGAAAGAATAGCTGTGTTGTCCGCTGCGATAAGGAAAATGGATTATAACTTCATTGCAGCCTAAGATGCAGTTATGAAGACGTCCGCATTGGGCGCAAGGAGAAAAAATGAAAAAGTATTTTTTGTTAGTATTTATGCTAGTTTTTTGCAGTTCATTATTCGGTTTGGACAATGACTATTTTAAAAAGAATAAAAATATTGATATTTTATATGTGAACTCGCCGGAAGGTTTGCGTGTCAGGGACAATGCCTCTCTTAATTCAAAAAAAATTGAAACCCTATATGACAGAATGGTCGTAAAAGTTATTTCAATTGGAGATGAAGCTGTAATTGATGGAATAAAATCTAACTGGGTTCAAATTCTTCTTCCTGTAGAAACCTTTAATAGAGGCGAAAATATATACGGTTGGGTGTTTGGAGGTTATCTAACAGATAAATTACCAGCCTTTTCAACCGAAAAATGGACTGATGCCGATTTACAAAGATATCTAAGCAGATTTCCTTGGGTTTGCGGAAGGGATTGCAGAGAATTTGCTGTTGACGGAAATTATCACTATACTTTTTTGGAGGCTGCAGGCTGTGGTAGCGGAAGCTATTCAGCATCAATTAAAAATAAAACTATAACTGTATATGTTTCTTATGAAGCTATAGAATACAAAGGCCCGGTGCAAAAAGAAATATATAAAATTATAAGCATAAACGAAGATTCCATGGTATTAAATATAGACGGCAAAGAAGCTACACTTTTACCGGCATTTACAAACGGATGTTTTTCGAGCTATCTTTATCACGATAAAATTCCAGAATTTGCCCGCCCGTCAATGAATGCATTACGTTATTCTTTTGTAACATCAATGATAAATAATTTGCCTGGTGGAAACGAAAAGGATATATGGCACAATCTTATAAAAATGGGGATCAGATTAGATGATTCAGAATATATAAATGAATATAATAAAATCTGGAATGCTAATTAAATATGAATAAGAAATGGTCTGAACTAAACAAAACAATGCAAACTCAAATCAGCAAGAAAGAGAGTTTTGAAAAAGGAAAAGAAACTTTATTTTCTTTAAGAGACGAATTGTTCAGCTATCTAAAAAAAATGCAGCAGGAAGAAGCCCTTGAGAATTTTTCAAAAATGCCTTTTATGAATTCCAAAGGCTATCACAACAAATCTATCGCATACGCCCCATTATTGGATAATGCATATCGAAGCCATTTCAAGAATTCGTGAAAGACTTGGGTAAGAAATCAATCGGATAGTAGGCAGCATAAAATTGATTATTTATGGTTATAAGTAAGAAAGTGTTTTGTGGAACTTGCAAAAGCAACATCAAATGTTCAGACTCAAATGCAAGGAGTTAGGCTGCTTTTTAGGAGATTAAGATTAAAAAGATTTTTATAAAATTTATGTCGATTCTTTTTCTCATAGTTCTTTTTGCAGATTGCAAATCTACTCAAGCCGAATCAAATTCTACTGAAAGTCAAATAGATAAAAGTAATAAAACTCTTGTTCTTTATAGTCGGGATACCAGCGAGGTATATTATCTGGAAGATGAAAATGAAATAAATAATGTATTAAGTCTTTTACCTAAAACATTAAATGCAAAATATTCATCAAGGTTAAGATTAAAGAAACTTATGTTATTAAATGTCCGTGCACATCATTCCCATTTTATGTATTTAATAAATGATTCAAATATTGAAAAAGAAATTGATATCAGCTTAGAAGACAAAATCTGGGATTACAAAGATGGATTTGAATATCATTATTTTCCGCCGGAAAACATGGAAAAAATAATTTCTAAAATGCATAAAGGTATCAAAAAAATAGAGACTTTTGAAGATCCGGAAAAGAGAAGGCAGTTTGTTGAACAGTTAAGGTCAGATAGTAATGTACTGTACATAAAGCTTGAACCGGATTTTGAAATTGTTATGGGTGAATTTAAAATATATGTACCTGCTTTTAAGAATGGAATGGTGAATCAAGATGAGGTCGAAAAAAAACTGACTTTACTTTATGGTGAAACACAGAGATTTCTTTGAAAAAAAGAAAAGATTTTAAATAATTTCGCAATTTCCAGACCAAAGCGATATATTGAAGAAACACAGGAAGCGGAACTTGAAATACATGGAACTAAAGAACTTTATGATAAAATAGATATATACCGGAAAGGTGAATTTAGCGAAGATAATTATTACAAAACTGTTGAGTATTATACAAAGGATTAATACGCATTATCATATTGTCGAGTTTAATAAAATAAAGTAATATTTTATAAAGAACGTCAAGCTGTGCCACCATTTAAGCGCGTATTTAGAAAAATGCCCCAATTAGGGTAGCCAGGAGAAAAAATGAAATCATTTATTAAAACCTTTTTGCTTTTAATTTTACCATTAAATTTATATTCTCAAGAAATGATGCAGACACCAGATGTCTCTGACATATTTTCAAATAAAATTATAAATACCGAATATGAACCCGTAACACTATCTTTTGATTTTTCTAAAAAAGAAACGCTTTCCTATGACTACTCTGATTTTAATGAATCATCATCCGAGACAAGTTTATCACTTGCTACTACAAAACAAAAAAGCAATACTACAAGCAAACTCGTATTAAATATACTTGGAAATGGTTATGCGGAAGTTGTATATAAAGATGCAATTATTGATTCGCAGGTATATTTTGACATTTCCAAAGATGCTAAACCGATAAATACAAAATTTGGTCCTAAAACAACAGTATATCAATATCTGTCGGAAGATGGAAAATTTATGAATAGTCCGGATGTGGAGTTCAAGATTAAACTATTAATGCCATCTTCTGGTTTAAAAATTGAAAAAAACAAAATTGCTGAAGAAGATATCACTATACCGTTCAATTTTTACGGTTCATTTCTTCAGATTAAAGGAAAGCTATCCATAAAGGGACTTGGTATTTATCAAATAGAAGATAAGCAATATTTAAAAATCGAATCTAAATTTGAATTAAACTCCGACAATATACCTGCTGATTTAAAAGATCAATTAGAACTACTAATAGTCGCCAATGGAATATATTACTATGATATAAAAGAGAAATCATATTATGCTGGAGATATAACAACAACAACAAGTATTTCAAATGGACTTAATCTGCTTAACAGCGAAATATTTCAAAAGCAAAGCGCAACGGAGCATATTCAATATAAAAAAATTGCCACCGAGGCAGTTGAAAAATAAACTAAAAGGTATGGAAAAATCCCCTAGCGTCTTCCAAAAGCCTCAAGATTAGCCAATCCCCTCTTAAACTGTGGAATACGTGCGCATGCTGTAGTAGAAAGAGGGCTTCTGTCTCCCCGATTAAGCAGATGGTATGCAACCCCTGCAATCATAGCGCCGTTGTCTCCGCAAAGCTTTAGCGGCGGGAAGATGCACTTTATTTCAGTATGTTCTGCAAGCATTGCCCTTAGCCTTGAATTTGCCGCTACACCGCCACCCGCTACAACCGTAGTAAGACCTGTTGCCTTTACAGCCCGCAAGAGCCTTGTAACCAAAGTCTTGCATGCCGTCTCCTGGAAAGAAGCCGCAATGTTTTCCACAGTATTCTCGTAGCCTTCGTTAAGGAACATCTGGGCCTGGTGAATAACCGCAGTCTTTAGGCCGCTAAAAGAAACGTCAAATTCATGGTCGCCCTTGTCCAGCTTGGGAAGCGGAAAGCTGAATGCCCTTGCATCGCCTTTTTGCGAAAGCTTGTCTATTATAACTCCACCCGGATAGCCCAAGTCGTAGAATTTGGAAACCTTGTCAAAAGCCTCACCAACGCTGTCGTCTATAGTGGTTCCAAGGATTTCAAAATCATCAAAGCCATTTACCTTGGCAATTATGCTGTGACCTCCGCTAACAAGAAGCCCTATGTAGGGATAGGAAATGTCGTTTGCAAGGTGAGCCGCATACATGTGCCCCATCATGTGGTTAACCGCAAGGAAGGGTTTGTTTGCCGCCCAAGCCAGCGTCTTTCCAAAGGTAAGCCCAACAAGCAGAGAGCCCATAAGTCCCGGCCTGTTTGTTGCAGCTATAGCGTCCACTTGGTCCAGCTTAAGGTTTGCCTCAGAAAGTGCCTGTCTTACCACGGGAAGAATCCATTCGGCATGCTTACGGCTTGCAATTTCCGGCACAACTCCTTTGTAAATCTGATGAAAAGGAATCTGGGTTGCAACCACATTGCTAAGAATTTTCTTTCCGTCCTCAACAATAGCGCAAGCTGTTTCATCACAAGAACTTTCTATTCCCAATACTTTCATATCATGCCCCGTAAAAACTCAAATCAAGTTAATATAAAACCCCTCTGCCTACAAGCGCGACGGAGTGGTAAAAACATAGCCCTTTGCAACAAGCTCAGGATACATGTCCTCCAAAAGCCTTGGCAAAACCGCAGCGGACTTGTCCACATGGCCTATGATTACCGCAAATCCAGCCCTGTTTGCAACTTCCAGCCCCTTATAGATTTCAGCCAGCATTTCCTCACGGTTAACTGCATTGTCCAAAAAAGGAGCGTTTCTTTCTATTATATGTGTGTCCAGTTCAAGGGCAGCCTGTCTTGCCTGGGTTTGGCTCGTAGTGCGTGAATCCAAAAAATACAAGCCCTTCTGCATGGCAAGGTCTATGATAAAAGTCATCTTAAGCTTGTCTTCTGTAATCAGGGAACCTTCGTGGTTGTTAAAGCCCTTAACCCCCGGCCCAAGTTCGCCCAAGTTCTTTTCTATAACCTGCTGAATTGCCCAGCTGTCCATGTCCGGCGTAATTGCCCCGGGTCCCGGATTTATGCCCAGGTTCTTAGCCTGCATTGGCTGGTGAAGCATAAGCTCCTTTCCGTCCCTGCGCACAAGGGCCGCACATTCAGCTGTGTGTGGAAGCCCCGGAAGAACCGCCACTGTTATTGGAAAAGAAAGTGCGGTGTATTTTTTAACGTTTGCAACACTCATGCCGCCGTCGTCAATAACAAAGGCAAGCTTTGCGGCGTTTTTTGCAGGCGGAATGTTGAATTTTGGCCTTGCTTCCTGGATTCCACCGTCCGGTCCATGTGGTTTCTGAACAGAAGCCACCCCTTGGTCTGTATTTACAGCTGCACCATGTCCGCCAGAAGCGTTTTTTCCGCTGCCATCTGCATAACTGCCATTTTCTTTGCCAACATTCGCGGCATTCGTATTGCCAACATTTGCGGCATTTGCATTGCCAGCGTTTGCATTGCCTTCGCCAGAGCCTGCATTTCCCGCAGCAGAGCCCATATCAGCCCCAGACCCATTGCCAGTCTTTGCAGAGCCGTTTGCGCCAGAAGAAGCAATCGAAGGCTTTGTCCCAACCCCGCTTTTTCCAGCCGCTTTGCCAACTTCCTTTTCCGGTGCAGAAAGGCTTGCTATGTTGCCCTCTTGAACTGTCCCGCCATTTGAGCCAACAGAAGAACCGCCACCACCGTTAAGCAAAAACGTGGTTCCGAGTAAGACTGCACAGAAAAATACAATGGAAGCGCACAAGATGCAGACATACTTACTGTTAAGAAGCACCTTTGGCTTTTTTCTGCGCGGAGAGGAGCGTTTTTTCTTGGAGCGCACCGTATTTTTGTTACCCTTCGATTCCCTTTTTGCACACATTTGCCCGATTATACAAAAAAAGAGCCCTTTGTTCAATTAACCGCCACTCATGCAATTAACCGCATACGCAAGCACGCAGGCAATCACCCA